>Ga0209102_1000429_pt1 | contig 27931 bp, 30 predicted proteins | sample ConPoolayeHmetaG_FD_185483 | JGI IMG/M metagenome (GOLD analysis project Ga0209102, IMG submission 185483) | Hot spring microbial mat communities from California, USA to study Microbial Dark Matter (Phase II) - Cone Pool mat layer H metaG... ...
GAAGAGTACAGAAAAAGACTTATAATTTGGTTTCGAGAAAGATTAGCGTTACTTGAAGCATCCGGGCTTACCTTTGAGGAAAATTGGCGTTTGAGCTCTCCTCTTGAGGGTCTTATTGCCCGACTTTTTTTATACAAAAATAAAGAAAATCCCCAAGAAGAAAAAGCATATAGAGAACTTGCTCGGGAATTTCAAAGAGAGTTTGAGGCAAGAGGAGTCCTTCAAAGGGTAATCAGAATTTGGGCGGCCGCCGGAGGAATCGAGCCCTTAGTTGAAATTGCTTCTCAGGTTGATGTTAAAACCCTTGAGAAATTATTTACTTTAGAAGAAGAAGGTCATCCTTTAGTAGCTGAGGCTTTTCGGGAAATGGAAAGGAAGGGAAAGGAGTATCTTTTTCGTAAACGGCAAACAGAAAGAAATCAAGGCGGAAGCGAAGGGGTAATAGAAAAAGAGAGGGAGATTAGAGAATTTACAGAAAAGAATTGGGCAACAAGGTTGGCAGCAAGACTTTGGAGTATAACCGGAAGAGCGGCTTATTATGATATTGTTTTGAGTTCGGGAGATTTTTTTCTTGGCAGACTTTTAAATTTAGAAAGAAAACTAGATGAAATGGCAAGAATGGAAAAGCCTGGAGAGGAAAAGCCTTTGACTTACAGAGAAATTCTTTGGCGAGATTTTAATTTCGGTTTTAGAAATTTTTGGGAAGTTTTTTTTGAAAGGGCCTGCAATAATCCAAATTTTGCCAGTCGTTTTGGATTAGAAGAACCAGAAGAAGTCAAAAAAGAATGGGGGGAGAAAACTTTTTGGGCAAGAAGAGAAGTGAGAATACCTTCAATAAGTCAAAAAAGGAAAGATAAACCGTCAAAGCCCCCCAAAATTTATTCTTTGGAAAACGTCAACCTTGGAGATCCTAATCTTTGGGCGGAGGTTAAAAAAGTGATCCCTAATGGAGTTTTTAAGCAATGGATGGTTGCTGCCAACGGAATGGAGGGAACGAGAAAGGCCCTTTTTGAAGGATTTTACGATCAACCCACTCTTGCTAATTATTTAGAGTTAAAAAAAAGTTTTTCTCATATTCTTGGGAGAGATAAACTTGAGGTTTTTCAGGATCTTTTAGCAAGATTAATTGAATTTTCTAAAAAGGATGGGAAAAGGGTTTTTGGGAGAGATTTTATGTTTGATGACGCCAGTGCCTTAAATTGCGTTCGTATGGCAAGGGCGGCAACAATGATAACCGATGGCCAAGAAGAGGATTTTTATGAAGAGATGTTAAACATTGGACCTTTGAAAGGGCGAAGATGGGCAGAATTAAGAAGCACTTTTGCCCTTTTAACTTTTCCTTATCGTTATGGGATAACAAGAGGAAGAATTATTTGGGGGACATTTACAAACTTTTTCCAGGTTTTATTTAAATACGTTTTTGGAGAGGATTTAACAGGAGGGAAATATTAAGCCTTTCATCGTTTTCCTTCAATAGTTCTTTTAAGGATTTCTCCAAACCTACTTCCTTGTGCTCTAGTTGCAATTATATCGGTAACACCTTTTTCAAACCCTCGAGTTACCAATCCTGCTCCTTCTCTTACAGGATAAGAGACTATTCCATACGCTGCTGTTATTGGTTGTCCAATTGCCGTTCCGTAGGCAAACGGTTTGCTAGTTAAAAATGCCTGAATTATATCTGCGGCTTTAGGAGTTAGGAGAAGAATTCCTAGAGAAACGATAGGAAGAAAAAGGAAGTTGAGTAGATTAGGAGGAAAAGAAAAAATAGACAGAGAAACAAAACTGGCAATAAAAATCATTGCAAATACCGTTGGCCAAACCAAGATATTGGTTATTAAATTCCTAAACCAGTTTTCGATAGCATTGTTTCCTGGTAGGGCTCCTACTAAAATTTGGAAAGGACCAAAAATTATTGCCAAAAGAACATTAATATACGCTTTAAGAAGTATCCAGCAGATACGAATCAAAGCCAAAAGGAGGGCGACAATAATAATCACCACCCAGATTATGGTGATTCCTGCAAAAGGCGGGCCAAAAGGCGGTCCTCCCACAATGGTTCCTATTACTCCGAGAGTTATAATGCTTAATAAGATTAAAACTATTGGGATAATTCCTACAGTTAACATGGTAATAAAAATAAATGGGGCGGAGGTGGTGGGGAAAAATGAGGCTGGCCAGAACCAAAAGAGTTTTCCAGAGAGAAGCGGTTTAAAAATTGCGAAAAAGAGATTAAGCAAGATATACATTAAGTCAACCATAAATCCGGCAATTGCGTAAGAAAACGTTACTAAAACTAAAGATAAAATTATTTTGGGAAGAGCGCTTTGAATAGTAATTACCGCCTGGGGAGAAATCTTTACCCGGAACATAATTGCAAAACCAACAAAAACCAAAATCAGGGCAAAGAAAATATAACTGATATTGCGGAAAGCCTGCCAGATAGGAAGAGCATAACTGAAAGTTGCCCACCCCTTTCCTTGCTGGGCATAAACGGGTTTAACAAGGTTTAGTTTCTGGCCAATATCGGCTAAATATTGGATTCCTGAGGCAGGAGGATTGGCGTAGATTGAGGCTATAAAGTAGGAAAGTTGGAATAAGGCGCTGTCTTTTGGGGGGTCAAGCGCCAGAATTTTTTCTTGGATTTGGCTTGGCGAAGAAGAACTTGTTTCTTTTGCTTTTTCAAATGATTTTTTATACTCCTCAATATAGCTATCGTATTGACTTAGGTCTCCGGTAATAAGGGTTACAATCGACATTCCCGCCGCCCTCATGGTTTCGTAAACAAAACTTTGGAGATTCATCTCCTCGGGGTTATCAAAAACAGCTTGTTTAAAGCGGAAAGGATAAGTGCTGTCAGGGCCAGAAGTAAAACCGTAAATTGGTTTAAGAAAAATAGAAGAAAAGAGGAAGAAAAAAAGCAAAAAAAGAAAGGCTCTTTTTTTTAATTTGTTAATTTGGGCGGGCATAACTATTTTTAGATTAAACTATTTAAAAAGAAAATGCAATAGTTTTTTAATAAGGCATTAAGGCGCGAATGGTCCATTGTTTTGCCTGTTGAACTCCTCCAAGATAAGGGAAAAAGAAATTTCCTAATCCTGGAGAAATCCCTCCACCTTCAAAATCAGAATAATTCTTAGGATAGTTTGGTTTAAAACCGTAGTTTATTTGACTGTAGGCATCAAGTTCTTTAAACTCGGAAATTCCATGCGGCCTAAGAAAGTTAAATAATCCGTTGGTTTCTTTTTTGGCTGTTTTCTCCCAGATTTTAGTTAGCAGAGGATGATAAAGAGCCACGCCTCCTTTGCGGGAAACGTCGGCTTTTTGATCTTTTTCGCACGGACACCATTCTTCGCAGATTTCTTTTGGCATTCCAGAAATTGGATCATAGATGGTTTTATATTTTAGGCATTCATGGTTGCAATAATCTTTATTTTCGACGTAATCTACCCCTTTGAATTCAAGATTTATTGGACCACAACAAAGACCATCGTTTGGATTGGGATCCCTAATCCCGCTGCGGTTGCAAGAATCTACTGGTTGTGGTTGACCAACAGAACAGCTTTCCGAAGGGGGGGCAGAAGGAGCACCACAGTTGGTAGAAAATTCACCGTTGGCGCTTAGAGAAAATGTACAAGCTAAAGAACCGGAAGCGGCTCCGCCGGCGGCATCACATTCCCATGTTTGAAAACCGTAAGTTATAGTTTTGCTTTCTCCGGGAGCCAGGGTAAAAGGGGTAGCTGTCCAAGGGGGAGTGAGGGTAAAGGGCATATTTTTATCTACAACCACAAATGCTCCAAGAGGATTTCCTCCATTAACTAATGGTTGAAAGTGCATTCCATGTCCCTGGTCAACTTCTTGTTTGTAAACTACAGTTACGTTTACACTCGCCCCGCCACCTACCATTGAATAATTACTCGAAGGATTAATGGATATACATTGACTTGCGCCTCCTTGGGATAAATAGATTTTTTTTCCTAAGACCTTTTCTTGATTATAACTTTGAGTAATTTCTGGGTTAGATTTTTTAGCAAGAAAACCTGAATCTGAATTTGAAGTAAATGGCAATAAAAGATTTTGGATAATTTCTGCTGCTTCCGAAAGCCGGGCAACGTGAGGAACCTTTTCAATCATCGCCTCCGGATTTGAAATAGAAACCTCATCATAGGCTTTGGTTCCAATATAGGGATAGATATATCCTGGGGTGTCTTCTCGAGAAACAAGGGGAACTACCTGCCAAATTCTTACATTTTCAGGATTTTTTTTCCATTCTTCAAGTTTTTCAAGATAACTTTCCTCATAAGGGTTAGGGGGTTTTGCCACTTCAGAGAGTTTTTTTGAAACAGTGTCGCTATTTCTAAAGGTAATATCGGGCAAAAGGGGATTAGAGTTAAAGATGGAGATAGCGCCGAAAAGAGAGGTGACAAGAGCCGTGTTTAAAGTGTTATCTTTAAAGATACAGTAATGGCCATGGTCAGCCAACCATCCGGCGATGTCCTTAGCTATTGGAAGCGAAAGTTTTTGAATAAAGTCCAAAAACATATCAGCAATAAAAGGAATATCCCAGCAGAGGCGCCCAGTATAAGAAAGAAAATAATTATGAACTCCGGCATCTGCCTTTTTGCCAATTCTTTTAATCATCTCTTTTTTTAGATTGTCTTGGTATTCCATCGGCGTTAATTTTCGAAGAACTCCGGCATAATTTACCCATTCCAGCCAGTATTTTTGATAATTTTTGTAGTATTCGTTTGTCCCTTCAAAATAATCAGCAAGATATTTTTCTTCGCTTTCTTGTTCTTTTTTTCCAACAAAAGGAATAGTTGTTTGCGAGGGATCTACGACGACTGTCCCTCCCCATTCTCTTTTAACAAAATGATTACCATTTGTTTCACAATCACTTTCGCATCTTGCATATTTGACAGTTCCCGAGATTTCAAAACCGGTGGCGCATGAGGGAGTGAGTTCTTCGGCGACATTGCAGGGATCGCAAGGAACAGGGCGGCTAGTTCCGTCTCCTCCTTCTGAAAAACCACATTGTTGACCTCCTTGGCTTATTGGGGTTAAGGAATTTGGCAGGAAATCTTGGGGATTTTGCGAAGGAAGTTTATCCCACCAATCGTATCTCCAGCGAGGGTCCAAAAGCGTTCCGCTGTCTCGGATGGCAATTAAAATTTCGCCTTTGGCTTTACCAATTCTTGCCCCCGCCCTAAGGGTGGGTAGCGTTTTTCTTCCTTCTTGATTTAATTGATTGTAGTAGTTAAGGAGATCTCGGTCAACCTCGACATTTTTAATATAAAGAGTATAGCCAACAGCAATTCCGTCTTCGCGGTTATATTTTAGGGTAATGTTTTGGGAATCGGCATAAACAACCAAAACCTCAAACCCTCCGCCAATATCGTATCCTGATTGGGGGACAAGAATATTTTTATCGCCGGCAGAAAAACCAACTAGAGTAGCAAAATCACCGGGAGCGTCCGTCGGCTTTGAAGCGCCTGCAACCTGAAAAAGCTTAGAAACCCTTGGATAAGGGAGTCCTTCAACTAAAGTAGTAAATTGGGGAGCGCGGGAATCCGTTTCGTGAATGAAATTTATTAGATTTAATTCTCCTTCAATTTGAGAATAAGAGGAAATAACAAATGGGTTGTCTGCGTAGGTAAATTTAACTTGAAGAAAGAAAAAAATTAAAAGAAAGGCAAAAAAGAAATTAATTTTGTAATAAAAGGGCAGTTTTTTTCTCATGGAAGGCCAATTTTAAATATCGTGACATTAACTCCTGTAATTTGATAAATTAATTTCAAAACAAGCCAGACTACAATTAACAAAACGGCTCCAAGGATGGCATAAGTTAAGGTTTTTTTGGCTGATTCAACCGCTTTTGGATCGCCACCTGAAGTTAGATATTTAAATCCGCCAATAACGATTATAATAAAAATTACCACTATCGCAATTTGCAAAGAGGCATTTAATATATTCCTAAAAAGGCACTCAAAACCCTTCAGAGTTGCTGCTCCGTTTATAAGACAGCCTTCGTCTTCCCAGGCCATATGTCTTTAGTTTACCTAAAAGACAAAGAAAACGTCAAGTTAAATTTTTAAAATGCCCTAAATTTTATTCTGGTAATCTCCGTTTTATATAGTTTATATAGATTATGAGCCGCCCGATGGTATAGTGGGAATATTAAACTGGAAAAGATTGATTCCAAAGAATCTGGCGATTAAAGCAATAATTGCCCAGGCAGCAAAAATAATCACCAAACCAATTAAGGCGGCGGTAATTCTCCCTCTGGCTGCCTCGGTGGCTGCCTTATCTCCTCCTGAGGTCATCCATTGAATTCCTCCAAAGACAAGCATAAAGAAAAAGATTAAGGCAGCAATGATTAAAAACATTTGGATAATCGCCGAGATAATGCCAGGAATTGTAAATCCTCCTATTTGATTAAACTGATTGGTTGGCAAGATATTGATAGTATCTTGGGCAAGTACTTTTGATATCATTTTTTATTCACCTCCTTTCTTTTATCTTAAAGTTTTAAAGGCCCAAAATCAATTTTTAAAAGATTTAAGCCAAAGAAATAACCTAACAATTTCATTATAGCAAAAAGAGAAAAGATAAGCACCAATCCAATAATTGCCGAGGTTATTCGTCCTCTTGCTTCTTCTAATTTAACTTTATCCCCGCCAGAAAGAATAAACTGCATCCCGCCAACTAAAAAAATAAATAAAAAGGCCAATGCTCCGGCAATTAAAAATAAAGTGATTAAATTGGGAATAAAAACAGCTAAAAATCCTATTCCCCCTTTTGTCATTAAAAGATTTTTAAGATAATCCGAAAGAACAGGATTGGTAACCGGTGATGGTATTGGAATAGCGGCTTCTACCTCCATAATTTTTGGTTAACTCCAAATTCTTATAATAAACTCTGCTGGTGAAAGAATTTTTAAGCCAAGTAGAGTTCCCACCAAATCGATGATAAAAATTGAAGAAATGACTACTACCAAACCAATGATGGCATTTAAAATTCTTTTTTTGGCGTTTTCCAGGGCCATTTTGTCACTTCCTGCGGTTAACCAGGAAAAAGCCCCAATTATAAATTGAAAGATAAACCAAATTCCTGCGCAAACAGTAAAAATTCCGATGATAGTCGAAATGACTTTATTAAGCAGAGAAAAGGGATCAAAAAAATTTCCTAAGGGACCAAGGCCTCTAATAGCCCCAAGGCCTATTTCTTTGGCAAAAACAATTAAATTCATATTTTTTTAGGGACCAGTTATTTTAGGAGCAAGAATTGCTCCTGTATCTTGGAACAAAATCCAACCAATAAGAGCGGCTAAAAGAAAAGAGGCGGCAACTATTGTTAGCCCTAAAAGCGATTGCCAGATTTTACTCCAGGCCTTTTCAACATTTTTTGGATCTCCTCCGGCAGATATAAAACCATAACCGGCAAAAACTAGATTTATAAAAGCATAAATGCCGGCAAAGACGATTAAAAGATTAACCAAAGAATTAAGAAAAGGAATAAATCCCGGAACAGCCCCCGGTCGATTTCCAATCCAGTTTGATACTCCTGGAGGGGGAGTGATTGGCCCGATAATTGGCCCGAAAATACTAAAAAATAAGAAAAACATAATTTTTTAAATTTCTGATTTTAAAATTTTAAGCCCAGTTGCCACTTCTATTAATTGAATTATCCAATAAGAAAAAAAGATTAATAAAAAACCAATTATGGCTGCGGTTACTGCCTTTTTTCCTTCTTCCGTTTTCCCGGGATTATTTTCTCCTGCACCAATGATAACCCTTATTCCTCCAAAGATCAAGAGAAAAAAAAGAAGGACAGCAGCCAAAATATAGACATTGGCTAAAAGAACAGAAACTAATTTTCCGAAATTGTCAAAATTTACATTTACCGGGTATTCCTTTTCAATATGAACCACTGCCTCAACTTTCATTTTTTCTTAGTGTATCATAGAGAAAAAATTCTTTGCAAGTTTGTTTTATATGATATAATTTCAAATGGGGTATATGGATTATTTTTTCTCTTTTGCCAAAGAAATTGACCGTTTTCTTAATTTTTTTTTGGAAAAGAAAATTAAAGAATCAGAAAAAATCAACCCTCTTGCTTCAGATATTTGGATTAAAATTAAGAATTTTATCAGTGGCGGGAAAAGGATTAGAGGCGGTTTGGTAAAACTTGGCTATGAATGTTTTAGAGGAAAGAAAAAAAGGGCAATTTTACCGATTGCTTCTGCTTTAGAAATTACTCATGGAGCAATTTTGATCCATGATGATATTATTGATCGATCTGATTTTCGTCATCATCAACCAACCGTTCATCGAAATTACGAATCTTATCATAAAAAAAATTATCAAAAGGGAGACCCCTCTCATTACGGAGAAGGAATGGCTCTAATTGTTGGCGATGCCGGTTTTTACGAAGGAATTTCTTTAATTGAAAAAAGTAGTTTTCCTCCTGATTTAAAACTTAAATGCTTAGGTTTCTTAGCTAAGTTAATGATTCATACTTGCTATGGGGAAATTTTAGACGTTGATTTAAGTTTTCGTAGCAAGGTGAGCGAGGAGGAGATAATGCTTGTTAATAGATTAAAAACTGCCGAATACACCATTGTTGGTCCTTTAAAAATTGGGGGTATTTTAGCAGGGGCGGACCCCAAAAAACTTAAAAAATTTGAAGATTATGGATTTGCCGTGGGGATTGCCTTTCAAATTCAAGATGATATTTTAGGAATGTTTGGAAGTTTTGAAAAATTAGGCAAGCCGGTTGATTCTGATATTAAGGAAGGGAAAAATACTCTTTTGTATACCCAGGCTTTAAAAAGAGGAAACAAAAAACAGAGAGAGAGACTTAAAAGTTTATGGGGTAAAGAAGATATTACTCAGGAAGAGGTTGAGGAGGCAAGAGAAATTATTCGAAAAACCGGTTCTCTTTCTTATTCTCAAAATCTGGCGAGGAAATTGGTAAACGAGGCAAAAACGGTTGTTCCCAATATTACTCAAGATGAGAATCTTAAGAATGTTTTCTTAAGTTTAGCCGATTTTGTAATTGAAAGAGGGAGATAGGATTTTTTGATGAAAAATTTAATTTTGGTTAAAATTGGGGGGAGCCTGATTACAGATAAAAACAAGCCCTATACCCCAAAGCCAAAAATTATTTACCAATTGGCAAAGGAAATTAAAAAAGCCTATTCTTTTGGTTATAAAATAATTGTTTCTCATGGGAGCGGATCTTTTGGGCATACCCTTGCTAGTAAATTTCAAACTGCCGAAGGCATTAAAAAGAAAAAAGACGTTTATGGTCTTTGCTTGGTTCAACAGGATGCCTTGGCGATAAATAGAATTGTTAATAAAATCTTCTTGGAGACAAAAATTCCTTGTTTGTCTTTTGTTCCTTCTTCTTTTTCTTTTGCCAAAGATAAAAAATTAAAGGCAATTTTTATAGAGCCAATAGTTGAGGCTTTAAAAAGAGGGATTATTCCTATTGTTTTTGGGGATGTTATTATGGATGAAAACCGCGGTTGTTGTATTTTTTCTGGAGAAACTACCCTGAAAAATTTGTCTTTCATACTTCAAAAAAAGGGTTTTAAAATTGAAAAAGTGATTCAAGTTGGGACAACTGATGGGGTATTTGATTTAAAGGGTAGAGTTATTCAAATGATTAATTCAAAAAATTTTAGAAAAGTCAGAGAGGCTTTAGGCAATGCTGAGGGAATTGATGTTACCGGCGGGATGCTTCATAAAGTAGAAGAAAGTTTAAAAATGGCTAAAAAAGGCATTAAGGTTTGGATTATTAATGGTCTTTTAGAGAACAATCTTTATAAAGCAATTATTTCTTACCCAAAAGGAGGAACGTTGATTTCTTTATGAACAAGAAACAGCTGATTTTGGTTGATGAAAAAGATAATTTCTTGGGAAAATATGCCTCCAAAAGCCGTTGTCATTGCGGAGATGGTCTTCATCATCGAGCCTTTACGATTTTGATTTTAAACCAAAAAGATGAGGTCTTGCTTCAAAAAAGAAAACATAAACTTTGGGATGGATTTTGGGACTTAACCAACAGTCATCCATTTCATCAGGGGGATATTGACGAAACATACGAAGAGGCGGTTTCTCGCTGTTTAGAAAACGAATGGGGGGTGATATTTCCGGTCAAGAAACTTTTCGACTTTAACTACTTTGCCAAATATGGAGATTTTTGCGAAAATGAATTTTGCGTTTGCTTTTCTGGAGAATATAATGGAGAAGTTTTTCCTAATCCAAAGATTATTTATAAATATAAATGGATTCCTTTAAAGAAACTTTTTTTAAATATTAAAACTAAGCCCAATCTTTATACTCCTTGGGCAAAAATAGCCCTTGAAAAATATGAAGAAAGATTTTTTTGATCAAAAAACAATTTTAAAGTTAAAAAAATTTATTTTTCAACGAGTTGAAAATTCTTTGGATGGAGAAGAAATTTTGCAAGAGACCCTACTTTCTGCTTACAACTGTTTATCTCTTTATTCTTCTCGTTCTTCCTTTTTTACTTGGCTTTGTGGGATTGCCAAGCATGAAATTTCCGATTTTTATCGGAAAAAGAAAATCAAGACCATTCTTTTTTCCCATCTTCCCTGGCTTGAAAATTTAGCCAGCGAGGCTTTAGGCCCAGAGCAACTTTTTTTAAAAAAAGAATTTGAGGAAAGGATAAAAAAGACAATGGACAGTTTAAGCGAAGGATATCGAGAAATTTTGCGACTAAAGTATTACCAGAACCTTTCAGTTAAAGAGATTGCTAAAAAATTTAATGAAACGGTTAAGGCGGTTGAATCAAAACTTTTCCGCGCTCGCCAGGCCTTTGCCAAGGCTTTTATTGTTAACAACTCTAAGAGAAGGCTATCTTCTTCTGGCTAATACTTGCGGTTTTTTATTTCATCCCTATTTAACTCTAAAGAAAATTTGTAATGATCGCTCGCAGTTAGCAATTTTTTTAATTTTATGGATTTTAAGTTGGGGGACAATTTTATTTTTAATTGGCTTAAGTTTTTTAATTTCTTGGTTTTTCCCTCAGTTTAATTTATTAAAGCGATTATTTAGAGGGATAGGATTAATCGGAGGTTTTTTCCTTTTGCTTTTTAGTTTTTATTTAATTTATTGGGTGGTTATTCTTTTAAGAAAAAAATGAAACCAGCACAAAATTGGAGACTGAGTCCTATTTTTAAGACCTTAATCGGAGAAAAATGCGAAAGTTGTGGAGGAATCATTTTCCCTCCTCGAGATAGATGTCCGAAATGCGGTGAGGAAATTTTATCTGGGGAAAATTTGCAAACTTTAATTAGAGAGGGTAATAATGGAACAAGAATTTCTCAAGAATCTTCTAGAGCAAAAGAAAGACGGGGTTAATTGTGTTTAAATAATTAAAGTGATAAAATTAGCTTGTTTAATTAATTAAACAAAAAAATTTAAGTGGCTAAAAAAGAAAAAATAAAAATTGATCTCAACAATATTCCCCAGCATATTGGGATTATTATGGATGGGAATCGACGTTGGGCAGCAAAAAAAGGACTAACTGTTAACCAGGGACATGAGGCTGGGGCGAGAAATTTAGAAAAAATCGTTGATCGCTGTTTGGATTTGGGAGTAAAGACTCTTACTGTTTATACTCTTTCTACGGAAAACTGGCGGAAAAGAGCAAGAGAAGAAGTAATGGGGATTTTTAATTTATTGATAAGGATAGTAAAAGAAAAAAAAGAAGAATATACCAGAAAGGGCGTAAAGGTGGCAATTTTGGGGGATTTTCAGGCATTTCCTAGAAAGGTTATCAAGGCGATTAAGGAAATTTTGGCGATTGTTAAAAAACACGAGCGACTTAAGATTAATTTAGCCTTAAATTATGGCGGGCGGGATGAAATTTTGCGGGCAGTTAAAAAAATTATTGCCGAAGGGATTCCTCCGGAGAAATTAACCGAGGAAACTTTTAGTAAATTTTTATATACTAATGGCGAGCCGGATCCAGATTTGATTATTCGAACAGGCGGAGAACTAAGGCTTTCTAATTTTTTGCTTTGGCAAATGAGTTATTCTGAGCTTTACTTTACTGATATTTTATGGCCTGATTTTGGACCTGAAGAATTGGATAAGGCAATCGCTGACTATCAAAAAAGAAAAAGAAGATTTGGGAAGTAGGCGTTGAGGAGAGTTTTAATTGCTAAGGAGTTGATTCTTTTTGGTAATTTTTTAATTCTTCGGAAATATGGTTTTTTCCTTCGGAAATAAATCTTCTTTTGCAAGTCTTTTTGCTCTAGAGTATCGACTGAGACTTTTGGCAATATAAATAATTAGAATACTTCGGGTAGCCCAAATATTATTTGGAGAATCTTAATGAGCCAGTAAGAGACAAAGATTATTATAAAACCAATAACTGCTCCTGTTATTTTTCCCTTGGCTTGTTCAATCGCCTTGGGGTCTCCGCCTGAGGTCATTAATTGAAATCCGCCTAAAATTAAATAAATTAAAAGCCCAAGGCCGGCGAAAACAAAAATATACGGAAGAAAAGCCGAGATAATACCGCCGACGCTTGTTAGTTTTGTATTAAACCCTTCTGGGTAATTAATAATACAATTACCGTCACAATTGCCGGGAATGACAAGAGCTGCTAATTTTTTCATCTTATGCTTATCTCCCATCCTGGGAGTTTTAAAACTTGAACTCCTATAAATTGGAGTAAAAATACAGAAAAAATAATCATTAAAAGTCCGGCAATAGCAGACCAAATTAATTCTTTTCCGGTATTAAGTTTGGCGGGATCGCCCAAAGAAGTAATTATTTGGAAAATCCCTAAAATCATCAAAAAGAAAGCGATACCGCCGCCTATTCCAAGAGCAATCTTGAGAATAGAAGTAATAAAAGAGGAGGGGTTTGAAACATTTATGCACCCAACAGCAGTTTCAATTTCTTCTTTACCGCATTCTGCGAAGACTTTTTTTACAAGACCATTCATTTTTTTTAGTCTAACATATTTTTTAGAAGATGCAATAATTCAACTTAGGAAAAAGGATTTTAGATGATATAATTTAATGTTGAGAAGATGAAGTTTTTTAAAGGATTAATTTTGGTAGTATTATTTTTTACTTTTTATTTTCTATTGTCTATTTTTTCCGTTTTTGCCGAGTGTCCTTCAACCGATTACGATTGTCAAATTGCCGAACTTCAAAGAGAGTATGAGGTAAGGAGGGAGGCTCACGAAAAAAACAAAATTACTCTTTCTGAATTTGAAAAAAAACTTGAAGAAATTAATAAAAAACTTATCCTAATTGAAAACAAATTAAAAATTACTGAGGAAGAAATTAAAGAAAAAGAAGTAGAAATAGGTTTTCAAAAAGAAATTTTGGCTTTAAGAGTGCGCAATTTTTATATTAAAAGTCAATATTTTTCTCCTTTTTTGATTTTTCTTTCTTCTTCTTCTGCCTCGGAATTAACTCAGGAGTTGGTTTTAAGGCAACAGATAATGAATCAAGACAAATTAATTATTACCCAAACTTCCCAGGAAATTTTAGATTTAAAGAAAAGTAAGGAAAATTTAAATAGTTTAAAATCTTCTCTTTCTTCTCTTAAAAAGAAAATTGGAGAGCAAATTGTTTTTTACCGTGGAGAAGTTGCCAAAACTGAGGCTTTTTTTGCCCAAATTATTGAAAAACAAAGGCAGCTTCAGGCGGCAAAAGCAGGAGGATTTTCTACTTCAGTTGGTGATGTTCCACCGGCTGATGATCCTGCTTCAAGGCCAGATTATAATCCTGGTTTTTCTCCAGCCTTTGCTGCCTTTTCTTTCGGCGCTCCTCACCGAAAAGGAATGAGTCAATATGGGGCTTTTGGCAGAGCCAAAGCGGGACAATCTGCTGAGGAAATCCTTAGGGCTTATTATGGTGATGTTCGAATTGAAACTCGAGAGAGTCCAGCGACGATTTCTACTACGGTTGGAACCCTGCCGTTTGAGGACAACTATATGAAGGGAATTGCCGAGATGCCTTCTTCTTGGGCAGACGAAGGAGGATATGAGGCTTTAAAAGCCCAGGCGATTGCTGCCCGAACTTATGCTTTAACTGCCGCAAAGCCAATTTGCATTACCGAAGCCTGCCAGGTTTATAATTCCTCAAAGGTAGTCAATCCTGCCGCTTCTCGTTGGCATCAGGCGGTTTCTGAAACGCGAGGGAAGGTGATTGTTTCAAACCAAACAGGGAATTTAATTTCTTCTTGGTATGCTTCAACTGCCGGAGGTTATATTTTTTCTTATTCTTCCTTAGGTCATACTACCCTAGGGTTTTGGGATACGCCAAGGGGAAGAGATGGTTGGACAGATGAGGCTTGGGAGAAAAAGGCTGGTTCTCCTTGGTTTTATAAAGCCTGGTATCGCAAGCGCTCAGGTGATTCTTGTGGTCGGTCTCATCCTTGGTTGACTCAGGAAGAATTTTCTGATATTTTAAATGCTCTTTTAATTTACAAAGGCAGTCCGACAGAGGTTTCTAATCTTTCTTCTTTAGATGCTAAGTCTTGTTTTGGAACGGAGATTTCTGAAACCTGGAGTAAAGAAAAGATTAGAGAGGAAGTTAAAAAATATGGTGGACCAATTTCTCAAATTGAATCGGTTTCTGTTGTTTATTCAAATGAAGGATTTACCCAAACCGTTGTTTTTAAAACCGACAAAGGAGAAAAGTCTTTCTCTGGCGAGGATTTTAAATATATTTTCAATCTTCGGGCTCCAGGAGCAATTGGTCTTAAATCAAGCCTTTTTAATTTAATGAAAAAGTAAGATTTTTATAGTATAATTTATCCATGCCTGATATTTATGTGGCTGAAAAAGAGAAAAGAGAAAAAGAAAAACATGAAGTAGGAGAAAAAACAGAGGGCGAACTTGATTCCATTTTATCCCGAAAAACTACTAACCCCTTAAGTTCTTTTGCTCCAAATCCCCTAGGGTTTAAATTCGAAACGCAAGATAAAGGAGAAAGAATAATTTTTCTTTTGAGAAAACATTGGATTACTAATCTTCCCTGGATTTTGGCAGCAATATTAGGTTTTTTTGCTCCCCTCTTACTTTATCTTTTTCCTCTAATTTCTTTTCTGCCAACAAGATTTCAGTTAATAATGATTATTTTATGGTATTGTCTTTTAATTACTTTTGTTTTTGAGAACTTTTTAAGTTGGTTTTTTAATGTTTATATAATCACAGACGAAAGGATAGTGGATGTTGATTTTTATAGTTTAATTTATAAACAAATTACTGAAGCAAAAATTGACAAAATTCAAGATATAACTTTGCGTCAGGGGGGAGTAGTAAGGATCATTTTTGGTTTTGGAGACGTTTTAATTCAAACCGCTGGCGCTCAACCAAATTTAGAATTTGAGGCAGTTCCCAATCCTGAAAGGGTAATGAAAATTCTTCAAGAACTTAGGCTTCAAGAAGAAATCGAAGCCATAGAAGGGAGAGTGCGTTAAATGAATTTTTCGTCTGATATTTTTTTGGGATTTGCTGATTCTTTTTCTATTTGGTTGATCGCCAAATTTTTCGTTTGTTTTGCTATTCTTATTTATGTTGTTTTTGGTATTGTGGTTGTTCGCCAGGTCTTTTTAATGACGGAAACCGTAAATAACCAGCTTGAATTTCCTTTAAAAGTAATTTCCGTGGTTCATTTTTTGATGACTATTGTGGTTTTTTTATTGGCGCTTTTTATTCTTTAACCAATGGAAAATTCTGCCCTATTTGCCAGGGTTGTCGGCCAACCAGGGAGCGATTCTTGGCCACAGGTCTTTATCTTTTCTCCTCAAGAAGAAAAAGAAGAATCAAAAGGAATTCTTTTTGGGGCAATTGCCTTTAGGGTTAAAGAGAAGATAGAAGATATTGCTGGTTTTGGGCGTAATATTTTATCTCGACTTTATGAAGAATATTATAAAAAAACAGAAGCGACTTCTCTTTTGGAAAGACTTTCCTTTTCTGTTTTAAAAATTGTTCAGGAATTTAAAGAAGAAACAGAAATCTTTGAGATTATAGCCGCTAGCATTTATAGGAACATTTTATATCTTGCTTCATTTGGAGAAGGGGAGGTTTGGATTAAAAGAGGGGAGGATCTTAAAAGGGTTTTAAAAGGAGAAGAGACGGCCAGCGGTTTTGTTGAACCTGGTGATTTTATTATTATTGGAACAAGTTCTTTCTTTTCTTTTCTTTCTCAAGAAAAGATTCAAGAGGCATTTAGAGACGAAAATTGCGAGAAGGCGGGTGAGATTTTGACTTCGACAATTTACAGCCAAGGCGACGGTTTTTTAACAGCAGGTTTGATTTGCCAAATTGTTCAAAAAAAAGAAGTTTTAAAAGAGAAAAGTGGGTTATTTGAGAAAATAAAAAAATATTGTTTTAAAAATTTCTCTTTTGTTTCTTTGAGAGGATTAAATCAGGAAGAAGAAAGAAAAAAGATGGGTTTAAGTTTGGCAATAATTTTAATTCTTCTTTTTCTTATAAGCATTTTTTTTGGGAAAAAACAGTTGGCAATTCGAGAAAAAGAAGAAAAGTATAATTTGCTTTATTCAGAGATAATAAAAGATTTCAAAGAAGGCAAGGATCTTCTTCCTTCAAATCAAAAACTGGCTAAGGAATTTATTCTTAAATCGTGGGAGAAAATAGGCGAACTTGAAAGTCTTAAGATTGAATCTTCAAAAACTGAAAAGTTAAAAAAAGAAATTGAAGAATTTTTACCTTTAATCTTAAAAGAGTATAAACTTTCTGAGGTGCCATTATTTTTAGATTTAGGTCTTTTTCGTCAGGGAGGGAGAGGAGATAAACTTTCTCTTTTTGGAGATTTTATGGTTGTTTTAGACTCTCGGGAAAATGTTCTTTTTGGAATTAATATTTCTCAGAAATCAGGAGAAATTTTAATTGGTGAAAAGGATCTTTCTGGCCAGACAAAATCGGTGGCGGTTTATGAAAATTATGTCTATGTTTTGGGGGAAAGGGGTATTTTTCAGGTTGAAACTAAGGGTAAGGAGAAAAAAGTGGTGGTTGAACCAGATTGGGAGGAAGAGAGATTGCTTTCTGTTTTTGCTGGCAATCTTTACGTTTTAGACAAAAAAGGGATTTGGCGTTATTCAAAAGGGGCTAATTTTTCTAATAAGGAGTCATGGTTTAAAGAAAAGGAGGGGCCAGAATGGGGATCGTTTATTTCTTGGGCAATTGATGGCTCGATTTGGCTTTTACGAAAAGATGGTCAAATTTTAAAATTAGTTCAGGGATCTTCTTCAATTTTTAATCCTAAAGGATTGGAAAAATCTTTTTCTTCGCCAACAAAAATTTACACCAGTTCGGAAAGCAATAATCTTTATATTTTAGACAACGGAAATAAAAGGCTAGTTGTTTTGGGAAAAGGAGGGGAATATCGAGGAGAGTATATTTGGGAGGGGTTAGAGAAAATTTCGGATATGGTGGTTTCGGAGGAGAAAAGGAAGATCTTTTTACTTGAAGAAGACAAAATTTATCAAATAGAATTGAGATAAAAATGAAAGTGGTTAACCGCCGTGCTATTTACGATTATCAGATTTTTGAAAAAATTGAAGTTGGTGTTGTTTTAACGGGGGCGGAAGTAAAATCAATTAAAGAAGGAAAAATATCTCTGGATGGATCTTTTGCTAGGGTTAAGAATGGTGAAGTTTGGCTTTATAATTGCCATATTTATCCTTATCGTTTTTCTCAAGAGAAAGATCTAGATCCTTCAAGGCCAAGAAAAGTTTTGCTTCACAAAAAAGAAATTATTTCTTTGGAGGCAAAAATCAAACAGAAAAGATTGACTTTGATACCCCTTTCGTGTTATACTAAAGGCCGCTTAATTAAGTTTGAATTAGCTTTAGTAAAAGGAAAAAAGGAATTTGAGAAAAAAGAGAAGAAGAAGAAAGAAGATTTAGAAAGAGAATTTATGGGGATGAAGAGCTTCGACGAAAAAGATCTTTGAAAAACTGCAAGCCAACCTTGATCTACGGTTGTTAAACAAGATCAAAAGATAAATGGCGATAATGATTATGCCGTCAATTACGCTATCGCGTAATTGGATCAGCTAGGTACTCTTCTCGGCGGTCACTGGCTGGTCAGAAACAAGCCGAGATGCGGTTTAAAAGATTGGCTTTGCTTTTAAACCAAAAATTTTATAAAGCCTTAGCCTAGGTTTTCCTGTTAGTTGGATAAGCCTGAGGTGAATTTTAAAAACTAACTAAGCTTGTAGAAGGTTTTTCAAAGTCTTTTTCGGATCCCGGCGCAACTCCGGGCATCTCCACCAAAAGCCGCTGATGTTGTATACTTTAAATCAGCGGTTTTTTATGGGGATTTTAGATTTTTTCTTTCCGCGAAAGTGTTTGAGTTGTGGTCGTCATGGTGGATATTTTTGCTCAGATTGCCTAAATTTAGTTTCTTTTAATTTAGAAAGAATTTGTCCTGTTTGTGAGAAACCCTCAATTGGGGGTCAGACCCATCCTCGTTGTCAAACCAAAACTTCTCTTGATGGTCTAACCTCAATTTTTGTCTATAAAGGAATTATTAAAAAGGCAATTGGGAAATTAAAATACCAATTTGTTTCTGATTTGGCAACTGACTTAGCAGAAATTTTTTTAAGTTTTTGCGGAGAGGATAAATTTTTAGACGATTTTTGCTTAAAAGAAAAGCCAATTTTGGTTCCTATTCCTCTTTATTTTAGAAGAGAAAAATGGCGAGGTTTTAATCAATCTGCAGTTTTAGGGAAAATGATTGCTGAAAATTTAGGTATTAGCTTCTTTCCCAATCTTTTAGTTCGTATTAAAGATACCAAGCCTCAGGCCAAATTGAAAGAAAAAGAAAGAGAAAAAAATATTAAGAATGTTTTTAATATTTCTCCCACCTTTCATCTATCGCCTACTAATTACTCTGTTCTTCTTTTTGATGATGTTTGGACAACTGGGGCAACTTTAAAGGAAGCAACAAGAGTTTTAAAAATAAATGGAATAAGAAAGGTTTGGGGATTGACAATAGCGAGATAGATTCAATATTGGTTTGTTTATTTTAAGAAGTAGAAAACAAAAAAAATTGATTGTATAATTAAAGTTAAAGAAGTTTTCAAATCGTTAGGAGAGTGTCCCGCACGGTCTAGGGAATGGTTTGCTAAACCATCGTCGCGTAAGCGACGAGCGGGTTCGACTCCCGCACTCTCCGCCCTGCTTTCGGTGGGATGCTGGAGTGGACTAACAGGCTGGTCTTGAAAACCATGCGGCTCGAAAGGGCCACGGGGGTTCGAATCCCTCTCCCACCGCAAAGATGAATTTTGATTTTTAATGTTTTATAATCTAATTAATAAACTTTTAAATTGGGAATAAAAATGCCGCCTAAAGAAAAAAATATTAATGAAAAAAGCACCTTAAAAAGAGAAAATAAATCTTTGAGTGATTTTCAAAGCAGGCCAATTGAGGTTTTACCGGTTCATGAAATTAAAATTTTATTTTCCTGGAGGGCTCCAGGAAGAGTATTCAAAAGGAGAAATCGGGAATTTTGGTTTACTGTTCTGTCAATTGCCTTTTTGCTTTCTGTTATTTTTTTCTTTATTAAAGAATGGCCTTTAATTGCTGTTTTAGCAGCTTTAATTTTTGTTTATTATGTTTTATCTTCATTTCCACCAGAAGAAATTGATTATCAGATAACTAATAAAGGAATTCGTTTTTCTGGTAAGGAATATCTTTGGGAGGAAATTTCTCGTTATTGGATTTCTGAAAAATGGAAACAAAAAATTTTAAATTTTGAAACAAAACTTAGATTCCCCGCAAAAATTGAATTTTTATTTAAAAATGAAGACGAAGAAAGAATTCGAGAGATTTTGAAGAAATATATTCCCGAAGAAACTCCTCCGTCTTCGTTTTTAGATAGAGCCTCAAATTGGCTTGCTGAGCATGTTCCTCTTGAAATATCGTCTTAAAATTTTTGCGCCTGTAGCTTAATTGGAGAGAGCAAGTGCTTGCGGAGCACTAGGTTGGCCGTTCGAATCGGCCCAGGCGCACCCACATTAAGGAGGGTTGGCAGAATGGCAATGCGCTGGTTTCGAAAACCAGTGGGCTTAAAGCCCTTAGAGGTTCGAGTCCTCTACCCTCCGCTTGACTGTCCCTGTAGCTTAACGGATTAGAGCGCGGCCCTCCGGAGGCTGAGATGCGAGTTCAATTCTCGCCAGGGGCACTTAAAATAAAAGTGAGAAGCCAAAATTTAAAAATAAAAAGAGAATTCTCAGCTGGTGGAGTAGTTTTTCGTAGGGAGCCGGAGGGAGTTTTATGGTTAGTGATAAGACCTAAAGGAAGCAATAAGTGGCGTTTACCAAAAGGATGGATTGAAAAAGGAGAAAGTTCGCTTGAAGCCGCCAAAAGAGAAGTTAGAGAAGAAGGGGGAGTAGAAACAGAAGCTTTAGGAAAGATTGGAAGCGAAAAATATTTTTTTATTGAAAATAATCAAAAAATCTTCAAAACGGTAGTTTTTTATTTAATGAAATATATTCAAGAAGCGCAAGAAGGTTATAGTTGGGAGACAGAAGAAATCGATTGGTTGCCTTTTCAAGAGGCAAAAGAAAAATTGTTCTTTGAAAAAGAGAAGGAAATTTTGGAAAAAGCAAGAGAAAAACTAACGCAGGTTAACAGTTTAATTAATTGAAATATTTAATTTATTTAATTAAAGTGGTGGGGTGCGAGAGTGGACGATTCGGCACGCCTGGAGAGCGTGTTTCGCCGCAAGGCGAACGTGGGTTCGAATCCCACCCCCACCGCCCATAAAATTTATCACATACATTAGTTAATATTGAGGTGGGAAATAATTTCGATCCCACAATTGAAACATTGGGGAAAATTGGCAAAGCGGTAGGTGTTTCAATAGATGAGTTATTAAAAAAGTAAAACATAGATATGAAATTTCAAGATTTAATAAAACTTTACGAAAACAAAAAAGCTAAGTACGGAACGGAAGCTTTTAGGCATATTTCAGAATTATTGAAAGAAGCAAAAGAACTTCACAAAAGAGATTGGCAAAAATCTCCGACTCCGAATAAGGACCATGAACAATCTTGGCGCGCTTTCAAAGGTAAAAATTTAGAGAAATTAATCGCTTATATTATTAAAGAAGAAATTGAAGATCTGGGATTAAAAGTAGTTGATGGAAATACTTTAGAAAGAACCAATAGCAAAAACCTTTCAGAAGAATTGAATAGAGTAAAAAGAAATCTTTTAATTGATTATGGAGAATTTGGTTCCCATTTGCCCGATGTTGATATAATTATTTATGATCCAAAAACTTGCGAAATTATTGCTGTAATTTCTAGTAAGGTAACATTACGAGAAAGAATTGCCCAAACTGGTTATTGGAAGATAAAACTTAGTCAAGATAAAATTACAAAACACATAAAAGTTTTCTTTATTACCCCCGATGAAGATAAAACTCTAAGCATCAAAAAGCCAGCAAAGAAAGGTAGGGCTATTGTTGAAGTAGATACAGACGGAAGCTATGTTATGAGTGAAGAAATAGAAGAAAGTAATAAAGTCAAAAAATTTGATAAATTTTTAATTGATTTAAGGAATTTAATTTATGCCAAAAGAAATAAAAAATAAAATAAGTCAGAAGAGAATAGCCGATCTTCAAGTTCAAAGTCAGACAGATGAAAAGCCGCCTTTTGAAACGACCACACTTTGGGATTACTCCAAACAAAGTTATGGTAAAAAACCAAAAGGTAATAATAAATTTCAAGGCGTTACTCCGGCTTTTATTATTTGGAATATGATACAGAGGTATACAAAGCCTGGGGATTTAGTGATTGATCCAATGGCAGGAAGTGGAACTACAATTGATGTTTGTGAAGAAGAAGGAAGAAGAGTAATCGGCTACGATATAAATCCTCAGCATCCGAAGGTTATAAAAAATGATTCACGCAAAATTCCTCTTGCCGATAATTCAGTCGATATGGTTTTTATAGATTCTCCTTACGGTGACAATGTTAATTATTCAAATGAGCCGGCAGATATTGGAAAAATTTCTGCTGAAGACCCAAAATTTTATGAAGAATTGGAAAAAGTTGCTCGGGAAATTTATAGAATTTTAAAACCGGGTAAAGTATTGGGGTGGTTAATTGGTGATCAATGGGTAAAAAGAAGATTTACGCCGGTAGGATTTAAAATTTACCAGATGTTAGTTGATAATGTAGGTTTTGAACCTATTGATATAATTTGTGTAGTAAGGAGAAATCAAAGTTCGAACACTAGAATTTGGCATTACCGTGCCCAAAAATTTAATTTCTTTTTACGAGGATTTAAATATTTAATTTTAGTTAAAAAACCGGATAATGAGTCTAAAACCAAAAATTATAAATTTAGTAAAAAAGTAAAATGGCAGAAGTACAAATAGTGAGAATAATATGAGAAGATTAACACCAAAGTTAAAACCTACCGAGAAGAACTTAGAAAAAATTCCTAATCAATCAGGAATTTATGTGCTTCATCGCGGGCAGAAGAGTAAATATGTGGGAAGTGCATGTGCCGGTAGACTTCGTCAAAGAATTAAACAACAATTAAAAGAGAAACGAGGAATTACGTCATTTCAATATCGACCGACGAAGAGTGAAAAAGAAGCACGGCTGTTGGAGAAAAAATATCGTGATAGGTTAAATCCGGAGCAAAAAAGAATATAATTTTTTATTTACAACTCACCCGCGAAGCGGGCAAAAGCGGGCGGGCAAAAAGGAAGGGGGTCTGAGTGTCATCCCCACCAGGAATTTTTGCCCGCCCGACGGTTTTTGGTGGCGGGTGGGTGTGTGGTTGCCGAAGGCAACCACACAAGTCAAAAGTCAGCGTCAGGGTTTTGTCAAAAATAGATTCGAATTTTATTCAAAAGATACCGCCAGTTGGGAGATGGAAGGTTTGGTTTGCTTTCTGCGAGGGCTCGCCAGCAACCTCTTTTTCTGATTGGCGGTGTGTATTTGAAAAAATCCGAACCGATTTCCTTAACGGGTTCGGCGGGCGGAAGGGAGGAGATTTCCACCTGCCGAACCCATTAATAAAATCAACAGGAAGAAGTCTTGATGTCATTTTGAGTGGAGGATGGGGAGCACATTGACATATTGAGGCATAACGTGTTAAGTTTTTTATTGAGAGAGGCAAGGCGGGATGCTTGAAGATTTTAAAACAAAGATAATAAGTTTTTACCAGAGAATTTCCGCAAAAACAAGATTTTTATTATTTTTAATTCTTTTTGGAATTTTGGTTTTAACTGTTTCCTTTCTGATTATAGGCATAATTTATTTTCCCCAAAAGCAAAAAGAACAAAAAGTAATTTATCCTGAAAGACAGATTTTTCCTTTTGACTCTTCCGTTAATCAAGAATTAATGCCAACTTCTTCTGATTATGAATTTAAAATGACAAGTGATTTTAAGCCTTGTTTGGGAATTGACAAAGCCGCCAAGAACCCAATTGCTTATCATCGGATTTTACTGGCAAAATCAGCAGACGGTCTTCATTTTACCAGAATGGGCAAATTAATTTCTGACCGTGCCAGCGTTCCGGATATTATGGTTGATAAAAAGGGTAATGTGAGGATATATTTTGTTTTAATTACTTGCAAAGAACAAGGGCAGGATTTAGAAAATATTCCGGTGGTGGCGATTTCTTCTGATAATGGAGAAAACTGGGTTTACAAAAAATTAACGATTGAGGCACCAAGTGACGCTTTACATTGTAAAACTCCTGGCGGTTCGCCGGCGCCGGTTGATCCTGAGGTTTTGTTGATGCCTGATGGAACTTATCGTCTTTATGCTACCTGTCCTCAAAGCAATTCTCAAGGAACACCGATGACCTATGTTTTCTTTTCTTCTGATGGGATTTATTTTAGCGGTGCTCAGCACACCTATATTCCCCAAAACGGTATTGCTCTTGACCCAGTGGTTATAAAATTTGGGAATACTTGGAATTTATTTAACGGCAATTCCAATCCGGCGACTTCTTTAGATGGAATAACGTTTAATAATCCAAAACCAGGGATATTTTGTCCTTTTAAATTTAAAGATGGAAATACTGATAAATGCTATGTTATTGGTGATGCCTTAACTTTGGGTGATTCTTTGGGGTACAGAATTTATCTTTTTGGCGATACTCAAAATGAAGGTTTTAAATCTATTTTTTCTTCGGATGGAGAAAACTGGACAATGGAACAAAAAAGCAATGAATATATTTTGAATATTGACCAAGGGGTAAAAGAGGAGTACTACAAGTTAATGTTTCCTACTGTTACCAGACTAAATGACGGAAGTTTTTTGATGGCTTATGAGACTTTTATTCCCCAAACACCTCCTTCAATTTTTGAAACCACTTTTTCAGAAAAAGAAAATGATCAGCTCTTTAAGTCTTTTCCTGAAGGAGGAAAACCAACTTTTGGGCAAAAAGAGCCATTAGGCAAATGCGGAGATGGAATCTGCGATTCAATTGAACAAACAACAAACACCTGTCCTTTAGATTGTTTAAGATAGTTTTTTTAGAATATCTAAAATAGAGATTTTTCAGTTTTTCTTCGGGTTTTTTGCTATAATTGAATTGTGGATCAACTTGACGAAATTCGCGCAAAAATTGATATTGTTCAATTTATTTCTGAATATCTTCCTCTTAAGAAATCCGGTCGAAATTTTAAGGCTCTATGTCCATTTCATTCGGAGAAGACTCCTTCTTTTATTGTTTCTCCAGAACGACAGATTTGGAAATGTTTTGGTTGTGGCTTAGGAGGGGATATCTTTAAATTTTTAATGGAATATGAAAAGATGGAATTTGGAGAGGCGCTTAGATTTTTAGCCAAGAAAGCAGGGGTAAAGCTTGCTCCTTACCGCCCTGGACCGCAAGAAGAAGAAAAAGAAAGATTTTACGAAATTAATCATTTGGCAAGCGAATTTTATCATTATTTGCTTTTTCACCCAATTGGAAAGAAAGCCTTAGATTATATTCTTGGCCGAGGAATAAAGATAGAATCTCTTAAACTTTTTAAAATTGGTTATGCCCCTTCTTTCCCTTTTTCTCTTCAAAAATTTTTGGTAGAAAAAAAGGGATATAATATTGCCGATCTTTTTAAAACAGGATTAGTAGTAAGGCAAAAAGAGAAGGTTATTGATTTTTTTCGTGACAGGTTAATTTTCCCCTTAAGGGACCACCGGGGGAATGTGGTTGGTTTTTCAGGAAGAATAATTGGGGTAGGGGGAGAAAAAGGCGGCCCAAAGTATATAAATACTCCGGAAACTTTGGTTTATCACAAGGGAGAGCTTCTTTATGGGCTGGAAATTACAAAAGAGAAAATTAAAAAGGAAAATCAAGCAGTGATTGTTGAGGGCGAACTTGATTTAATTTCTTCTTATCAAATAGGAATAGAAAATATAGTGGCAATTAAAGGGAGTGCCTTAACCGAGCCACAGTTAAAACTCCTTAAAAGATTTTGTGAAAGTATCTGTCTTGCTTTAGATCAGGATATTGCTGGAGATATGGCCTCAAGAAGAGGAATTGAAATTGCCGATTCTTATAATTTTTTGATAAAAGTGGTAAGAATTCCTCAAGGCAAAGATCCTGATGAATTAGCAAGAAAAGACCCTTCTCTTTTAAAAAAGGCAATTAAAGAGGCAATCCCCGTTTACGATTTTTTTATTGACTCTGCATTTTTAAGATTTAAAGGAAATACTCCGGATGAGAAAAGAAAAATTGGTGAAGAAGTATTGCCAGTTTTGGCAAAAATTTCTGATGAGATTATTAAGAATTATTATCTTAAACTTTTGGCAAGAAGACTTGAAGTTTCTGAGGAGGCAGTTTTAGTCCAACTTAATAAGATAAAAGAAGAGCCAGTTTTTTCAAGGCGACAATTTTTAAAAAGAGAAGAAAGAAATAAAACCAGGAGGGAAATATTAGAAGAATATCTTTTTTCTCTTTCCTTCCAAAAAAGAGAGCCAGAAATTTTGATCAAAAAAGAAATAAAAGAATTAATTAAAACTCCTCATCTTATCCGCATTATTGAAGTTCTTGAAGAATTTTTTAAGAAAGAAAAAGGGAGATTTAAAAGCGAAGATTTTGTTAAAAACCTACCTTCAGAACTTTTAGAAATTTTTAATAATTTCTATCTTCGAGATTTGAAAAACATTGATGATGAAGCGTGGGTTAAGAGGGAAATTGAAAAAACTCTTTTGGAACTTGAGAAAATTACCCTTAAAGAGGAATTAAAAAATCTTTCCCGAGAAATAACCCTTTCTGAGGGTAATTTGAAAAAGATTGAAAGACTTAATCTAAAGTTTAGAAAAATTGCTAGGAGACTAAAAGAGTTAGAGGGTTAATTTTATGATATAATTTAGAAGAATGGTAGAGTTTCGCCCTGAGGTAAAAAAACTAATTGAAAAAGGAAAAAAACAGGGTTTTTTAACCCAAGATGAGGTATTGAAAGCTTTTCCTGAGGCCGAGTTATATCTTGAAGAACTTGATGAATTTTATGATCGACTTTTAAACTTAGGCGTCGACGTTTTTGAAACAGTTACTGAAGAAGAATTAAAGGAAGATGAAAAAGCTTTTTCTGATTTAGCCAAGGAACTTGAAGTTTTGTCGACTCTTCAGGATAAGGCGATAACTGATTCCGTAAGAATGTATCTTCGGGAAATTGGGAAAATTCCCCTTTTAGTTGCTAAAGAAGAAGTAGAATTGGCTAAACAAATCGAAAAGGGTTCTGTTGAAGCAAAGAAAAAATTAATTGAAGCAAATCTTCGTTTAGTAGTTTCCATTGCCAAAAAATATGTTGGTCGGGGACTTTCCTTTTTAGATTTAATTCAGGAGGGTAATCAGGGTTTAATTAGGGCAGTTGAGAAATATGATTGGCGGAGAGGTTATAAATTTTCTACTTATGCTACTTGGTGGATTAGGCAGGCAATTACTCGGGCAATTGCCGATCAAGCGCGGACCATTAGAATTCCCGTTCATATGGTGGAGACTATTAATAAATTAATTAAAACAAGCAGAAAATTAATGCAAGAATTAGGGCGAGAGCCAACGCCAGGTGAGATTGGGCGGGAAATGGGTCTTTCAGCAGGAAAGGTAAGAGAAATTTTAAAGATTGCCCAGGATACTACCTCTTTGGCTACTCCTGTTGGTGATGATGAAGAGTCTACTTTGGGAGATTTCCTTGTAGATACCTCTCAACCCCAACCCTTAGATCAGGCATCTAAACAACTTCTTAAGGAAAATATCGAAGAAGTTTTAAGTACCCTAACTGATCGAGAAGCAAAAGTTTTAAAGATGAGATTTGGATTAGATACTCAAAGACCAATGACTTTAGAAGAGGTAGGGAGAGAGTTTGGAGTGACTCGCGAAAGAATTAGACAAATCGAGGCTAAGGCTTTAAGAAAACTTAAGCATCATTCTCGAAGGAAAAAACTTCAAGATTATCTTGAATAAGATTTTTTATTTAAGGTTTAAAATAAACTCCAAAAATTCCCAGAACCGCAGCAATTAAAAGCCACTGAGTTGAAGCAAGCCATATGTCAGTTTTAAAAGCTCCTATTGCCGAAAGGACAATTGCTAAAAACGAAGCTGCTACTAAACCCTGAGAAATTATTTTTTTATTTTCTTTTTTTATTTTTCATCACCTCCTTTCAGTTTTGATTATAGCATTTTACTTGGGAGATTAAATTTACAATTGCTAGAATTTGTTATAATATTAATTGGTATTTTTGGTTTTTATTCCGGCGTAGCTCAATGGTAGAGCGGCTTCCTGTTAAGAAGACGGTTGTAGGTTCGAGTCCTACCGCCGGAGCAAGAGTTGACTATCGGCGTAATTGAGAATAGTATCAAAGGGTTTTAGCAAGGTAAATCGGATTTTTTTGCCATCTAAGTTTGGGTTCTGAAGTAAAAGTTTTAAAAGTTG
>Ga0209102_1000430_pt1 | contig 27929 bp, 22 predicted proteins | sample ConPoolayeHmetaG_FD_185483 | JGI IMG/M metagenome (GOLD analysis project Ga0209102, IMG submission 185483) | Hot spring microbial mat communities from California, USA to study Microbial Dark Matter (Phase II) - Cone Pool mat layer H metaG... ...
CGGGCGGTTACGGTGAGAAGAATCTCACCCGGGAGGGCCGGTGAGATATTAAAACTAACTTCGCCCAAAGAATTGGTATAACCATATTTATAGACATCTGGTTCTTTCCAGAGACAAACCAAGGCATTGGCAGTCAACACTCCACACCTCTCTACTTTTATCTTAACACTTTGACTTCCAATCTGAAGGGTTTCCGGATGAGTCACAGTAAGCGGTTTTGGAGAAGCAGTCAAAATATTTAACTCCGGGTCACCGAAGAGATTAAAACCAAGGTATTCAACTTGATTCCCAAATCGGGCATAGATACTCTCCTTGGCGGCAAGGCAGGCCTTTCCCAATTGATAGATATCAGAGAAGAAATTACGGAAAAATCCCCGGGTGCAAACTCCCCGGACCGGAGCGAGCTTGGAACCAGAATGGGTATTGCCAAAAAAAGCCACTGCTCCCTTAGGCAAAGAGGCTGTCCCGACTTGCAACCAGACTTCACCAACCATTGATTCAGGACTAAAAGCGGCCAGGCTCATCGTCTGGCAGGTAATTGAGGCGATAATTGGCAGTTTCATCCCATTATTTACCAAACTCGGATGCACAGTAAAGGGTTGATACCAGTTTCCCTGGCCTGGCCCCCGATATAAGATAATGCCCCGCCCATCATTTATTCCCTGAATAATATCATTACTTGAATGACCCCGAAACTTTGAGAATGTATCAATATGAACAAAACCCTGTTGCTCCATAAGTTGACAGGCAAACCGCACATTATTCCAGTATATCGTATCATCCGATGAGCCATCCTCATTGATAATCCCCATTCCTTTCACCATCCATAAAGAATCAACATCCCCCTTTCCCAAGGGAGGGGATAAAAAGAGAGATTTTTCATAATAAAGTGTCTTATAGACCATCACACTGCATTGGGAAAGTGTCTTACAAGGAAACCGACCATAGGGAATTTCTGCCCGATAATCACCCGAGACATTGCCATAATAATTATCGGTATAGATACGGATATTCTGCCCGGAACTGTAGAAGTAACTGGGGAGAAGGCTTGGACTGCCGACCAAAAGGAGATACTCTGGTTTTACCGACCAGTTATTATAAGCCCGGACAATATAATTTCTTATCGCCTCCGACGTGCTCCCAATTTCGGACAACTTGACAACCTTAGGCATCATCCCTTTTTTCATCTTCCACTGGGCAAGGGGTTGGATACAATCATAGAAGTTGTCGTGAGTAATTATGAGATAACGGGCACCTTCCTGAGAAACTAAATATGAGATACTAAACAGCAAAAATATAAAGATAGACCCAATTTTTGACTTCTGATTTTTAATCTCACTCATCTTCCCTCTCTATCTTAAAATTACCAATTTCTTTATAGACTTTTTATCTTCAATAAAATAGACACCCTTCTTAACCGTGGTGCACCTCCGACCCAAGGCATCAAAAATCTTCATTTTCCTAGGATTTATCCTTCGCTTCGCGTTAAAGGGGGTAAATGGACAAGGTCTTTGGTCTTCTTTAATACCAACATTGGCTATTAACCAATTCCGACCACCGTCCTTGGTATATAACACAACTCCTGTGCCGGAGGCGATGCCAGACAAGGAATCAATGAATTCAATATCAAATAATGTCTGGGTTGCCGGATTAGCCTGCGCCACCCAGTTTTGACCGCCATCCGTAGTATGTAAGATTGTTCCCAACATACCTGATACCCATCCCTTACGTCCGATAAAATGACAGGCTCGGAGATAATTGCCCGATGGGACACTTTGTCTCTTCCAAGAAAAACCACCATCGGTTGTATGGAGAATACAGGGTTCAAGGGTCTGGTCATTACCGCCAACTACCCAACCCTCGTTTTCACTTATGAAATGGCAGTCAAAGAAATCGTAAATTGAATCTTTTAATAAGAGGGTCCAGGTATCGCCACCGTTGGTCGTCTTGGCAATATATCCCTGCCCTTTAATAAAGGTATCACCTTGTGGGTATCTTCCAGCGCAGACCCATCCTTTAAGCGAATCAATAAAGGAGATACCATAGAAGTCAACCGTATCTACTGGAAAAGGTGGATTGGGCAGGATAATCTGTTCCCAATATTCTCCACCGTCGGTTGTCTTTAAGACAATCGCCTCGCCGCAGGCAACCCAACCATAATTTTTATTTAACATAAATACCCGCTGGGCAAATTTTGACCCGCCCTGTGATTGGGTCTGCCAAGATAATCCACCATCCGGGGTATAAAATATAAACCCGCCTTCGGCCGCTACCCAGCCTAAGGTGTCATTAAGAAAGAATATATCGTAAAGCCAGCGATAGGTATTAACTGGTTTCCCAAGATTTTCCCAGACAAGACCGCCATTCCAGGAGGCAAAGACATAAGAAGACTCTTTTTCGCATACCCACATATAGTGACGGGGAGAGATGGCGCAACCGTGAAAAATGGGAAACTCCTGACCAAAGAGGAAATTAAAACCGAAGAATGAGACACCGAGGAGTAAGAAAAAAAGAAAAAATTTCAAAGACTTCCTACCACTAAATGTGTCGTTGTTATTCTTGGGTTTCATCTTATCAATCTCCTTTTGTTCATCTTACTAAAATAATCTTTTTTATTATACCATAAGTTTTGAAAAAGTAAAGCCCCCCACCAAAATTACTCCTTCCGCTTTGCCCCGAGGCAAGGAGGCGGACACTAATTTTTCTTCCTAAACAATCATACACTTCCCATTCGTTGAAGTCCTGGCCACTTTCCTCTAATAATTTTCCCAACTGGTTTAACTTAATTATCGTCGGCATCCTAATCTCTTTAATATCTCTTTTTTCAATGATGCGGGTAAAACTATCCGGGGGTGAGGTGGTGAATTTAATCGCCCTTTGTGGTCTAAGAACTTCTGCCCCTTTTGGATACCGATTGGCAAAGGTAATTAAGATACCCTCTTTACCGGTTGGGTCAAGAATACCGGATGTGGCATAGTTGTGGGAATTCCCAGAAGTTGAGTCGTCGTTCTGACAGAAGTAATACTGGAAGATAATCTCACCGTCACCGGAATTTGTTGGATAGTATTGGGGGTCAAGTAAGATAATCTGAAAGGTCTGTTGCTCAGCTAATTGTCGGGTAATAAATCCGTGGATGTGGTGAATTCTTGACCACTGAATAATAAATCTATTTTGAGTGGTATCATTCCAGTAATAAACGCCGGAAGAAAGCCCGGTATCCGGATGAAAATCATCCCAGAAACAAGCCAAAAGATTCGGCGGCGAAAAGGGCGAAGGAATTCGCCAATTATAAGGGTCAATATATTTACTTGCCCCTAAAACCGCATAACCGTTGGCCGCAATACTTATCTCGCTAAAATTGCGCCCGAAGTAGCGAAATGAGAAGGGAAGGGGCAAGGTTGTTATCCCGTCATCACCAAGATGAACCCTCTGTCCCGCTCCGCCAAAATTCGGGTCAATCTCTACCCAGGAATAATTCGGTTTTTGGGTGAAGTTTGTATCCACATCGTCATAGGCATAATAGCCATAAGGACTGGGACCGAGTGGTCTTGTTGGGTCATAAGGTCCGGGTTCTAAACTAAACCGAAGAATCTGTTTCACCTCACCGGCGCTGATGATTCTCAATTCAAAGCAGAGGGTGCGGTTAGAGGAAAATTCGGAGAAAAGCCGAATCCGGAAGGGGTCTTGATTCTCTTTCTCTTCATCCGGAGAAAAAGAACCATAAGAACCATTTGAATCTAATATCACGCCGGCATTGGAAAGAAGAGAAAGCCTGCCCTCAATATTTTCTTCTTGCGCCCGTCCGATGTTTTTCAATTTGACAAATAGGTTTGCCTCTTCACCCGGTTCTAAGACTTGGTTATTCCCATCATCCACCCGAACCTGAGGAATATTGAATTTTCCAGTAGACACCTCTATCTTAAACCCGGAATAGAAACTCTCTCTATCTTCCTGAATTTTGAGGGAGAAGTTTAAGGTCTCTTTATCAAGGGCATCTGGTTTAATTAAGATAAGAAAAGGTCCACCCCTTCTAATACTGTCAGGCATAATATTGCCAAATTCCTTAATTGAATCCAATACCACAGCCTTTTCGGTCTCACTTTTAACGATTGCCCGGCAATTATAAGCCACTTCTTTTCCGTAATTCTTTAAGTCAATATATAGGGTCTGTTGTCCAGGTGTTGGGGCAGAGATTTCATAGGAATAAAACCCACAATGAAGATTTCTTTTTTGAACTGGTAAAGAAACCTGGAAAGGAAGATAGTCCGGTTTACTAATCGTTAAGGTTATATTGCCTTCACTCGGTGGGTTAACATCCAGCAGTACCTTTCCATCCTGGTCAGTAAAGCCCAAAAACTGCCTTCCTCCCTGAAAAAAGCAGACCCAGGCCGACTCAATTCCCGGCACAGATATAGAAACCCGTTGATGCCCAACCGATAGCGAGGTAGGATAATTGGGTGTGAGGTTTTTCGGAACCCCCCGCCAGAGCCAAAGGGTTGGGTCACCTAAGATATTATAAGTCTGAATATGAACCCGAAGGTTGAAACTATCCGCATCCTGTGGGAAATTTTCCACAAGTTCTCTTTTCGCTCCCTGAAAGACTTCGCCGGCGCACACTAATCTACGACGAAAGATAGCATTGAAGATTGCGGCATCAAGTAAATTATTCCAACGGGTTGAGGTTGATGCCCAGGTTGGTCCAAAGAATAAGACCCCGCCTTTTGGTTGGGAAGGTGTTCCAGCCCGGAGCCACACCTCACCAAAGCAAGGGTTGGCATTAAAGTTGCCAGTGGCACAGTAGAGACTGGTGACAACCGGCAACTTAAAGCCATTATTGAGATTAGCCACATCTCTCCGATAAAAAAGGGGATAATGCCATCCATCGTAATTTCCCCAGCCCCGACCATTGACAAATAAGACCCCCCGATTCACCGCCGCGGTGATTGATTCTGGGGTTGGATAAGGTGGGTCATCATGAAAGACCGTGTCAATTTTTTGAAAGCCCGACTCCTGCAAAAGCCTTCCCCACCAGCGCTTCGTCTCAATTGCCGTTTTTGCCTTGGTTCCGGTGCCACCCACATAACTCGTTGCTACCGCCAGCGCCCGCTTAAACCAGAGGGTATCGGTCATCTCCGACGCCTTCTCATAGGAGAGGATTTTTGAAATCATTACATCTAATTCTGATGCATTGGATGCGGGTAGACGTCCGATATAAACATCCTGTATTAAATCGGTATCAATACAGCCATAGAGATAATCAGTAATCACTGATGTCTTGGGAATGGGTAGGGCCGGGATTTTATTAATTGCCCCGACCAAGAGGCAATACCTTAATCCAACCGTATTATATTGTAGTGTGATATAATCTTTAATCTGGGCTGGGGTTGAGCCAATCTCGGAAAGTTTCTTCACCTCAACCGAATACCCCTTCTCTAACTTCCACTGCACCAATGGTTGAATAGAACTATAAAAGTCATCCGGGGTAATAACTAAAAGATGCCCGCTGTATCCGGAAAAGAAAGATGAGAGCGATATAAATACCGATACCAGCAAAGAATATCGCCGTTCTCTCTTTTTTAGTATCGCCGTAATCATTCTTTTAATTCATAAATGAGTAACCCCCTATCCCTATCACCCAAAAGAATAAACCCATCTTTATAACTTACGCACCTGGCATAAGGCACACCGAGCCGGGCAATAATTCTTGGGGGTAGGGAAGATATGTCATAAACATAGAGCCCGCCTTCGCCACAGGCTAAGAATAAATAATTACTCTCCCCGAAGACCTTCTGGGCATAGCCTTTAATTGGTAAAGAATAGAGGAGAAAAGGCGCAGTCTTTGTCGCCACCGAGATTATCGTCAAGGACCGACCATCGGCAACAAAAAGAAGGGTATCTTTCACCCAGACATCCCGGGCATTATTCGGAGTATCAAAATAGCCGACCTTTATGGGAAAAGAATCGGTAATCTGATAGACATATATCCCCAACTGCTCACAAGCCAGATAGAGATAATCCCCATCTTTCTTTTTTCCTCCCACCTCCCGACAGATTCCCCGAACACTCGGGAAATTCTCCTTCTTTAAGTCATAAGGATTCTCCGGGTTAGAGATGTCAAAGGTAATGAATTGCTCCCGGGCCGCACAATAAACCTTATCCCTTTCTTCATCCACCTCCAAATCATAACCGTAGGCAACCGAATATTCATTTGCCCCAACCACAAGGATTGTCTCCGGCAGAGAGAGTTCAACAATCTCCAACTCCTTCTTCCCATACGCCAAATAGCCATAGTCACCATCCTCACTGACCTTAACCCCCCATAGGCTATTTATATTGTCCCGATATCCTTGAACCTTTTTGGGATTTCTTATCTCACTTAGGTCAATTACCTCTAAGCCGGCCTGACCGGATGCCACAAGGACATATCTCTCAGGTCTTTTCTCTATCTCAACAATCTCTATGGAATTCGGGTAGCCAACCAATTTCACTTCACCGATTAGGGTGATTACCTCAACGGTAATCATTTTGGTTTCGGACCATCCGCCCCACTGCCCATCCTCGGATTTCCCACGCAGACGATAATAATATTGAGATTGGGCAAGAAATAGATTACATACCGTATCAATTATTGCTGTATCTTCAAAGGCAATATCCTTGAATTTGCTATCCAGGGCAACCTGGAGGTGAAATTGGAGAAAATCGCCCCTCTTCCACTGAAAATGGACGTTATTACTCTTTATCGTCTCCCCACTGCCCGGGGCGATGACTTCTACTGGCGGCGGAATCTTTTTGGGATAGCCACAGAAGAGAGAGAAAAGAACGATGACAAATACGGAACGCCAAGTGCCGAACGCCAAATGGGGAATGGTGAAAATCCTAAATTCCGCGTTCCGCGTTCTGAATTTCGTAGAGATTGGGGAAAATTCTTTACTCATATCTAACCCCAATACTTATCCGGTCGCGATTGTAATCTTTCAATTCACTTATCTCTTCAATCTCTAATGAGGTGTCCCGAATTTTATACTCATAGCCAAAAGAGAGACGCGCCTTTTTCCCAATTGGGAAAGAGAGCGAAAGTTCAACTTCACCAATCAAATCCCTTCTCCCCTTATGTAATGAATCAATTCTGGTAGTAAAACCTCTCCTCTCACCGGCCAGAGATAGGGCGAAAGCCGGCTTCTTCAAAAATTCAAAACCCAGGGTCAACCCAAGTCCATTATAAGAAATGTCCGGGGTATCTAAGGGGGCTCTACTTCGGAGAATCTTATAGCCAAGAGTAAGACTCATCCTCGGTAAATAAACCGCTAACCTCTCCTGAGGTTTATACTTCGTCTCCAGACCAAAGGAGTATATCTTAGAATCGTAGAAATCCCAGGGTTTGGTATAATCTTCATTTGCCCAGGCAAAAAAGACGCGATAATTATTAAGGTTAAACCCACCTTCTATCTCTTGGGAGGTAAAGGAGAGAAATATATTTTCACCAGTGGACTTTCTTATTGGTCTTATTAGATAATAAGGGAGGAATTGATATTCCATATAGCCGTATCTATAAAGTCTACCAAAATATTTAAGAACTTTCAAGTCAAAGACGCCATAACTTTTTACCGGATTTTGAAAATAGAGGTTGGTGGTAAATCTTCCTTTTATCCGCCATTCTTTGAGTGATAAATTTTTAGTGCTGAGGCCAATCCGGGCAATCAGGTCATCATAGGTCTTAAAGCCCATAGGCTTTCCTTGAATAAAATCTTCAATCTGAGAATCGGATAAGAGGAAGACATTTGAGTCATAAATGAGCCGCACATCCACCGCGGTATTAGCGGTAACGATTAGCAATAGAAAAAGGACGTTTATCATATTCTCTTTTGAATCTTCACAACCCCAATGAGGTCCTCTTCTCCACCGCCCTGGACGACGATTTCGTATTCCCCTTCTTTCAGGTCTAAATAGGCCGCCTTGACAATTGAGACATCGGTCTTATGCCTTCCGCCTTCGGTCTCCCAAACACCATAGACCTTTGGGCTTCTTTCCACCAGAAACTCTTTAGTGAAAATCTCCTTCTCCGCCATCTTCACAATAATCCGTAGTGTGTCTCTCTTCGGTGTTCCTTTGGTTTGCCTTTCCTGATTCTCACCCTCTTCTCCTGGATAGGAAAGCCGGGCAAGGATTTTATAACTACCCGATTTAACCTTTATCTTCACTGGTGAGGCATAGTATCTTATCCGCTCACCGCTTTTTAGAACAGAGACCTCATCTTTATAAAAAAACGGGATAACCTCTTCCCAGCGCCATCGCTCCAGAGTAAATTTGACGGCACAGGTCTCCTTTGGTGCGGAGAAGAGGTGGCAACGAAAGTGATGGGTCCCGGCCGGGCAATCAATATTGATAACCCTTCCTAGGCCAAATCTCCTTCCTTGCTCATCCTTCGTTCGGGAGATTTCCGCCTCAAAGGGATATAATATTTCGCCCTCTTCTGATTCCACGATTAAACTATAACTTGTCTTCTTTTGTAGGGTATCGGGAAATAAGACCCGGGTTAGGATTTTTAATCGGATTGGTCCTTGACAGGTTATATCTATCGGATTTTTCTTGGTCAGGAGTTTATATTCCTCCTCCACCACTTTTAATAACCGCAGTTTAATCACCCCGGTCTTTCCTTTAACCGAGAGGGCAAGTGAGTCTTGGGGACCCAACTGCCCCCAAAAGAAAAACAGAGATAAAAGAAACATCATATCGCTACCTCCTTATTTCTCTCTTCTCTCTTATCTTTCGGCAAGAGGTAATATTCAAAATCATACCGAACGACCAAAAAGAAGGCAACAAGGATTAGGGCGGTAAAGAGAATCGCTAAACCAACCGAATATCTTCTCTCCACATAAATCCTTCCCTGACCAATATCGGAAAATAGGTCTTCACTTTTAATCCCCCTCTTTTCTAACCACTTCTTTGGTGAAGAGAGGTTGAGAATCTTCCTTCGCTTTTCTCTCATATCGGCAATTAAAAAATTAGCCGCGGCACTCTGTCCGATATTGATAAAAAAGGTTAATTTTTGTGGATAAAGCCCAGCCTTTACCTGAGGGATTTCTCCGGTGTCCAGTAGTTGGATTGAATTCCTTTCTATTGCCAACCGCAAAAGTTCTCGCCCGAAGGCACTAATTCCGCGCCCGGCATCATCTTCTCCCCCGAGGGAGGCGAAATTGGTCTTAAAAGGGGAAAGCCCCTCTTCCCTTAATATTCGCTCCATATCCAGATAGGTAAAGTGAGGTTGATTTGCCCCCCAAGAATTACTACTCAAAGAGAGGGTGATAAAGGGGTTAACCTTCAAAACCGCACAGGCCGATAAACAGGAGATAGCGAGCCCAGGGAATGAACCATCAAGACAGATGCCGATGCTCTCCCCTTCTTTTATCCCTCCTCTCTTTAAGCGGTCAACTAAGAGCGCGGAAAAATTCGGTGCGGTTGCCCAAACGACCTCATCCAATTCTCTCCGATAGAGGGTAATTGCCGAATAGGCATCACCAATCACACCGGTGAGACAGGGGTCATTAATTGAATCAATCCGCAAACCACTTTTAATCTTCGCCTCCTTTATCGCTAAAAAACACTTACTGGTTAATTTTGCCGCTGCGACCTTTTCTTCGTAATACCTCGTCTTAACCTTATGGAAGGTAGCACTTTCCAGAAGGAAGAGGATAAGGGTAAAGAGGGCAAAGATAATAAGTGTTGACTTACCGACTTTACCGTGCCTTCTTTTCATAAAATATTATGGCAAAGGGGCACCGTTACCGATTATAATTAGCAAAAATCGTACCAAAACCGCCACCACAGTTAAAGTGGAAAAGGTTTCAATAATCCCCTGCCGGTGGAGCCAATAAGCCAAAAGACCAGGGATTACATAACCAATCGTCTCAATGTCAATTGTCGCGCCTCTTAATGTCAAGGGAGGGAAAATTTTTGTCAGATAACCTAAGAGATAACCACTAATAACACAAAGGAGAAACAGCCTTCGTCCGTAGAGGACAGTGAAAGAAGAAATTATGCGGGCAATAATATAGACGGCTAATCCCAAAAACAAGGTTGCGAGACAGCGCGTGGGGTAATGAAGGGTTAGGGCAAAATAGCCCGGGACAACAATCCCCCCAGCGGCCAAACCGAGCGTCTCGGCAAAGAGGAAACTGAAAAACATCCCGAGACCAATACCTTCAATCAGCATAAAAACCCACCCCAGCCAAAGAAGACCAACTTCCTTCCTCTTTTAATAATCATCCTCTCTTCCTTTCTGGGCAAAGTAGTTTATCAATTCTTGTCCGTAGCCAACCATATTCCCGATGGCTAAGACCACCCCAACTTTTTCCACCAGGGAAAAAATCTTCTCATAAACCGTCGGGGGAGGAGTCTCTTCCAGATTAATCAGATCTGTTTCCTTTACCCCGGCCTTCAATGCCATCTTAATAAAAGGCAGTGCCACCTTACCGGTAATCACAATATATTCGGCTCCGAATTGATTGGCAATCTCGCCCAGTTGCCTTGAGCGGTCCTGTCGGTCGGCGCGCAGATTGACCAGAAGGATTAGTGTCCCCTGCCCGGCGTATTTATTAAAAACCATCTCGGCAATCTTCTTTGATGAATCCGGGTCATTAGCCGCCAGGGCGTTTATCAACCTTATCTCCTTATTTCCCTCTCTTACCTTATAAACCCGCAACACCCCAGGATCGGGGATAGAGTTTTTCATCCCGAAAAGGGCGTCTTCCCTCTTTATGCCCAAATGCTGGCAGACCGCTAAGGCAAGGGCGACATTCTCCTTATGTTCAAGATAAGTGAACCCGTCCATCTCTTCATCCTTCACTTCCTCCGGGGAAGTGAAGATAACCTTAGTATTCATCTCCCTGGCCCGTTTCTCAAATACCCAGAGAAATTCCTTTTCCGCGGTAAAGAAATAACCGCCTCTGGGAACGGTATTGGTCAGGGCGTAAGCGACATCTAAAATCGTCGGTCCCATAACATCTAAGTGGTCAGCCCGAACATTAGTAATTACCCCAATCGTTGGTTGAATTAACTTCTCCCGCTCAATTCGCTGATATTCAGGAATTAAGGCCATACATTCAATAACCAGGGCATCGGGCTTTCTTTTTACCGCCTCTTTAACAATCCTCACCTCTTCAATAATATTCCCCTGTCCCAATCTTCTTATCGGGAATTCGGTCCGGTTGTCAATCTGAAAGCGGGGCAATGTCCCGGTCGTTTTTGAAATGACCGACATCCCACCGCCGCGCAAGCCGGCCGCGATCAGCCGGGTTACCGAAGATTTACCCCGGGTGCCGTTCACCTGAATTCTGATTGGTAACCTTTTTAGATTTTTCTTATGAATAGCATACTCCCGCCACCAGAGCATTATCACGAGAAGATAACCGAAGAGAAGTAAAAGCATAAGAATAATATCATAGCAAAAAATTTCTTTCTTGTCAAAAAATTATTCCAATTTGACAGAGATAAAAAAGTGGTTAAAATAGAATATGAGTAAATTTTTTCGGGAGGGAGATATGAGATTACTGATTTTATTGCTTTTAACTATTTTCTCTTTTGGCTCGGCTCAGATCTGGCATCCGGGTTTAAGACCGAGATTTGATTTTGGCCTATTAGGTTTTCTCTTCCTCGTCCTTGCCTTTTTCCTCTTCGCAATAATCTTCTGGTCCGTCTACCTCTGGTTGGTAAAGGGGAAAGAGAAAAAGGAATAGCCGCCAATTTCTTTTACCGCTGACATCATTTATTGACGACGATTGACAATCGGGCGGTAAGGATGTATAATTAACAAAAATGTTAATTATCTATGCTTAATAGAATAGAATTATCCGAAAAGTGAGGCGAAAAGGTTTGTTTCACTTCCGAAGCCCTGGCAAGAATCCTCCAAATCAGACCGGCATCGGCTAAGGTTCTCGCCACCCGTTATACTAAAAAAGGGCTATTCATTCGGCTAAAAAAAGATTTCTATCTCCTCAGCCAGAACTGGCAAATTCTTTCTAACGAAGACTTTTTCCGGATTGCCAACCGACTGCAAGTCCCCTCTTATATCTCCTTTATGACCGCCCTTAATTTTTATGAGGTAACGACCCAGGTTATGCGAAACTTTTTGGAGAGTGCCGCCCAGAAACGTTCAATAAAATTCCCGGTTAAGGGGATTATCTTCTCTATTACAAACTGAAAAAAGAATACTACTTTGATTTCATAAAAAGGATGATATCTTTATCGCTACCAAAGAAAAGGCATTTATTGATTCCCTTTATCTCTATTCCCAAGGCAAATACAAAATAGACCTTAACTCCCTTGATTTAACCAAATTAGATAAAAAGAAGATTAGTGAACTTATCAAAACCTATCCCGCAAAAACAAAAGCCATCGTCAACCGGTTATGCAAAATCTAATAAAACAGGAACAGTTTGAATTAGAAGTCTTAGAGAGATTAAACAGCAAGAGATTCTTAAATCACCTCGTCTTTGGCGGCGGCTCAATGTTAAGACTCGGCTATGGCTTGGACCGCTATTTGGTTGATTTAGACTTCTGGATTATAAAAGATATTGATGTAAACAAATTATTTAATGACCCAAAAGAATATCTTGCCCAACTCTACACCCGGACCGCACGCCAAGCGGGACGCCAGTCCACTTCCCAGAACAAATTCCAAGCCCTGCTTTTTGAAATAAAGTCTAAGAATTATCCCCGGCGTCTGAAAATTGAAATCCGGAAAGAAATTAAAGAGATAGAGACCGAAAAGGCGATTGCCTACAGCCGGCATTCTAATACCCAGGTTCTATTGACCGTCGTCGCCTTAAAAGAGATGATGGCGGCAAAGATTAAATCCTTCTTAGAAAGGAAAGAGATAAGAGATGCCTTTGATATTAAATTCCTGCTGAAAAGGGGGATAGCATTAACCGCGGATACCAAGACCCAAATATTACATATCGGCGAACTTCAAGATTCTTAAATTGGCCATCAGGGAGAAGATTTTAAATACCTTAAACAAGGAAAAAGGAATGAAGAGTTAAGCCTTCACTTTTTTGTGGCCTATCGCTAAGACATTGAGCGCCAAGCGTATCCATTGACATTCCGCTATTTAGAAATTATAATTAGGCGATGCGGAAAAGAAGAAATATTTTCATACAGATAAGTAAAGCGGGGTAATAAGATGAGAAACTGTGCTGACCCAAAGGTTGAAATCTATTTGAATAAATTAAGAGAGCAATTTGGTAAGAGATTAAAGAAGGTAATCCTTTTTGGCTCAAAAGCCCGGAGGCAAGATACGGATGAATCGGATTATGATTTCGTCCTCGTATTTGATAAGGTAACACCAAAGGTAAAAGAGATATTAGATAACTTATCGGTAGCAATGCTTTTGGAATATGGAATGGTGATTACTGACTTTCCTCTTACCGAGGGTGATTTAGAACGCAAGAAATTTAACCCACTTTTCATCAATGTCAAAAGAGAAGGAATACTATTATGAGCGAAAAGAAAAAATTAAAGAAGGAAATCAAGGCGATTATTGAAAAGTCGCATCGTATCTTGGGAGATGCCAAAATCTTATTTTCGGAAGCCCGCTACGAATCGGCTACTTCCCGGGCATATTATTCGGTTTTTCACATAATGCAGGCAGCACTCTTAACCAAAAATTAGCAATAAAATATTCCCCGACCTAATTGACATCCCATCATTTGGGATTATAATTAAGCGATGAGAAAAAGAGAAAATCTTTATACTCCGGTTGGAAAAAGAAAGAAACCCTTAATTAAAGATAACACTACTCTTTATTTTCAGACCCCGGAAATAAAAATTTATAATGACGATTTCCTTAAAACTACTTATATTGAAAATGAAAGTATTGACCTAATCGTAACCTCTCCCCCTTACAATGTTGATATTGGATATAATTTCTACAACGACAAAGTCTCCTATAAAGACTACTTGGAATGGACAAAGTGCTGGTTAAAAAGATGTCATCAAGTCTTGAAAGATGACGGGCGATTTTGTTTAAATATCCCTCTGGATAAAAATAAAGGTGGACAACAAAGTGTCTATGCCGACATTACCACTCTCGCAAAAGATATTGGCTTTAAGTATCATTCAACAATCATCTGGAATGAGCAGAATATCTCCCGCCGCACTGCCTGGGGCTCTTGGCTTTCGGCTTCGGCTCCTTATGTCATCGCACCGGTGGAGGTAATTGTTATCCTTTATAAAGGTGAGTGGCGAAAGAAAAATGGTGGTAAATCAGATATAACCAAAAGTGAATTTATGGAATGGACAAACGGCGTCTGGAATTTCTCCGGCGAAAGCAAGAAAAGAGTAGGTCATCCTGCCCCCTTCCCCATAGAATTACCGAAACGATGTATAAAACTATTCAGTTTTGTCGGTGACACCGTCCTTGACCCATTCTTAGGAAGTGGTTCAACATTAATCGCTTGCGTTTTGACCAATCGGAAGGGCATCGGTGTTGAAATAGACGAAAATTACTGTAAGATAGCAAAAGAGAGGTTGATAAAAGAGGCTAAAATACAGGAGTTAAAACTATTACAGCTGGTATGAAAAAGGAATGCAAAACTATAAGAGATTTAATAATAGAGTATTTTAAGCGCTACCCCCATAAAGATTTATCCCACGGGCCGGTCGTTGACTGGGTTGAAGAGCAAACTATACGGGAAGAAACCGAGAGATACCTGGCGAAGTATAAGAAGATTATATCAGGAAGGAATGTTGCTGAAAGTTAAAAAGGGTATTTATCGCTACGACCCTGATTATACTAAAAAGAAAACATTACTCGATTTTACTCCGGAGACAAAGGAAGAGATTTTTAGAAGAGACGGTTATAAGTGTGTGGTCTGCCGAAGAGGCAAAAAAGAGGGGCTGGAAATCCACGCTGACCATATAATACCACTGGATAAAGGTGGCACAAATACAGTTGATAATGGCCAGACTCTCTGTTCGGAGCATAACCTCTTGAAAAAGAACTACTCCCAAACTGAATTTGGGAAAAGATTAGTGAAAAGGCTTTATGAAGAGGCAACAAAGATAAACGATGAAAGGATGATTAAATTTTGCCGGGATATATTTGATGTCTATGATAGACATCAGATAAACACCCATATAAAAAGACCCAACAATAAATAAGAGGATAGAATGAATATTTCAGCTCTACTAAAAAGAAGGGATATAAATCTAAACGAACCCGTTCTTTTAATCACCGCCAAAGAGGCATTGGAAAACCTCGCCGAGGCAATTAAAGAATACTGCCCAAACCTAAAAATTGAGGAAATGACAAAAGAAGACCTTGAGACCTTACTCAATAGTTATGCCGATTCGGTGATTAATTACCACCCAGAAAATTATCACCAGGAAAGAGGCGCACTTCTTTCTTGCTTTGCGATGCTGAAACGGTATGGTCTAACCGACGAGGACTACAACTCAATAGACTTCTGTTAGAACCCAATAAAACCCGAACCGAGAAAGAAGGTTAAGTGGCAGAGGTATAAGTAAAAATATTACTGACAGTAATATTTTTTAAGCCCGAATTTTTCTGTTAAGTCCTTGATTATACAAAGCTTAGGAGATTTTCCCTTAAAGATAGGGGGTGGTATAGGGGGTGCTATTAGGGATGGTATTAAAAGTCCTATTCTCTTGCCTATTCGGAATTCTATTCGCTATTCTATTCTCTGGCCTATTGGTAGCCCTATTCTCTTTCCTACTGAGATTTCTATTCTCTATCCTATTGGGGGTTCTATTCTCTGTCCTATTGGGAGTGCTATTGAGGGTTCTATTCTCTTTCCTATAGAAAGTTCTATTCTGAGTTCTATTGGGAAAGAACTTCTTAATAAAAAACCGGGCGGTAAAGGAAATTTGACTTGGGAAAAATTATTTGCTATAATTACTTAGGAATATGAAGAAGAGATTTCTATTTATTTTACCGCTTCTATTTTTTACCACCCTTTCCGCCAAAGAAAAGGGTTGGTGCGGAACGGTTCCGGCCTTGAAACTCTTTAAGGAAGGAAAGAGACAAGCCCGACCTACCTTATCCGGACCAGTGGAATTTATTGAAAGGACAAACTTCCGTGTTCATTACACCCGCTCTGGTGTTGATGCCTGCAGTCCGGATTATGCCCGTAGCGTTGCCGATTATTTTGAATATTCCTGGCGCAAGCAGATTGATACCCTGGGTTGGGCCCCACCACCCCCGGATTATGGCATCGGTGGTGATGACCGTTATGATGTCTATATTATAGAACTGGGGTCAAGGGGCGCAGCCGGGATAGCGGTCCCGGAAAACTACTATCCCAACCCTTATCCAGATGGGGTAACCAGTTGGATTGGCATTGACAATCACCTCGGTCAATCTTTTCTCAAGATTGTCTGCGCCCATGAATTCAACCACGCCTCCCAGATGCGCTATGCCTGGGGTGAGGAATATTTTATTTATGAGAATACCGCGGTCTGGGCCGAGGAGGTCTCTTACGATGAGATAAATCACTACATCAGTTATTTAAGCACCTCGCCGAACCCCCTAACAAATCCTAACTACCCGATAAATTCAACCGAAAACCTTTATCTCTATGCCGGGGGTATCTGGTTTATCTTCTTAGAGGAATATTATGACCGGGATTGTCCAAGAAAAATCTGGGAGCGGATGGGGCAGATTGCTGGCGCAAATACATTAAATGGTATTGACTGGGTCTTAAAGAACCACTACTCCTCTAATCTGCGCGCGGCATTGAAGAATTATGGTCTCTGGCGCTATTTTACCAATTATTTAGCCGATACCATACATTACTTTTCCGAAGGTCATCTCTGGCCACCGGCCTATTGCCTGCGGACCCATAGTGAATATCCCTGTTCGGGAAATCAGGACCCCTATCCACCACTTGCCCCGGGCGGCACAAGTTTCATTCGCCTAGCAAACGGCGGCGGAAAGTTGAGCATCGCCTTTGATGGTGAGGATGGATATAAGTGGCGGACATTGGTCGTTGGCTGGCGCCCGAATAACTCTTCGCTCTTTGCCCTACCGCTTGATTCCGTTACTGCGCAGGGTAGGGATTCCTTTAACTGGCTAGACCATCAACACTTTGTCCTAATCCCGGTCGCCTGTGACTGGGAAAGTCCTTCTGGGGGATTGCTCTTTAATTATAATGCCAACTGCCGTATCGCAAAAGATGTCGGTGTCATATCTTTATCAGGGATTCCTAATACCGGAGATACCAGTAGTGTCCTAACGCCAAGGGCTTGGATAAAAAACTATGGGGTGACACCGGAGCAATTCCCGGCGACCTTTCGGATTGGAGCGTTCTATTCCAATACCCAAACGATAAATCTCAACCCCGGTGATTCTCTCCTTACGGAATTTCTTCCCTGCACCCTCTTTACCCGCGGCTACCAGAACTATATCTGTACCCTTGCCCTGCCGGGCGACGAAAGGATAGCCAATAATTCAAAGACCGGAAGGGTCTTAATCTTAGTTAAGGATGTTGGGGTCTTGAGTATCTTAGAACCAAGGGGAACGATTGAACAGGGTAGATTGGTGAGACCAAAGGTAAGGATTAAGAATTTCGGTAATCTGCCCGCCCAATTTGATGTGAGATTCTGGATTGGCACCTGGACGACGACAAAGAGAATTTATTTGGCCGCTGACCGGGAATACGACTTAACATTTGATTCCACCTGGCGGGCCGGTGATACCGGAGAATTTACGACAAGGTGCTCTACGGCCTATGCCGATGATAAAAACCCCTCAAACGATAAGGTGGTTGATTCCTTCTTCGTCCGCCCCTCCGGAATTGGGGAAGCGAAGGCCGGAAAGGAGAGAGCCCTGGGCAAAAGGCGAACAGAAATTTATAATGCCCTAGGTGTTAAAGTCGGGGCGGGTGAAGGCTCTAACCTTCCGCTAGTGACGAATGCCTTGCCGAGCGGTATCTATTTCTTAAATATCCAAACAGATGATAAGAAGACCGAAAGGAAGATTTTAATTTTGCGGTGAGATAATGAAGCGCTTCCTTATAACCCTCTTAATCCTTTCGCTCTTTGGTTATAAATGTTATAAACCGCATTAAGGGTAGTGAATCTTAATTCTTCCCTTTCCTTTCGGGCGAAATTTTTCACCACTTCTAATCACGATGAATATGCCGCGGCTTCGGGTGTAGTGATTGAATACCTAAACAATTCCCAGGAGAAACTCGGTGCAACCTATTTCTATACCAAAACCCCTAATTTTACTGAGTGGCAAAATTCCCCTACTTGCCACCTCTATGAGACTTCTTCTGAGGCTTGGCAGTCATTCTCGCTGAATATAAAAGAGGAATTGACGAGTTACCTTACCGGGATAAACACCAGCGAAGTGAAATATATCAAGGTCTCCCTTTTAGCCTATTGCACCCAGAAGAGTGGTTGTTGAGGGTTAATCCAAAAGGCCGAGGTCTCGGCGGATAAGATAAAGATTGAGTGAAGAATAAACTAATGATATGCCGCGCCCTATAAAAATCACCCTTATTTTTCTTTTATTCTCCGGCTGTTTGAAGAATAAACCCCCGGATTGCCCAAAGATTCCCTCTGGACCTTCGGTCGGTGAGGTTAAGGTCTCTTATCCTTTCGTCTCTTCGGCCACCGACCCGGATGGCGATAGTGTCGCGATTAGATTTAACTACAGCGAAAGTGATACCACTGACTGGAGTTCCTTTGTTCCATCCGGGGCTGAGGTAAAGATTACCCTTTCCTGGTCAAATCCCGATACCTATCTGGTCAGGGCCCAGGCCAAGGATAAGAGTGGTCTCAAATCCAGTTGGTCCTTTTCCCATCAGATAGTGATAACCAAAAATAAGATACCGAATACCCCGGCCATTCCCTCCGGACCGGAAAAGGGGCTTGTCTATAACCCTTATCCCTTCTCTTCTTCGGCCAGTGACCCGGATGGCGATAGTGTCGCGATTAGATTTGACTGGGGGGATGGCGATACATCCGATTGGAGCCCCTTCGTCTCTAACAACCAGGTAGTAGTAGCGCATCATATCTGGACTGATACCGGAACCTTTTTGGTCAGGTCCCAGGCCAAGGATAAAAATTGGGCAATTTCTGACTGGTCTCAAGGTCAACCGATTACCATTGAGCGGTTAAAATGGCGCTATCAGACCGATGGCGGAATCTCTACTTCACCAGCCATCAGCCCTCAGGGAGTGCTCTATTTCGGCTCGGCTGATGGCTACCTCTATGCCTTAAATCCGGATGGGCGATTAAATTACCGTTATCAAACCGGTGCTGGAATTTCTTCTTCCCCAGCCATCGGAGCGGATGGAACGATTTATTTTGGCTCAGGAGATTCCTTTCTCTATGCCTTAAATCCGGATGGGCAATTAAGATGGCGGTATAAGACCAATGGCCCGATTCGCTCTTCACCGGCCATTGGTTCTGATGGCACAATCTATTTTGGCGCCGACGATGGCTATCTCTATGCCCTGAATCCGGATGGCCGATTAGCGTGGCGCTTTGCCACCGGTTCTTTAATTACCTCTTCACCGGCGATACAGGAAGATGGCATAATCTACTTTGGGTCCTATGATAACTATCTTTACGCCTTAAATCCGGATGGGCAATTAAGATGGCGCTACCGAACCGAATATTATATCTCCTCTTCCCCGGCGATTGGTCCGGACGGCACAATCTACTTCGGTTCTTGGGACCATTTCCTCTATGCCCTAAATCCGGATGGGCAATTAAAATGGCGCTACCCGGGCGGTGGCTATATCTTATCCTCACCGGTGGTTGGTCCGGATGGCACAATCTACTTCGGAGCCAACGATGGCTTTATCTATGCCCTAAATCCCGACCGGCAATTAAAGTGGCGCTATCCCACCGGTAATTGGGTTCTCTCTTCACCGGCGGTGAGTAGTGATAGTGCAATCTATTTCGGTTCCAATGATGGCTATCTCTATGCCCTAAACTTTTCTGGGCGATTGCGCTGGCGCTATAAAACCGATTCGTCCATCTCTTCTTCGCCGACGATTGCCCCGGATGGCACAATCTACTTTGGCTCAAACGACCGGTTTTTTTATGCCATCCCGGGTGAAGGAACTCTTGCCGTAGCCTCCTGGCCAAAATTCCGCCACGATTTAAGGAATACCGGAAGGATTGGTGGACCCCGCTGAGCACTTTGCACCGGCACGGCAAGAGAGAAAAAGAGGAAATTCTAAATTCACCCCGTTAGAAATTATCGGCACTGAGAGAAAACTTCCAATAAGATTCAAAATTCCTGAAACTTTTAGAAAACTTCTAAGGGGGCAAATGGGCAGCGCGACTTCTATTGGTTAAAAATCTGTGGTTTTTAGGAAATATTGCAGTAGTTCTAAAATAAAAAGGCGGGAGAGCTCTCTCCCGCCTTCTCCTATTAGTTCGGTCGCAGTTTATTTCACAATAATCAGTTTCCTCTCTTCTTTGTAGCCCTTGGCTGTAAAACGCAAAAGATAAGTCCCCGCCGGTAGCCTCTTGATGGTGAAGAAGCCCTTATCCGTCTTCGCGGAATAGACAACCTCACCTAAGACATTATAGATTACTAAACTCGCCACTTCCTTCGCGGGTAGGCTGTAATAGACCGTAGTCAAAAGACGGGTCGGGTTAGATTTGATTACCAGACCAGGCCGATTTACCATAACTAATTTTTCCAAATCGCCAATCGCTTGCCCTGGTTGGTAAACCTTAAAACTATCCCTAACCAGATTATTTGCCGGATGCATATCACCACTCAGTTCGGTCCAGAACCTCATCTGATACCAGGCGGTTAGGCTAAATGCCGTATCCCGGAATGAAACCTCCTTTATGCTGTCCGGACTTATGGTAATATTCACTGTCTTCCTATAGGCGGTATCCACCCCTCTTATGATGGCGAAATGGGTTGGCAGGGTAACGGTTGTATTCCCATAATTTCTCGCCCGGGCCTTGGGGGTAAAGATTGAATCCTTCTTTACGCTATCCCCGGGCGCGGTAATGTCAATCGCCCCGACATCCAAGACCCGAATTAATAATGAATCGGCGCGCTTGTCATTCCCCGGCACCATATCCCCAGTAAGTTCCGTAGAACAGGAGACTGGATAATTTCCCCTCGGCGAGTGCGGATACCATATTGGGAAGGTAATATAGAGTTTGGTCTGTGGTGCGTGATTGATAGCACTGCCATTGCTATTGTAGAAGGTTGAAATCTTCATCCGAACATTATAACTCTCGGTCGTTGTCCCGTAGTTATAAACCGTACAGCCCGGCACAACTGAAGCGCCGGAATCAACCATTGCCCCGGGTGCGACAATAACCAATACCCCGACATCCCGGTTTCTTACCTTCACCGAATCGGTTCGTTTATCATTTGCGGATTGCATATCACCAGCAAGTTCCGTTGAGCAAGAGACGATATGAGTCCCTCTGGGCCAGGCAGCATAAGCCGGGAATGAGAGATAGACAAAAGTTCCTGGGCTATGACCGGTAACCCTTACGGTATCATCGTAAAAGGTCCCAATTTTCATCCGAACCCGATAAGTTGGTGTTGAAGTGCCGTAATTATAGACCGAGCAAGCCGGGAATACATTTACCCCGGAATCAATCTGTCCGGTTGGGGCGACAATCTTTGTACAGCCAACATCGCCAACCTGAATTCTCACCGAATCTTGCCGTTTATCATTGGTCGGCCGCATATCACCGGTAAGTTCAGTGGAACAAGAGACCGGATAACTCCCTCTCGGATTATAGACCATCCAAACCGGGAAGGTAACATAAACCGCACTCCCTGGTGCGTGATTAGTGACCGTAGCATTACTATTATAGAAATTGCCAATCTTCATCCGAACGGTATAAGAAGTTGGTGTCGTCGTACCGTAATTATAGACCGTGCAGGCCGGGGTAACAACCGTTCCGGAATCAACCACTCCAGTTGGTGCCACAATCACTACTGTCCCAACATCATTAACCCTTACCGTTACCGAATCGGTCTTCTTATCATTTGCCGACTGCATATCACCAGTAAGTTCGGTTGAACAAGAGACGGTATGGGGCCCTCTTTGCGTTGCGGTCCAGGCTGAAAAAGTGAGATAGACCTTTGTCCCGGGGAGATGATTTATTACCCTTGCGGTATCATTATAGAAGGCACCAATCTTAAATCGGACCGGATAAGTCTCGGATACTGACCCGAAGTTATAAAGGGTGCAGGCCGGGGTAACAACCGTTCCGGAATCAACTGTTCCGATTGGTGCTACAATCGCTACCGTCCCGACATCGCTAATCCTTACCGTTACCGAATCAACTCTCTTATCATTTGCCGACTGCATATCACCAGTCAGTTCGGTTGAACAAGAGACCGGATAAGTCCCTCTCGGCGAGTTTACCGTCCAGGGTGAAAAAGTGAGATAGACCTTTGTCCCGGGGGTATGATTTGTAACTATTGCGGTATCATTATAGAAAGTGCCAATCTTAAATCGGACCGGATAAGTCTCGGATACTGACCCGAAGTTATAAAGGGTGCAGGCCGGGGTAACAACCGTTCCGGAATCAATTGTTCCAGTTGGTGCCACAATCGCTACTGTCCCGACATCGCCGACCCTTACCGTTACCGAATCAGATTTCTTATCATTTGCCGCTCGTAGGTCACCACTAAGTTCGGTTGAACAAGAGACTGGATAAGTTCCTCTTGGCGAGTTTGCGGTCCAGGGTGAAAAAGTGAGATAGACCTTAGTTCCCGGGGTATGATTTGTCACAGAAGCGGTATTATTATAGAAATTGCCAATCTTCATCCGCACCGGATAGGATGAGACCGAATCACCATAATTATAGACCGTGCAGGCTGGGGTCAAAACCACTCCGGAATCAACCACTCCGATTGGTGCCAAAATCTTTATACAGCCAACATCAATTGCCAGGCGAACCACCTCAACCGAATCGGTCTTTTTATCATTGGCTGGCACCGCGTCACCGGTAAGTTCCGTTGAACAGGAGACGGTATGAACCCCCTTTTGATTTGCCGCCCAGGCCGGGAAGGTAAGATAGACCTTTGTCCCCGGGGCGTGATTGTTAACCCTTGCCGTGTCATTATAGAAGGCCCCAATCTTCATCCGAACCAGATAAGAAGTTGGTGTCGTCGTGCCAAAGTTTTGAACCGTGCAGGCTGGGGTCACAACCACTCCGGAATCAATCGTTCCCTTCGGCGCGACAATCGCCACCGTTCCGACATCGTTTACCGCAACACCGATATAGTTGCGCTTGTAGTAAATCTCATCGTTGCCGTCACGATTATCACGCCAAGCAACATGGCAATATAAGTTAGTAAGCGCCACTGATGGGAAATGGGATTCCGCAGGATTATTGGTCAGCCGGGTACTCACCGACCAGGTATCGCCGTTATTCGTTGAGCGCTTGTAGTAAATCTCACCAAGGTTGGCACCGGAAGAGTCTTTCCAGACGATATGGAGATTACGGGGAGTTGTATCCGAGGCGACGATGGAAGGGAATTGGGATTGGGCGGTATCATTCGTCAGCCGGGTATCACCTCCCCAAGCCGTGCCATTATTCGTTGAGCGCTTATAATAAATCTCATAGTTTCCGTCCCGGTTATCCGCCCAGACAATATGGACATTAGAACCGGAGACAGCAATCGTTGGGTCATTCGATTCCGCGCCATTATTGGTGAGCCGGGTATCACTTCCCCAGGCCGTGCCGTTATTCGTTGAGCGCTTGTAATAAATCTCATCATTACCATCCCGGCGGTCATACCAGACCACATGGACATTAGAACCCCAGACCGCAACCGAAGGATAATAAGATGAGGCGGTATTATTAGTGAGCCGGGTATCACTTCCCCAGGTCGTGCCGTTATCGGTTGAGCGCTTGTAATAAATCTCCCGGTTGCCATCCCGAAGGTCATACCAGACAACATGGACATTAGAGCCTGAGACCGCAACCGAAGGATAATAAGATGAGGAGTCATCATTGGTGAGCCTCATATCACTTCCCCAGGTCGTGCCGTTATCGGTTGAGCGCTTGTAATAAATCTCTCGGTTGCCATCCCGAAGGTCATACCAGACAACATGGATATTAGAATCCGAGACCGCGACCGAAGGGTAATAAGATGCGGCGGGGTCATTGGTCAGTCGGATATCCGCCGACCAACTGGCGCCGTTATTCGTTGAGCGTTTATAATAAATCTCCCGGTTGCCATCCCGAAGGTCATACCAGACAATATGAATAGATGTCCCATTAGCCGCGATGCACCGACCGCTATTTCGGCAGACCCAGGATGCGGCAACATCATTCGTCAGGCGAACATCCGGTTCCCACTGGGCAAAGATGGAAAAGGCAAAAACAAACCCAAATAAATAGACCATCTTTTTTGATAAAAACATATTCACCTCCATCTATCGTTTTACTAAATAAAAGTCATTCCACCCCATGAGAATAGGCATCTCACTGGGGTAAATAAATGACTTAGATAAAACATCAAAATACACCAAAATTCCTCTCCTGTCAAGTTATGAACCAATTTTCCCCAAGCCCCCTCGGGGAAGTATCCCCATAACCTCTCTTGCGGGAAAAATGTTCTCATTTCACAATAATCAGTTTCCTCTCTTCTTTGTAGCCCTTGGCCGTAAAACGCAAAAGATAAGTCCCCGCCGGTAGCCTCTTGATGGTGAAGAAGCCCTTATCCGTCTTCGCGGAATAGACAACCTCACCTAAGACATTGTAGATTACTAAACTCGCCACTTCCTTCGCGGGTAGGCTGTAATAGACCGTAGTCAAAAGACGGGTCGGGTTAGATTTGAGAACCAGACCAGGCCGATTTACCATAACTAATTTTTCCAAATCGCCAATCGCTTGGCCTGGTTGGTAAACCTTGAAACTATCCCTAACCAGATTATTTGCCGGATGCATATCACCACTCAGTTCGGTCCAGAACCTCATCTGATACCAGGCGGTTAGGCTAAATGCCGTATCCCGGAATGAAACCTCCTTTATGCTGTCCGGACTTATGGTAATATTCACTGTCTTCTTATAGCAGGTATCCACCCCTCTTATGATGGCGAAATAGGTTGGCAGGGTAACGGTTGTATTCCCATAATTTCTCGCCCGGGCCTTGGGGGTAAAGATTGAATCCTTCTTTACGCTATCCCCGGGTGCGGTAATGTCAATCGCTGCTATATCAAGAATCCGAATAAATACTTGCTCCTCCTGTCGGTCATTTGTCTTATTTATATCATTGATTAGTTCGGTGGAACATTGGCTTGGATAACTTCCCCTCGGCATATTTGCCGTCCAAGATGAAAAGGTAAGATAGACCGCACTCCCTGGTGCGTGATTAAAAACCCATGCGGTATCATTATAGAAGGCACCAATCTTAAATCGCACTGGATAAGTCTCGGATACTGACCCAAAATTATAGAGGGTGCAGGCTGGGGTCAAAACCACTCCGGAATCAACCTGTCCAGTTGGTGCCACAATCGCCACCGTCCCAACATCTCTAACCCTCACTGAGACCGTATCGGTCTTCTTATCATTCACTAATACCTTATCACTAATAAGTTCGGTTGAACAGGAAATCGGATACCTCCCTCGGGGTTGAACTGAATACCACACCGGAAACGTAAGATAAATCTTAGTCCCCGGCAAATGATTGCTCACATCCGCATTACTATTATGGAAATCCCCAATCTTCAGCCGAACAGTATAACTCGCCAATGTATCTCCGAAGTTTTGAACCGAGCAAGCCGGAGTGACCGGACTTCCGGAATCTACGGCTACGGGGATGACAATAGCAATTGTCCCGACATCTATTACCCGCACCCGCACCGAACCAATGAACCGGTCATTGGTTCTGATTAAATCATTAGTAAGTTGGGTTGAACATTTTGTATTAAATGTGCCACGTTGCGGTATCCATGGGTCAAAAATTACTGTGGTCTCTCTCCCTGGTGAGAGACTGGCTACCATCTTTGTATCTTGATAACGGCCAATCTCCATCCGCACCGAAAAGTTGGTTGCAGTCTCACTTCCAAAGTTTCTCACCACCGCTTCGGGGTTTATCGGAGGTCCAGAATCAATCACGCCACTTGGTGTCCTAATCCCAATACAGCCGACATCTAAAACCCGAACCTTTACCGAATCTATCACGTTGTCATTTACTGGCACCATATCACCCCTCAGTTCCGTAGAACAGGAGACCAGATAACTCCCCCGGGGATGGTTCGCATACCAGGTGGGAAATGTAACATAGACCTTGGTTTGCGGAGGATGATTGGCGATATCCGCGTTACTATTATAGAAATCTCCAATCTTTAGCCGAACCGTATAACTTGCCGACTCTGACCCGAAGTTATAAACCGTGCAGGCCGGCGAGACATTTGCCACAGAATCAATCTGCCCAATTGGTGCCACAATCGCCACCGTCCCGACATCTTTAACTCTCACCGAAACCATCTCGGTCTTCTTATCATTTCCTAAAACCATATCATCGCTCAATTCCGTAGAGCAGGAAACCAAATAACTCCCCCTGGGCCAGATGAGATTAGCTGGAAATGTAAGATAAATCTTCGCTTCTGGGTGATGATTGGATACCGAAATCGCCTGATTATAAAAATCACCAATCTTCATCCGGACGGTATAAGAGGTCAGTAGTGTATTGCCGTAATTATAGACCGTGCAGGCTGGTATCACAACCATCCCGGAATCAATCTCACCCCTCGGTGCCACAATCCTTGTCACGCCAACATCCAAAACCTGAACCGCCACCGAATCTCGCCGCTTATCATTCTCTAACACCATATCACCACTCAATTCCGTAGAACAGGAAACCAAATAAGTTCCCCTTTGGTTTGCCTGCCATCCGGCAAAGGTGAGATATAACTTCATCTCTGGATTATGATTGGATACCGAAACGGTCTGATTATAAAAATCACCAATCTTCATCCGGACGGTATAAGAGGGAAGTAGTGTATTGCCGTAATTATAGACCGTGCAGGCTGGTATCACAACCACCCCGGAATCAATCTCGCCCCTCGGTGCCACAATCCTTGTCACACCAACATCCAAAACCCGAACCGCCACCGAATCCTCCCGCTTATCATTCTCTAACACCATATCACCACTCAATTCCGTAGAACAGGAGACCAAATAACTTCCCCTGGGCCAGATGAGATTAGCTGGAAATGTAAGATAAATCTTTGCTTCTGGGTGATGATTGGATACCGAAATCGCCTGATTATAAAAATCACCAATCTTCATCCGGACGGTATAAGAGGTCAGTAGTGTATTGCCGTAATTATAGACCGTGCAGGCTGGTATCACAACCATTCCGGAATCAATCTCACCCCTCGGTGCCACAATCCTTGTCACGCCAACATCCAAAACCTGAACCGCCACCGAATCCTCCCGCTTGTCATTCTCTAACACCATATCACCAATCAATTCCGTAGAACAGGAGACCAAATAACTTCCCCTTTGGTTTGCCTGCCATCCGGCAAAGGTGAGATATAACTTCATCTCTGGATTATGATTGGATACCGAAACGGTCTGATTATAAAAATCACCAATCTTCATCCGGACGGTATAAGAGGTCAGTAGTGTATTGCCGTAATTATAGACCGTGCAGGCTGGTATCACAACCATTCCGGAATCAATCTCACCCCTCGGTGCCACAATCTTTGTCACACCAACATCCAAAACCCGAACCGCCACCGAATCCTCCCGCTTGTCATTCTCTAACACCATATCACCAATCAATTCCGTAGAACAGGAGACCAAATAACTTCCCCTTTGGTTTGCCTGCCATCCGGCAAAGGTGAGATATAATTTCATCTCTGGGTTATGATTGGATACCGAAATCGCCTGATTATAAAAATCACTAACCTTCATCCGCACCGTATAAGAAGAAAGTAATTTAT
>Ga0209102_1000431_pt1 | contig 27885 bp, 26 predicted proteins | sample ConPoolayeHmetaG_FD_185483 | JGI IMG/M metagenome (GOLD analysis project Ga0209102, IMG submission 185483) | Hot spring microbial mat communities from California, USA to study Microbial Dark Matter (Phase II) - Cone Pool mat layer H metaG... ...
CTCGAGGCGGCGACGAAGAATTTCGGCCTGTAGAGGAGAACCGGACAGGAGACATCCGATGGGACTTCGCGCCGAGAAAAGAAAGTCCATGTTCGGCCGGATGCTGCTCATCCGCCGGTTCGAGGAAGAAGTCAAAAAGCTCTACCAAGAGGGCCGGATTGTCGGCGCCATCCATCTCTACATCGGCCAGGAAGCCGTGGCCGTCGGCGTCTCGAGCGGTCTGAAAAAAAGAGACTACGTCTTCAGCACTCACCGCGGCCATGGTCACGCGATCGCCAAAGGATGCGACATCAAGCGGATGATGGCCGAGCTCATGGGCCGGGACACAGGACTTTCCCGAGGACATGGCGGCTCGATGCACCTCTACGATCCCGCCCGCGGTCTCATGGGAGGAAACGGAATCGTCGGCGGCGGAATTCCGCTGGCTCTCGGAGCCGCCTTCTCGGCTCAATACCGCGGTACCGACCAAATCGCGGTGACGTTCTTCAGCGACGGCGCCGCCAACCAGGGAGTCTTTGCCGAATCCCTCAACCTCGCTGCCCTGTTTCATCTTCCGGTGATTTTCGTCTGCGAGAATAACCAGTATGCCGCCACGACCCCCGTCCGGCGGAGTTTCGCCAAAATGGCCATCGCCCAGAGGGCAGAGAGCTACGGAGTGCCCGCGGAAACCGTGGACGGAAACGATGTCGAGGCTGTTCACGACGCGGCCCTGAAGGCCATCCGAAGAGCCCGTCGCGGAGAAGGACCATCCCTCATTGACTGCGAGACCTACCGCCTCGAGCCGCATTGCGGGATTATCCCCGACCAGAGAGAAAGGGGAGAACGCGAAGCCTGGCGGGCGAAAGATCCGCTGTCTCGCTATAAGGAAAAATTGTTGGCCGAACGAATCCTCACGCCTTCCAAGATCGAAAAAATGGAAAAAGACATTGCCCGGGAGTTGGCGAAGGCGGTGAAATTCGCCGAAATCAGTCCCTGGCCCGACCCGGAAGCGGCCCTTCACAAGGAGTGTCTGGTTTAAAGGATCACGGGGATGCGGAAAATCATGTACCGGACGGCGATCACCGAAGCCATGCGGGAGGAAATGGAGCGCGACGGCCGCGTGTTCATCATCGGTGAGGATGTCGATCTCTTCGGCGGTGTCTACAAATTGACCAAGGGGCTGGTGGAAAAATTCGGTCCCCGGAGAGTGCGCGGCACGCCTATCTCGGAAGCGGCTTTTATCGGGCTGGCGGCCGGCGCCGCCATGACCGGTCTCCGACCGATTGTGGAGATCATGTACATGGATTTCGCCCTGGTTGGCATGGACCCGCTGGTCAACCAGATCCCCAAGATTCCCTACATGTCCGGCGGGCAGGTGAAAATTCCGCTCGTCGTCAGGGGGCAGTTCGGCGTTGGCACGGCCGAAGCCGCCCAGCACTCCCAGCACCTCGAAAGCTGGTTCATTCATACGCCGGGTTATAAAGTCGTCATGCCTTCGACCGCCTACGACGCCAAGGGCCTCCTCAAATCCGCGATCCGGGACGACAACCCGGTGCTTTATCTCGAAAACCGCGTCCTGTATCTGCGAAAAGAAGACGTGCCGGAGGGAGAATGGCTGGTTCCCATCGGCGTGGCCGACGTAAAAAGAGAGGGCTCGGACATCACAGTCGTGGCGACCTCGAACGCCGTTCACAAGTCGCTGGCCGCGGCCGAGCAACTGGCGGGAGAAATCAGCGTCGAGGTGGTCGACCCGAGGACGCTCGATCCGCTCGACCTGCCGACGATCCTAAGATCGGTAAAAAAAACAGGCCATCTTCTTGTCGTCCAAGAAGGCGTTGCTGGCGCCTGTTTCGGAGCGGAAGTCATCCGGCAGGTCGTCCGGGAAGGATTCGGCGACCTGGAGAGTGCGCCGCGCGTCCTCGGGGCGAGGGACGTCCCTGTCCCCTTCAGCCCCGTCCTGGAGAGAGCGTATGTTCCTCAGGTTGAGGATATCGTCGCAGCAATCCGACGAATGCTCGGTCGGACCAGGAACGAATCGCCCGCCGATACCGGATGAAGGCGCAGCCGGCGGTTGCTCTTGAAGAAGATGCTGCGGATCTCATTCAAGGACAAGAGGAAGCTGCGGGTTCATGGTTGGAAAGCCACGAACTCGTATTTATCGTTTTTCTTGCGCACGCGGCCGAAATAATGGACGGGGTCGTGGACAAAGGCCAAAATCCAGTCCTCGGCGATGGCCTGCTCGTAGAGCCTTTTGCGGGTCTCCAGCGTCTCCAGGGGATAGAGGTCGTAACTCATGATGTAGGAGAGCCCAATGTGAGCCGAGGTGGGAACGAGGTCGCCAAGGTAGAAGAGCGTGTGGCCACCTGAGTGGACCTTCACCCCCTGGTGCCGCGCTGTATGACCTGGTGCGACCACGACCTCCACTCCCGGCGTTATTTCTTTCGAACCGTCAATCAAATCAAGCAAACCGTGTTTTTCGAGGGGCAAGAAATTTTCGGCCAGGTAACTTGTCTTTTCTCTTTCGTTGGGATGGAGGGCCGATTCCCACTCCCCTTTCTGGATGACATAACGGGCTCGGGGAAAGGTCGGCACAACTTCCCCTCTCTCGTTACGATAAGTATTTCCGCCGCAGTGGTCGAAATGGAGATGGGTATTGATGACGAAATGGATATCTCCTGCCGCAAACCCGGCCCGCTCGAGCGAGGCAAGAAGCCCGGGCCGGCGCTCGACGCAGTAGATGTCGGAAAACTTCTCGTCAACTTTGGAGCCGATTCCCGTTTCAACCAGGACGATGGCTTCAGGGGTGCGAACGAGAATAGAATTGAGGGCGAGCTTGATCCTGTTTTTCGAGTCGGGCGGGCACTTTTTCTCCCACAGGACCCTCGGCACCACACCGAACATCGCTCCCCCATCAAGGTGGAAATAGCCGTCTCGCAGGCCGTAGATATCGAAACCCCCCAGGCGGAGCTTGTCGACGCTCATTGGAGAAGCCTGTCCAGGTCGTAGACGAGGTTATGGCGGGAATAGTCAGCCACCTCGATTTTTCCCGTGTCCATGCGGATGGCATCCTCCGGACAGGCCTCAACACAGAATCCACAAAAGCAGCAACGACTCAAATCAATGACGAACTTAGCCGGAACCTTCTGGATTTCTGGGTCTGGGTCCTCGCTGGCTTCGATAAAAATGCATTCGGAGGGACAGACCGTCATGCAGAGCATACAGGAGACACACCTCGGCCTGCCGTCCTCGCGCTTCATCAGCCGATGGAGGCTGCGGTGACGTCGGGCAATTTCCTTTTTCTCCTCCGGATACTGGATAGTCACTGCGCCCCGGCGTTTGACCTTGAAACCGAGGACCTTGAGAATGTGGAAAGCCATATTGACGACAAAATGCCGGCAGGTGATGACCGCGCCCCTGAGGATTTCGAAAAAATATTCCAGCGCTTTAATCATTTGACGATTCCCATAATGACCCCAGTGCCCACGATGTTCACCAGGCTGAGGGGGATGAGAAGTTTCCAGCCAAGGTCCATCAGCTGGTCGTAGCGGAAGCGCGGGTATGTCCAGCGGATGAGAATTTGAAGCCAGCAGAAGAAGAAAACTTTAAGGTTGAAGGCGGCCAGCTGGAAGAGGACAACGACGCCGTGGGGAAGAAGCCACGTCCCGCCCCACGGAAAATGGAAGCCATCGGCGGCCATCCACGGCACCTGCCAGCCGCCGAAGAAGAGTGTCGTCACCAGGCAGGAGACGACGATGATCTCCATAAAATCGGTCATCATGAAAAGTCCCCACTTCAACCCGCCGTACTCGGTGAAGAAGCCGATGATCTCGGACTCGCCTTCGGGAAGGTCGAAGGGCACTCGCTTGGTCTCGGCTAAGGCAGCAAAAAAGAAAACAAGAAAACCGAGCGGCTGAAGGAGGATTCCCCAGCGAGGAATCCACCCGAAAAGATTCTCTCCCTGGAAGGCGACGATGGTCTGCAGGCGCAGCGAGGGATAAACCATGATGACACCGATGAGGGAAAGTCCCAGGGCAACTTCATAGGAGATGAGCTGGGCTGCCCCGCGCATGCTACCCAGCAGGGTGAACCGGTTATGGGAGGCCCAACCGCTGATGATGATCCCATAAATCCCGAGAGAAAGCATGGCCAGGATGAAGAGGAGTCCAGCGTTGAGGTCGAGAATCTGGAGGTTGATGCTCCGGCCGCCGATGATCAGAGTATCACCAAAGGGGATGGCGGCAATAGTGATGGCGACAAAAAAGAAGGAAAGAAAGGGGGCGATGGTGTGGAGGAAACGGTTGGCAAAGGGCGGTACAAAATCCTCCTTGAAAATCATCTTGATGGCGTCAGCAAAAGGCTGAAAGAGCCCGATGAGCCGCAGCCCGAGGATGTTGGCCCGGTTGGCACCGACCCGATCCTGGATCACCGCGCTCTCCTTTCTCTCCAACCAGGTAAGGTAAAGCGTCAGCGTCAAGAACCAGATCAAGGCGCAAACGATCTTGATGACGGCAATGAGGACGTCCATGGCTCTACTTAAAAAAAGGAATTTCCCTGGCCATCTCCCGCCGCACAGCCAGCGGCGAATCGAGCTGCCAGAAATACTTATAATTAACCCTCAACTCTTTGGCCAGCTCAAGGAGGATCTTCCACTCAGGAAGGCCGCCTCCGTTGTCGAGCGCTGGGGTGAAGGTTTGAACCCTTCCAGCCACGTTGGTCAAGCTGCCTTCCTTTTCCGCCACAAGGAGGGTCGGGATGACGATATCGACGAGCCCATCCAACCCACTCTTATGGGGCGTCAAAAGAACCTTGGTCCTGATACGATCGAAGGCTCGCTGGATGTCGGCCAGGCTGAATCTTGACTCCAGGAAGGAACCAAAAAGGAGAAGGATGTCCGTCGTCGTGGCCAAGCTTTCGAGGTCAAGAGGAACGGCCGAGAAGCCGATTTCCCTCGCCCCGCGGCTGTTGGGCGTTCGTTCTTCAGTGAGAAGAAACCCATCGCCCTTCCCCGCTGGCGGGTCGACGATATAGATGTTCTCCAGTCCCAGCCCCTGTCGGAAAATCTTGTGAGCCAGGAAAAGCTCCTCGTTGGTGAGCCAGGTGTGGAGGATGACCGCCAGGCGGGAGCGCTTTTTCATGAAAAGGAGGCTTTTTATTTTTTCGACCAGGTAAAGGCGAGCTTTCTCCCAGCTGAGCTCTGTGTCCTTGCCTCCTTTCTTGAGGAGGATTTTTTCCTGCCTGTCCTCGTCGAGATAACGGTAGCCATACCGTCCGAAATCGCAGATCCAGAACTTGTTGACATCGGGGTTTTCGCGGGCCCGGATGCGAAAAACCCGCTGGGTCGTGGGGATGCGGGGAAAGCCCGGCAGCCAATCGATGAGGATGTTGCACCCCCGGCTGCAAAGAGGACAGATAGATGCCTTCTTCTCCAGGAACCACGTCCGGGTCTTGAAGCGAAAATCCGTGTCCGTGATCGCCCCGACCGGACACAGCTCAGCCAGGTTGCCCGCATAGTTATTGTCGATGAACTCGGACTCGTAAATGCCGATTTCCGAGTGGATGCCTCGATGGAGCACGCCGGCATCCCGCGTGGCCGTGATTTCGTCGAGGAAACGGACGCACCGCGTGCAGAGGATGCAGCGCTCCCTGTCCAGGATGAGGTTCTTGCTGATGGGGACTTTTTTGTCCCGCCTCTCCTTGACCTCTTTGAACTGGCTTTCGAAGAGGCCGTAAGCTTCGAAATAATCCTGGAGCTTGCACTCTCCCGCCTTGTCGCAAATGGGACAATCGAGAGGATGTTCGGCCAGAAGGAACTCGAGGACAGCCTGCCTGGCCTCGATGACGCGGGGGCTTTTGGTGTGGACTTTCATCCCCTCTCGGACGACCGTCGAACAGGCGAGCTCCAGCTTGGGCAGGCCCTCTATCTCGACCAGACACATCCGACAGCTCCCCTCGGGGGCGAAAGCCGGGTGGTAGCAGAAATGGGGAATGGGGATACCAACTTCCTCGGCGGCCCGGAGGATGGTCGTCCCTTCTTTGACTTCAACAGCTCGGTCATCGATAAAAAATTTAGCCATCGGTTTTTCTATCCATCTTTTTCAGCCCGCCAGGCAAGCCTCCAGTTCGTCCCGGAATTTCCGGCAAATAGAAAGAATGGGCAAGGCGGCCGCATCGCCCATCGGGCACAGCGTCTTGCCTTTGATATTCTCGGCCAGCCGGATGATCGTGTCGATGTCGTCCTTCTCCCCTTGCCCTCGAGCTATCCTCTGGACAATTTTATAAACCCAGGAAGTCCCGATGCGGCAGGGAGTGCACTGGCCACACGACTCATGGGAGTAGAACTTAGCGACTGACCTGAGAACCTCGAGGATGGGTGTTTCCTCGTCGATGACGATCACTGCCGCTGAACCGAGCATGGAGCCGACCTGGACCAAAGAATCGAAATCCATGGGGATGTCGATTTCGTCTGCCTTGAGGAGGGGAGCCGACATGCCCCCGGGAATGACGGCTTTGAGCTTTTTCCCGTCCTTCATTCCGCCGGCTAAGTCAAAAATGATTCTCTTCAAGCTCGTCCCCAGCGGCAACTCATAGATGCCGGGCTTCTTGACCATGCCGCTGACCCCAAAAATCCTCGTCCCTCCATCCTTGGGCAGCCCTCGGCTGACGAACCACTCAGCGCCATGAAGGATGATGAAAGGCACGTTGGCCAGGGTCTCAACGTTGTTGATGACAGTCGGGCATTGAAAAAGACCGACAGAAGCGGGGAAAGGCGGCTTGAGCCGCGGATGGCCCCTTTTGCCCTCTAAGGATTCGAGAAGAGCCGTTTCCTCACCGCAGATGTACGCTCCGGCGCCTCGGTGGACGACGATGTCCAGGTCGAACCCGCTTCCGAGGATATTTGAACCCAGATATCCTTTTTTTCCGGCTTCGCCGATACCCCTTTCGAGCCTCTGGGCAATGGCTTCATACTCACCCCGGATGTAGATGAATGCTTGATGGATGCCCACGCAATAGGAGGTGATGATGATTCCTTCGATGAGGAGGTGGGGGTTGTGGGTCATGATGTAGCGGTCCTTGAAGGTCCCCGGCTCTCCCTCGTCGGCGTTGACGCAGAGATACTTGGGCCTGCCCACGTTTTGTGGCACAAATCCCCATTTTACCCCAGCCGGAAAGCCCGCTCCTCCCCTCCCCCGCAGGTTGGCTTTCTTGACCTCTTCCAGGATTTCAGCGGGTTTCATCCGGGTCAGGGCTTTTTCGACGGCTTTGTAGCCGCCTTGCTTCAAATAGACCTCTATCTCGAAGAGGTTCTTGACGCCGAAATCCTTGGTCAGTATCTTTTCTTCCACTTTTCTATTCCAGGCTGGCGATGAGTTTATCGATTTTCTCTTTATCCAGGTTGCCGTGATAGTCGAAATTGACCATCAGACAGGGCGCCTGCTCGCAAGCGCCCAGGCATTCGACAGTCGTCAGGGAGAATTTTCCGTCGGGCGTTGTCTCGCCCGGAGCGATGCCAAGCTTCTCCTTGAGATACTCGATCAACGTCCCCGCGCCGAGAAGAGAGCAGGTCAGGTTGGAGCAGACCTGGAGATGGTACTTGGCCGGCGGCCGGCGCAGAATCATCGTGTAGAAAGTGGCCACTTCTCGGACTTTCATGGGCTTTATGCCCATCAAGCTGGCAATGAACCGCTCTTCGGCGGGGGAAATCCATCCTTTTTCCCGCTGAACCAGATGGAGGATGGGAAGAAGCGCCGCCTCCTTCTTTGGATAGCGAGCCATAACTTGCTCGATTCTTTTTTGCAAATCTTCGGAATAGTCGCGACTCACCGGTCCAGCTCTCCTCCGATCATGTTCATGGAGCCGAAAGTCGGAATGACGTCGGCCACATAGCGTCCCCGGATGAGGAACTCAAGAGCTGAGACGATATGGAAACAGGGAGCTCTCAGATGAAGCCGGTAGGGCTTGTCCGAGCCATCAGAGACGATGTAAAAACCGAGCTCGCCATTTCCTCCTTCGACAGCAAAATAGACTTCGCCCTTGGGCGGACGGATGCCATGGCCGCGCATGAAAAATTTGAAATGGCGGATCAAGCCTTCAATGCTCGTATAAGTATCCTCCTTGGGCGGCACAGCACAACCTGGCTTTCTGGCCAAGATACCCTTAACAACCACTTTCTCCGAGCCTTCAAGGTTGGGCGAAAGCTTTATCCTCTCCCTCACCCTTTGAGTCCGGGAAGCGCGGATGGCCTCGGCCGGCTCAATGCCATCGGCCATGACCGCGCCTGGCGTTCGAGGAATCCGAACGGCCGCCTGCTCGACAATCCGCAAGCTCTGCTCCATCTCCTTCATCCGAACCATGTACCGGTCATAGTTATCCCCTCTCTCGCCGAGGGGGACCTCGAAATGGAGCCGGTCATAAACAAGGTAAGGGTGGGCCTTCCGCACATCGTAGTAGACACCGGCGGACCGGAGGCACGGCCCTGTCCAGCCGAAATTGATGGCATCCTCCGCCGAGATCGAAGCGATATCCCGGGTCCGGTTAAGGAAAATCTTGTTCTTGTCGAGAAGTCCGTGGACATCTTTAAGGACCTGGCGAGTTTCGGTAACGGCCTTTTTCAAAACGGTGTCGAAATCGGGATGGAGGTCAGCCCGCACGCCGCCAACGCGGATGTAGGAAGTCGTCATCCGGGCTCCTGTTGTCTGCTCGATAACGTCCCAGATGAACTCACGGGCCTTCATCTTGTAGAGGAAGACGGTGAAAGCGCCGCATTCCATGGCCATGGCGGCCAGACAAGTAAGGTGGTCGGAGATACGCGACAGCTCGCTCATGATGACCCGGATGTACTGGGCCCGCTCCGGCACCTCCACGCCCATTAGCTTTTCCATGGTCATGACATAGCCCAGGTTGTTGATCAAGGGGGAGACATAGTTCAGCCGGTCAGTGTAAGGGAGCAAATTGAAGTAAGTGCGGTGCTCACACGTCTTTTCGAAGCCGCGGTGGAGATAACCGACCTCGACCTCCGAGTTTAGTATTCTTTCGCCGTCGAGCTCGAGCATGATGCGGATGGTGCCGTGCATAGCGGGATGGGAAGGGCCCATGTTGAGAAGGAGGGTTCCTGGTTGAGCCTCTTTCTCAATCCTTGTCGCCATGTCACTCCCTCAACCTAATCCGCGGCTGACGCTTGCGGAGGGGATAATCCTTGCGCAGAGGATGACCCTCGAACCCGTCATACATGAAAATGCGCCGTAAATCGGGATGCCCCTCGAACTCGACGCCAAAAAGGTCGTAGACTTCCCTTTCCAGCCAGTTGGCGTTCTTCCAGAGCTCGGTCAAAGAAGCGATGCGGAGTTCTTTCTCGGAAAGCCTTGTCTTCAGGCGAAGCCGCTTGTTTTGAGCCAGCGATAAAAGGTGGTAGACCATCTCGAAACGTGGCTCCTGCCCCAGATAATCGACGCAGGTGATATCCAGAAGGAGCGTGTACTCGTGGGGCTTGCCGTAGAGAAACTTGACGACGGGAATCAACGCCTCTTTTTGGATGATGACCACCTCGTCGCCGAGGTCGGTGAAAGCCGCCTCCACGTCGTGCGGAAATTTTTGCTCGAGCAACGCTAAGAGCGCCGTCTTTTCCATCGCCATTCTTGATCCTGATGCTGGATTTTTTCCTGGAGCTTGAGCAGGCCATCGAGCACAGTCTCTGGCCGGGGCGGGCAGCCGGGGATGTAGACATCGACGGGGATGATGGCATCGATTCCCTGGACGACGGCATAGTTGTCGTAGATGCCCCCGCTCACAGCGCACGTCCCGAAGGCGATGACCCACTTGGGCTCGGTCATCTGGTCGTAGACCGTTTTCAAGACGGGAGCCAGTTTTTGCGTGACCGTGCCGACGACGAGGAGCATGTCCGATTGCCGGGGCGAAAACCTGGTCCAGCCGGCGCCGAAACGGTCGATGTCAAAATGGGCGCAGGCGGCGGACATGTATTCCATGCCGCAGCAAGCAGTGACGAAGGGATAATGGAAGAGGGAGAACTTGCGCGCCCAGCCCAGGACGTAATTGAGCTGAGTCGTGATGAACTCGGCGGGCGGCCGGCGCAACGTCTTCTCTTCAGGCATTTTTACTCTCTTATCAATCCCACTCGAAAGCTCCCTTCTTCCAGGCATAAATAAAGCCAACGACAATGACAAAAAGATAAGCGACCATGATGAGGAGCGCGCTCGTCTTCATCTCCTTAAAAACAAGAGCCCAGGGAAAGAAGAAAGCCACTTCGATGTCAAACAGGAGAAAAAGGAAGGCGACAAGATAAAACTTGATGGAGAAAGGCGGAATGTCTTTCTGGAGATAAGGGCTGCCGCACTCGAAGGGCTTTTCCTTGTTCGGGTTGGAGCGAGAAGGGCCGACAACCCTGTTCATGAAAATGAGGACAAGGCCGAGGAGGCCGAAGATGAGGAAGACTAAAAAAATCTCGACCACTTCGTCCCTTCCGTTTTAAGGCCAGACATTTTATAAAAACAAAAAAAAATTTGCAAACAAATTTGAGAAAAAATTTTATCACTCGTTCAGAGCGTGGATGGCCATTCCCCTGGCTTTCCAGCCCGCCTCCATAACAGCTTCGGAGAGAGTTGGATGGACGTGGATGGTCGAAGAGATGTCATCGAGGGTTAAGCCCCTGCGTATGGCTAAAGTGAGCTCGCTGATGAGTTCACTGGCGTTGGGCGCCAGGATGTGAGCGCCGATGAGACAGCCGCTTGAATCCGCCAGGAGTTTGACCTGTCCCTCCGGTTTCTCGAGCGTTACGGCCCGGCCATTCGCCTGGAGAGAGAAAAGGCCTGTTTGATAGCTGAGGCCGCGCTCTCTGGCCTCTTCCTCGGTCAAGCCGACGGAAGCAAGCTCTGGCTCGGTGAAAACGGCCATGGGGAGGGCCTTGTAATCCATGGAGGCCTTTAACCCAGCCACATTTTCCGCGGCGACGATTCCCTCGTGATGCGCTTTGTGAGCAAGGAGCTTGCCGCCGACGATGTCACCAATGGCGAAGAGGCCCGGCACCTCAGTGCCCATACGTTCATCAACGCGGACGAAACCTCGCTCATCGAGAAGGCCAGCCAAGGCGCCGTTGAGGACTTCTGAGTTGGGCTTGCGGCCAACGGCCAGGAGCACTTTCTCAGCCCGGAATTCGAGCGCCTGCTGGGTCCTCAGACAGACCCCCTTGAGCAAAATTTCTCCCTCCTGGACATGGGATTCCTCGAGACGAACCTCAGTCCGAATTCTTATCCCCTGCTTTTTAAGCAGTCTCTCCAGCCGGGTGACCGTCTGCCTGTCTGAGCCGGGAAGGATGGTCGGCATGATTTCGAGCACGGTCACGTCCGAGCCCAGCCTCGCGAATACCGAGCCAAGCTCGAGGCCGATGGCACCTGCTCCCACGACAATCAAGGTTAAGGGGATATCCTCAAGCTCGAGGGCTTCCCGGCTGGTGAGAATATTTTTCCCGTCAGCCCGAAGAAACGGAAAGTCCGCTGGCCTGCTCCCCGTGGCGAGGATGATGTGCTCCGCTTCGAGAACCTGTGCCCCTCCAGGACCCTGGATGTGGATTCTCTTCTGACCGTCGACAAAGGCTTTCCCGCGGAGGAGTTCGACTCCGCTTCTTCCGAGCAGGAATTCCACTCCCTTGACCAGCCTGTCCACGATGGACTTTTTTTCTTCCTGAACACGGGCCCAGTTGAGGCCGGCTGTTTTTTCCACCCCTTCGAGCCGCTTATTTTTTTTTATGTCCTCGAGAAGCTTGGTCTGGCTGAGGAGAAATTTTGTCGGGATACAACCATAATTCATGCAGGTGCCGCCGACCCTGTCCTCCTCGATGAGGCTGGTCTTCATTCCGAGCTGGGCTGCTCTCAGAGCAGCCGCATACCCTCCCGGACCGGCTCCGATGACGACGAGCTGACGTTTCTCGACCATGAGTCCTCCTTCCCGAAAAGGAGGACATTATATCGGCTTTTAGCCCTTAAAAAAAGCACAAGGGGAAACCTTGACAGGAAGCGGCAAAAATGGGAAATAATAAGAGATTTTTCGGAGGAGAAGTTTGCGCTGAGAAAGACCGTCAAGATGAGGAGCGGGCCAGTAGGCCGGCTTCGCTTTTTTTTTATAAACTGGCTTTTCCTTCTTTCACTTTTTCTTCTCTCGGTTAACCCGATCCTGGCCAGGGCTGGCCTTCTTCTCGGGCGAATCTCCGATGAAAAAAAGATTCCCCTGGCCAACTTTCGCCTGGTCCTGGAGCCAGAAAACGGACGCCCCTCGATAACGGCTTTTTCTGGGCCGACGGGTCTTTTCCGCCTGGCCGGGATTCCCCCCGAGGAGTTTGTTTTGCGCCTGGAAAAAGACGGGAAAAGGATTCTCGAAGACCGCATTGTCTTCGAGCCAGAAAGCATTTTCTATCTCCAAATGGTTCTGGCCATTCAGCCGGATGGTGATATCCATTTGCTCAGGGTTGAGCGGGTAGACCTTTCCGAGACGAGCTCGAGGACGACCATCCCTTCTTCTCAGATCGACCTACTGCCTTCCGGGGGCAACATCTGGTCCCTCATCGAGAACCAGGACCTCTCCGCCACCACAAACCGCATCGATGTCGGCGGCATGTGGGCAGACGAACCAGCGCTGTGGAGTTCACGGGGTGGCGTGAGCTGGACCCAGACGAGCTACCTCCTGAACGGGATGGATGTCACTGACCCCTACTGGCGGGGAAGGCCCCTTTTTTATCCTGATATGTTCAGCCTCGCTTCAAGCCAGCTTTCCAACGCTCGTCATCCCATCGCCTGCCTTTCTCCTGGCGGCGAGCTCAACCTGCTGGTCAAGGAAGGGAGGCCTCAAGCCAGCGGCCGTCTGGCCGCTTCCTGGACGGCTCCGTGGATGAGCGCCACCAACATCTCGCCGCGCCTCGAAGAAGAAGGCTTGGGTGAAAGCCACCGTCTCCGTTCGTTGCTCCAGCTAAACGGCCAGCTCTCGGGCTCGCTTCTTGCGGGTCGTCTTTTTTTCTTCGCTTCGCTCCACGACCTCCGACTCGACCGCGATGTGGCGGAATTCGATTCTCAAGATAAAGCCCGCCTCAGCTCTGGCCTTCTCCATCTCACCCACCATTTCGAAAGGAGCTCTCTCGAACTCATCTGGACAGGACAGGTGATAAACCAGCCAACCTATGGAGCTGGCCGCAAAGTTCCCTTTTCTTCAACCCTCGATCGAAGGCAACTTTTTAACGTTCTTCAAACCATCTGGAAAGCGAAGCTGGAGACCGGGCATTATTTCGAGCTCGGCGCAAGCTTCAGCCGCGGCAACATCCACGAGCACTTCCAGGAAGGGGGAAACAAACCTCACGGGGAGGAGATGTTCACCAAAATCCCCTCCGGGGCGGCTTCGTCCGCGGGTCGAGACGACCGCACATCCCTAGCCCTTCTGGGCCGTGGTCAGCTCTTGCTCGAAAGCAGCCACGGCCATCCCCATATCCTGAGCTATGGCCTTTCCTTTCGCCACGGAGCCTCCCATTCAAGGCGGGATGTCCTGGATAGTCTGCATCTCCACTTCTTAAATGGAAAGCCCATCGAAGTCCTCCGTTTTGAGGAGCAAATCGACCATAAGGAGCGAATGCTTGAGTTCAGCGTCTTCGCCGAAGACAGGCTCTTCTTCAGAAGCCTTGCCCACCTCTCTTTCGGACTCCATCTCACATCTTCACGCGGCTGGGTGCCTGATGTCCCATCAGCCGGCCAAATCCGCTGGCTGAACATCTCGCCAAGGCTGGCTATGTCTTTCCCCCTTGCCTCGTCGAAGTCCTCCTGGCTCAAGATTTCTGCCGCCCGCTATTATTTCCACCTCCCCCTCTTTTACCTTGCCTACGGAAATCCGGGTGCTCCCGGTGCGCTTGTCTATGCTTGGAAAGACAAGAACAGTGACAAGAATTTCAGCGAGGAGGAAGCGGGCGAGCTGCTGCGCCGCGAGGGGCCGCGTTTCGGCGAAATAAACCCTGACCTCAAAAGGCCCTATGCGGACGAGTATGCAATCAGTTACTCCTTTGTTTTCGCCAAAAATTTCTTTTTCCATTTAGCTGGCTTCTACCGAGAGACACGCCAGCTCGTTGAAACCGTGAACACCGGCGTCCCCTTCTCTGCTTATGAGCCCTTCGAAATCTTCGACCCCGGCGACGACACCATCCCCGGTAACCACGATGACCTTCGCTTGATTGTTTATAACCAGAAAAAAGAGACGCTCGGCCAGGATTTCTTTCTCCTGACAAACCCCGAGCCAGAAAAAAGAGTTTCCCGCTACCGTGGTCTTGACTTGATTATCGTCAAGAAATTCAGCCGGCAGACGATCTTCTTTTTCTCGGCCACGGCCACGGAGGCCATCGGCACAACGAGCCCCGGCAATACGGAATGGGAGAATGATGACGGCCTCGTCGGCCGTCTTTACGATGACCCCAACGCTTCCCTGTTCAGCCGGGGCCGGCTGCGCTTCGACCGCGCTTACACGGCCAGGCTCGGCTTGAGTTTTCCTTTTTATCGCGGGTTCAGGTTCGCCGTCCTGGCCAAGTATTACGATGGCCAGCCATTCGCCCGAAAAATCATCGTCGAAGGCCTGAATCAGGGGCCGTTTTATGTTCAAGCCTTCTACCGGGGACAGGCTCGCTACGAGTTCAACATGACGGTCGACGTCAGGCTCGAAAAAGACTTCCCCCTCGGGAAAGGCCGGGGACGCTTCATCATCGAAGGGTACAATATCTCCAACTTTGCGCTGGCCACGGCTGAGAACGAGTGGACGGGGCCGCATTTTCCCCGCCGCTGGGCGACCGAAATCGAGTCCCCCCGCCACATCCGCCTGGGAGTTGCCTATGAATTTTAGAAAAAATATAAAACCGATAGGAATAATATTTTTTTTAGCCTTTCCCGTTCTCCGGCCAGCGACGGGTCATGGTTACGAAATATTCATCTTCCGGCCTTTCGACAAGAAGCTGGCCCTCGACCACGAGAAAAAAATCCACGTTCACGGCGAACTCTTCGGTCAGCTCCAGTTTCCGTCAAACTTCCCCAGCTACAATGACCATACGGGAAAAGAAGACCGCTGGAATTTTGGCTTCCGCAACTTCATCTTCCTTACCGAAGCGACAGTCTTCCAGGCCCAGCTCGTCACCCACGATGATGGCGGGCAGAGGACAAAATTTGACTGGCATTTTTCGCTCCGCCAAAACCTCAGTCGGTACATCACCCTTGTCCTCGGCCACGACTCCGACCATGACTCCGACCATACCAGTTTCTTGAACGGCAGGCCCTTCTACACCAACCGCAACTACATCGGGTTCAGCCTCCCTTTCCGCGGCCAGAGTTTCCTCATCGAGCCCTTCAGCTGGTTCTTTCACCACACCAACCAGCGTACCTATCTCGACCTCTCCGGAAAAAAGCTCAAGCACGAATACGGCCTTCGTTTTGGCGGCCTCATCGGCCAGCAGGCCAAGCTGAGCTTCCAGCTCGTTTTCCAGTCGGATACCATTTTTGGCCCTGGCCAGATGTTCATCGCCGACCTCATTTTTCGGGTTGAGCTCACCGACTGGCTCGAGCTCGCCGCCGGCTCATGCTGGTGGAAAGACATGGAGGAAAGCGTGGCTAAGAACCGACAATCTTTCCATAAGCTCATCTGGGGAATAGCCATCCTCTTCTAAAAGGAGGGAAGATGCTTCGACCATGGGAAAAAGTCGCCTTTGTCTTCATCATTCTCATCACCGCCGTTGCCTTTTTCCTGCCAGTCTGGCAGCGCTTACGGATTATCCAGCGGGGCAAGCCCGAGCGGCGCCTGGATGCCGTCGTCCGACGAACAGGCCACACCTTCGCCCAAGTCCTCCTCCAGAAATGCACCCTCAAGAACGAGAGGATTTTTACGGGGCTCATGCATGTCTTTATTTTCTACAGCGCCCTTACCTTCGACACGATGACGGTCAACCACACCCTCGAAGGTTTCTTTGATCGGTTCTACCTCTTCGGCCGGACAAACTTTGGCCTGCTTTTCTCCCTCCTGGTCGACGTTTTCGCTATTCTCGTCCTCATCGCCGTCGTCTTCTTTATCGTCCGCCGGTTCCTCCTCCGGCCCAAGGCCTATCGAACAACGCCCGTCGATTCAGCCATCATTTATTTCTTCTTGATTGCCGTCACCCTGAGCTATCTCTATTTCGAGGCATTTGTCATCGCCAGCCATCCAGAAAGTTCGAGGCTGGCCTTCCTCGGAAGCGCCCTGGCTGAGAGAATCCAGGCGTTGGGCTTGACTCCTCAAGCTATCGCCGGCCAGCTGAGGCTCAGCTGGTGGCTCCACATTGTCCTTGTCTATGGGTTTATCGCCTACGTCCCGCACTCGAAATACTTCCATATGTTCACCGGGCCGGTTAACGTATTCCTCCGCTCCGACAGGCCAATGGGCGAACTTCGACCCCTCGACATCGAGAAGGCCGAAGTCTTTGGCGTCGAGAAAGTCACAGACATGACCTGGAAAGATTTTCTCGACGCCTTTGCCTGCATGGAGTGTGGCCGCTGCCAGGACGCCTGCCCGGCTTATGCCAGCGGCAAGCCGCTTTCGCCGAAGATGATCCTTGTCAGCCTGGAAAAGCACCTCCTGGCCCAAAGGCGTCGACTCAAGCCAGCCAAGCGGGAGGAACTGCCTTCCCTTCTTCCGGATGTCTATAGCGAAGGGGAAATCTGGACCTGCACGACTTGCGGCGCCTGCCAGCACGTTTGCCCTGTCACGATCGAGCACATTCGCAAAATCATCGGCATCCGCCAAAGTGAAGTGCTGATGCAAAGCAAGTTTCCCCCCGAGCTCAGCCAGTTTTTCCGCAACCTCGAAACGAACGCCAACCCCTGGGGCATCGGGTTTTCGAAACGGGCCGATTGGAGCAACGGCTTATCCGTGCCCTTGATGAGTGATAAAGAGGAAGCCGAATACCTTCTCTGGGTCGGCTGTGCGGGCTCCTTCGACGAGGAAGGAATTAAAATCTCCCGGGCCATGGTCAAGCTCCTCCGTCAGGCGGGCATCGATTTTGCCATCCTCGGTCCCGAGGAGAAATGCTGCGGTGACTCGGCCAGGCGACTGGGAAACGAATACCTCTTCCAGACGCTGGCCCAAGAAAACCTGAGCCTCTTTCTCCGGTATGGAGTGAGGAAAATCATCACCTTCTGTCCCCATGGTTACAACACATTCAAGCATGAATACCTAAAGCTTCTTCCCTTCCTTTCTTCTTTCTCCGAAGACGAAAAGAACAAGCTGGCGGCGATGGAAATTATTCCCCACCCTCTCCTTCTCGACAGGCTCATCGAGGATGGCCGTCTTAAGGTCAAACCTTGCCCAGAGGCCAGGCTAACCTTCCATGATTCTTGTTACTACGGCCGGCACAACGGTCTTTTCAAAGAGCCTCGCTCCATCCTCCACCGGCTTGGAGGAAAAATCGCGGAGCTCAAGAACAATAGCGAGCATAGCTTCTGCTGCGGCGCTGGTGGGGGCCTGATGTGGATGGAAGAAAAGCTGGGTCAGAGAATCAACCATCTCCGCACCGAGGAGGTCGTTCAAGCGGGAGTGCCCACAGCCGCCACCTCCTGTCCCTTCTGCCTGACCATGCTCAAGGATGGACTCAAGGATAAAGACAGGACGGATATAAGCGTCAAGGATATTACCCAGCTCGTGGCCGAAGCCCTCGAGGAATAAGAGAAAAGAGGAATCAGCTAAGGAGGGCGCGGAAAGCAGCCACCGCCCTTTCGACGTCCTCGTCGTCAATATCCTTGTGGGTGACCATACGAATGCCGCCCGTGGTGGCCAGAGCGAGAACCCGCCTTTCCTTGAGCGCAGCCAGGAATTGGGGAATGGTCAGCCGCGGATGGTTAAACCCGAAAATGATGATGTTGGTCTCGACCTCTTCGGGGTTGAGCCATAGGCCGGGAAGCCCGGCGATGGCTTCAGCCAGCCTTTTCGCCCGCGCATGGTCCTCTCCAAGGCGGCCGACCATTTCCTGGAGAGCCACGATGCCCGGCGCGGCCAGCACGCCAACCTGCCTCATCCCTCCGCCCAAGGCTTTCCGGACGCGGCGGGCATAATCGATAAAATCCCGGGGCCCGGTGAGCATGGATCCTACCGGCGCGGACAGGCCCTTGGAAAGGCAGAACATCACTGAGTCGGCCAACGCGGCGTACTCTTTCACGGGTACGCCACTGGCCGTGCTGGCGTTAAATATCCGGGCACCGTCCAAATGGAGCTTAACGTCGTACTTCAGAGAAATATCACGGATAGCTTTCATGTTCTCGAGAGGAACAACCGCCCCGCTCCAGTTATTATGGGTGTTCTCGATGCAGATGAGGGATGTGCGGGGAATGTGGACCGATGGCCGGCGGATATTCTTCTCCACTTCCGCCGGGTCCATGGCTCCGCGGTGGGACGGGAGCGGCCGGGGAGTGACCCGGGAGATGAAGGTCATGTGGGTGGATTCCATGTTATAAATATGGGATCGAGCCTCGACGATGACCTCATCAAGCTCCCTCGTCCAGACCTTAACGGCGATAGAATTGCCCATCGTCCCGGAAGGGACGAAAAGGGCCGCTTCCTTGCCCATGGTTTCGGCGGCCAGACGCTCGAGCTCCTGAACAGTCGGGTCGTCACCGAGAACGTCGTCGCCGACGACTGCCTCGGCCATCGCCCGTCTCATCCTTTCTGTGGGCCGGGTAACCGTATCGCTTCGAAAATCGGAAAGATCGCTCATCGCTTTTCTCCTCGCCACGTTGCCCTAAAACATTCCTCATTATAGAAAAAGACCCCCGCCGCGGCAACCGGGCCAAAGTTTACTTCGTTCCTATTCTATGGTATTTTAAAAAATCGATTTTCGATTCTTGAGACGAAAAAGTGATTCCGGCATGCGGGTGAGAAGCCTTTATCGATTCAGTCAGATGTTTTTCCTCCTGATGATCGTCTTCTTCCTCAGTGCCATCGTCTCTTCCCGGGTTATCCAGAAGGAAGACATCGTCTCCGTTCCCGACCTATCTGGAAAAACCATCACCGAGGCCAGGGCTGACCTGGCTCGTCGGCACCTTTCTCTGCATCCTAACGGAGAAGAGTTCAGCGACCGTTTCGAAAAAGGCCGGATTATCCGACAGGAGCCTTCGGCCGGGTCGAAAATTCGCGTGAACAAGGTGGTTAATGTCGTCATCAGCGCTGGAAGCGAAATGGTCGATGTCCCCCAGCTTGTCGGCAGGAGCCTGGAAGCTGCTGTCAAGACTCTGGCGGAGCTCGGGCTGACGAGGGGCAAGATTTCTCATATCCATACGAGCCAGTATGCAGCCGGACGGATCATCGCCCAGGACCCCCCTCCCTCCGCCTCCAAAATCAAGCGAACAACGCCCATCCATTTCCTCGTCAGTCAGGGGGAAAGCGAGCTAAAATATTTGATGCCCGACCTGATCGGCAAAAAAGCCTCACCGACTGTCCGCCAGCTCAGCCAGCTTGGCTTTCGGGTTGCCGATATCCGGTATGCCTATTACCCGGGGCGTGAGGCCGGAATCATCATCAAACAATTTCCAGCTCAAGGCTATGGCGTGACCAAGAGGAGCTTGATTTCTCTGGAGGTGAGCCGATGATTCGACTCGCTCCGTCTATCCTATCGGCGGATTTTGCGCGGCTCGGAGAAGCCGTTCAACTGGCCGAGGAGGCGGGGGCTGACCTCATCCACGTGGATATCATGGACGGTCATTTCGTCCCCAACTTGACCCTGGGTCCTCAGGTGGTCTCTTCGCTCAAGAAAATGACCCGCCTTCCCCTGGATGTCCATCTCATGGTCGAAAACACAGGCTTCTTCATTCCTCTTTTCGCTGACGCGGGTGCGGACTGGATTTCCATCCATGTCGAGGCTTCTGTCCATCTGCACAGGGACGTCATTTTGATCAAGGACCTCGGGAAAAAGGCAGGTCTGGCTCTCAACCCAGCCACCCCCATCCACCTGATGAACGAAATCCTCAAGGAGCTGGATTACGTCCTCCTCATGTCGGTCAACCCTGGTTTTGGAGGGCAGAAGTTCGTCGAGGCCACTCACCAAAAGGTCCGTAACCTCAAGAATTGGATTAATGGCCAAAAACTGCCCATCCCCATCGAGGTCGACGGTGGCGTCAACCTGGACAACATGGAAAGCCTCATTCAGGATGGAGTGGAAATCCTGGTCGCGGGGGCAGCTATCTTCGCTCAGCCTGACCCGCGACAAGTCATCGCCCGGATGCGGGAAATCCTCCACAAATGGAATCAACCATGAACTGCCTGGTCACGGGTGCGGCTGGCTTCATCGGTTCGCATCTCTGTCGGGAGCTTCTGGACGCTGGCCATTCCGTCCATGGCATCGACTGTTTCGTCGACTTTTACCCCCGCTGGGTCAAAGAGAGGAATATCGCCCCTCTCCGCGGCCGGAAGAGCTTCTCCTTCAGCGCCGATGATATTCTCGAGGTCGACGCAAGCCAACTCCTCGACGGCACCGATGTCGTTTTCCATTTAGCTGCCCAGGCCGGTGTCCGGGCGAGCTGGGGAGATAATTTCTCCGTTTACGTTCAACACAATGTCCAGGCCACCCAGAAGCTCCTCGAAGCAGCCAAAACAAAGCGCTTGCGCCGGTTCGTCTTCGCTTCTTCCTCCTCGGTCTATGGCCTGACGCCGAAACTCCCGATGTCCGAGGACGGACTCTGTCGTCCTCTTTCTCCTTACGGCGTGACCAAGCTGGCTGCCGAACAGCTGTGCTTCCTCTATTTCAAGAACTTTGAAGTGCCGACCATATCGCTGCGTTTTTTCACTGTTTATGGTCCCGGTCAGCGGCCGGACATGGCTTTCCACAGGTTTTTCAAGTCCATTGCCGAAGGAAAGCCGATTGTCATCTTCGGCGATGGGGGACAGACGAGGGACTTTACTTATGTCGGGGATATCGTCGCTGCTTGTCTTCAGGCTGTCGAGCGAGGCCATCTGGGGGAAGCCTACAACATTGGGGGCGGGCACAGGGAAAGGCTGGTTGACCTCCTCCCTGTTTTTGAGGACATATGCGGCCGCAAGGTGACTTTTGTCCATGAAGAAAAACAGAAAGGCGATGTGCTCCATACCCTGGCCGATATCAGCCGGGCTCGAGAAGAGCTTGCTTACGCGCCGCGCACGGACCTGCGCGAAGGCCTTCGTCAGGAATGGGAGTGGATCCGCCATCTCTATGGCAACTGAGGACGAAAGAGGCAAGCGATGAAAGCCATGAGTAAAATTTCCTTGATCACCCTAATGGGATATCTTGTTCTGCTCAGTCTCCCCTCTTTCTGGGGGTGCGCGGCAAAAAAAGCTGAAATTTCTCCCGAGGTCGCCGCCTCCGACGAAGCCCTCTTCAAAGCCGGACAGGAGATCGTGAAAAAAGACCCCGAGAAGGCGCGTCTCTATTTCCGTCAGGTCATCGATGCCTTTCCCAAGAGCTTCTACGCCCAGCGCGCCAAGCTGGCCATTGCCGATTCGTATTTTGAGAAAGGAGACGAGGGCAGCATGATTCTGGCCGCCGCCGAATACAGAGAATTCATCCAGCTCTATCCTTACAGCCCTTCGGCTTCTTACGCTCGTTACCAGATTGCCATGACGTTTTTCAAGAAAACCTTAAAACCTGGCCGGGACCAGACCAAGACCCATCAGGCGCTGGCCGAATTCAAACGGGTGGTGACCGATTATCCGCTGAGCGAGGAGGCAAAGCTGGCTCAAGAAAAAATCAGGGAGTGTGAGGAGCGGCTGGCGGCTCACTATTTTGCTATTGGCGAGCATTATTACCGGGTCTATGCCTATAAGGCCGCGACCAGTCGGCTGCTTGATATCCTCACCCAGTATCCAAATTACTCGGCTATGGATGAAGTCTATTATTATCTCGCTGATTCCTATTTCAAATGGAATAAAATCGAAGAGAGCATCCCGTACTTCACCAAGTTGATTTCGGATTACCCGGAAAGCAAGTATGCGAAGAAAGCCCAGGAGAGAATGGAAGAAATCAACCGGAACAAGGGATGACGAACGGGGGAGGTCTAAATGCCCAAACATTTTCACCTCTGGCTGGCGCTTCTTTTGACAGCCATTTTGACTCTCGCCAATCGCGGCTTTGGCCAGGTCCGCCTCGAATCCCAATCCCTCCAGCTGGGGTTACGCTCCGAGTATCTTTCCCTGGCGCTTAGAGGCGGCGAGGGCGAGGGTTCGCCCCAGCTTTGCACCTACCTCATCAACCTGTCGCTCAACTATGAGCTCCAGGCCGGGTTTGAGTTGACCGTCCTTCTCGGGTATGCTTCCTCCCATTACACGGAGCTCTTCTTTCGCCGGCTCCCCTTTTCTATCGCCTTCGAAGGCCGCAGCGTGAGCGGCATCCTGGCCGGTGCCGAAGCGAGCAAGAGCCTCTTTACCTTCGGCAGTTTCGGGGTCGATATCTTCGGTCATATCCTGGCCTGTCTCGGCCTCCCCAAAAAATACGAGATTCCCGGTTTAGCTGTCGCGGGCACGGTCGAAGCCAACCCATCCTGGATGAGGGGGATGGCTGGACCCGTTTTCAAACTCACCGGTCAGGAAAAATTCACTCCCTATTTTTCGCCGTGCTTCCATTATCTATGGGGAACTTTCTCCATGAAACAGACTGTCAGCACCCTGAAAGGGGATGAGAAAAAACAAATCAAAAGCAAGGGGCAATGGGGTCTTCTCCTCGGGGGGAGGATGGACATTGGCCGCAGCCTTGAGCTCCGAGCAGAGGCCGGCCTTTATCCCCGCCAGGCCGGCTCGGATTACTCTCTCCTGATTCAGGCTCTTTTTGCTTTTTGATCGTGAATATGCGGAGGGAAAAATGATGAGCGGGAAGCGAAAAAGAATTGCATTGGGTCTTCTTCTCCTCAGCCTTTTCTCATTTTCCTTTAGCCAGCAGAGGCTCCGCTTGGACAGGGAAAAAACGAGAGACCGGGCTTCCTGGCAACGCCCTGTTCGAGATCTGGACAAGAACTGGGTTCGCCCCGACGGCGGGGAAAGATACAGACCAGGCCAGGTGCTCGTGAAATTCAAGCCGGCTTTACGTCCCCAGCTCATCGACGCGACCATCCGAGCCTATGGCGCTGAGGAAATCGGCAAGGTCAGCGGTTTGGAAGTCTACAGGCTCAGGATACCCGATGGGGTATCGGTTGAAGAGATGGTTTACGCCTTGAGCCAGAATCCTGATGTCGAGTATGCGGAGCCGAACTTCCTAACCAGGCTGGCCGTTACTCCCAACGATAGCCTCTTCGCTTATCAGTACTACCTTCACAATACCGGTCAGGAAATCGGCGCGCCGGGAAGTCCACGAGGAAAATCCGAAGCCGATATCAACGCGCCGGCGGCATGGGAAGAAACCAAAGGCAAGAGCGATGTTCTCATCGCCATCATCGACACGGGTGTCGACCTTCTCCATCCTGACCTTAAGAACAAGGTCCATTCGGGCGGCCGCGATATCATCAACAATGATTTCGACGCCACAGACGATTACGGCCATGGGACTATTGTCGCCAGCGTGGCCGCGGCCGAAACCAATAACCGAGAAGGGATTGCCGGAGTCGCCTGGAACTCAAAGATTCTTCCGGTCAAGGTCATGGATGAAAAGGGCGAAGGCGACTACGGCGACCTCATCGCCGGCATCAAGTGGGCTGTCGACAACGGCGCTTCGGTCATCAACTTGAGCCTGGGCGGCGATGAGCCGTCGAGTGGGCTGCGGGACAGCCTCAAGTACGCGCACGACAAGGGCGTTGTCGTCGTCGCCGCTACCGGCAACGATAATAGCTCCGTCCTCTATCCGGCTGCTTACGATGACTATTGCCTGGCCGTGGCAGCAACGGACTATGAGGATAAGCGCGCCGAATGGTCGAATTTCGGGGCCCAGGTGGACGTCGCCGCTCCAGGAATAAGGGTCGTTGGAGCTGTCCCGACCTGGTATTGGGGTCCAGGCTCCTTTCCTTACGCTTTCGGGAATGGGACTTCCCTCTCCACACCTCAGGTGGCCGGGCTGGCGGCGCTTATCAAAGCCCTCAAGCCCTGGCTGACCGTCGATCAAATCATGGACGTCATCCGCTATTCCGCTGACGATGTCAACGCGAAGGAACACAAGGGCAAGGATGATTATCTTGGCTACGGCCGGATCAACATGGAAAAGGCCCTTGTGCCCATCAAAATAAAATAAATAAAGACGGGGATGATCCGCTCTCTCCGCATCCAGAACCTGGCCACCATCGAAGACCTTGATCTATGCTTCCGGGAAGGTTTCACCATCCTCACTGGCGAGACAGGAGCCGGAAAATCCATCATCATCGATGGGATCAAACTCCTTCTCGGGGAAAAAGCCTCTCCCGAACTCATCCGGACGGGAAAAGACGAGGCGACGATCGAAGCTGTTTTTGACCTTCCCTTGGGTGAAAAATTGCCCGCTGAGTGGGCCTCCCTTCTGGCTGAAGGAGAGCTCCTCATCCAGAGGAAAATCCCGAGGGAAGGGCCGGGGAAAGCCTATCTCAACGGCGTGCTTGTCCCGGTCAAGACTCTGCGGGAGCTCGGGCCGGCCATTGTCGATATCTACGGCCAAAACGACCATGTTTTCCTCCTCCACCTCGAAAGCCACCTCCTTTTCCTTGACCAGTTCCTCGGCCTCGTCCAGATGCGGGAGGAGGTGACCGCTTTGGCTCAGAAAGTGAGGCGGCTTGTCCGCGAGAAGAGGGAGCTCCAATCCCGCCAAAGGGAACGCGAGCAACGCCTGGATTTTCTATCATTCCAGATTAAGGAAATCGAATCGGCAGGGCTGCGGCCGGGCGAATGGCAAGAGCTTCAGGCCGAAAGGGATATCCTTAAAAACGCTGAGAAAATCTTTCAGCTCGTCGAAAAAGCCCTCGACGTCAGTTACCTCGGGGAGGACTCACTTCTTGCCCAGCTTGGTCGCCTTGAAGAGATGGTCCGGGAACTCGAGCCCTTTGAACGGGAACTCCCTTCTTTCAGGGAGTTCCTGCGTCAGGCTTCCATCACCGTCCGCGAGCTGGCGGATTGCCTGGTCAGGTTCAGGGACCGACAGAACCTCGGCCCGGAAAGACTGGAAGAAGTGGAGGCCAGACTGAGCATTCTCGACAAGCTGCGGCGGAAATACGGCCACGATGAGGAGGATATCCTCCATTTCCTCGACCGGGCTCGCGCCGACTACGAAGCGCTTGTCCAGAGCGAGGAAAAGCTGGCGGAGGTGGACGCCGAGCTCCGGGCCACCTTCGAAGAATACCGGAAAAAAGCGGAAGACCTGTCCTCGCGAAGGAAAGAGCAAGCTTCTTTCCTGGAAAAGAAGATGGAGGATGAGCTCGCCTGGCTGGGCATGAAAAAAGCGCGCTTTCAAATAAAAATCGAGTCCTCTCCGCCAGCGCTCGAGGAACCGGAGAAAATCAAAGACACGGGCCTGGATGAGGTGGAATTTCTCATCAGCCCCAACCCAGGAGAGGAGCTCCGGCCGCTCCGGAAAATCGCCTCGGGCGGAGAGCTATCCCGAATCATGCTCGCCCTCAAAACCATCGGCAAGGAAAAAGCTCGACTCAAGACCCTTATCTTCGACGAAATCGACTCCGGAGTGGGCGGCAAGACAGCCGAATGTATAGCCGAGAAGCTCCGTTCTCTGGCCGAGCGCCACCAGGTTATTTGCATCACCCACCTTCCCCAAATCGCCAGCTTTGCTCCCCATCATTACCGGATCGACAAAAAGATCGAACGCGAGCGGACTTATACGACTGTCGCCGAGCTGAGCTTCCCGGAAAGAATAGAAGAAATATCCCGCCTGTTGGCCGGGAGCCGACAGACAGAGGCCTCCCTCGCCACAGCCAGGGACATGCTTCTTCATCGCCAGAAAGAAGGAAAGGGAAAGAAGAAATCCTCATGAAAACCAGGCAAGCTGAGGAGGCGGTCAAGAGTTTTGAGGAAGGATGGAGCTGCTCCCAAGCTGTCTTTGGGGCTTTCAGCGAAGCCCTCGGCCTGGAAAAAGAAAGAGCGCGCCAAATCGCCCAGGCCTTTGGGGGCGGCATGGCCAGGTTGGGTCAGACCTGCGGCGCAATAACTGGTGGCCTGTTGACGATTGGCCTCAAGTACGGACGAACCCATCCCAAGGATGAAGAAGCGAGAGAAAAGACTTACGCCATCACCAGAGAGTTCATGAGCCGGTTTGAGGCCAAGCATGGCTCGCTCCTCTGTCGAGAGCTCATCGGCGTCGACCTGTCGACCGACGATGGATACAGCCAGGCCAAGGAAAGGGGCGTCTTCCATAAACTCTGTCCCAAGTTTGTCGCCGACGCCGCCGACCTCCTCGCTGACCTTCTCAAGGCATAAGCTCAAAGAAAGTTGGGACAATCTCAGCGCTTATTCCTCTGAATTCGTTTATAATATAAAAGACGAAAGAACAGACAAAGAAGATGAAATTTTTCATCCGGACGTTCGGCTGCCAAATGAACGAAAGCGACTCGGAACGGGTAGCCGGAATCCTCGAGCACGCCGGAGCGCTAAGAACGGGTCGAGCTGAAGAGGCGGATTTGTTGATTGTCAACACATGCGCCGTCCGGCAGAAGTCAGAGGAAAAGCTTTACTCTTACCTGGGCCGTCTGGCTGCTCTGAAAAAGAGAAAGCCGGTTCAAATCGGTGTCGTCGGCTGTGTGGCTCAGCTTCGCGGGACTGACCTCTTGGGAAAAAACCCGGCCATTGACTTTGTTCTTGGGCCTGATAACTACGACCAGCTTCCTCAGCTCATCGGAGCGAGCTCCCACGAAAAGCATGTCCTCACATCCTGGTCCAAGGAATGGAAGGAATTTCCCCCTCAACTCATCGTCAGGGAAAGCTCAACGAGCGCCTATGTCACTGTCATGGAAGGATGCGATAATTTTTGTGCTTACTGTATCGTGCCTTATACGCGAGGCCGGGAAAAATATCGTCCCCTTCGCTCCATCGTCAGCGAGGTATCCCATCTGGCTGAACGAGGCTATAGGGAGATTCAGCTTCTTGGGCAGAACGTCAATAGTTACCACGACCCTGAATCAGGTCACGGCTTCCCTGAACTCCTCCACCGAGTAGCCCGGGTCGATGATATCGCTTGGGTTCGCTTTCTCACTTCCCATCCCCGAAACTTCACTCCTCAAATCGCCGAGACGATGGCCGCCTTGCCCACCGTTTGCCGCCAGCTTCACCTCCCCCTTCAATCCGGGTCGACAGCCATTCTAAAAAAAATGAAAAGAGGGTACACGCCGGAAAATTATCTGGACATCGTCGCTCTGCTCCGACGGCTGATGCCCCACATCAGCCTGAGCACGGACATCATCGTCGGCTTTCCCGGAGAGACAGAAAAAGATTTTGAGGCCACGCTCGACATGCTTAAGACAGTCCGTTTTACCAACATTTTTTCTTTCCGCTATTCTCCTCGGCCTTTAACGGAAGCTTCCCGTCTTGAGGACGACGTCCCCTTGGCCGAAAAAACGCGGCGACTCGAGGAGGTCCAGAAGCTCCAGCGAGAAATCCAGCTCGAAAACCACCGTGCTCAGGTGGGCCAAACCATGCCCGTTCTCTGCCTCGGCCAAGCCCCAAAAACACCCCACCTTTACACTGGCCGAAACGAAGGCTTTGAGGTCGTCAATTTTTGTTCGCCCATCGATTGCCGGGGCGAGTTCGTGCGCGTGTGCATCACTGGCTACGGCCCCTACAGCCTGCGCGGCGAGCGCGTCAACGAATGACCGAGGAGGCAGCGATTCCGCAACTTTTAAAAAATAGGCCAAAGAGGCCTCTATAAAAGACTAAATATTTTCAGGGGAGCAAATTCGCATTCGTTAAAAAAGGCTTGACATTTTCTTATTCTGGTATATAATAGAG
>Ga0209102_1000432_pt1 | contig 27841 bp, 24 predicted proteins | sample ConPoolayeHmetaG_FD_185483 | JGI IMG/M metagenome (GOLD analysis project Ga0209102, IMG submission 185483) | Hot spring microbial mat communities from California, USA to study Microbial Dark Matter (Phase II) - Cone Pool mat layer H metaG... ...
ATCCGGTTGTCCTTCCTGATCATCGACAGCCTCTGGGTTATGATGAAGGTGGTCCTGTCCTTCAGGAGGGCATCTAGGGCCTTCTGTATCTCGTGCTCGGTCTCGGTGTCCACGCTGGAGGTCGAATCGTCGAGGATCAGGATCTTTGGATCCATCAGGAGAGCCCGGGCGATGGCGATCCTTTGCTTCTCTCCGCCGGACAACGTCACCCCTCTCTCCCCGACCATGGTGTCGTAGCCCTTCGGGAACGCCCGGATGAACTCGTCAGCCTCTGCCATCTTCGCACACCGAACGATCTCGTCCATGCTCGCCTCCGGCTTGCCATAGGCGATGTTCTCCTTTATGCTGGTGGAGAACAGGAAGGTCTCTTGGGGGACAATGCCGATGTGCTTCCTGAGCGACTTTATCTTCAGATCCCGGACGTCGTGGCCGTCTATCTTTACGCATCCGGACGAAGGGTCGTAAAACCTCGGGATCAGATTCGCAATCGTGCTCTTGCCCGATCCCGTCGCGCCGAGCAGAACGACGGTCTCGCCCGGCTCCACGGAGAAGGAGACGTTGTCCAGGCTGCGCCTACCATCACCGTAGCCGAAGGAAACGTTCTCGAAGGAGACCCTTCCCTCGATCCTGTCCAACTCAAGGGCGTCCGGCTTCTCGACAAGTTCCGGCCTCTGGTCAATGATCTCGAAAACCCTTTTCGCTCCGGCGATCGCATCCTGGTAGATCCTGGTCATGTTCCCAAGCATTCTGAGAGGACCGGTCAGGCGAGCCACGTAGATGGTGAAGGCAATGAGCGTTCCGATGGTGAGGTCCCCGGCCGCAACCCTGTAGCCACCGTACAGGAGGATGGCGATCATGCTGAAATCGCTCAGAAGCGCGGTCATGGGACCATAGATGGACCTGATTCGCGCGAGCAGGATCGACAGGGCGAAGTATCGTTCGTTTCTTTCCTTGAACTTGCGGATCTCATTCTCCTGCTGACCGAAGGCCGCAACGACTTGGGCCCCGCTGAGGTTCTCCTGGAGGACGGAGTTCAAAGACCCAAAGACATCCCTGCTGGTGTACAGCGGCTCCCTAAGGATCTTGGAGAACCTCATCATCGCCCAGACGATCAGGGGGCCCGTGCAGAACGCCACGAGCGTCAGCCCCGGCGCGCCCAACACGAATATGCAAATGAAGAGCACGACGGCCAGGTTGATGAGCGCACCGGCGATCATCCTGAAGCCGAAGCTGAGGAACCTTCGGATAAGATCCACGTCCATCGTGGTTCTAGACATGAGCTGCCCGGTCTGCGTCCGATCGAAGAACGAGAATGACTGTGCCTGTAGGCTTTCGTACATCTCCTTCCTTAGCTGGTAGATTACTCGCTGTGCCACTATCTCGCCAAGATACCTCTGGAAGAACCCGAAGAACCCCGCAGCCGCGGTCGCGAGGACCACGAGGATGCACAGACGAAGAAGCATCTTCGCATCCCCACGGGCGATCGCAACATTCACTATCTGCCTGATGTAAAGCGGGGGAAGAGATTGGAGAAGCGAAACGATGACCAGACACAGGATGACGACCGCAGAGTACTTCCAGTACTTCACCCAGTATCCCATCAGGCGCCGGAAGACGCGCTTTCCTCCCTTGACCTCTAGGTACTCCCTGCCTGGCCCATCCGTTGCCGAGGGCGGCCCGCCCCACAATTTAACCATTCCTGCGCCTGGCCGCGCGCGGGCGATCTCTCGCCACCGCCAGCCCCGATAGTTCGGAATCGAATCGTTCGAAAGCGATATAAGTCTTTCCCATTATCCATTATCCCTGACAGGCTTGCTCATTTCCTTGGCCCAAGGTACTCGACCAACCGCCGACAGAGCAGCGCGGGCAGCTCCTCCCTGTTCTGCGGAGTGACCACGATCAACCGCGTGTCGCTGCGCGCCTTCACCTTTGCGATGAAACCGCTGCTGGTTCTGAAGTGCACTGCGGCGGCCAAGGGCGTTTCGGACTCGAGCTTTCCCCATACCTCGGCGGCAAAGACCTCGCTCTTCAGCTCCATGGGACCTATCTCGTCCACGACGAAGACGTCCGCTTTCCTTGAGAAAGCTTCCCGCGAGATCTCGTCCAGATCGGTGAGGTTCACCCCATACCTTGAGATCATGGGCACCCCGGAGCCGGCCAGCGAAACGTGAGCGAGGGTCCCTCTTCTGCCAAGCAGATCCACTATCTCGAATCCCTGTCGAATCGCCGCACACCTTATCTCAGGACAAATGATGCCTCCGACCACGTATCCCCGGTCACTGAGCAACTTGGAAAGCTTGGAGAGCACCGTCGTCTTGCCACAACCCGGCGGGCCAGTGACGAGGAGATTCTTCTCCATAGATTTGACTTCGGGCATCTGGTCTTATTCATATTGCTTCGAGTTGATCAAGGATCGTCCGCGTCTCCGGCCAACCTGGAAAGGGAAACGGCCCAGCGCGCGAGCCGGCCGACCGTCGGAAGTGACCTGGCTGCCGACGCAGGTTGCTTGGAGCGCCAACCGCGTCGACCCCACCCGAGATCGCTGCTGGCTCCAGGCGAAAGATAATTTAGAGGGCGGGCCCACGGCTCAAACCCGTGAGACGCGCATCATGCTGCTGGGAATCGATGAAAGCGGGAGAGGGCCGGTCATCGGGGACATGGTAGTTGCCGGGGTCGTTCTTCCTTCCAGAAGGTCCGAAAAGTTTCTCAGGGAAGAGGGCGTGCGAGACAGCAAGGAGCTGTCGAGAAAGAAGCGGGAGACTCTCTTCCCAATCATACACCAAGCCAGCTTGAACATAGTGACCCGAACGGTGAGTGCTTCTGACCTCGATGCTTGGAGGGAGTCGGGGAAGAGCCTCAACGAGCTGGAGGCGAAGGTTTTCGCCGAAATAATCAACGAGACCCGGCCGAGGCTGGCGATAGTTGACTGTTCCGATGTCGTCCCGCGCACCTTCCGGAAAAGGATCCACCGGTATCTCGAGCGCCCGGCCCCGAGGCTGATCTGCGAACACTACGCAGACAGGAACTACCCCGTGGTTTCGGCGGCCAGCATCATAGCGAAAGTCACCAGGGACCGCGCAATCCAGGAGCTATGCGCGTCGGTCGGCCAGCTGGGAACGGGATACTGCTCCGACGAACGGACGGTCCGATTCCTCGAGAACTGGTACGGCGCAAACCGATCTTTTCCGCCCTTTGTTAGGAGAACCTGGCGAACCATAGAAAGAATCAGGTCCAGCAAGAGCACCTGGAACTCCCGGGACCGCAGCCCTATAGCTTCCAGAGGTATATGAAGATCGCTGCGACTATGGCCACCTCGATGACGAACGGCGTCACCAACGGGTACCAGTTGAAGCCCTGGAAACTGCGCATCTTGTTCTGGAACAGCACCATGTAGAATAGGAAGATGAAGAGCAGGGTTCCGATGACCGAAAGAACCGAATACTTCAAGTTACGGGCGTAGATGCACAGGAACGCGAAGAAGCCCGCCACGGCAAGGAAGCCAAAAGTGGCAAGCGCAAGCAGTATCGTCCAGACCCAGGTGAGGATGTTCATCAGACCACCATTGTCGGATTTGCCCAAGACTGGGGCGGCAAGCAAGGAAAGCGCAACAAGGATGACGCCGACTTTTAGTTCGCGGCTTCGGAGGACATCTCTCACCGGATCACCTGGCCTCACTGGCTTGAGTTTCTTGAAATATATTTCGGATTCCCTATCAACCCTTGTTTGGCCCTCATTCCAGTATTTCGAAACCATTCCTTCACCCTCTTCGAGCCCATCTCCGCGTGAAAAAGAGGGATGCGGAATTTGCCAGGAAGTGGAATGTGACCGGAAAAAGGATGTTGGGCAGCCAGGCCTTGAAGGCGTATCCCAAGACGAGCCCCACGGAGACCGCGTACGCGACCTCGAGCGCCGACTCGTAGCCGATGTAGTGCACCGCACCAAACAAGATGGATGACGGGATCACCCCGATCACGCCGACCAACATGCCCCTGAAGAAAAGTTCCTCGCTCCAACTCACCGCGAAATTGAGCAGAAGAAGCTCCTTTGCTCGGAGGCCGAGGGCGAGGGCTTCCTCGAGCCGATTCCTGACCCCGAAGTACCTTGGCAGAAAGAGGAAAGGGATGACGACCAGGAAGAGCGCGGTTCCTAACGCAATCGCCCGTGTCCAGCCCGCAAGGGTGAGACCTATGGACCCAGCGCTCCCCAAGGCCGCCGCGTAAACCAGGGAGGCCCCGAGGAAGATCGTGGCCTGCACCAGCGTTATCTTGACAACCGCGCCTCTCTCGATCTGGACTTCGGGAGCCATCGTCATCCGTTCGATGCTTTTCTATAGGCTGGCGATGACTCCTTTCAGATATGAGAAGTCCCTCGCCGTCTGCGCGAGGATCTGCTCAACCGACATGCCCTCATATTCGCTGTGAAGGCTGACCGGACCATCAAATGAGATCTCCCTTAGGTATCGAAACACCTCGCGCCACGGGACCATGCCCTCGCTCAAGGGCAATAGCACCGCCCTCCATTTCTTTGGCTCCGTTGGGTCACACTGCCAGCCGAAGTCCTTCACCGCGACCACCCTGATGGCGTAGCTCAGCAGATCCATTCCGAGTTTCCAGCCCGACCTGCCCCCCTCGATCACCATGTGTCCTGGGTCGATGTAGGCAGCCACCTGGTCGGGGTCGAAGCCCTCCAGCAGCCTGCTGACGATGCCGGGAGTTGCGGTCATGTAGTCGCCCGAATGGATGTGGACCGCCGCCGTGACGCCGTTCTCCGCTGCGAGCTTCTGGATCCCCATAAGCTTCTCTCGGACCTCGCTGAGCTGTCGGTATGCGTTGCCGAAGCCCTCGTACCTCCAGTAGCCCAGCTTGATGTACCTCACCCCGCAATCGCCGGCCGCCGCGAATATTTCCGCTGCATAGGGGTCCTCGGCCTCGGTGATCGAGGTCGTGATCATCGGTACCTCCAGGCCGTACGACCTCAGCGTGCTCACGGCGACCGGAAGCCTTAGGTTGGCTTCCTCCGGGAGGATGTGCCCCGACGGCCTCACGGTTAGGTCCACGCCGTCAAGGCCGAGCCTGGACACCGCCTCCCCCACCTCCTCTATCCCCAGCTCCGCGAGCCTCTTGCTGAACATAAGGAACAACATGGGAGTTCAACCGCCTCCGCCCGCTGGAGGGAGAGTCCTTTTCCTCCGGCAAGGCGTTGGACAAGCATTCTAGGCCTGTGCAAATACATTTTTAAGGTTTCTGGAGCGGCGCATGGCCAGAGGTTTTGCCCTAATGTTCCAGGTCTTTGGCAACGTTGGGGTCGTCCTAGCGCTGATATCATTCGGCATTGCGATCCTAAGCCTAGTTCTGATCCTCTACTTCGCCAAGTTCGTTCCGTAGAGTGCAGGGGTAGTCGCAGGGCCTTGGAACGTTCTAATCTACTAGTGGACAATCATGACTTTGACCCGGTCCGGCCTCTGCATCGCATCGAAGGCGGCCTGTATCTCCTCAAGTCGGTACCTGTGCGTGATGATGCGCGCTGGGTCCACGAGGCCCTTCTCCATGAGCTGAAGGGATTTCGTCATTGCGCGGGGAGTAACTGAGAATGACGCATCAACCCGCGTCTCACTGAAATGGATCTGCTTCGGAGACACGCCGATCTCGCCGGGGACGATGACGCCGAACATGTTTACCCTGCAGGCCCTGCCGGCCAGCCTGAGCGCTAGGGAAGCCGCCTCCAAGGTCCCGGCTGCCTCCACGACCACATCGGGGCCCTCGGGCATTATCTCTTGGACCCTCTTGACGGGGTCCTCGACGCTTGAGTTCACGGTATGTCGCACCCCGACCCTCGAGGCCATCCTAAGCCTCTCCGCAATCCTGTCAATCACAACGAGCCTGCCGGCTCCGGCCGCCATTCCGACCATTGCGAGGAGCAGGCCCATGCTCCCGGAGCCGACAATGACGACGTCCTCCCCCAGCCGCAGGCCCGAGTACTCGATCAACCCCTTGTACGATCCAGCGAGGGGCTCTGCCAGCGCTGCGGCCTCGAACGGAACCGTGTTGGGCTTGCGATACAGCACTTGCTCCGGCACCTGCACGAACTCCGCGAAACCCCCGTTCACAACCTCGGGCTGCCCCTCCCCGCCGATCACGACTCCGTTCTCGCAGTGATTGGCCAGCCCCAGACGGCAGAACCTGCATCGACCGCAGGAAACGACCGGGCTCACGACGACGGCATCGCCGCGGCGCACCGTGTCGACGTTCGGGCCGATCTCCTCCACGACGCCGGACATCTCATGCCCCAGGATGATCGGGAACTTGAGGCCGTCGCGGGCGCCCATGTAGGCCAGGTTGTCCGTCTGGCATATGCCACAGGCGCGAACTCGAACCGCCACTTCGCTTCCCTTCGGCGAGGGGTCTGGAACCTCCCTCAGCCTGATCTGTCGCACGCCCTCCAGGACTGCCCCCTTCATCCGCTCCGACCAGCCTGGTCGAAGGTCCGGGCCTATTAACTATTATCAAGGCCGGGGACGGGGACGCCAGACAAGGGAGGCAGATGAATGCATGGGACCAGGGAATCCCTCAGGCTCTCCGGCTACCTGACGGCGGGCGATGTGGTGCATCACTTCTCGGATCCCCGCAAGAGGCGGGCCGCGATCCGCAGACTGCTAAGCATCGGCATCAGTAAGGCCTACGTTGAATTCTACCGAAGCGGCATCTGGGTTCACGAGAACGTGCTAAAACAAGTGAGGGACGCGCTGCAGGGCGAGGGCATCACGGCGTGGGGAGGCATATGCACGACTCACGGCGAGGGCCTAACCGACCCATCCACGCACGGGCAGTGGTGGATCTGTTTCAGTTCCCCCAGATCGAGGGCTACGCTGGAGCAGATGATGAGGATGGGCGCCCGGGTTTTCGACCATGTCATAGTCGACGATTTCCTCTGCACCTCGTGCAGATGCGCCCGGTGCAGGGAAGGGAGGGGACGGCGCGACTGGCCGACCTACTACAGGGACCTGATGGTGGATGTTGCACGTTCCTGCATCATCGGGCCGGCGAAGGAGGAGAACCCGGCCGTGAGAGTGATCATAAAGTACCCGCAGTGGTACGACAGGTTCCACGTATTCGGCTACGATGTGGCTCGCCAGAGCGCAGCCTTCGACGCAGTCTGGGTGGGGACCGAAATCAGGGACCCGAGGATAGAGTACGTGCACCAGTACGAGGCTTTTGCGAACTACAGCTATATTGCCTCGGTTGCTGGGGCGAAGGTCGGCGGAGCATGGTTTGACTACTACAACTGCTACCCCGAGGTCTATCGCGAACAGGCCTTTCAGAGCGTTCTGGCCGGGGCGTCCGAGCTCATACTGTTCTCGTACAGCCCGGCGAAGTACGATAGGCGCGACCCTGAAACCGGCGCCCTCCTCCGGGACTGGGAGACCTTGGATAAGCTTCACCGGTCGGTTAGGGGAAAGCATCCAGTGGGGATGGAGGGGTATAAACCCCCTGGGAGCGATCCCGGGCGGGAGGCCTTCATCTTCGACTATGTCGGCATGCTTGGCCTTCCCGTGATCGTCACGGCCAACAGGCCTTCAACGAAGACCATCTTCCTCCCGGCCCATTCCCTCAAGGACCCTCGCGTACAGGAGCTCCTTCAGCAGGTCAAGCCCGGCCAAGCGGTGATCGCCACCAGCGGGTTCCTCGAGGGACTTGTGGGCACATCGCTGCCAGAGGAACTCTTCGGTCTCCGCCGCGATCCCGTGGGAAGGAAGGAGATCTTCACCTTCAGGTTTGAGGTCGAGGGGAAGCTGCATCTAGCCGAGGAACGCGTCCTCCTCAGGTCCCATCTGAGACCTTCTGGAGCAAGCACCCTGGCCCAAGCTTTGGCGGGTCGGCCGTATCCGATCCTCACGGCGAACATGGTAGACGGCGCCACATACGTTGCCGTGTGCCTAGACACCTTCCGGTACCTTCCCTGCCACGGCCCCACGAGGGTCACGGTTGCCGAGCCCGTCTCCCTAGTTCATCTCCCGCAGGCTCTCCTCGACGTCCTTAGAAAACTCGCGCTATCGCCGCTCGGATTGTCCTTCAGCGCCCCAGCGAGGGTTGGGATCTACCTGTACTCCACTCCGGATCGCAAGACCCTGACCCATTTTGTCCTGGAGAACTTCTCGGACCAGGATGCGAGCGTGGCCATTGGCGGCATCTGCAAGCTCGAACTCGTTGCCGGCCGCGCGTCGGTCGTCTCCGAGTGCGGTAGCGAATCCGTTCGCCTTCCTAGGCGGGATCTAGCCCTCTTTGCCACGCGCCACAGCCGGATCGATTTATAAGATTCCCTCGGCGGTTCGTTGCCATGGCCGCAAGGATTGGCTACTGGGCACCGATGGAGGGCTTCAGGGATCCCTCGTACCTTCTCGAACTCGCGACCAGAGCCGAGAAAGCCGGCTTCGAGATGACCGCCGCCAGCGATCATTTCCACCCTTGGAGCCACCGTGGTGCCCACTGCACTTTTCCGTGGACGTGGCTGTCCTCGCTGCTTGCCAGAACCCACAGGACGGTCGTTGGAACCGCCTGTACGACGCCGACGATGAGGTACAACCCCGCGATCGTCGCCCAGGCTTTCGCAAGCATGGGGACCATGTACCCGGGCAGGGTCTTCCTCAGCGTCGGGACAGGCGAAAAGCTCAACGAGGAACCGGTCGGATTCGACTGGCCTGCCTTTGAGGTCCGCAGGGAGATGCTCGAGGAAGCCGTGGAGATCATAAGAAGGCTTTGGACTGGGAAGTTCGTCGAATACGCCGGTCGCTACTTCAAGCTTCGCAACGCTAGGCTATACGACGTTCCGACCCAGCCCATCCCCCTCATCATCGCCGCCAGCGGCAAGAAGATGTGTCGGGTGGCGGGGAGGCTTGGCGACGGTATCCTCACGGTTGCATCCATCCCGGAGTTCAAGGACATGGTGCTGCCGAATCTGGAGAAGGGAGCAAGGGAGGCCGGAAGGGATCCCAGAGCGCTCGTGAAGATGGTCGAGCTCAAAGTGTCGCTTGACGAGGACTACGAGAGGGCATTCGGGATGTGCCGCTTCTGGAAAACTACGGGAATCCACGGGCATATCGGGCTCTCCTCCGATCCCAGAGAGCTTGAGAAGATAGCGGATGAGTCGGTGACCGACGAGCGCATCAAGGAGCTATGGTTCATCACGACGAGCATGGATGAAGTGATCAAGAGAGTCCAGACCTACATCAAGGCGGGCTACGACTGGGTAATGGTGCACAGCTGCAGCCCGAACGAGGAACGGTTCATCGACGAGTTCGGAAAGCAGGCCATTCCACACATCCGCGAGAACCTGGCTTAGGGTCGACTGGGCTTGGGGACGTGTCATTGACTTCCAGTTGGAATAGGTTCTTCGCCGCTCTGGAGATGGAGGAGCCCGACCGCGTTCCGGTGTCGGACGTGGACGTTGACGCCGGGGTCCTGGAGAAATGCATTGGGAGGCGACTCTCCACAGAGGGAGAAAGGGCAAAGGCCCTGGCCCAGATCGGCTTTGACATGGTGGTCGCCAGGCATAGGCTCCTTGGCCACGGCCAACACATCCTCGGGCCGCGCGACCCGGACTGGGAGCCGGAATGGATCGATGCCGCTACATACAAGGGGGAATGGGGTGAGATCCGGAAACTGACCTCGGAGATGGAATCCCCGGTGGATGGCATCATACGCACCTTGGACGACCTCGAAGATTTCCACATCCCCGATCCTGCAAGGCAAGGCCGAGCCTCACCTGTCCGGGAAGCTGTCGAGGCGCTCGGGGAGGAGACCCCTGTTTTCGCTCTAGTTCACGACGCATTTGAGCTGCCGTGGATGATGCGAGGCAGCATAGCCCGTCTGGTGGCCGACTACCGCAGGCAACCCCGCCTCGCCGAGAAGCTCGCCCGGATCTCCACGCGCTTCAACATAGAGATGGCGAAGATCCTGTTGGACGAGGGAGCCGCAGGCATCCTGACCGGCGATGACTACGCCTTCTCCACGGGGCCGTTCATGAGCCCCGACCAGTTCCGAACCTTCATTTATCCGTATCTTCGGCAGCTGATTCGCGCGGTTCATAGGAGAGGCGCGCCCTTCATCAAGCACACGGACGGCAACTTGTGGCCGATATTGGACCTGATAGTTGAGGCAGGGCCCGATGCCCTCAACCCCATCCAGAGCGAGGCCGGCATGCGACTTGCCCAAGTTAAGCGCAGATTCGGCTCGCGCATTGCCCTCATGGGAAACGTGGACTGCGGCGCAATCCTTCACTTCGGCTCCGTCGGCGATGTCCGGAAGGAGGTATCAAGGTGCATGAGCGAGGGGGCGTCGGGAGGAGGTTTCATACTAAGCTCCAGCAATACGATCTATAGAGGAACCCGCCCCCAGAACCTCCTCGCCATGGTGCGCGGTGCAAGGCACATCGGTCGGTACCGGCCGTAACATATAATCCCGTCTTCGCGAGAATCGTGATCCATTATGGGCGTCGAGCTCGGGTCGCTAGTTCCCCTGGAAGAAGTCGATCTGGAGGACCTGAGAGGCAAGACCCTCGCCGTTGACGCGAGCAGCATAATCCACCAGTTCTTGGCACTAGTCCGATATCCCACGGGAGTGCCACTGATGGACAAGGAGGGGCACATCACCTCGTCCCTGGCCGGCCTCTTCTACAGATCGACCAAGTTGATCTACAAGCACGGCATCGAGCTCATCTTCGTCTTCGACGGGAAACCTCCGCCGATCAAGTTCTCTTGGCTCACGGACGAGGAGAGACAGAAGAGACGACAGAGGTTCGAGAAAAGCCTCCAAGAATGGCGGGATGCTTTGGACCGAGGTGACATAAGAACCGCTTTCTCCAAGGCCGTCACGACCGGCATGATCGACTCGGACATAATCAACGACGCAAAGCGCCTTCTCCACTTGCTCGGTATTCCGACCGTGCAGGCGCCTGGGGAAGCCGAGGCGCAAGCCTCCTACATCGCCAAGAAGGGCAGAGCATGGGCGGTCAACAGCCGCGACTTTGACTCCCTGCTTTTCGGCGCACCCAGGATGGCAAGGTACGTCTCGATCGCGGGGGTATACCGCGGAATCGGGATGCCAAGCAGACCCCAGATCATCGATCTCAAGAAGACCCTGCAACACCTCGGCATAACCCACGCCCAGCTCATCGATGCGGCCATCCTCATGGGGACGGACTACAACCGGGGTTTGAAGGGCATCGGCCCGAGGAACGCCCTCAGCCTCGTGAAGCGGTTCGGCTGCCTGGAGGAGATGCCCGCTGACATAGCCCTTCGCCTGCCGAACAACGTGGATGAGATAAGGCGAAACTTCAAAGAGCCGCTTGTCGACAAGGACTACGCTCTCATCAGCGGCGAGTTTGACCCCGAGGGCGTTGTCCACTTCTTGTGCACGGAAAGGGGATTCCGGGAAAGGAGCGTGCGGGCAACCCTGGAACGGATGGCTCGTTCCGCGGCGCGCGGCAGGCAGGCCACGCTGGACATGTGGGCGCACGTTACTTCATGATGGACTGCACTATGGCCGGGTTCAGGCCCTTGAAGTTGGATAACCACTGAACCCTTTCCTGAATCAACTCCCTCACGTACGCCTCGGCGAGCTCCTTGGTGTAGAACCTGTTAAGGTCGTACTTGGATATGTCGATCCCGGGAACCTCTTTGGGAACTAGAACGTCGAAGTACTCCGACTTCTTCCACTCGATCTCGCCTCTGCAGATGGCCCTTATGATCGCGGCGGATTCGGGTATGCCTATCTTCTCGCCTTTCTGGAGGATCACCCTCTCCCCTTCGGGGGTCCTCTCGGCGATCTCCCCGACCGCACCCGTGTTGAAGAGGTAGAACTGTAGCTTGTCGGCGTTCTTGCGGGCGAACTCGTAGATGAACTCGCCCTCGACGGCCGGATCCCCCACGATGAACGGATTCATGCCGACTTCCCTCACGGACTCCCCCGCTCTGGCCGGGTCGCTACCCGTGGTCTCGATCGACTCCCCAAGCATGAACGCGGCAGCCGCCTGTTCGGCATTGAGCTTGGCCACTGGTGGAACGACGGTGTTCCTTCTGGTGATGAAGAGGATTATCATCCCGTCGAGCTCCGAGAGCGGCGGTATGTTCACGCTTTGGCTGCATTGCTTCCCGAAATCGGTCCTCTGCATGATTCCCCGGCCGTTCCCCGTGAGCGTCTGGTCTCCGAAGGAGACGTTCCCGAGGTAGTCGACGAGAACGTTCTCGAAGATTGCCCTTGGACGGGTTGCGGCTTTGTATATGAGCGGAAGGATGCGGGAATCGACGCCTTCGGTCTTCAGGTAGAAGCCTCTCTCGGTCCCAAGGGCCGACCCGTCCGGCCTCAGGAAGATGACGTCGTCCTGGACTATCTCGACGCCCTCGCCCTCGCCGGTCAGTCCGTGGTCGTGGCAAGTATGGGTCGTCTTGCCGGTTGCGGTCAGGCCGAATATGATCATGCTGTACCTCTTGATCTTGCCCGTCGCCTTGTCCCTCGCCCTCACGATCTTGCTCCCCGCATGGAGCCCAAGCATGCCCCTCTGCTTGGCCTCCCACATGGCCATTCTCAGGAAGCCCTTCTTGTCCTCCCCATAGTAGTCGGAGCCCAATACGTACGTTATCCCCATTTCGGGGAAGACCAGTATCTGGCGATCTTTCTCTTGCCACTCCGGTATGTGCAGCAGCTGCAGCAGGGGCTTGCCCGTACCGCTGTCCGGGAAGAGCGTTTCACCGACCATGTAGGCGAGCCGCACCATCTCCTTTCTCTGGGTGGAGACGAAAAGCCTGCACGTCGGAGTGAAGATGTCGTTCTGCCCCATCGTCCTCTGGACGCAGACAAGCGGAGCCTTCTGAACATAATCATGAACGTTCTGCAGGGTCTTGGGGAGATTCCTCAGGATCTGCTTCTGCCTGTCGTTAAGCTTGCCGACCATGACCCTAGGGCTGCCTACGATCACCGTTAGGGCGGCGCTTCGATTCTTGACGGTGGAGACGAAGTTGTAGTTGCCGAACTTGGTCTTGGTCCCGTACTCGATCGCCATCGCCCTCAGTGACTCCGCATCGGGATGCACCACGTTCTTGCTTTCGTATAGCTTGGCCATCGTCCTCGCGACGGATTGCAGATCCTCGGGCCTGATGATCTCGTTCACCTGGAGGACGTCCTCCCCTTCCCGGACCTGTACCATATACTCTTTGGACCTGATGATCTCCCGGATCCGCTTCTGAACTTCCAGCGTCTCTGCTGCAGTGTTCACCCGGTAGCATGCTACGAACTGGAGGATGTCTTGGAAGAACGAGGTCTGCAACGCCATTCGGTCCTCGGTCCTCACCAGCCAGTGCGGGTTGAAGAACGGGTCCTGCCCATTCCTCAGAAGAGCGATGGCCTCCTTTTGTGGTATCCGGGCGCACACCCACCCCTCGGTCGGCCTCCTCTGCAGTATGAAGATTATCTTAATCCTGGTGGTGTCCACGAACTTCTCCTGGCCCCCGATCCACCAAGGATCTAGAAGGAAGTAGCCGTCGCGGGACTTGCACTTCCCGATGAGCTCCTTTATCCGGGGGCTTATCTGAGCTACGCTGTTCTTCACGAGGAACTTCCTTTCCGACACCAAGGTCGATATCCGGCCCTTTTCCCCTCCGAGCCTCTCGACGTATATCCAGTCGTTGGAATGGATCCTTGCACGATCGAGTTCCAAGAGCAGGAAAGTCTGCGTGGTCTTGCCGGAGTTCACGTCGCCGGTTATCACGACCCCCTCGCCGTTCACGTCCACCAGAGCGCCTCTCATGAAGTGCATATCCTTCTGCTCCTCAGATACATCCATCGCGATTCCGAGGGCGATCGATCTGATCGCGTCGTAGTTCGTCTTGTTTATCACGATGGCAGTCTTCGTCCCGCTGTGGTAGCAGGCTTTGGGCTCGGTTCCCGGGACGTTTGTGACGGCGTAGATGATGCCGTGGGGTCGGGTCGTGTGTTCGTGCTCGACGCCCGGAGCTGGGAACCAGTTCTCCCGCCAGAAGTCGTCAAGATGCGCGTCGTTCGTTCTCAGCTGAACTAGGATCCCGTTTATGTTTGCGTTCCAGACGAAAATCTCGTGCCCCATATACATCTCAGCGAGGGCAACGAGCTCGTTTCTCTCCGCAAGCGATATCCCCGTCTCAACGAGGCTGTTTCGGCCCAAGGGCACGTGTCAGATCTCCTTTCCGCGAACGCTGGCGCGAAGCTGTTAAAAATGGTGCTACTCGGACGGGCTATCAAGGGGTCCTCCTGATGGTGACCTCCCTGAGTTCCCGCGTCTTGCCGCTCTCGTACAGGACCTCTCCCCCCAAGAGGAACTCGTCGCAGTCAGAAAACTCCGGGCCCAACCAAGAATGAAAGATCCCAGTCAAGTTGAAGCCGTATCTTCCGCCGGCCGGCACGTCCCTCATCTCGATCCCCTCGAGCCGGATGATCTCACGATATGGGTCCAGGCTCTCGACGAGTCCCCTTCCATCCATTCTCGTCCCGTTCTGCCATATCATGAACGGGACGCCCGGAGTCCCAACCCAGACCCCCTTGAGCCTCTTCTGCCTCCTGTCCCACCTGATGATGAACTTGCTGGGGATCCTCAGATGAGAGGTCTCATTTTCGTACAGGCCCATGTAGTTGAAGGCCCTGGTGAGATCTATGGTGATCTGGCGGATGTTCCCGCTGGGCGACCCGCCCTTCCTGATCAAGATCATGTCGGGGGGCGCGCTGCTCGCCTTGCTGAGGCAATCCGCCACGATGCTGACGCTCTTGGCCAGCTCAAACAAGTCGTTCCCCGTATAGTTCGTCTGCGCAGGGTAGCGGTAGTAGCCCGCGAACGCAACGGTGAAGACGCTTACCGGACGGTTCAGACGATTCCACAGCATCATTCCCAAGAGCTTGGCCGGCGCGTCAGAGACGTTACGCGGCACGGCGTACATAGTTACGAAATCCGGCCTCTTCAGCAGGTAGATCCGGGCGCCCAAGATTCCCGCCGTCACCGCGACGGCTATGACTAGCACGGCAATGGTCCTCTTGTCTAGGACCAGCGGCTCGCCCTTGGTCATCTGCTTTATGGTGGTTATCTCCCTCAGCTCCCTCCTCATGTTCTCCCTCAAGCCCGATAGGCCATGCTGCATGGCAGCGCTTAGCACCCCCAGGCAGGCGATGGCTGCGGTCCAGACGATGCCGTAGATGTTCGTCTTGTAGATCAGACCGGTGCCAAGCAGGTCAAGCGCTACGAGCAGACGCATTAGGATGTAGAACCCGATGATCACCGTAACCGTTGCCGCCCACCAGCCGGTCCGCTGCGAGAGCTTCCCGATGAGGCTCTGAAGGAATAGAGGGAGGATGATGCCCGAGTAGACTACCGTGTAGGCGACTGGGAAGATCACCTTCTCGAGATGGTAGCGTGTAGAAAGTATCACTAGGATTATTATCGCTAGGTATACGAAGAGCATCTTCTGGTATCCTGGCAGATACCTTAGGGACTCAAACCATCTCTTGATTCCGCTCAACGACCCCCCACCCCAACGGGGCTGCTAGTTCTCTATCTTCACCCTGGTGTCCTCGCGAACGATCACCCGCCCCCCTGGAGACGACCCCACCACCCTGAACTCCGTGCCCAGAGACGGATATGCCCTCCCTAGCAGGAGCTCCTTTCCAACGATATCGCTCTTGACCTTGTCCGTTATCTTTCGCACCAACGCGGACGGAAGATTGAAAGGTGACCGCAGCACGACGACCTTGGCGTCGGAGACCTCCTTGCCAGCATCCTCCTCAGACGTACCTTTGGCGATCTTCAGTCTGCCCGCACATTGCAGGCAGTATCTCTGCGTCTCGTCAAGGCATTCGGAGCAAACCCTCTTCCCGCATTTCAGACATTGGAAGCCCTTCGTCGGCTGCCCGCAGATCGAGCAGGTCGTGCACTCGATGCACCTGGTATCCTCAGGCTGAACGTTCCCATAGGCATCCAGGAACTTCCCCTCGCAGCCCGGCCCGAACCATTTCCCGCACGAGAAGCACTCCTGGATTGCGAGCTCCACCTTGCAGATCTCGCAGACCTGCGCCACACCGAAGCTCCCCATCATCTTCTTCGATCTGAACTTGAAGAGCTGCCCGCCCAGGGCGATGCCGATGCCGAAAAGTATCGGGAGCCATATACGCGGAGACCAGACCTTGACCATGCTGTACATGAATAGCCCCGTCCCGATGAGGGCGATTCCCAAGAATAGCAGAAGCCCGGGTATCGTGGTTTCCAGAAGGCCTAGGGGGCCGCCCTGCTCGCCGGCGCCGGCCTCGCCCCCCATGGGGCCGCCAAATCCGCCAAATCCGCCGAACCCGCCTCCTCCGAAACCCATCCAACCCACCTACATGAAGCCCAACAATTTCCAACTCATTAATCTTCACAAATTCTCTCAAAACGGCTATTCGGCGACCGTCATCTTCGTATCGCGCATAACCCTCACCAAGCCGGAAGGCTCCGTGTCCACTATCTCGAACTCAGCGTCCAGCAGCGAGATCTTGTCCCCCACCTTGACCTTCCTCGCGTATAATGCATTGTGCAGATCGGCATGGATCTGATCCAGCATCTGCTGCGTCATCCTCGTGCTCGCCTTCAGGGCGATCGTCTGAGCCTCGCCCAGATCCTCCCGCTGCACGGACTCGCCAATGATCTGCCCGTCACGAAGGTAGGTGATTATGTCCACGACGTCGGCAACCTTGGGGTCGTGTGTCGCGACTATGACCGTCGTGCCTTCCTCTTTCTGCAGTTCCTTCATGAGATCTATGATCTCAAGGCCGGTCTTGGTGTCGAGGTTGCCCGTGGGCTCGTCTGCAAGGACCAGATCCGGCTTGTTCACCAGAGCCCTAGCTATCGCAACCCTCTGTTGCTCTCCGCCGCTCAGCTCCGTCGGCCGATGATCTATCCTGTCCGCCAGGCCAACTCGAGTCAACAGCTCCAAAGCCCGTTCGCGCCTTTTCTCCTCCTCCACGCCTGCGAAGACCAAGGGCAGCTCGACGTTTTCAATCGCGGTGAGAACAGGGATGAGGTTATAGATCTGGAAGATGAACCCGACGTTCTGCTGCCTGAGCTTTGAGAGGTGCGCCTGGTCCATCTTCGTGATCTCCCTTCCCGACATGAACACCTTCCCCGAGGTCGGCCTGTCAAGGCCCGTTATGACGTTGAGGAGCGTGGTCTTTCCACTGCCCGACGGACCCATGAGGGCAACGAAGTCTCCCTTGGCTATCCGGACGCTTACGCCGTTCAGTGCCCTGACCTCTATCTTCCCGCCACCCATCTCGTATATCTTCTTGACATCGATCGTCTCGACCACGAACTGCTCCATGCCCTCCTTGACCTCAAGAGGGGAGATCACCTTGCGCGTGCCGGTCTTGCTTCCCTCCGAGGCCTTCTCATTTCGGCCCTCATCCTTAGCCATCTTATCACCACTCATACTTGAACGCCTCAACCGGTTCCATCCTCGCCGCGCGACGGGACGGGTAGATGCCAGCCGCTACGGCAACGGCCACGGCCAGCAAGATTCCCCCGATCCAGCCCAAGGCCAAGGCCCCGAAAGGCAGATCCAAGCCCGTCCTTCCAACCAGAAATGCAAGCGAGGTTACTGTCCCCAGCGCACATCCCAGAACCCCCCCAATAGCCCCGATGATGCCCGCCTCAGATAGAAACACCTTCATGACTTCCCCGGGCGTGGCGCCGACCGCAACCATGATGCCGATTTCCTTCGTTCTCTCCAGAACGGAGGTTAGCATCGCATTCGTTATCCCAAGCGCACCGACCACGATTGCGAACGCTAGGGCCTGGACTTGGTAGGCCCTGATGCTGTAGCCGGGCGTAAGCTGCCTCTGGAACGCCGATATCACAAGAAGGTTGACCAGCATGCCGATCCCGACCGTGATCCCCAAGGAGGTCAATATGCTCCTCAGCTTCCTCTTCCCAAGATTTCTCGCGGCCATCGCCGCATAGTACGATTTCCTCAACCACCTGGAGATGCTCCCGAAGATCACTCCCTCCGTGGGGCTGATCGCCCACTCGCCCGCGATGGCCTTTATCGGGTCTAGCGTCCCTGCAAGCCTGGCCGGGAATATCCCTGCCGCAACGCTCACGAGGGTCCCTATCGACACGGATGCCATTATCCAAAGCGGGTTCACCTTCAGCGGGATGTTGGGCACGTTCGGCAACACATGCGTGAGCAAGGACAGGACGGTCCCTATCAAGTAACCCCCGATGCCGCCCAATAGGCCTATGATCAAGAGTTCGAACACGTACATATCCATGATATGCCAAACCTCAGACCCCATCGCCCCCATTATTCCCACCTCCCTGACTCTCTCGTATATCGACAGCACGGTTGCGTTCATGACGACGATCACCGCCACGGCGAGCGTTATGGTAACCGACTGCAGGTGGGCAAGCTGGGTCGTCTTCACCTGCTCCGCGATGATGCTGACGCCGCCCTTCTCACCGATCACGAGCTTGGGTATCTGGGTGTTCATGTCCCTGCGGCTTGCGACGTCCTCCGCAAGCTGTGCAGTGTTCCGCACTCTCTGGATGTTGTCATCATCGTCGAACTTGACCGTGACCGCTACTTCCTGCACGAACCCCTCCGGGTAGCTCAGCATCTCCATTGCGGCACGGTAGTGCACGTAAACATTGCCGTTGTCCTTCCTGCGTGAGGATGCGTAGACCCCGATCACCCTAAGATAGCAGTCGCCCTTGACCGCTCCGCCGCTTGCGCCTTCCGTGCCACCCGGGAGCAGGATCAGGTCGCCATCCTCCGGGCCTGCCTTGGCCACCTTCAGCTCGTATGCCTTCTCAATCCCTATGATCGCCGGGTACACGGGACGGCCTTGGTAGGAGGCCACTTTCCAGTTCTCCTGGTCAAGGTACTCTCCGTAGGATATCTCGAACTCCCTCTGTCTTCCCGACTCATCCACTTCCGCGTAAGAGAACCAGAGGTGATACTGGAGAGTCACCTTTTTTGACTCCTCCGAGTACTCTTTCACCTTGACCTCGAGCAGATAGCCCCTGGTCCTGTTGGACCCGTAATCCTTGTACACGAATCGCGGGATCTGTGTAAAGCCCTCAGTGCCGATCTCGGCAGTGATGAGGGGCGCAGAAGCCTCCCCGTAGATGCTCAGGTTAAACCTGTTCGGCCTGCCCGGTTCCCTGACGACGAAGCTAAGCTCCCCGTTCAGCCCGTGGTTTACTTTCTCGTCTACCGTCCCAGTTGCCTCAAGCGTCGTGCCCTTTCCGCGAATGATTGAGGAATTCAGGTCCTCCCACCGTTCCCAATAAGGAATCCCCGTGGTCTGATTGACCCTCGGGGTGCGGAGCCTCGCTTCAGCCTCGGGGTCGATTCCGATGACGTTGAGGAAACCGGGATACGTCGTCTGCCCCAGCCCGGGAACGTTCGGGTGCACCACTGTGAACATCTCGCCGAAGAACCGGCGCAGCACAAGCTGCTCTCCGTTATCGTCCGGAGTGCCGATCCTCACCGCGACCACGTCGACGAGGTCATTTGCCCTCAGCTCCTCAACCAGGGTGACTGGAACGCGACCAGGCCGGATGCCGCTCCTGACCCACCGATTCGCCTCGACGACGATGAAGTCCGCGAAGAACGGAAAGGGTTGTCTGCCGGAATGGAAGCTCGTGATCTGCGCGCTAATCGTGTCTTGGACGGAGACGATAACGACGAAGCATGCAATCGCGAGCATTATGCTCAGAATAGTGATGACGGATCGGATCCGCCTTCGCCTGAAGTTTTTCCAAGCTATCCGGAACATCGGGTTCTCGAAAACCACGGACCTCGACCCCGCAGAAGGAGCTTATCTAACCCCTGACATAGGCAAGGTAGCCGATTACCAGGATCACAAGAACCCAGATGATGAGCAGTATGGTGTTGAAGCCCGAAACCATCTGAGTTAGGACCAATCTTGTCGACCTCCTACTCTCCCCACAGATATCCCCAGAGTATCAAGTAAAGGTGGAAGAACCCATACGCGAGCAAGAGTATGAAGAGAAGCTTCGCAGCCACCTTTATCTCAGCCGGGCCCTGTGTCAGAGGCAAAAGCACAATTCTTCCTCCTTACTCCTCCTCCAAACTCTCCCTGACCTTCTGTTCGTAGTACCTCTGCTTCATCCTCCGCTCGTCGTACCAGAAGATCAGCACGCCGACCACGCCAAGCCCGACGACGGCCAGCATCAGGAGCAGATCCATCCAGAGAAACCTGGTCCCGGGAAAGATCGGCTTTCTCATCGCCGGAATAAGTCGGGACAACACTCCTAGCATCACTCAACCTCCTACCAAAGCTCTCCTCTTTCCGCTTTCTCCTTAAGTCTGTTCATCATGTCCACCGTGAGATACACGAACACGATAACGAGGGCCCCTATCACCAAGAAGGCTGTGACGCCCCATCCAGGCTTGCCGTAGAGGATCTGGAACTCGCCCCTGGTGGGAACGTTGGTCGTGATGTGCCAGATCGTGCCGACCCGACCGCTCCCAGGATCATAGACCTTCGATGAGTCCAGTGGAGGCTTCCAGTCCTTGCCGATGAAGCCCAAGGGTACCCACATCTTCACGATTAGCTCGTTGACCTGGGCTTCAAAGTACGGGCTGTTGAAGACGGCAAGCTTGTTCTCTCCGACTCTCCCCAGGATCTTGTCGCCGAGCGTCTTCCATCCGCTTCTTGATATGCCTGCCTCGCCCGGAGAGTCGTACACGTAGTACTTCAGGATCACGACGAAGTCGTCACCCGCGTATATCTTCTCGGGCAACGTCACCTCGATGATGGTCCGATTCTCGGTCTGGATGACCCTCCTGTCAATGTCCTTCCCTGCGGTCGTGCGCACCAGGGTGCTGAGCGTGTCGTTCGCGGTCGGCATCTCGTCCCTCCCGTACGGCAGGGTCACGTTGATCTTCTCAACGAAGCCTTCGAAGCAGTATAGGGTCACGGCCTGCGACACGTACATCGTCGAGCCCCCCTCGTAGATCGTGCACTCGAAAGACTGCGTTGGATAGTAATAGCTCACCGCCGACACGCCGTGCAAAACCAAGACAATGCTGAGAAACGCGAAGAAACACCGTGACGGTGCGAAACCCATATCCACTGGAGTACCCTCCTCGGGAACGCGCCCATAAACCGGGGCGGCACTCGGACGCGCCCGCTTCCCGCCGAGATCTATATAAATGTTTTGTGATGGGAAAAAACAGCGCTATTTGGCGTCCATTTAGCAAACGAGACATTAATAAGTTTCTGAAATCGAAAAACGGCTGCCTTCGGAGGTTTACGGCTGTGCAAAAGCCGTTTCTGGGGATTTTGGTGCACCCTTGGGACCTGTGCGATGAGGGTGTCGCGGGGGTAGCTGAGAACCTTGCTGGCCTTGGCATATCCTCCGCGTTCGTCGCGGTAAACTCAACCGCCGAGGAACACCCGCCGCAGCCCATCGATGCGAGGCTCACCCACAATCCGAAGAGGAAGAGGTACGTGTCCGAGGAGGGGAGGTTCTACCACCAGATAGACCCCTCATTCTACGTCAACTCGGTGGTCGTGCCAAAGCGGTCCTCCGACCACGACCTGATGGGATTTGACGCGCTCCGCGAATCAACGGACGTGTTCCCAAGCAACGGGATCAACACCTACGCTTGGCTGACGAGCCTCCACAACGGCCAATTCGTCAGCGAAGCACATGAACTGGCGACGATCGACATAACCGGGAACCCTGACCGAAACTGGATCTGCCCAAACAACCCGAACGCCGCAATCATGCTGCTGGAGATCGTGAACGAGCTCCAGAACAGATACGACCTCCGGGGCATTCTCCTTGACCATTTCTGGTGGAAGTACCCTCACACCCACATGGCTGCACTTGAGCCGGGCATCGTCTGCTTCTGCGAACACTGCCGACAAAGGATGGATTCCTCGGGGATCGATGCCCGCGTGCTCGTCAGAACGCTGGCCCAGATCCCAAAGGTGGCGAGGACGCTCTCCCAGTCAAAGATCGACCAGATACGCCACGCCGAGACGGAAGGGCTTCTAAACACGGTTGGGCTCCAACCCGAGCAGGGAGCTGGCTACGCTGATGTGATGAACGCGCTCTTCGAAGATGAACACATCAGGGAGAAACTGCCCGAGCTTGCGGAGCAGGACTCACTGGGCATCTTCCGGTGGCTGAGGGACAATCCCATTTTCTTCGAGTGGCTCGAATTCAAAGCCGATGGGCTCCGCGAACTCCTCGAAGCTGTGCGTGAGCTGGCGAAAAGCAACGACCCCAAGTTCCAGATCGGCCTAGCAATCTGGTCGCCAAGATCGGCATGGACGGTATGCCAGAGCTACCGCAAGCTCAGCCGCATATGCGATTGGATGATGCCGATGGCCTACCATCGCCTGTGGGGGTGGTACTCGGCCTGCGTTGCGGAGGAGATCTTCCAGATCGTGCATCCCAAGACCCCCCTGACGTTCGCATCCTACAAGGCGATACTCGCCTCCTGGTTCAAACTGGCCGGCTACACGGCCCGTCCGCTCAGAACCCTCATCGCCAATGGGCTGCCCCCCGAGCAGATTAGGAAGGAGTTGCTTCGAGCACGTTCCCTCGTGGGTCCGGACACCGCGCTTTATGCCGGCTTGCAGTTCTGGGAGCCCGCGAGCAAGATCCCGCATCCGGAGGAGTCCGCGCAGTCGACTAGGATATGCTTCGAGTCCAAGATGGACGGCATGATCATGCAAGCCTATGGGTGGGCGCCCATCCCGAACCTCATGGCTGCTGCGGAGGCGGTCGAGGAGTTCAGCCGTACTCGGCCATCGCCTGCTGTCTGACCTCTGGAGGGACCTCCTCGATTCGCTCGATCTTTCCGTCCCCAAGGTAGACGATCCTGTCGGAGAGCCGGGCGAGGCGAGTGTCATGGGTCGTTATCACGAAGGTCTGGTTCTCGGCCTCGTTGAGCTGCTTCATCAGGGCAACTATCTGTTTGCCGGTCCTTGTGTCCAGATTGCCCGTTGGTTCGTCGGCAAGAACGATCGAGGGGTTGTTGGACAGCGCACGGGCAATTGCCACCCGCTGCTGCTCCCCGCCGCTGAGCTCCGACGGCCTGTGGTACATCCTGTGCTCTAGGCCGACTCGCTTCAGGAGATCCATTGCCCTCGCACGCCTCTCCTTCTCAGGCTTCCCCACGAGCTCCATGGGAAGCTCCACATTCTCCAAGGCAGTGAGAGCTGGTATCAGATTGAAGAATTGGAAGATGAACCCGATCTTCTTCCTCCTTATCAGATAGCTGTTCTCGAAATTAGCGGTCACATCCTCCCCGTCGACGATGACCCTCCCCTTCGAGGCCCGGCCGATCCCCCCGATCATATTCAGCAAGGTTGTCTTGCCGCTGCCCGACGGCCCCACGAGGCAGACCATCTCGCCTCTGCGTACCTCGAGGTTGACGTCGTTGAGTGCGTGAACTTCGACCTCCCCTAGCATGTACGTCTTCCAAAGGTTCTCCGTCCTCACCACGACATCGGCCATCGCACTCCTCCGGCCTCTCATGGCCTTCCTGACATATAAATGAATATTCGGCCGCTTGGCGCCCAAGACCCTTTTGGAAAGGCCGCCCCTCCGGAACGCCAAGCTCCTCCTGTCCGGACGGCCGATGATGCACCGTGCCAATCCAGGATGGGCACCGGGGTTGGCCGAACGGCCCTGAGGAGGGTGGAGGAGGATGCGCTCCGGAAAACATTAAAAGGTCTAAGTGGGTGCTCGGGTCCGGCGGAGAGATGCTGCAATGCCCGGAAAGAAGCTGATCATAGGAATCGTCTTGATAGTCGTGCTGCTAATCTTGGGGATATTCTTCACGCCCTTGAGGTGGGCACTTTTCGGAATGAAGGGCAAGGTAGCCCTCATCGGGGCGCACTCGGGCGCAAGCTTCGAAGACTCTTCGGACGTCGGCTACATGAGATTGAGGGACTATCTGCGCAACAACGGCTACGAGGCCGTTCAGATAGCGACGCCAAGGATAACGCTGGTTGACCTGCAGCTCTACGACGCGTGCATGCTCTTCGCGCCGCAGACCGAGTTGGACAAGGATGAGATCGACGCTATCCACACCTATGTCCAGAACGGCGGCGGATTCCTCATAACCGGGACGGGGTGGGCGCAGGAGCGGTTGGCGTACATGAACAACATCACGAGTAATTGGGGATTCGAGTTCATGAACACGAAGGCCTACGAGCCCGAGTCCACGACCACGGACTACGGCGTTTCGGTCAGCCAGTTCACCGTGGCAGCCTTGGGGCTCGTCAAGGGCAATCCGATCGCGGACAGGATAACCTACCCGTTCGTGGTTAGGAACTGTGCTACGATCAGGATCACCGACCCCAGCAAAGTGACCGCCGCCATCACGCTTAAGGGGTATGCCTTTGGGGAACACTTCAATTATCAAGACCTGAAACCCAACAAGGACCACGGCGAGCCGGTCGGCGAGGAGGCAATCATCGTGGTTAACGGGGAGTTCGGCAACGGCCGAGTCATAGGCATGGGCGACCACGACCTGTACATGAACAAGTGGCTCTTCCAGTCCAAGCCTGCCGAGAACGCCCGATCCATGATATTCTTCCTTGATTGGCTGACCAAGCAGCGAGGTTGATTCAAAGCTAGGGAAGCCCGTTGGACAAGACGAGATCGTACTACGACAAGTTCGCAGTGCACTTGGAGCACAAGAAGCTGGCCTGTGCTCTCGATCGCGAAGAAACATTGAGCATACTCTCCTCGGTGCCCGAAAGCGTGGACTCCGTCCTAGATGTCGGCTGTGGATCCGGCCACCTACTCGACCGCATCCATTGCCGCATGCCGACCGGCCTGGATTTCTCCGCCTCGATGTTGCGCCTTGCCCAAGGAAGAAACCCCCAACTCCGCCTCGTTCTCGGGGATGCGACCCGCCTCCCCTTCAAGAACGCATCTTTTCAGGTCATAACCTGCCAGGACGTCGTGGGGCATCTATCGAACCCAGAAAGGATGGTAAGCGAGATCGTAAGGTGTTGCGCGCCCGCAGGCCGGATCATAGCCACCGCTAATGCTAAGACCGTCGCCTCAAGGATTGTATCCGTTTACGTGCTGGCCCGCACGGGGCTTCGGGTGCGATCATATCGTCCCGATGAACTGCAAAAGATATTTGAGTTTTGCGGCGCCCGGGTGCTTTCCAACGAAGTCATCAAGGGCTCGCTCGTGAAGCTGGTCGCGTCGCCCCGAGAATGATCTCTGGGATTCTTTTGATCGTCATTCACGGAGTCAATCGGAGAATCCCCAAGGGAGTCGCCCTTCGGGAAGCTGGGGAACTGAAGGAGGGCTTCTTCAAGTTTTGGAAGTTCCGGCTCTGCCCCAGAAAGGAGTTCGTGACAGACCTTATCCTAGTTTTCTACCCGTTCTACCTGATCCCTTACCAGATCACATGGGGGAAGGCCCCCTTTGCCCCCGGCATGATGATCGATGCCCGCTTCAGGGAGTTCTCGGTCCTCGCCGGGATTCCTCCTCGCAGCCGCATCGAAACCGATGACCTCGTCATACAACCCACGGTCGACGAATATTCCGCAAGGCGCCATGCTGAGACCAAACTGAGGGAGGCGGTTCAGAGAAAGCGGGCCAGGGAGATCTCGAAGAAGAAGGTCAAGGAGCTCCCAAGCTACGAGATCAAGGAGCTTGAGCTCATCCACTGGCCTTTCTGGTCAGTGAGGGTGCAGGATATGTGGGGCAACTCCAGGTTCATCGCCGTCGATGCCGTCCTCAACTTCAGAGGCTTCAACCTCTCCTTCACGCGCTTCTTCTCCGGCCCCCTGTACTCCTTGATCAGCAAAGGGTTTGACCGGCCCGCCCCTCGGTCAACGGATGCAGGCGAGATCCAGGGTGGTTAGGTGCAGGATGGGCCCACGCTGGTCATCGCCGAGAAGCCCAGCACAGCAAGGAGCATTGCGAGAGCCCTGGCCACGATGTCCGGCAAGGCACCGAGGACGGTCAGAGCCAGGGGTGTCACCTACTATGAGCTGGACCTCAACGGAAAGTTGCACATAGTGTCGCCTGCGGCGGGGCATCTCTACGGCATACATCAGAAGGGTTCCGGGTGGTCGTATCCCGTCTTCGATGTCGAATGGAGGCCCTCCTGGGAGATCGACAAGTCCAGCCAGTTCACCCGACCCTACCTCGAGAACTTCATCTCCCTCGCCAAACACTGCAGGTCTTTCATCTCCGCGACGGACTACGACAGAGAAGGTTCGGTGATCGCCTACAACATCCTGAAGTTCGCATGCGGCACCGAAACGGCCAAGAGGATGAAGTTCTCCACCCTGACCACCCCGGACCTCGTCAAGTCGTACAACGAGGCGGGAGATCTCGACTACGGTCAGATCCAGGCTGGACTGGCTAGGCATATCTTGGACTGGTATTGGGGCATCAACATCACCCGGGCGTTAACGCTTGCCATGAAGCCATACGCAAGGGGCTTTGGCATACTTTCCTCGGGCAGGGTCCAGGGACCTACCCTGAAGCTGCTCGCCGACCGTGAGCGCGAGATCTCGAGCTTCGTCCCCGAGAAATTCTGGACAATCCTCCTGCTCTGTCGCCATGAAGGCTTGGAGTTTGCGGCCCGCAGCGACCCCGAGAGGATCTGGGACGAAGCGCACGCCGAGGAGATCTACCATAGATGTCTCGGCCAGCCCGCCAGGGTCACGAGCGCCAAGACGAAGGTCTCGACCCTCCGCCCGCCGCCCCCCTTCGACCTGACATCCCTGCAGACGGAAGCATATCGGCACTTCGGGTTTTCCCCAGCAAGGACGATGGACATCGCGCAGGCGCTGTACGAGGACGCACTCATATCCTATCCGAGGACGAGCTCCCAGAAACTGCCTCCAACCATCGGCTACCGTAGGATCATATCGCAGATCTCCAACCAGGATAGGTACTCCGGCCTATGCAACAGGCTTCTCGCCGGGGGAAAACTCAGGCCAAGCCAGGGAACCAAGTCCGACCCCGCGCATCCGGCTATCTACCCCACCGGGGCCCGGCCCGGCCGCCTCAGGGTCGACCAGGACAAGCTCTACGACCTCATCTGCAGGAGATTCCTTTCAAGCTTTGCAGAGCCGGCGAAGCGCGAATCCACGGAGGTCCTGCTCACTTGCGCGGGATTCCCGTTCCGAGCCTCCGGGCGGCGCACGCTGGAGGCCAACTGGATCGATTTCTACGGGCCGTATGCCAAGTTCGAGGACACGGTTCTCCCTCACCTCGGGGAGGGTGAGCTTGTGGAAGTCCTAGAAGTCAAGAAAGAGGATAAGGAGACCGAGCCGCCACCCAGATACTCCCAAGCATCGATCATCAAGGAGATGGAGAGAAGATCCCTGGGCACCAAGGCAACGAGAGCCCTGATAGTACAAACCCTCTACGACCGCGGCTACGTCCGAGGCAGAAGCATTGAGGTGACGGAGCTCGGTATGTCCGTAGTCGACGCTCTCTCGCGTTACTGCCCGGGACTGCTCTCCGAGTCGCTTACGGCCAAACTGGAGAAGGAGATGGAGGCGATAGAGCAGGGAAGGACCCAGATGGAGAACCTCGTCGAGGAAGCAAAATCCTCCTTGACGGAAATCCTCAAGAACTTCAAGGAGAAGGAGGAGGCGATCGGGAGGGAGCTGGCGGAGGCATCCGTCCAAGCGAGGGCGAGGGCAAATGAAGTGGGCCCCTGTCCCAGGTGCGGCGGAACCCTCAGGTTCGTGACGTCTAGGAGGACCGGAAAGAGATTTATTGGGTGTTCAGGTTATTCGAAGGGCTGCAGCTTCTCTGCGCC
>Ga0209102_1000434_pt1 | contig 27812 bp, 23 predicted proteins | sample ConPoolayeHmetaG_FD_185483 | JGI IMG/M metagenome (GOLD analysis project Ga0209102, IMG submission 185483) | Hot spring microbial mat communities from California, USA to study Microbial Dark Matter (Phase II) - Cone Pool mat layer H metaG... ...
TCTTGTTAGAGTTTCGTGGGTAAAGTCTTTGAAAATTTGGAAAAATCGAAAGCGTAGTGTTTCTTCTGAGAATGATTGGAAAAGTTCTTTTAAAAGATTCTCATCTTCAGGCTTTACTGGTCGAAGCACAACGGGAGTTTCGTCTTTTAGCTTCCATTTGGCGATATACTTTTTTGGATAGGGTGCAATTACAAGATGTTCATGCGGCTGTACGTCTTGTAGAATTCTTTCTGGGTCTATCACTATGCGGGCGTCAACTGCAACGGCGCCTTCTTCGCTTACTATGAGGGGGTTTATGTCTATTTCTTTTATTTCAGGGAAATCTATGACAAACTGCGAGAACTTTACCAGAATTTCTTCAAGAACTTTCGTGTTAAAAGGCGCACCACTGGAGATTATGTGCCTATAAATTTTAGTTCCTTCCATGAGCCTTCTGGCAAGCACTTGATTTAATGGCGGAAATCCTACACTTACGTCTTTTATTAATTCAGTAGCCACTCCTCCCATACCGAAGACTATGACTGAACCAAACAAGGGGTCTTTCTTTGAGCCGACGAGAAACTCGTATCCACTTGTGCGAATCATAGGCTGGATGGCGACGCCTTGAAACTCTGCTTTCGGATCGTACCTTTTCACTTTTTCTGCTAATTCCGCAAAAAATCCTTTTGCTTCAGGAGGAGACCAAACGTTTAGAATAACTCCGTGAGCTTTAGACTTGTGGGTAATCTGCGGAGATAGTGCTTTCATGACAACCGGACAGCACAGTTCAGCAACTATTGCTTCTGCTTCATTTGCGGTTTTTGCGACAGCCGTCTTAATTGTGGGAATTTTGTAGGCTTCCAAGAACTGAAAAGATTCTGGGATACTTAAGACCTGTCGTCCTTCGCTGAAGGCTCTTCTTAAAACTTCTTTTAGAAAGGTGGGAATGGTCAATTCTACAGATAGCTCTTCAGGGGTTTGATATAGAAGCTCCAAATTTTGTGTGTAGCTGTACATGTGCATGAAGGTGGAAACAGCTTGCTCGGGTGTCGTGAAGGCTGGGATGTGGTTTTTTCGAAGTATTCTTCTCGCTTTCCAGCAGCGGTAATCTTCTCCCATAATAGCAGTCAGAATGGTCTTGGATGTTTGCTTTGAAAGCTCCACAATAAGTTTGGCTGCTGTGAGTGCATCGGTTGCTCCTTGAGGAGTGTAGATAATTAAGAAGCCGTCACTGCTTGTGTTTTTGAAACAGACGTCAATAACATTTCTAAACCTTTCCGGAGTTGACTCTTCTAAAATGTCAATGGGATTTGCAGTGCTGCAATAAGAAGGCAGAGTACTCTTCAAAGCTTTGATGGTTTCAATGTTCAACGGCGCAAGTTTGCCACCTCTGGCGATAAGAGTATCGGTAGCTATGATTCCTGGACCGCCAGCATTGGTGATTATGGTGAGATTTGGACCTTTAGGATTTGGCTGCATCGCCAAGGCTTCAGCGCAGCTAAAAAGGTCGCTGATTGCTTCAACACGCACTATTCCCGCACGCTTAAAAGCCGCATCATGAACAGCATCTTCTCCGCAAAGAGCACCAGTATGAGAAATTGTTGCCTCTGCACTTTCTGGAAATCTTCCAGCTTTCACCACAACGATGGGCTTTGCTCTTGCGATTCCTCTAGCAGCGCTTATAAATTTGCGTGCATTTTTAACTGACTCGATGTAAAGCACTATGCTTTTTGTCTGGGCATCCATCCCAAAATAGTCAATCAAATCTCCAAAATCCACATCAAGCATCGAGCCTGTCGAAACTATTGCACTGAAACCTACGTGAGATTCCGAAGCCCAATCCAGCACAGATGCACATAGAGCTGCGCTCTGCGAGATGAAGGCAATTTTTCCTGGAAAAGCAGTCTTGTTTGAGAAAGTAGCGTTCAACTTTGCTCGAGGGCGCATCACCCCAAAACTGTTAGGTCCAATTATCCGCATGTTGTATTTGTTTTTGTACTTTAAAATCTGCTTTTCAAGTGCCATTCCTTCTTTTCCAGTTTCGCTAAAACCTGCCGAAATGATAATTGCTGCCTGAACCTCTGCTTTTCCGCATTCCTCAACAATCTGCGGGACTGTATGTGCGGGTGTTGCAATAACTGCAAGGTCAACTTTCCAAGGAATTTTTGAAACGCTCGGATAGGCGGTAATGCCTTGCACGGTTGACCTGAAAGGATTGACTGGGTAAACGGCTCCTTTGTAGCCGACGCCTATGAAATTTCGGAATAGTCTAGAACCTAAAGAAGATTCTCTATCACTTGCGCCGATAACTGCAATTCTTTTCGGATTAAAAATCTTGTCAAGGTTCTCCACGCCCACGACTTTTCCTCCCTGTTAATCAGAAATAGTTTTCACACTAATTGTAATATATAATACATATTCTTTAATGTTCCTAGAAAACTTTCTCAAGCCAGTTGAATCTTCTAACAAATTTAATGCCACTGTTATGCTTTACTCGTAACTCAATTTTAGCATAACTATAGCATAGAAAAGTATCACAAAAGCTTTAAAGAAACTGACAGAACATTAAAAGGAAAAATCCAAATAAACTTCCTAAATTTGCAGGAGAACAGCAAAAGAATGCAAAACTCGCAAAAAACGGCTCTTATAGCAGTGTTTGCAGCGCTTCACGCTGTTCTGTATCTGCCCGAAGGACCGTGGCGCAGCCTCGTCATATATCTTATGCCTATTGAAGGAATTATTTTAGGACCTTTGTTCGGGTTTTCCTCTGCAGTATTAGGTAGCACAATCGCGAGAATGATAAAGCCCAACATCTTTTGGATGTTTGGTATAATTGCAGAACCCATAGGAGTTGCGGCTGCAGGATTTTTAGCGAAAGGAAAATGGAAAGAAACCGCGCTCGTTTGCGGAGTTATGCTTGTTGCCTATTTTGCGCATCCTTATGGAAGAATGCTCCCGCTGTGGACAGTTTTAGATTTAATCATAGCATTCGCACTTGTCTATCCTGTTGCAAAAACTGGTAAATGGCTTTGGGAGAAGCCTTCAGCACGTTTCTTAGCCGCATTGCTTCTGATAGCATTTGTGAGCACTGTAGCCGACTCGATGACTCGAGTCTTTCTTATGATTCCTGTAGGGCTTCACAGTCTTCTTGTTTCGTCTGAAGACGAGTTAGTAGCAATGTTCGTTTTTGGAGCCGTGGGTTCTTACTTGGAGGACCTTTTCGTCTGCATTACCACCCTTGTTGCTGGAGCCCCGTTGCTTGCGGGTTTGCGAAAATTCCTGAACCTTGAAAAGCCTTTATCCTGAAAATAGTGAACATCAGCCATAGTTGGCGCAAATCTGAGTGATAATTTTTCTAAACACACAAATATATGTACAAGTATATACTAATAACCTCAGAGGAAAGACCTTGTCAGAACCGATGCGCAAGAAAATCTGCATATTCAAATGTGGCAACATTGCCTCCTCACCAATATTCGAACTGCTCCTCGATGAACTGGCAGACCGCCAAGACATCAAAATTCGAACAGTCACCACAGGTTCGAAGATGAACGTCGAAGACGTTGAGGAAGCATTGCCAAAAATCTTCGAATTCGACCCAGACATACTAATCCTAATATCTCCAAACACAGCCCTACCTGGACCTGCAAAAGTCAGAGAAAAAATGGCGAACGTTGGCTTGCCTAGTATAGTCATCTCGGACGCTCCTGGAAAGCGTGCCAAATCAGATATTGAAAAACAAGGCTTGGGCTACATAATAATACTTGGTGATCCCCTCATCGGAGCACGAAGGGAGTTTTTAGACCCGATAGAGATGGCGATTTTCAACTCCAACATCATTAAAGTGCTGGCGATAACAGGAGTTTACAGAATCATTTATCAAGAAATTGACAAGCTGATACACACAATAAAAGAGGGCACAAGCCCAGTTTTGCCTAGATTGATTATTGACGTAAACAGTATCCGTGACAATTCTGATTTCACGAATCCCTATGCAAAGGCTAAAGCGATAGCAGCTTACGAAATGGCGGAAAAAATTGCGGAGATTAACGTTCAAGCGTGTTTTGTAGAAAAGAACTGCGAGAAATATATTCCGCTAGTTGCTTGTGCGCATGAAATGGCGCAGACTGCAGCGAGACTTGCTGAAGAGGCCCGAGAAATTGAGAAATACGGTGACACTGTCCTACGAAAACCTCACGCGAAGGACGGCAAACTGAAAAGTAAAACTAAGCTGATGCTTCCGCCAGCTGTTGACGAGGAATTTTATAAGAAAGTGCCGAAAGAGCAGGCTTTGCTTGCTGACGGAAGTTCGAAAAGTTAATTTCTGTATTGTTTTCTCTAGTTTTATATATACATTATATACGGATACATAAGGTATTTCGACTAAGTATATAAATTCTAAAATCTCATTAAAGTGTGAGGAATAAAAATCATGAAAGTATTAGAGCTTGCACCTTTAAAAGACAAGAAATTAACCGTTCTAATTGTCGAAAAAGAATATAACGAACCTTTTTGGATAGTAGAGCCTTCGCCAACACAAAACTCAAAAATGTTGCACTCTCTGTTCAGACCATCCATTGGATTTTACAGAGTCCTAGAAACTTTGACGAAAGAAGCAAAGCTAGATTTTGCAACTGATGAACTAGGCATGCGCTCTGAGAAGGAGTTTTACGAAGACAATATTTTGACTCAGATGTTCAGCAAAAACAATATTCCATTTTACCCAGTAGACATTGACGGAAACGCCAAAACCTATCTCGCTACTACTTTGGATAAGAAAAGAGAATTGAGAGATGAAATTCTGAAAGCGCTAGCGAAAATGTCCAAGCAGGAAGGCGAAGAATCTTTGGAAAGAGACTACTTGGTTGCGTATGGACAATCTCTGCAGCTTGAACTTGAAGAGCAATATCACGAGGTTGCTTTTCCAATAAGAGAACAGTGGATTGCTATGGGCATATTGGAACATGCAAAAGAGATTAATAAAAAGGAAGTTACTTGCGTTCACCTCTGCAGCCCAGAACACACAGCAGGAATTGAAAAACTTCTCGAATCTTTAGATGTGCGCGTCGAAACCATCAAACTTTCGAAAAAAATAATCTCCACACACGCCGAAACCCCACGTTCTGATGAATTAGCAAGCTTGCTTCAGTCAATGCAAATTCAGATAAAACCCGTAGCTAAGAAAAGCTCCGAAGAGGCCCCTTTCCTTCTGTTTTACCTGGACACAGATGAGAAAGCAAGCCCATTTGACATCTGCATGGCATACGACGCAGGATACAATGCGGTCATACCATACGAGAACGTGACCCCTGACGATGCCAAAAGAATAGTTCAAGATGCCTTGTTCTCCAGAGGCCCAAAAGGTGTAAAACACACGTGTTTCTTCATTGGAGGAAAAAACAATGAGAAAGCTGAGGAGGTTTTCGAAGCTGCAAAAGGTACAATGTTTCCGCCTTTCAAATCAAGCATAATCATTGACCCTGCAGGAGCTTACACAACAGCCGCTGCTATGGTGGCAAAAGTTGAACATTCATTGGAATCACACAAGCTTGGCGAACTGAAAGACAAGACATGCGCAGTTCTTGGCACAGGCGCAGTTGGACAAATTGCAACAGTTCTCCTAGCCAAATTAGGCTGCAACGTAACCATTGCAAGCATAAGCCCAAAACGAACTGATGGAAAGGAATACGCAGAAAGCATTACAAAGCTTCTTGCTGAAAGACATGGCGTACAAGTTCAAGGAGTATTTGCACCAACGGCTTCTGAAAAGCTTGAGCTTCTAAAGAAAGCTGATGTAATATTCTGTGCAGGAACCAGAGGCGTTAGAGTACTAGAAAAGAACCTGTTCAAAGACCTTAAATTGACAAAGGTCGTAGTGGACATAAACGCCATACCGCCATTCGGAGTAGAAGGACTGGAACTAAAAGACGATATGAAAGAAATAGCTCCTGGGATCTTTGGAATTGGAGCGTTGGCGGCAGGCGACTTGAAGTATAAGCTTGAAAAAGAGATTTTGAAAGAGGCAAGAATGAGCGGAGACGGAGTCTACAATTATAGTTCGGCAATACAGCTTGCGAGAAAACTGCTTCAAAAAGAAACGTCGCTAGCTAAACTGGCGTTAAATTTAAGCTATCCACCACCAAAAAAAGAGTCTAAGTAATCGTCTTATAGGCGCGATCAGTAGCTATCTCTGCTATGTCTGCAGAACATTCAGCAATCTTCTTTATATCATCACGAATAGAGCAAATTGCACAAATCATAACTGCATTCTCCTGTTTACGCATGAAAGCCTTAGCAGCAATCTCTTGATCCCGTTTCTCAATTTTGTGCTGTCCTTCCAGCACTTCGACTGAAGAAGCCACATCTTTAGAGAAGAAAGTTTTGACTGCTTTATCATACAATTCGATAGCCTCGTTGCCTGCTTCAAACATTAACGAGAGTAAATGTTCAGGTATTTTTAGTTGTGTGTCATTTAACATAATTATGTGTTTTGCGATGTCTGCAGCGTAATCAGCTGTATGCTCTATTTTATGAACTAAAGTCTGATGGTCCATGCAATCTAAAGGGTCAACGCCAAGCTCGTTGGCTAAAACTGAATCTTGGGCAGCGTTACGGAGCAATCTAAGAATAAAAAAGGAAAAGTGGTCTACATCGTCATCAAGAGAGAAAACAGCTTTAGCCAACATTACATCTTGGTTTTTTAGAGAATTTAACGAGTCCACACACATGGAGCGGGAAATCATGTGCATTCTATTTATCGCCAATTCCAGCGAAGCCCTGGATTCGTCTATGAGTGTTTGAATGTACACGGTTTTAGCGTCTGACGCCATTACTCGCATATAGAGCATGCTGGTGATGTTCCGGATTGCTTTTCGCTGTGGAACAGAAAAAATATTGTTCGACATAAGCTTAATACTGGAATAACCGTTCAAGTAACAGCCGACCACTTTTCTGGCAATCAAAGCTTCTGTCTCGCTTGATTCAATGTGTAAAGTTATTTCTTTAGGTTCTCGCTTTTTTTCAGCGCCAGGAGAAACAACCAAGGAGCGGTCTCGTTGTATGGCAAGAGAAACAATGTCGCCTTTTTTTAATTCGTTCAGTTCTATCCAATGTTTTGGAAGAGAAACTACAAGCGAAGATCTTCCTAGAGACATTATTTTGCGGTTCATATTTTTTCCACCCAATACTAGAACACTGCAATTAATACTTGTACTATCAGATATTTATTTGTCCGAAGCTAATAAATAAATATAATTATGAGTTTAGACCAGAACAACAGAAATACGATGAAGCTAATCTGCATACGCTTGCCTTCTTCCACGCAAGCTATCTTGCATCTAAAATGACTTTAGCTAAGTGTATAGACTCCTCTAGGCTTCTCATTATGGTATCAGTAACCGTTACCTTTACACCGAGCTTTTCAATGCGCTCTTTATCAAAAGTGTCAGCATTGTCTATTATGAAATGGTCAAGAAAGCCTTCATAGAATTTGGCTACGCCGTAAGCAGAAGCTTCGTGTCCCATGCTTGACATAATGCGGTCTGCGGGTCCTTTAAGCGCTTTTCCGCCAACAATTGGGCTGACGCCGACAACGTATGCTCTAGAGTTTTTAAGTTCATTCCAAATAGCTGGGATTGAGAGAATGGGTGATATGCTTAAAAGCGGATTGCTAGGGCAGATCACCACGCGTTCGGCTTCCTTTAAGGCTTTAAGAACATTTGGCGCTGGCTTAGCCTTCTGCGCTCCTTCAAAAATTATACTTGTCACTTCATCCTTTGTTCCTCTTTTGACAAAATATTCTTGAAAATCTAAGCACAAATTATGTGATATAATTTTGGTTCGCACAGGGTCATTGCTCATTGGAATAAGCTTAGCAGAGATTTTCAGCGTTCTGCAAAGCTGAATGGTTGTTTCTGAAAGCGTCATCCCCCTTTTCAGCATTTGGGTTCGTGTAATGTGGGTTGCGAAGTCTTTGTCGCCTAGTTTGAACCATGTTTCCTGTTTAAGCTTGTCTAACATTTCGAGGCAGTTGAAGGTGTCGTTTGCGATTCCCCACCCTTTTGCTTCGTCTATGATGCCTGCAAGAGTGTACATAATGGTGTCTAAGTCTGGGCTTACATGGAGACCGTGAATTTCTGTGTCGTCGCCTGTGTTGGCAATGATCACTAATTCATCTTTGTGGACAAGTCTGGTGAGACCTCTTAGAAGCTTGGCTGCGCCTACTCCTCCAGCAAGAGCCACTATTCGGGTCATAGCTATCAGATAGTAGACTGTTGCTTGGCTTCATAAGACTAATCTAAGAAAGCTGAATTGAAATGATAGGTGCTTGCGGGTTTTCGTTTTTTGACTGAAAGCTTGACAAGCAGGTTTAGGGCAAACTCGTCTTTTCCCACTGGTTTAGTTCTTAAGGCTCCAGCCTTTTCTGCTGCCTTAAAGAGTTCTTCCCCCGTCTCTGTTCGCATTATAACAAATGTCCAGCCGTCTAGACCGAGACCCCCGCATGAAATGTCTGCTAATTCGGAGCTGAAGTCATCGCAAGCTTGACATTTCTTTCGAGCATACTGTTTTGCTTCGGCAAGAGGAATTGTTTGAACGCTTGAGTTTGTGTTTATAATCATTTTTCCCTTAATATTCATCTTTCTTATGCTGTTTGGATTGATGTTCAATGTGTTGTTGATATATTTCTCCACTAGTCCTTCATAAGTGAAGCATTCAGAACACAGAAGCCCAATCAGAAGCTTCACTGGTTCGGTGTACTTTTTTAAACCAGCCTGTTGTAGCTTCCTGATGGCACGAATTTGGCAGGGTGTTCCTACAAACGCCATGCTTGTCTTTTTCTGCTTAACGCCTTCAGCTAAGGCAAAAACGCTGGGCGAATAGAAGTATCGTGTGCCTGCGCACTCTAGAATTTCTTGTGGTGTTGTAGCAAGTTTTGGAGTGGGCAAAAGAGGCTTTTCTTGGCTTATTCCAGAAGTAACTGCAGCGTTGATAAGCCCATTTTCTAAAGAGTATAAAAGTAGTGCAGTTACAACTCCTCCGTCTTGGCAAGCGCTAAGGACTTTGCCATTGCTTGCTTGTGCAATAGCAATTCTTCGATAGACTCCAAACTCTTCTGTCGAGTTTCTTTCTCTACCTAAAGCCATCTTTTCCAGCTCAGACATTGACCAATCATATTTTGGGCAAGCCTTTGCGCAAATACCGCATATTTTGCATTCTTTCACGAGAATAGGCTCTTCATTCTGATACTCTAGACAACCGAATGGGCAAGCAACGACACATGTGCCGCATCCAACACATTTGCCAGATTTGACGACAGCAGAGGATAAAGATTCTTCAAAACTGATTTTGCTTGGACTTGCAGAGGATTGCATAGGAAAAATAGAGCAACATGAGCTAATAAAGTTAATCCATTCCGTTGGAAGCACGCTTATAACACAACAAAAAAGAGAAAATTCATTGAGGCAATTTACAGTGGCTTAAGTTTTACGTCTTTCTTCGTTTGCTTGCAACGTATTTGCCTATTTCCAACGAAGCGAACACTATTGCAGTGAACAACAGCGCGATTGCCCAGTCTTGAACTTCTGGAGGCTCCACATCGAATATTTGATGCACTCCCGGAGTGTACAGCACTAGAAGCTGAAGGCCTAATGAGGAGAGTATAGCGTACCATAGGAACTTGTTTTTGAAGACGCCCACCTTGAACACCGTGTACTTCAATGAGCGTGCTGAGATCGCATTGGCCAGTTCCATTAGAATCATGGCAGTGAGCAACTGCGTGCGTGCTGCAAGTAACTGTTTTGGTCCAAGCCAAGGCTGATGCATAAAATATCCAATAAGCAACAGTACAGTCATCAGTATTGGCACTGCTGTCAGATAGATTTTCACGTCTCTTGTAAACACGCTTTCATTCGGGTCTCTAGGCTTTCGCTCCATCAAATCTGGATCGCCAGGATCAACGCCTAACGCTAAGGCAGGCAGTCCGTCTGTTGTTAGGTTAACCCAAAGTAGCTGTATTGCTGTTAATGCTACTACTGAATCTGGTTCGTGTTCTGCAGAGCCCGCTAGATAGGGAACAGTAACCATTACTATGAATATTACGAGAATTTCCATGACGTTGCAGCGTAGCAGATATGTTAAGTATTTCTTTATGTTGTCGTAGATTTCTCGTCCTTCTTTTACAGCTTTGACGATTGATGCAAAGTTATCGTCTGTTAAGACCATGTCTGAGGCTTCTTTAGTGACTTCTGTACCCGTGATTCCCATCGAGACACCTATGTCTGAAAGCTTGAGCGCTGGAGCGTCGTTCACACCATCGCCGGTCATTGCAACAATATGTCCTTTTGCTTTCCAAGCTTTCACAATTCTCATTTTATGCTCAGGCGAGACTCGCGCATAGATTACTACGTTCTCAACCATTGCAGTCAGTTGCTCATCTGTAAGCTTATCGACCTCTTCGCCTGTGAGCACTTTGCCTTCCAGCTCATTTTCAGCTAATAGGTTAAGTTCTTTGGCAACAGCAACAGCTGTTAGTTTGTGGTCTCCGGTTACCATTACAACCTTTATTCCGGCTTTCCTGCAGAGGTAAATAGCGTCTTTGACTTCATCGCGTGGCGGGTCAATCATTCCCATTATTCCAACGAACGTCAAGTCCTTCTCTATTTTCTCATCAAAATCCGTAGCCGACTCAGGCAATTCTCCATACGCAAACCCGAGATTTCTTAATGCTTGAAGCGCCATAGCCTCATTTACTTTCAGTATCTCTGTTCGCTCTTCATTTGTTAGCTTACGCACTTTGCCATTCGCTAGGATTTTTGTGCATTTGCTCAAGACTATTTCTGGAGCGCCCTTCATGAAAGTCAGCTTCTTCTTGCCAGAAACAAGGTGAACTGTACTCATACACTTTCTTTCAGAAGAGAACGGGTTTTCACCGATGCGTGGTGAATCTTTCTCCAATTCTTCCTTCCATAATCCCGCCTTGGCAGCCGCAACAATCAACGCTCCTTCAGTCGGATCTCCTTTTATTGTCCATCTTCCTGATGGTTCTTTTTCAAGTTTAGCATCATTGCACAATGTAGCGATTTTTAGGAGTGTCTGAAGCTCCTCTTCAGATGGGTCGATCTTCTTGTCTTCGAAGAGAAACTCGCCCTTAGGCTCATAGCCGACGCCTGAAACTTTGATTTCTTTGCCATTTGTGTAGATTCTTTGAACGGTCATCTCGCCTTTTGTCATGGTTCCAGTTTTGTCAGAGCAGATGACGCTGGTGCAGCCTAAGGTTTCAACGGCTGGCAGTTTTCTGACTATCGTGTTGACTTTTGCCATTCTATACATGCCTACTGCAAGCGCTCCGGTTACAATGGCGGGTAAGGCTTCTGGAACCGCGGCCACGGCAAGGCTTATTGCCCACATGATCATCTTGAGAATCTCGCGCCCTTCTACAATTCCTATAATTCCTACGGTTAAGCACACGACTATGGATAGTATTCCAATCCATTTGCCAACAGAAGCCATCCTCTTCTCAAGAGGCGTCTCCTCTTCCTGCTGCACTTGAACCATTTTCGCAATCTTGCCAAACTCAGTGTTCATACCTGTTGAAGTTACTAGGGCTTTTCCACGACCGTAAACCACCACAGTTCCTGTAAAAACAAAGTTTCGCCTGTCAGTTAATGGCGTTTCTTCAGGCAAAGTTTTTGTTTCTTTATTGGCTGGAGCGGATTCTCCTGTGAGAGATGCTTCATTTATCTTCAGTGTATGGGCTTCAAGAAGTCGGGCGTCAGCGGCAACTTTATCGCCTGCGTACAACAGTAAAATGTCGCCTGGGACGACTTGAGAAGCGTCAATCTTTACTTCTTTTCCATCTCGCAAAACCATGGCGGTTGGTGCTGTCATCTTTTTTAAGGCTTCCAATGCTTTTTCAGAGCGATATTCTTCGACAAAGCCTAGAACTGCACATGCTAAGACTATTGCGAAGATTACTATTGCGTCGTAGATTTCTTCCATTGTGTTTTGAATTATGGCGGTGCCTATTGAAAGAAACATGGCAATAAGCAATATTATGATGAGTATGTCGGTGAACTGTTCCAGAAACATCTTGATTGGAGATGCGCCCTTCTCCTTTTGAAGTTCATTAGGTCCATACTGCTGTAAACGTTTCTGTACTTCCTCTTGACTTAAACCGGTCTCGTTTGAATTTAGCTCTTTAATTGCCTCTTCGATTTCCATCGCATGCCAAGCTTTCGACGTACTTCTCCACTCCCTTTAGATTAGCGTAGACTTATCTTGTAAAACATAATTAGGTTATATTCTTTTCTCAAAAGGAATGGAGTCCGACGAATAAGTTTATAAGATATTTCATTTCACTACAGCTACTAAAAAGATGGAAAATGAGTAGAAAGGAGAAGTGAAACATTGACGTTTGAACCATGGTTTATAGCGCCAATATCAGCTTTAATCTCGATTCTACTAGGCTTGTATTTCTATCGCTATATCAACAAACAAGACAGCGGAACCGAAAAAATGAAAGAAATATCCTCTGCAATCACCGAAGGAGCTTACGCCTTTGTGAAAAGAGAATACACAACACTTGCAATCTTCGTTTTAATAGTATCCGTACTGATGTTCATCTTTTTGCCATTTCCACCGCTTTGGGATCCAAACGCGAACATCTTGGAACATCTTGCAATGTCATTATCATATCTGTTTGGCTCATTCTGCTCTGCACTAGCAGGCTATCTAGGCTTGATAGTGGCAACCAAAGCAAATGCTAAGGCAGCGCAAGCAGCAAGAAGTGGATTGAACAAGGCCTTCCCTATAGGCTTTCGAGGCGGCGCAGTAATGGGATTTGCAGTCGTAGGCTCAGGATTGTTAGGCATAAGCATAGTCTATGCGATTACAGGAAACCCACACATAGTCTTAGGCTTCAGCTTCGGAGCATCTGCACTTGCACTGTTCGCTAAGGCAGGTGGAGGAATATTCACAAAGACAGCAGACATAAGCGCTGACTTGGTTGGAAAAGTCGAATTAGGCATTCCTGAAGATGACCCGAGAAACCCAGCAGTTATAGCAGATAACGTAGGAGACAACGTAGGCGACGTAGCAGGAATGGGCGCTGACCTCTTCGACTCATATGTAGCAAGCATCGTAGCCGTATTAATACTTGGACAAGTGCTTAATTTGCTTCCTGGTTCTGCAGGCGTCTACATCCAAATACCACTAGTATTTGCAGGAATTGGCATACTTGCAGCAATCCTAGGCGCATTAACAGTAAGAGTCGGTAAGGAAGGTGACCCTGGAAACGCTCTTAACATGGGAACCTATGTGACATGCGTAATCTTTGGCGTGTTAACAGCTTTGGCAACGTATTATCTAAATTACGAGTGGCGCATATGGGGTGCTGCCATTGTAGGACTTATTGCGGGAGTAATCATTGGAATGACTTCGGACTACTTTACTTCAGAAGATAAGGCGCCTGTTCTAAAAACAGCCCAAGCTTCAACAACTGGTGCAGCAACAAACATCATCACAGGATTCTCATATGGATTAAGAAGCGTGTTTCCGCCTCTGATAGGCATAGGCATCGCTTCAGCAGTTGCATATTACTTGTGTTCTCCGCTTGGCGTGGATTATGCATTGTTCGGAATAGGCATGGCTGCACTGGGCATGCTGTCAGTTGTTGGATTGATAATCTCAAACGATGCTTACGGACCAATAGTAGACAATTCCAGAGGAATAGCTGAACAAGCTGGGCTCGGAGAAGATGTCATTCGCGTTACTGATGAGTTAGACGCTGCTGGAAATACTGCAAAAGCCATAACTAAAGGCTTTGCCATAGGCGCGGCAGGACTAACTGTCATCGCGCTCTTGGCTGCCTTCAAACAGACAGTAGAAGCATACGGTGGAATAGTTGCTTTTGACTTGATGGATCCACGAGTCTTGCTAGGAGCTTTCATAGGGATTGCTATGCCTGCGCTGTTCTCAGCGATGGTTATGCTTGGAGTAGGAAGAAACGCTGAAAGAATGATTGCTGAGATTCGAAGACAGTTCAGAGAAATCCCAGGCTTGAAGGAAGGAAAAGAAGGTGTCAAGCCAGACTATGCAAAATGCGTGGACATAGCCACCATCGGAGCATTAAAAGAGCTTATGCCCGCAAGCATTGTCACGATTGCAGTTACGTTGATAGTAGGTTTCATAGGCGGAATCCAAGCTTTAGGCGGATACTTGGCGGGCAGCATATTCTCAGGACTGCTGTTTGCACTGTTGATGTCCAACGCAGGTGGCTTATGGGACAATGCTAAAAAACTAATAGAGTCCGGTGCTCATGGCGGAAAGGGTTCAGAAGCGCACAAGGCGGCGGTTGTCGGCGACACAGTTGGCGACCCGTTCAAGGATACTGCCGGTCCGTCTCTTAACACGATGATTACGGTGATGTCTCTGGTTGCTTCGTTGTTTGCGGCGCTAATAGTTCAATACAATTTGTTAAAACTCTTAGGACTTTAGTAGACTTTAAGTCTACAATCCTTAATCTTCCTTTTTGTGAAAAACCGTTTATCGAAAGCAAACTAGGAATATTTGCGATAATCTTAAATCGCCCTTCAGACTGCTTCACTTTTTGTTTAATTGGGGTTAAGCTGGCGAAATGAAGGTTGAGAAGGTACTGGCTGAGTTTCATAATAGGGTTGGCTATCCTTTGCGTTATGACATGGCTAATAATGACCTTCTTGCCGTATGAAGAGACCAAAAACCTTCCGCTTTACACTTTAAGCACAATTTTCCGAATATCAATCACGCTCATAATTTCAGTCGTATGGGGTGTCTCCTTCGGAATATTAGCTGCAACAAACAAAGTAGCCTCAGTCATCCTCACACCCTTCATAGACCTGCTACAGTCAATCCCGATACTGGGCTACTTCCCAATAGTGATAGGATTCCTGTTCGCACTAGGACCGTGGGGTATTGAGGCTTCTGTCATAATCTTGCTTTTCACATCAATGGCATGGGCCATCTTCTTCGGAGTGCTAGGAGCCATACGAGGCATTCCGGCAAACGTCACAGAATCAGCCAAAAGCTTCGGCTTATCAGGATGGAAATACGTCAGGCACGTAATATTGCCAGCCATAACTCCGGCAGTGGTTTCAGGCGCGAACCTTGCATGGTGCGATGGATGGTTTTTTATGATTGCCGCAGAATACATCCAATATAAAGGAAACGTTGTTATTCCCCCTTCAGGAGGACTGGGCTACCTTCTTGCAAAAACAGCGTATGAATACAAGGACATGACTTTTGCCGTGATTTTGCTGATTTTCATAACTTTTATCGTGGTCTACTTCAACACGCTTACGTGGCATAGGCTGATGGAACGTGCAAGCACAGGCACGTTTAAACCAGTTTTCAGGATGGACCTTTCTGGAGTTGGAAAACTCGGCATAGCAAAAGCTTCCACATGGTTGCATTTTGGACGACTCCATTGGCCGAAAGCTTTCTCTATTGCTGCTCAACGATTGCGGAAATATACGCATATTGAGAGATCCGTTGCTGTATTCTTGGCATTTTTGTCTATTGTATTTATCTTATTCATAGTGTTCGGTCAGTTTCCTACAGCAGCGAGAATTCAAGCTGGCTTTACTAGCCCTCCAGCAGAAGAGCTTGTGCAACTTCCGTTGTTGATTGGTCTTACGATGGGGCGTCTTGCAGCAGCTTATGGAATTTCTCTCGTAGTCGCGATTGGCATGGGAGTCTTAGCTGCAGAACACAAAAGGTTTGCAGCAATATTCTTTCCCCTCTATGACATTGGACAGGGCGTGCCTATTCTCGCCTTGTTTCCAGTAATCTTCCTAGGACTAAATCAGCTACTAGATGCAAGAATTGCTCTTGAGCTTACGTGTATTATTATGCTGGTTCTTGACATGATATGGTACATGTTCCTCAACATCGTAAGCGCAGTGAAAAACATTCCGACTGAAATAAATGAAGTGGGACAACTTCTCGGGTTTAAAGGAATCAAAAGAATAACGCACATAGTCATTCCATCCATATTGCCCGCTATAGTTACTGGAAGCATTCTCTCATGGGGGACAGGATGGAACACCATAATTTTTGCTGAATACTTGCCTTCAACAGAGCCAAATGTTCCGCCACTTTCGATTCCAGGATTAGGGTCGCTTCTGGATAAAGCAGGTTACGAGTATGGAAACACGGTTGTATTAATTTTCATGCTGGGAGTAATTGCCTTAATCGTTTTGTTGATGGAAGGTTTCGTCTGGCGACGTTTACTTAGAAAGTTTGAAAAATATCATGTTGAGGTGTAAACCATTGTCTGTAATAGAAGTTGAAAATATCTCAAAAGCGTTCCTAATGGACAAATCTAACATATTGGTTCTTGACAACGTGAGCTTTTCCGCTGGAAACGACGAATTCATTTGTCTAGTCGGTCCGTCTGGCTGCGGAAAATCCACGCTTCTAAGAATAATTGCGGGCTTAGAGAAGCCTGATTCGGGCAGAATACTCTTTCGAGGAGAACCTTTGACGAAGCCTACTCCAAAGATTACTATGGTCTTTCAGCTTTTCGGCTTGTTGCCGTGGAAAACTGCTTTGGAGAATGTTGAAGTGCCGTTGGAAGTGCTTGGCGTTAAGAAGGAAGACCGCGTGCACACGGCTCAAGAATACTTAAGGATGGTCGGGCTGGAAGGCTTCGAGAATACTTATCCCCACGACCTTTCAGGCGGAATGAAACAGCGCGTGGGAATTGCAAGAGCATTAGCATTAAGTCCGCATGTTCTGCTGATGGATGAGCCCTTTTCTTCACTGGACGAGCTTACGGCAAAAACATTGCGTGAACTAGTGCTGAACATTTGGCGAAACCCAGCCTTGCCCACAAACACTTTCATAATGGTCAGCCACAACGTCGAAGAAGCAGTGTTCATGGCAGACAAAGTAATTGTCATGTCTCCTCGACCTGGAAAAATCATTGGAGAAGTGAAAATCGACATTCCAAGACCCCGAACCCAATTCTTAAGGGACAAAAGATACTTTGAATACATTGACAAAGTTGTGGAATTGTTGGAAAAAGGAAAAACAAAAACAACAGACGAAAGCCACTTTTCAATAATAGCCAATCGAGAAGACTCGTTTTCAGAGAAATAGAATAGAACAGCAACTGAAGTTTATGACACCGAGGAATAGGTGTCAAATCTCGATTTAAATTTTCGGCAAAATCTGGAGCAACTCGGGTTCATTCCTTTTTATAACTTAACTAAAATTGAAGCTTAAAGTTCTTCAGATTCTCTATTACGCGAGAACTAGATCAAGATCTATTCATAAAAACATACTTGCGGAAAAATTCGTCTATTTTTGCCTCGTCCCAACTGTCCCACTCATCTTGAAAGAGATACCTCTGCAAGCCTTCTTCTACCAGTCTCTGCTTCAGCAATTGATTTCTAGAGAGCAGAGAAGAAAGCCCAACGGTTAATGTTTTATTTTCCATAAAATATTCATGGGCGCGAAACTTCATGGTACAGTACGTTCCATACATATGGTGCATCTGCGACTCCTTTTCCAATTTCAGTTTCTCCAGCTCCTCTTCACTTTCGTCTGAAAGACCATACTCTATTAGAAGGGGGATACCTTGCCTTTTGAGCAATCCTTTTTCTTTCAAAAACTGCTCCAATTTCTCAGCCACTTCAGGTGGGATGGCAACCTTCAAACAAGCTTTTTCTCGGTTTTCAATCGCTTCCAAAGCGGTGATAAGATCTGCACGACGTCGTTGTGAAACGTGTTCTTTTTGAGAGGGCTTGGTTTTATCGAGTTTCATTTTTTCACCTTGCGCTCGTCCATTTGTGGGCAACTTTCTGCTGCTGGCCCTTTTCTTCAAGGATCTTTTGAAATTGCTCGTTTTGTTTCTCAATCGCCTTAAGGGCTTCATTATCCTTTTTATATTCTTCAAACAACTTCCTCATAGAGAAATAGCTTCGTTTCAAATGTTTGAATTCTTGTAGCCAATAATTAGCCATTCCACGCTCAAGCACCTGCACCAGTGCACTGCTTTCATCCAGACCATTCTTCGTGGCATAGGCTTTAAACTTGTCATATGTTAGGTGATCAAGAAAAATATTTATTGTAACAGGCATATTCTTTTTCTCTTTAAGAATGCGACCAGGCATTTTTTCACCTTTGCATTCTTTCGACAGTTTCGAGTTTCATACCACGCTTCCCAACTATCTTTTCGACACTTCTAGGCACTATGTCTGCAATAGCCGATCGGTTTTTCTCGGAAAACTCGTAACTTTGCCTTTTAACATACTCAGCAAGCTCTGAATTTAATCTGCAGAGATTTTTTTCTTCAATTTCAAATACGATTTTGTTGATTTTCTGGCTTTGAGTAGGCTCAACCTCTTTTGTCGTTTGCATCAATTTTACAAAGTGAGGAATACAGAAGCCTTTCGACTCCTTCAAAAGCTTCAAAAACTGTTCGTTACCTGAAGACAGAAGCTCAACGATCTTCTTTACATACATTTTTGCAAATTCGGATAAGTAAATGCAGGCTGGGCACTTATTTTCAGTGGCAAGTAACTTATGCAAGTCGTCAATACGATTGAATTTTTGTTTACGCAGATCTCGAATAAGCTCCTCTACGATGCTTTCATTAGCCAAGGCTATTCCGTGACCATCGGAGCTTCCAGGTTTGCTTGCTGCAATTAGCATTTTGTAGAAGTGGTGATTGCAGAAACCTTTGCTTTTAACAATTTTCTCTCTGGATGAAGCGTCCATTACAAGTTCGGAAAGATACGTGTGCATATACCTACGTTCAATCTCGTCTTCCAACGCGCAGAGAAAACATTCCTCATCACTTCCAATCATTTTTTTAATGCGAATATACGTAATATCCACATCCATGCGATCACCTTCATTGTCTGCGAATCTTCTGCAGTATGCTCACTGCGTAGAAAGTGTCTTCAAACGTGGATATGCCCATATCTGATCTTGCAAACCCACCGTTCAAGTTTTGGCATCTCAAAACCAGCACAGCAGTCTTTTCAGGATATCTTTGCTGTTCGCCCAATAACTCAAGAGTTGATATTCCATAGTATGTATGTTCCATGTACGGAATGGAGCTACGGGGCACAACAGTAAAACCTCCAGACGGCTTTTCACAAGATCGAACATATTCAAGAGCATCCTTAAGAGATTTGACTGGGTAGCCAATATTGAAAAGAGAAGCCACAGCATGATAAGTTGCGTTCAGATTAGAATACCTATGGGCTCCAAAGCCACCGTCTCTATTCTGATAACCTAATAACCAGTTCGCCGTCTTCTCGCGGTTAATTTCGATACTAGCAATTCTAGCAAGCTCAGTGACAATATAAATAAACTGAAACTCTGAAGCGACTTCTGCATAGACATCTGTTGTTCCGAATTCTCCTCTGGAAATTGGGAGTGAAAGAAGAAAATCCTTAAGGCTTCTGTGCAGTCTTTCGCCGCAAATTTTCAAGGCTTTAGCCACATAATAATGAGAATAATGGCTGTCTGGAACAAAATTATGCAACCATTTAACTGTTTGTTTGATATTTGGAAAGGGTGCTTTCAGTAGATCTAAGATTGCCAAACCATAATACGTGTCTTGCGCATTTGAGTCCAAGCCTTGGGCAAACGCGTACCCACCGTCGTCATTTTGTCGCTTCACAACATAATCTTCGATTCTCTTAATCCATAACGAGCCAGCAAACTGCTTCTTTTCCAAACCCGAAACGAACCGCCCTGCTTCCCGCAACCTAACCCCCACTTATTTATATTAAATGTTGATAGAAGCTATCAGCCCTTGCAGATGATGAAACAAGGGCGGTTAAAGGCGAGCCTCATCGCCTCGTACTTCTGGAAAAAGGCAACTAGATAAACATTTCTTAGCAATAAACAGTAAGCCTTGTAGCAGTCTATTCAGCAATGTTAAAAAGCGAAAAATTGAATGCGGTTCATAGAGCTTGGCGCCGGGAATGGGATTCGAACCCATGCGGACCCGAAGATCCACAGGCTCTCAAGGCCTGCGCATTATCCACTCTGCCATCCCGGCACGCTTTGTTTTCAACTAGGCTTGTCAATCTTAAAATGTTTACTTACCATTTCTACGCAAGAATCTTTATGCTAACAAGCCAAACTAGTTAAAATACTTGCGATTCAGCTAAATAGCGGAAGCTTAAAAGTTTCACAACTCTCTCTGGGTTTGTCAAAGTGATGAAGCTTTCAATCTCTTGAACTGCACTTGACATTTCGTCTTTCATTTTCTGCACAAAAGCTCTATAATCGGAATAGTCTTTATGAAGAGAGATGGCTAACCCATCCCAGCCTAATCCTTGACCTGAAGAGGCAAAAATCACATTAGGCTGCCTCATTATCCACTCCCGTCCTGCCAATGTAGCTTCTTTTCTAGCCTTTAACGTTGCACGTTTTAATGCGCTTTTTACGAAAGTGAAAGCAAGAATTTCGAAGCCAAGCTTGTCAACTCTCGGTATCAGAGTGTACTCTTGAACCAAGGTTCTTTCAAGAAACTTCCTTCTTTTGGTTACTGTGGGCTGTGAGGTTTTTATTGCCTTAGCTATTTGTCTATCGCTTTTGCGTGAATCCTTAACGAGTTCGAACAGAATCCTGCAATCAATAGGCTTCAATTTATTCATACAAACACCAACACTAAATTCGGCATACAGATAACATTTTCACCTATATAGATAATTTCGCTAAACACGTAACATTTCTCACTTAACAGCAGATTAGATGCCTGTCTAAAATGGATTGGGCCTGTCTGCATAAAGACTTATATCTGTTTTAGGCTTTAAGGGGATAATAGGGAGAAAGAGAAGTGAGAGCAAAGTGAAAAAAACAATAGGAACTGTTTTGTTAATGTTAATAGCCATAGGAATAGCAGCTACAATGCTGAGAACACTTCCAGTGAAGGCAAGCGGATTAGTAGGCGACATTGACGAAGACGGCGATGTTGACGGCAGAGACGTCGTTCTATTAGCACTCCACTGGAACTCTGAAGAAGGAAACCCGAGATACGATCCGAACTGTGACTTGAATGGCGATGGAAAGATTGATGGCAAAGACTTAGCCATGCTAGCTGCAAACTTTGGAAAGACAGAGTAGCATTCTTCCCTTTTTTTCTTTAAACATTATAGTTGCTGAGTTAGAAAAGGAGAACACTAACCGAAAGCTCTAAATTTCTTACCAGCCGTTCATTCCATAAAGAGGGCCGGTAGTCTAGCTCGGTTAGGACATCTGCTTGACGTGCAGAAGGTCGCCGGTTCGAGTCCGGTCCGGCCCACCATATTGTAGCATGCTGTGTACCAATTCGTTAGTAGAATAAAAATTGCTAGAAAAATCATAGGCGTTAGCGTCATGGTCTCTCTAGTTTTGTCATTTCATCCTTCGCATATCTTCTCGTATTCTTCAATAGGGCGATTCTTATTGCGTGAAAATCCTGTTTATGACATGGCGCGTGTTTGTGTTCTGTGCACCTTGACGGTTTATGAATATGCTGAAGTATTTCCTCGTGAGCCGTCTAACTTTGTCTTCGTCATGTAGATATTTCACGTGCAGAAGCTCGTGTATTAACGTAGCCATGGCTCTGGCTTTGATGAAGAAGTAGACTGTTTCCTTCTCAAAATCCTGCACTAGTCTTCTACAAAACTCTAGTCTTTTTGGGTAAATGGCGATTTTGCCTTTTCCATTAAATTTCCCAGCAAGCCCGTTGCCATTCTCACTTCGAAACGGAAAAATTCTGACTTGAACGTTAGTAATTCTGTGTTTTTCTATGTTCTCTCTTTGCATCATCCAATCAAGAAAACGTTGAAACAGCGGCTGGTTCAAAGTCTTGAATGTGACGCTTGCATATTTTGTGTAAAACTTGACGTGTTTATCCGAGAATCCTTCTGTTTTTTGAGGGCAAATAGATATTCTCAATTTGTTTGAAAGTCTTTGCATTTATGCTCAACCTAAATGTTTCAACTTTTCCGAAGAAAACCATGAATACTGGATGGCTGGCGCTTGCGCCTTCGGACACGTAACATTATACAAGCTCCAGCAATATATACATATCTTGTCACTGAAGTTGAAACAAGAAGCGCTATCTATAAAAGGCTAGTCAACTATTCTATGCTACTGCAAAGCTTGGAAAAACATGACTGAAGAACCTATTAAAAATGCATCAGCTTCGCCTGAAAAACTTTTGATTGATGACCCTTCTGATTTTCAATTCCACGCCGCATACCTAACTTACTCCAATCTTTATGACAAAACATCCAATCTTGAGAGTAGAAAACAGCTAAACCAAAATATTACAGCTTTACAGCAGAAACAGATAGACTATCAAACGTTCTATAGAAATATAAATCAGTTTCGAGGAGAAGAGGAGCAACAGTTTAACTACAGTAGGGCTTTTATAACTACGCAGAGAAAGCGAGACTGGCGTAAGAAAGAACAGAAGCAGGAAAGGATTAGGCGGCACAAAAAATAGTGCCAAAGCCTAAATATATGAATATTCCTTCTAAGAAATGCTCCGTGAATAGTTGAGTGAAGGCTGAATATTGCATCCTAGAACGGTTGCCGCTATTCTAATGTGGATTGTTGTGGTCTTGCTTATTCTGAACTGGCTTCTAAAATCAGAATGGATCTGGTTTACGTCAATCGCTCTAGTAGTAATCGGGTTAATAATCTACTTCATTCCTCGATTAAGGAAAAGCTAGATTTTGAAAGCGTAAGGTATCATCTGGTTTGCTTCTTTCTAACTTCCATAAGCTTGTCCAATCTCTTACAGAGCACACAAAAAGGATTATATGTTGCGCAAGTGTAAGCATGAACCAGCAACATCAGCGCTGGTGAAATATTTGCCTGCAGAAGTCTTTGATGCTGAAAAATTCATTGAAATCAGTGAGCGTGCAAGCTTCTGTGCTGTTAAAAGATTGAAGGATGTTGTCAAGCTTAAGCTTCGCACTCGAAGCAGACTCTACACTTTAAAGGTTGAGCCGATGAAGGCTGAAGAACTTATCAAGAAGCTGAAGTGCGAGATTAGAGAAATCTAGCTTCTGAAATTTTCTAATTGCCTTTATTAAGGAGCGCTTTCTGGTTAACTGCACACTAGAGCCAATGTTAAATAGAAAGCTTGCAATATGCAAGAAAGCGGGTCGCTCCTGAAAATGATTCAGATTATAGGCGTTGAAAGCTTGCCAATAATCAAGAGCGGAGACAACTTGGCTCAGCTTATCTGTGAAGCAGCGGAGAAGCAGAAAACTCCCATACGAGATGGCGATATAATTGTGATTACGCATAAGATTGTTTCACGCTCCGAAGGAAGCACCGTAAACCTTGACGGTGTTGAGCCTTCGGAATTTGCCAAAGCCTTCGCTGCAATGTATGAGAAAGACGCTGCAGTTGTGGAAGTTGTTCTTCGAGAATCGAAAAACATCATACGAATGGGAGACGGAAAACTTATCACAGAAACCAAACATGGCTTTATCTGTGCAAACTCTGGAGTTGACAAATCTAACGTGCCTGGAGAAAGGAATGTGGTTTTGCTGCCTAAGAATCCCGATGTTTCAGCTGAAAACATTAGGAAAGAGATAGGACGTTTGACTGGCTACGATGTGGCTGTTGTCATTTCTGACACTCATGGTCGTGCTTTGAGGGAGGGAGAAATTAACATAGCGATTGGAGTTTCAGGTTTGAAGCCGATTAGAGATCGTAGAGGCGAGACAGACTTGTTTGGGTATGTTTTGAGGGTGAAGCAGACTGCGGTGGCGGACGAGTTGGCTTCTGCTGCGGAGCTTGTTATAGGACAGGCGAACGAGGGAACTCCAGTAGCCATAATCAGAGGGTACAACTACCAGAAGTCTGAAACTTCGAAAGCAACAGAGTTGATAAGAGCAAAAGAAAAAGACCTATTCATATAGAATGTAAAATAAATAGATGTTATGGCTAATCCTACAATAAGAATTGCTGTTACAAAAATCGAAACTATTGCCGTTTTCACCAGATTACTCATTATGATCCACTCTGCATCTTCTTTCACCAATTAACCGTAAAAGATAAGCTAAAAGTGTATTGCAAACCTGACCGCCGAAGTTTGTTTACCATATAACCTATCCATCTACCCATCCAAGCAATCATTGTAAAACTAAAAGGGTATGATTGGGCGCCTATACCCTGTACACCGTAAAACTTCGCGTTGAAGCCTAATGTAATTACACCATGATCGTTCCTATTCATAAGCAAAACAACAAAAACCTTAACCCTCTAGAAAAGTTCAACCAACATTCCAAGCTGTATAAGACGGCCTAAAAACATTGAAAATGCTTGTAGCAGCATTATTTTAATGAAAGTTTAGCTTACTAAAAATTTAAAAGAAGCGCAAAACATTCATAATCTAAAAATTGTGAAGGCAGCAGTGATGATTAAGGAAAAAAGGAAAACTCCGTTCTTTAAAAAGAAGCTACAACCCATAGAAGTGAAAACACCAAAGAAAATTTCTGAACTGCTCCAAGAAATGACGAAAACAGGTTTTCAAGGCAAAAAACTCGGCGAAGTCGTTGAAATATGGGAAGAAATGCTCAAAGAAGACATAATCATATTCTTTGGTTACGCTGGCTCTATGAGCACGACGGGGCAATGGAAAATAATCAATTGGCTTATAGAAAACCGCTACATAGACGTCCTTGTCTCTACAGGCGCAAACATTTCAGAAGATATTCTCGAAGCAATGGGAGGAACCTATTGGCAAGGACATCACATGGTCGACGATTACGAGCTTCTGGAGCACAAAATAGACAGGTTCTATGACGTTTTTGCAGATGAACTAGAGTATAGACAATTGGAGAAGCTTATTGCGGATTTTATGAGAAAACTGAAACCTAACTACAATTATTCTTCAGCAGAATTCTTGCACCTCTTCGGAAAAGACCTGTCTCAGCAAGGCATAAAAAGCATCACGGCAACAGCGTACAAGAACAATGTGCCAGTTTTTTGTCCAGCCATCGTTGACAGCGGCTACGGAATAGCTTACATCGAAAACAGAAAAGCAAAACCAGATTTCACCATGACAGTGGACGAGTTCAAAGATTTTGAACAATTGGTCGATATAAAGTGTAAGAGAGATGAAAGCGCAGTAATCTACATTGGCGGAGGAGTCCCTAAAGACTTCATACAGCTAACAGCAGTAGGCAGAAGCCTCACTGAAACCGGCAAAGACGAGCAACCTTATCCACACAAATACGCTATCCAAATCACTACCGACTCTCCTCATTGGGGTGGACTTTCAGGCTGCACTTTCGAGGAAGCGATAAGCTGGGGTAAAGAGGCGAAAGAGGGCAGGAACGTGCAATGCTACTGTGACGCCACGATAGCTCTGCCAATAGTGGCGCATGCGCTTGCAGAAAAGGGCGTTAAAAGGAAGAACCCACCAGACTTGTCTTGGCTGTTCAGCAAACTCGAATAAACATGGTTTAGAATGATGAAGACTGTAAAAGATTTTAAAATACCCAAGACAATCTCCGCCGATAAGCTAGTCAAACAAATGGGCGAAAGCGGCGGGTTTATAGCAAAAAACCTTGCAGTAGGCACAGACATACTAGAACAAATGCTAAAGGACAAGGATTCTTTAAATTTTATCTCTTTTCCAGCCTGCATTCTAGCAACAGGAACCAGAGGAATAATCCACGACATGATGAAGAACAAATGGTTTAACATAGTTAGCACCACATGCGGAACTTTAGACCATGATTTGGCTAGATGCTATAAGGACTATTATCATGGCGATTTCGCATTAGACGATAGGAAGCTGCGCAAGCAAGGCATAAACAGAATAGGCAATATTTTAGCGCCAAACGAGTCTTATGGCGAGATTATCGAGAAAAAAATGAACGAAATGCTCAACGAAATCTACAAAGAAGGAGACAAAGAGCTGGCAACTTACGAACTGTGCTGGGAAATAGGCAAAAGATTAGATGAGAATTCTGTTTTGTATTGGTGTTGGAAGAACAAAATTCCAGTGGTGATTCCTGGAATCACTGATGGCGCTGTTGGATACCAGATATGGCAGTTTAGTCAAGACCATGATTTCAAGGTTAATGTTTTGAAAGATGAGAAGTTGTTGAGCGACATGGTTTGGCAAGCGAAGAAGTCTGGAGCTTTGATCGTTGGAGGTGGTATTTCGAAGCATCATGTGTTGTGGTGGAACCTGTTCAAGAATGGGCTGGATTATGCTGTCTATATCACTACTGCTGTGGAATACGATGGTAGTCTTTCAGGGGCTAGACCGAGAGAAGCGGTTTCGTGGGGTAAGATCAGAGAAAAAGCTAAGACAACGACGATAGAAATGGATGCTACAGTAGCATTGCCGATAATGTTCGCTGCCCTATTAGAAAGACTGTAACCTTCCCAGTCAAGATTGCGGTGAATAATCTGTAGTTACGGTTATCTGCATCTTTGGCTACTGTGTGCTTTTCTATGAGTTCTAGATATGCTTTTTAGGTTGCAGAGTTAAATAAGAAATAAGATCATGAAATGTTTGGAGAAGTAGTTCTTGTCGTCTCTTGAACGTTTGCAGGATGGGAGATATGCGCTTCTGAAGAAGCTGGGAGAGGGCGGAAAAGGCATAGTGTTCAAGGCTAGGGACACGGTGTTGAATCGTCTTGTCGCGATTAAGATGCTCAAGAGCGCAGTTGTAAGTGATGAAGCGTATTCGCGGTTCATGACTGAGGCTCAGGCAGTAGCGAAGCTTAATCATCCGAACATTGTTTCGATTTATGATATCGGTAAAGAGGATGATAAGCAGTTTTTTGTGCTTGAGTTTATCGATGGAGAGAGTCTTCGTGATCTTGTGGCGACGTATCCTGAAGGCCAGTGTGATGTTCAGACTGTTTTGAGAATAGGCATGGATGTTTGCAGTGCGCTTCAGTATGCACATTCTCAGAAGGTGTTGCATCGGGATGTTAAGCCTGAGAACGTGATGATTACGAAGGATGGTACTGCGAAGCTGATGGATTTTGGCTTGGCTAAGATGCTTGGTCAACCCAAGGTAACACAAGAAGGAGTGATAGTTGGCACGGTAGCGTATGTTGCGCCGGAAGTAGCTTTAGGAAAAAGCGTTGATGCAAGGTCTGACTTGTACTCTTTTGGAGCGGTTCTTTACGAAGCGATAACGGGAAAACCGCCTTTTCCTGGAGACGATCCGATAAAGGTTATTTTTGGTCATATTCATGATCGTCCAGTTTCGCCCAGCCGATTGAACGCGAAGGTTCCGCGGGTTTTGGCTGATTGTGTTATGAAGCTTTTGGAGAAAGAGCCTGAGAGGAGATATCAGTCGGCGGAGGATTTGCTTAAGGCTTTGCGAGAGATTGCTGAGGAATATCTGAGTGAGGCTTTTGCGCCTTCTCGGAAGGCGAGTGTGGTGGTTCCGAGTCTGCGTCCTATTGCTGTGAAGGAGGTTCAGCTTGTTGATAGGGCTGAGGAGATGGAGCGTCTTAGGGAGGCTGTTGACAGGGCTGTTCGTGGTGAAGGTGGTCTTGTGTTCTTGTGTGGGGAGGCTGGAATCGGCAAGACAAGGTTGACGAGGGAGCTTGGGGCTTATGCTCGCTTGCGGGGTATGCGGGTTTTGTATGGGCGATGCCCTGCGTTGTTCAGGATGGATGGTGTGCCTCCGTATGTTTTGTGGAATGAGGTGATTAAGGATTATTTGGAGGTTTGTACTCCTGAGCAGTTGTATAGGGTTGTTGGTTTTTATCCTGGTGAGGTTTCTAAGCTGGTTCCTGAGCTTAGGCAGAAGCTTGGTGCTGTTCCGCAGTCTTTTGCTATAAGTCCTG
>Ga0209102_1000435_pt1 | contig 27793 bp, 29 predicted proteins | sample ConPoolayeHmetaG_FD_185483 | JGI IMG/M metagenome (GOLD analysis project Ga0209102, IMG submission 185483) | Hot spring microbial mat communities from California, USA to study Microbial Dark Matter (Phase II) - Cone Pool mat layer H metaG... ...
GTGTTAGAGCAAGGGTAGGATGACCTTTGAGGCCATATAATATCCTACTTGATGACATTTTATCGAAATATAGTTCTGAACAGCTTTGACTGGGCATATTCTGAATGAACTGGCTTAGTCTGTAGTGTGGAAATCAGTTCTTTAGCTTTCTGTTTAACGCTTTGTATCCTCTGTTTTTCTAATCCCCACCAAGTCTCCTGCAACCGCCGTCCTCCTCTATTGCCAAGTGATCTTATAATATATAGGAAAAAATAGATGGCTGGATGATAAAGCCCTTCCATGTGCATGACGCGTAACAGAATGGATGGCGAGTGTCACATTAGAGTGGCCACCACATTATGTTTTTTCGAAATTTCTGCCTGCTTATCGTCTGATGTCAGTAGAGGTGTGTTCGTGTTTACCGATAAGGCTATGAATAATGCGTCATAAACTGCTATCTTATGCTCCACAGCTATTTCTAACGCTCTTAGAAGATGTTCTTTTTGAGGTATAATCCTAACTATTTTGGGCAGGCGACCGACGATCTCTTTTGCAGTCTCCACAGTAACTTCGTTACTAAGCGCTTTCTTTGCAAGTGCGTTAGCTGTCTCTTTAACTGCAAGGTCGACTGTAAGGCACCCTTCCTTCAGGTGTTCTTCAACTTTTTCCCAGCCTTCTTCTTTTGCCACATATTTGATGAGAGCCGAAGAATCAATGACTTTCACGGTCTTCCTTCACCGATTTAACCGAAAACTCACGCTCAGAGGGCTTGACATCTTCAAGAAGTTTCCTCATTTTTTCAGTCTCCTCCTTCAATTGAAGTCTCCATGTAAGTTCTTCAAGATGCTGTCTAATGACACTTGGAATGTTGACGCCGGCCTTTTCCAAAGCATCCTTGATTTCCCTTTTGATGCGGACTGTTACTACTGCTGTTTGCCCCATAACAACATCAAGTATACAGAGTGTATACAGGCATATAAGCTTTTCTTAATCTTTCGAGCTCTAATGCCCGCTCATTTGCCTCCCGGCAGATGAGGTAACATAGACTTTGTTGCTCAAGATCCCCCTCTTGGTTCCTAGAATATTTAAGACATAAATGTAATTTTATGCCAAATGGTCCTCTATCAAATTTCTTCTCGTATCATAGGTATATGTATCTAGTTAAGCTTAAGTAAATGGAGAATTGTAAATTGCAAGTGGGAAAAAAATGGTTTCTAGATCTAAGGATTGGATGAAACAAGCTTTGAAGGATCTGTCTCATGCCAGGCTGTCTTTAGAAAATGGTGACTTTGAATGGGCTTGTTTTGCAGCCCAGCAGGCTGGCGAAAAGGCGGTTAAAGCACTCTATGAAGGCAGAAATATGGAAGTTTGGGGGCATTCGATTTCCAGGATGCTAGAAGAACTCCCAAAGGAACTCAAGCCTCCAGTAGAGCTTGTAGAAAAAGCAAAAGGGCTAGACAGACATTACATTCCAACACGATATCCAAACTTTCACAGCGAGGGGGCGCCAATGGATTATTATACAAAAGAAGATGCTGAAAGGGCAGTGGAATATGCCAGAGAAATTATTGAATTCTGCAAAAGTGAGAGTTTTTAGGCTAAATTATGAAGAAGTCATCCGAAAAGTCAGAGCCTATGCTAGAGGATTGGTTGTGAAGAAGCTAGCGGAAACGGTTATCCTCATAGGCTCCTTAGCCAAAGGAAACTATAGCCCGTTTTCAGACATCGACCTGCTGATCATTGTAAAAGAGGCTAAAAGTAGGCCTATCGATAGAATCCCAGACTACATCAGCTCACAGTTACCTTTAGACGTTGAACCAAGAGTTCTTTCTGAGGAGGAGTTCTTGGATCTGGCAAGGAAAAAAAGGAGGCTGATGAAGGAGGCTCTGGAAAATGGAATTCTGTTAGCAGGTGACAAAAACGTCCTATTTAAGGCGAAAAAGCTGATGTACTCTGCCTGATGTTTGTTTCGTCGTCCCGATCGCTTTTGATTCGACCATTTTACATCACGTTATTAGAAAGAAGAAAAGAAAGAATGCAATTGACGGCTATGTCGCTCGGCGGTCATCGACATCTTTCCTATACCTAAATAGCAACGTGTCTCATGACGAGCATTGATCTATCGTCAACATTCCTCTAATGTTGCATGCCGAAGATGGAAGTTGAGGCCTCGTTTTAACTTAAGTTTCTCTCTTGCTGCGGACCACGACAAACGCCAAGACGACCACGAGGACGAGCGCAGTAACTCCCGCTAAAGCCATGTTATCTCTGAACTTTATTATCACTGGCGCAAACAGCAAGCTGACCAAGTTTATGACCTTGATCATGGGATTCAGGGCGGGTCCAGCGGTATCCTTCAGGGGGTCGCCGACCGTGTCTCCGATAACCGATGCTTTATGCTCCTCAGATCCCTTGCCACCATAATAACCGTCCTCTATCTTCTTCTTCGCGTTGTCCCATGCTGCACCAGTGTTCGCCATGAACACCGCCAAAAGTTGGCCTACAAGTATAACTCCTGCCAGGAAAGCGCCCAGCGCAAGTTCGCCAAGCAGCAGCCCCACGACGATCGGCGTAAGTATGCCCAGCAAGGCCAGTCCGATCAGTTCCCTTTGTGCAGCAGCTGTCACCAGCGACACCACTTTAGCGTAGTCCGGCTTGATTATCCCATCCATAACCCCAGGTCTCTTGAATTGGGATCTTACTTCTTCGATTATCTTCGACGCAGTCCTCCCAACCGCCCTTATCGAGATCGAACTGAAGAGGAATGGCAATGCCCCTCCGATAAGCAGGCCTACAAACACGATCGGCTGCGCTATATCCAATGTCACCGTCAATCCTGCGCCGATCGATTCCGCATAAGATGCAAAAAGGGAGATCGCGGCGATGACCGCAGACGCTATAGCTATCGCCTTCGTGACAGCCTTTGTCGTGTTGCCTGCAGCGTCCAGGTCAGCCAAAGCCTGCTTTGATTTCTCATCAGCCCCTGCCATTTCAGCAATTCCGCCAGCGTTGTCTGCGATTGGACCAAATGCGTCCATTGAGACGTTGTTTCCTGTGTGGGTTAACATGCCGATTCCCGCCAGCGCCACACCATACATCGCAAAGATAACTCCTGCACCTGTGAAGAAGATAACTGATGCGACAACCGTCGCTGCGATGACAATCAGCACCCAAACCGTGCTTTCGAACCCCAACGCAAGCCCATTCAACAAGAGGGGCGCCGCACCTGTCTGCGCTGACCTAGCTATCTGATCAACCGGCCTCCTTTGTGGGCTCGTGAAGTAGTCAGCTAACTTGTTGAAGCTTATCGCAAGAAGAATTCCAACTGCGGTAGCATAGAAGACTCTTAAGTCCCCCACATAGTATTGTGCAAGAAAGAAGAAGCTCACAGTCGAAATAACCGAAGACAGGTCGTATGATAGGTCCATGGCCTTGAAGGCGTTTCCCTTGGTGAGGCTTTCCGGCCACATCGAGACCGTATATGTTCCAGCTATTGTACTTATCACGCCTATCGCCCTAACCATCAGCGGGAAGACGATCCACCTGTAGTCGAAAGGCTTTATCGCAAGCCCAAGCAACATTGCAGAAACCATCGTCACTTCATAGGATTCGAAGATGTCGGCAGCCATCCCAGCACAGTCTCCCACATTATCACCTACTAGGTCTGCTACAACAGCCGCGTTTCTCGGATCGTCTTCAGGTATCCCCTTCTCAACCTTCCCCACAAGGTCGGCGCCGACATCAGCGGCCTTCGTGTAGATTCCACCCCCAACCCTCATGAACAAGGCGAGCAGCGTGCCGCCGAAGCCGAACCCCAACAGAACCTCAGGCGCGTCCTTGAGGAAGATTATGAATATGACCGTTCCACCCAGCAGGCCCAAACCATCCGTAAGCATACCAGTTACGGTACCAGACCTGTAGGAGATCCTTAGCGCATCCCGAAAACTGTCTCCTGCGACGTTGGCGGTCCTTATGTTGCCCTGCACAGCCATATTCATGCCCAAGAATCCTACCATCGCAGAAAACAGCGCTCCCATAAGGAAAGCCGACGCCCTTCCCAAGGATATTGTGAAAGTCTGCCCCGCCAAATCTGCAGAGAAGTATAAGACAACAGCCAAGATGCCCACAAGAAGAAGTATCGACTTAAACTGTCTTCTCAGGTAGGCGTTGGCACCCTCCTTTATCGCACCCCAGATATCCAGCATCTTTCCCGAGCCTTGAGGTTCACGGAGAACCTGTCTCGCCAGAAGTATAGCGTAGACCAGCGCGCCGAAAGCCACAATTATAATGCTCGAAAGAGCGGTTTGTTCAAATGGTGTTGGAACTTCTGCCATACAACCACAGGCAAGCCTGCAAGAAGGGGATATTTATACGTATAACTACGACAACTTGGTCGTCAACATATACCATTTGCGTGATCAACGCACATTCACAGAAACACGGACATGATAAGACGGTTGAACTGCAAAACCTTTTTTAGAAGTCGAAAGGCTAGCAAAACACAGGTTGCCCCTGATCAGATGCCCAATATGTAGAGAGGACATGATCGTCGACAGAGCCGAGAGCTCGAAGACAAAATTGTATTGTCCCAAATGCAATTACACATTCGACAGCGACGAAGGCAGAGTTGAGAAGGCCTACCTTAAGCTGCTTGTGGAATATGACAGGAAAGGGCTCAGCATAAAAGAGAAGTATAAACCTGTCGGAACAGAGGCCATAGCAAGAAGCCTCGAAGAAGTCAAGCAAGAAGTATCAAGACAGAAAATTGAATATGAATCGCTGAAGCCGGCTATAAAGAAAATACTCGGTGACAGAAAGGCATATCTTGTATCCTACAGGTTTCTACCTGAACAGATTCCAGAAGATGGGCCGAGGGTCACTGAAGTCTTAGACGGAAAGTATGGACTATGGATAGAATCCAACTTCTTCAGAAGATTCTTCAAGTTCCAGTCGACAGCGGTCAGCGAAATCTTGAAAGGCAAAAACGTTGTCTTGGTCGCGCCGACAGGAAGTGGAAAGACTGAAGCCTTCGCCATCCCAGCCTTCATCAAAGCAAGAGAATATGCTGTAAAAACCGACTTCTATAATATTAGGGGACAAAAGACCTTCGCGCTCTTTGTTTATCCGACAAAAGCTCTCGCCAGAGACCAGAAACCTCGCCTTGAGAGGTTGGCTGAAGGACTTGGGGTAACCGTCGCAGTCTTCGATGGAGACACAAAAAGGGCTGAGAGAGAAAGACTTTGCGATAACCCCCCAGATGCCCTCATAACCAACTTCGACATAATCCACGTACACCTAGCACTGAACAGCAGATACTCTAGACTCTTCAAGACAGCCAAGATGATCGTTGTAGACGAAGTCCACAACTATATAGGAAGCTTTGGATCACACATACACTATATCATAAAGCGGCTTGAGAGGTTCACTGGACCTCTCCAGATAGTAGCTTCCTCGGCGACAGTATACAATCCAAGAGAGTTCTGTGAAAAGCTATTCGACAGAAGATTTGAGGTCGTAGAGGAAACAGAGGGAAGACACGGCGACACACACTTCATCATAGAGTATCCATCAATAGTGTCAGGTAGGGTGTATAGGACCCAAGCACTAAAGGAGATGACTCAAAATCACTACAAGGTCCTGGCTTTCTCGAACGGCCACATAGACGCAGAACTCCTTCTAAGGTATGCGAGGAAGGAAAGAATCAATGCTGAAATTCACAGAGCCGGATTACTGAGAGAATTCAGAGAAGACGTCGAGAGAAAGTTCAAAGAGGGAAAGATCGACGCAATAATAGCTACGCCGACACTCGAACTTGGAATAGACATAGGCCACGTTGACGCAATAATCTCCGACCTAGTCAACGTGACGAGACTAACACAGAGAGCTGGAAGAGCTGGCAGAAGAGGGCAAGAGAGCATAATCCTGCTCGTGCTTAGAGAAGACGATCCGATCAGCGGATACTACAGGAACCACCCTGACGACTACTATGCTGACGTGGCAGCATGCTATGTTGACCCATCGAATCCCATTGTGAGAGAACAGCAGATTCTCTCGGCAATATGTGACCGACCTATCGGATATGGCGAAGGATTATATGACGAAGAAGCAATCGAAAAGCTGGCAAAGGAAGGAAAAGCTGAAGTCGTCAGCCGAAGGGTCTATCCAACCAAGAAGGCGAGAAAGAGCGCCATAGAATCCAATATAAGAGGCTCGGGAAGAACGATAGAAATCTTCTGTGAAGGCAAGAGCATAGGATTCAGAGAAGCCGCCATAGGTATCAGCGAACTCCACCCCAACGCGGTGTACATGCATGGCGGAGACAACTATCTCAGCAGAGAACTCAAGTGTGTAGGTGAGAAATGGGTAGCGTATATGGAGAAGCTTCCTCGAGACCACCCATACTTTACAAAGTCTCTAGGCACCGTCATACCCACAGTCACAAGGGTTAATGAGACGCGACAGGCATATGGGCTGAAGATATCCTTCTGCAACTTGACAATCAACAAGATCGTCTACGGCTACATACAGAACAAGATCGGAGAAGAGGGAAAAGGCAAGCAGTCCATGCTAGAAAACCCAATAGAGTACGAGTATGAGACCAAGGGTTTCGTCTTCAGAGCTCCACCGCCCTCGAGAATATTCGACGAAAAGACATGGGACAGACATCTTCTCGAAGAGGAAGTCCTCGCCGGAAGCTTCCACGCCACCGAACATGTCATGATCGAGGGGTCGAATATGATAACTGGAGGGGGAGCCGCTGACATGGGAGGTGTGTCGATGGGCACAACAGGAATGATATTTGTGTATGATGGAACAGAGGGAGGAAACGGCGCCTCCAAGCTACTCTATGACAGACTCGAGGAAGCATTCAAGAGAGGAAAAAAGATCTTGGAAGAATGCCCATGCCAGAATGAAAGCGGATGCCCAAGATGCACCTATTCATATCAGTGCGGCAACAACAATAAGATACTTCACAAGCTAGGAGCCCTCGAAGTATTCGAGAAAGTGCTATCGAATGAGCAAAGTGAACCCGACTTCAGCCTAAGAGACAAGACGATCGTATAAAAGCTTGTGGCAACAGACCACTTAGCTGAAGACTTCGATGCATCCATCTACTCCGCTTCCAGAAAACCCTTTAAATTGCAGCCTACAAACAAGTCTGCGAACAGAGAAATGGAAACCGGAAACATCACATTACTCATCAAAGACGGAGAGGTCGTAGATGGAACAGGAAGACCAGCTTTCAAAGCGGACGTGCTTGTCACCAACCAAAAGATCACAGAAGTAGGAAAGATAGAGTCTTCAGCAGACAATGAGATCGACGCATATGGGTTGACAGTTTCTCCAGGATTCATAAACATACATGACCACTCAGACAGCACGCTACTGGCAGACGGCAGAGCAAAGAGCCTGATAATGCAGGGTGTCACGACGACCGTAATAGGCAACTGCGGCTACAGCCTCGCGCCCACCGACGAGAGAACATTAGACCTCCTGGTTGGAAACTGGCTCTTTCCAATGGCGAAGGTCAAGATAAGCTGGAGAAGCTTCAGCGAATTTCTATCAGAGCTAGAGAAGAGAAGGCTTTGGATCAACGTGGCAGCACTGGTAGGACATGGCACGATCAGAATCGCGGTGCTGGGAATGGGGGACAGGAAACCCAGCGAGGGAGAACTTCGAAAGATGAAGAGGTTAACCTATGATGCGATGGCAGAAGGCTCATTCGGTCTCTCCTCTGGCCTAGCCTACCCGCCTGGCTGCTACGCTTCAACAGAGGAGATCACACAATTATGCGAAGAGGTTGCGAAGTTCGATGGATTATATGCGACACATACGAGAAAGGAGGCTATGGGTTTCCTAGATGGGATAAGGGAGGCGATAGAAATCTGTGAGAGGACAGGGGTTAGGCTTCAGATTTCACACATCGAAACCCATTATCCCTCATGGGGTGAACAGGATGAAGCCCTAGACCTCGTGAACTTCGCGAGAATAAGAGGGCTTGACGTAGGATGCGATGTCATACCCTACCTGTGGAGCGCCACCTCCCTCTACACGCTACTACCTAAATGGTCCTATGAGGGAGGACCAGAAGAGATGGTCAAGAGGATGGAGAACAGGGAGGTGAGACAGAAGATAAAGGCCGAAGTGCAACATGGAGGCCAAGAACTGGCAACAGCCGCGATGGCAAAGGATGGCCTATGGAACAGAATAAAGATACTATCGTGCCCAAGAGACAAGGACAAGGAAGGAAAGACAATAGAAGAGATCGCCTACGCACAAGACAAAGAACCGTTTGAGACAATATTTGACCTGCTTGCCCTAGGATCCCCCTTTCCGTCAATAATGGCTCAATCACATAAAGAAGAAGACATAAGAAAAGTGGTCAGATTCCAGCATTCGATAATAGAGTCAGACCTATACGCTGTGTCAGGAAACAGGACGAGCGCCTCCTTGACACAGCATCCAAGGGGCTTCGGAACCTACCCTCTAGTATTCAGAAAATATGTGAGGGGAGAAACTAGGGCGGAGCTGCCGGAGGAGCCGGGAGAGAAGATCCTCAGCCTAGAGGAGGCTGTGAGAAGGATCACATCTCTACCAGCCCAAAGACTAAGGCTTCCAGGTAGGGGAATAATCAGGGAAGGAATGTACGCAGACATCGTGATATTTGACAAGAATCAAATAGAAGACAAGGCCACATACAGGAACCCCTACATCTATCCAGAAGGAATAGAATACGTTATTGTAAACGGAAAAATCGCTGTCAGGCGAAGGAGGCTGGTCGACAGCGCCCCAGGAAAGATACTGAGAAGGGGATTCGAATAGCAAGATACAGCCCAAACTCTCAACAATGGCAGCCAGGCAGCACATTCGCCCTATAGCATCAAGGACAACCCTTGAATCGGTCGAGAATTCTGCTATCGACACCAGAAGCCTCGACAACATAATAACCTAGAACAGGATATCATACAACCTAGGCTGACGCGTATAACGTTTAAGAACAAGAGACTACATTATTTCGTCGGCGAGGCAAGACGAGTTGAGTAGAACGATAGAGCTTATGAAGGACAAGTTCACGCTGATATCGAGCCTTCACACCAATAGCCTCGAACTTGCCGTGGCATCTGAAGAGTCAGGAGCCGATGCCGTAGAATTGCACCTGAACATAGAGGATGCAGCCTCAGCCATCAGATTCGGCGGAATAGACCTTGAAGAGAACTCTGTGAGAGAGGTAATCGGCTCCGTCAAGGTCCCCGTCGGGGTTTGGATCGGAGACATGCCGATGGTAAGCAAGGAGGAATGGGAAAAGATCGTGGGATCCGGCGTAGACTACGTCAAGATGCTGGCGCATCACATGCCATCATATGTGTACAATGATGATAGGGTAAAGAAGATCATTTCTGTCGGCAGCGGATATGTCCTAGAACAGGTTGAAATCCTCTCGCATGATGGTAGAGTAAGCGCCATCGAAGCGTCGATCATGACACCTCAAGTCTTCAGACTTCCCCTAACCCTCTTCGACATATCAAACTATACACTAATCACTAGGCGATCGTCCAAACCGGTCATTGTGCCGTCACAGAAGTTCATAGAACCCAACGACCTCGCCGTCTTGAAGAGAATTGGAATCGGCGGCATCGTCACAAATTCGATCGTGACAGGAACCACACAGCTGAGCTATCGGGAAATCCTAGCAGAGTTCAGGAGAGCAGCCGACAGGCTGTAAGCAAAACATGCGTCAGACCACAACATGCTCCTAATGCGAATGGTCGCAGGCCAAGAAGGCGCCGAGAAACTATATAAGATTACGTCAAGAAACAAGCCACGATTGCCTATGACGAGAAAGGCCATAATCCTCGGAGCAGCCGGAAGAGACTTCCATAACTTCAACGTCCACTTTAGAGGAAACAGAGAATATAGGGTAGTGGCCTTCACCGCAGCCCAAATACCATATATCTCCAACAGGAAATATCCGCCCATCGCCTCTGGAAGAAGATACCCAAGAGGAATACCGATATACGACGAACAAAGACTGGAAGAGCTTATAAGAGAAAATGATGTCGACGACGTCTTCTTCTCCTACAGCGACGTTTCCCACGAGCATGTGATGCATCTGGCCTCCAAGGCCATGGCAGCCGGCGCCTCATTCCATCTCCTCGGACCAAAAGACACCATGATTAGATCAAAGAAGACGGTCATCGCCGTCGTCGCGACAAGAACAGGGGCTGGAAAGAGCACAATTTCAAGGTATGTTTCGTCAATCCTGAAGTCGGCTGGAAAGAGACCTATAATAGTGAGACATCCAATGCCCTATGGATCCCTGAATACACTTGTCCAAAGGTTTGAGCGATACCAAGACCTAGAAAGGTATAGAGTGACAGTTGAAGAGAGAGAAGAATTTGAACAACACATCGACGCAGGCACCGTCGTCTACGCAGGAATCGACTACAGCAAGATCCTGAAGATGGCGGAGAAAGAAGGAGACATCATAGTCTGGGATGGAGGAAACAATGACTTCCCATTCTATCAGCCTGACCTCAGCATCTGTGTAGCCGACCCATTCAGGCTACATGACATACTATCAAGCTACCCAGGCGAAGTCAACTTCAGATCTGCTGATGTGATAGTGATAAACAAAGTCAATGCATCATCAGCCGAAGAAGTTCAGAAAGTTGTAGAAATGGCTCGAGCCCAGAACCCGAGGGCGTTGATCGTCAAGACGTCGTCAGAGGCGAGACTTGACAAGCCTCAACTTGTGGAGGGAAAGAAGGTCTTAGTCATCGAAGATGGGCCGACCGTGACCCACGGCGGACTCTCCGAAGCTGCTGGCGCGTTCATTTCAAGAAGATATGGTGCGACATTGGTGGATCCAAGAGATCAGGCAACGGGAACCATAAGGGAAGCATACATGAAGTTTCCACATATCGGTCCAGTGCTCCCGGCACTAGGATACAGCCAACAGCAACTCTGCGATCTCGAGACAACGATCAAGAAGATATCATGTGATGCAATAGTATTGGGTACACCATGTGACCTTTCTCGAATCATAAAGATAAAGCAGCCCATCGCAAGAGTATGGTTCGAGGCGCGAGAACTTGAAGGGCAGAAGCTGAGAGAAAAGTTAAATAAGATTTTACGGCAGAAAACAAAGTGATGGAGACGGTCGTCTCAGCCAACAAGCCAGTCTCAGAAGAAGGCAGAACATACCATGTCAGAGTATCACCTGAAGAGGTAGGAAGATACGTACTGCTTCCTGGAAACCCCGATCGAGTTAAGCTCATAGCATCCAGACTCGACGACTACAAGGTAATCAGAGAACACCGGGAATTCACTGTCTACAACGGCCACGTCGAAGGCGAACTTGTCACCGTATGCTCAACTGGCATAGGTGGTCCAGCTGCAGCAATAGTGGTAGAGGAGCTGGCATCATCAGGGGCAAAGGTCTTCATCAGAGTAGGCAGCTGTGGCGCGATACAGGAACACATAAGGCTAGGTGACACGATCTTGGTCACCTCATCTGTCAGACTTGATGGCACAAGCAAGCAGTACATCATGCCAGAATATCCTGCAGTAGCATCATTCAGGGTGATGAAGGCACTTGAACAGGCGGCAAAAAAGACTGGGGGAAGATACCACATCGGCATCGCCGCCTCCACAGACTCCTTCTACGTCGGCCAATCTAGGCCAGGTTACATGGAATACCTACCTCGCAGCTCAGCAGAACTTATCGACGTCCTGAGAAGAGCAAATGTGCTCTGCTTCGAAATGGAGTCGTCAACCCTTTTCACGCTAGCGAACATTTATGGGCTTGAAGCCGGATGCGTCCTGGCGGTATTCGCAAACAGGATCAAGAACGAGTTCCAAGTCAAAGGTGAAGCGGAAGCAGCTGACATCGCAGTCGAATCGATAAGATACCTCATAAGAGGGAAAATGTGAAGTCTACTTCACCGAAATGGATTTGGCGATTTCAAGCAGCCTATGCCCTTCCAAGACCCCTAAACTACCCCCTGAGCACTCCCTTTCCGTATACCTGCAGACATGGTCCTTCTCAAGCTCATCTGATGAGATGATCAGAGGCACAGGGTCATCACTGTGTCCCCTTAGAATACAAGGAGTAGCATGATCTGATGTAACCAAAAGCACGACATCCTCGAGACCAAGAGCGCCCTTGAGAACGCCAAAGAACTGTCTGTCGATCTCCTCTATCGACTTTTTCTTCTTCAAGTAGTCGCCATCATGTCCTGGTTCATCCGGCCCCTTCAGATGAACATATACCAGCCCATAGTCCTCCAGAAGCCTTAAGGCTTTCCTGGCCTTTAAGGCGAAGTCAGTCGGTGAACCTTCACTGAATACGTCAGCTCCAACCGTTCGTGCGATCCCTATCTCAACAGGCATGTCAGCTAATATGGCAGCCCTGAGACCGTACAGTTCCTCGATGGACCGAAACCTTGGCAGTGAGCTTCCCGCGTCCCTAAGCAAGATCATGTTTCCTGGAAGCTTCCCTTCCCTCCTTCTCTTCAAGTTAAGCTCGTGGCCATCCAACACCCTGAAAACCTTTCCAGTAAACTCGTTAACAAGCTCAGAGGAGGCCTTGGCTTCATCCGTGTCATCAGCCGGCTCACACCTTGCCACCTTCAAGTCTCCCTTCATGGAGACGACAACACCCATTCCATCAACTTTTGCGTAAGCAGGATCCGTGTTCGAGATCCTATCACTCAGATTCACATCACAGGCTCTAAAAAGGACGACACATCTATGGCCGACCGTAGACTTGACGACAACACTTCGACCAGGGCCATCAAGCTTCACTTCCCTGTTCACTGCCTCAGATAGGATGCTGGCCTCTTCAGACGACAGGCTTCTGCCAACCCTTCTATCAACTATCGTGAAGTCTTCTTTTACCGTCGCAAAGTTTCCTCTCAAAGCCAGGTCGCCGTCCCTGAAACCGAGTCCGGAACCTAAAGCCTCCACCACCCCTCGCCCCACATACCCTTCTCGAACCTTATATCCGAGGAGGCTGTAGACGGCAACATCAGATTCGGGGGCAATACCTTTACCGACACTGTAGACAAGGCCTGCCTTAGACCTGCGAGCAAAGAAGTCGAGGTTCGGCGTCGACGCAGACTCCAAAGTCGTAGTGTAATTTAGTTCTGGAATCGGTCTATCACCCACACCATCCAATACAACAAAAAGGATCTTCTTCAACCGGCTGTCATCCCGCCTTGTTATCATTTGTAGTTAAATCTTTCTTACTAACAGAGCTTAAAAGTAGCAGACACTTCCGATGTTGGCGATGGAGAACTGGGACAGTGGAAGACATCGAGGCTTAAATATGTGAAGTTTAGATGCTTTTACGTCATGAACCGAAGGAGGACAGCAGCTTTTTCTCTGGCAGCAATTGTAACGTTGGCCATATTCTTGACTTGGCAACGGCTTGAATACATAGACTACTGTAAGGAGACATCACATGACACCTACATATGGGCGGTCATAGAAGATTCGAGGGGAAAACACTTGGCCATTGAAACCCAAGACGCTAAGACCTGGGAAGAGCTGAGAAAAGTGCACGAAAACAAGACCAGAGTCTATATTGGAGGCATAATTCAAGAATATGGCAACAAGTGGGGCTTCCGATTCAGACCAGATACCATCACTCTGTCACCCTCACCACCCAAGGAAACACAAGCAACCATCGAACAGCTAAGCTGGAACATGAGCTACTGGAGAAGCAAGGGCTTAGTCTACATAGACTCCAAAGTCACAGAAATACACATCACTTTGGTGGTTTCGAACTCTACGAAGACATAGAACGTCTACTTAGGATAAGATCCATATCCTGTCGGCGTATACCTTGGAGGCGTAGTCGGCCTCTGCTGCCCTGCTGGTGGCTGCTGTGAGGGAGCTCCCGTTGTCCTAGACTTTTTCAGACGGTAGTACAGTGTGCCAATCTTTCCCTCGAAGTCGCTGAGAATCCCATCAAATGTCGCGAACGCCTCAGCTGGCGAACTGTATGGGCTGAAGTACGTGTGGACAGCCTCAGGTGTGCCACCCTTCGTCGACATATAGTAGAAGTGATCACTCTGCTGTAGGAAACGCCACAGCTTTATTATGCCTGCATCGTTTATCTCCTTCACGAATGGCTCGAGGCGATAGAGGCGGTCGAAGGCTATCCTCTGCATCGAATTATCAATCCAAGCTGTACAATCCTTTTCCACGTCAGCCCAAGATATCGTCTTTGCTTCAGGAACATTTATCGCCCCCGAAGCAGGAGTGGACGCCAACACCTCGCTTGGAGTCGCCCAATTCAGGTTTCCAATCTTAGCAACCTCCTTCGGAAGGCTCTTCAAGAAATCGAATATTCCAGTGTCAGCCCAATGGTGCTCACCGAAGGTTTCAATGTCAACCGAGATCAATATCACGTCCCCTCTCGTCTGCGAAAGCCACGATGTATACTTCTGCGCGTCGAGAGGGTACTCGTTCCACGTCTTCAGAGAGAAGCGGAAGGCGATGTCGTCGGAGAGAACATAATGTCTCAGAAGCAGCTTGATGGATTCAGCGCCCACAGGCGAGTAGACGTAGGTTGGCGAACGCCATTCAAGAAGCTTTGCGACACCCTCGGTCAAGATTCCTTGAAAGCCAAGAGCTTCAGCGGCCTTCGCGACCTCATTGTTGTAGATGAACTCCGTGTTCTCTAGCACCTTCACATCGTAGCCGAAGAGCTGCTTGATCAACTCCCTATGCTCCTTAACTTGGGCAGCGAACTCGTTAAGCCCCAAGCTGGAAAGAGATGCGAGAGAATGGTAGTAGGTGCCACCTAGGAGCTCTACGTTGCCGGTTGCAACAAGAGCCTTCAGCTTCTCGACAAGTTGAGGCTCATAGAGGGCAGCCTGATATAGGAACATTCCACTCATTCCCAAAGCCAGCTTGAACGGCTTATCAGTCGAAGACGTACTCTTGATGAGCTCAGACAGGATATCAAAGGTCGGATTATAGCATTTCTTGGAAACCCGACCAAATATTTCCCTATTGAGTTTGTCATCAAAGTACCTATCTATAAGGGACTCTCCAGCCGCTATCCTCTTCACCCTCTCATAGGGAAACATCCGGTTAAGTCTCCTAGGCTGGTGAATTTCGAACGCAAGTACTATGCTGGTCATTTCAAAACCAATCGTATACTTCCGCTAATAAAGTTTACTACCACCCTAGAGGCGCTCTAAGAAGCCAATCTCTGAAGAGGTTCGCAGCTCACCCGACAATATTCACCCTCACATTCTAGCAATATGGCATGTCAGTTGTCGTCACAAGCCTACAAATTCTTATAAAAAGGACAGGACAACCTTAAAGGGACAAGCTTGAAGATTGCAATGTTCTGTTGGGAATTTCCTCCCAGAATCGTGGGCGGACTTGGCTCATACATATCAGAAATAACACCTAAATTTGTCGCAAAAGGAAATGATGTGACAGTCTTCACTTTCAACGACGGAAAGCTCAAGACACATGAGATGTACAAGGGGGTTGAAGTCCATAGACCAACCATCATCAACATGGCGGACGTCGTTCCTTCTGTTGTAAGCGAAGACATTGCCAGATGGGGAAGCGGCACAAAGTTCTTTTCCGACGTCATGACCAGCAACATATTAAGTTCAGCGAAGCTTGTTAACCAACTTGTCAAGCTAGACAACAGAGAATTCGACCTCATCGTTGCCCACGACTGGCTCTCTTTCATCGGAGGGATAATATCCAAGAGGGAACTTCAGCTGCCGCTGGCCACACACTTTCACTCCACAGAGAAGGGTAGAAGCTTAGGAAACGGCTCCAAGACGATCACAGAACTTGAGACCATAGGCGGGAGGAATGCTGACAGAGTCATAACCGTATCCTACGCGATGATAGATGACCTGATGCATATAAACATACCAAAAGAGAAGATCAATGTCGTATACAACGGCGTTGACCCACACAAGTATGATCCGACCGCCATATCAAGTGACGCGGTCCAATATGTTAGGAGAAAATATGGTATAAAGGAAGATGAACAGATGCTCCTCTTTGTCGGAAGACTCGTTCCAGTTAAAGGTGTAGACAAACTAGTCTATGCGATGAAATACGTCAACGAAAAGCATCCGAAGGCAAAACTTGTCCTCTTAGGCACATCAGATAATGAGCAATACTATTTGAGCCTGATTTCAAACCTAAAGCTAGAAAATGTTGTCATACCAAGATTCGATTTCATAGGAGAGGAAGAGAGAATAATGCATTATGCCGCATGTGATATAGCCATCTTTCCAAGCCTATATGAGCCATTTGGGATAGTGGCCTTGGAGGCCATGAGCATGGAGAAGCCGGTTGTCGTCGGCGCAAGAGGAATTTCAGGCCTAAGGGAAATTGTCCTACCTTCAGGACCAAATCAATGTGGCATACACGTGAACCCCTATGACCCAGCAGACATAGCTTGGGGGATAAGCGTACTATTGGAAGATATGAACAAGACGAGACAGCTTGGAAAAAATGGCAGAAAGAGGGTGCTAGAGAACTTTACATGGGACAAGATAGCAGACGAGACGATAAAGGTCTATCGTGAGTCGGCTAGGCTGGTGTAGGACATGGGAGAGATTAGAAAAGACTATTTTGTCGAACGATGGGTAATAATCGAACCCAAGAGGGCCAAGAGACCATCCGACTTCAAGATAAAGAAGGAAGAGGAGGGTGAAATATGCTACTTTTGTCCTGGCAATGAGCATCTCACACCCCCCGCGATATATTCGATAATATACGAGGACAACATGTACATAAAGAGACAGGACAGCGACGAGGAAAGAGTCAAAGGTTGGACGATAAGAGTCTTCCCAAACAAGTATCCAATCGTCTCTCTTGACCCGCAGTCAGAGCATACAAACTATCCGACTGAAAGCGAACCCGCATATGGGTACCATTATGTGGTCGTCCCAACCCCAAACCACGAAGACAAGTTTTTCACGTTTTCGAAAGAGCAGTGGGCCAGCCTCATTAACGTGTTGAAGGATATGGTGCAGTACCTCTACGGCAACAAGGTCAAGGGTGTCGGCTATGTTTCCATATTCATCAACAGCGGCAGGGAAGCCGGGGCCTCCATCAAGCACCCTCACGTACAGGTTGCCACAACCCAGAACATACCTCCAACGATAGCGAACGAGTTATCTGTCTTTGAAAGGCATCCTTCGCTCGGCAGATGTGCCCACTGCAACATAATCAGATCCGAGACTGGAGGGCCGAGAAACGTCTACTCTTCAAAGCATTTCATCGCGATCACGCCTTGGGCGTCATCTAATCCATACGAATTTTGGATATATCCCGTTAAGCATGAAACAAAGTTCTCTGAAATAAGCGCTGACAAGGTTGAAGACCTCGCCCTCATGCTGAAGATAATGATGGGGGCACTCGGTTCAACAGTTGGAGATATCCCATTCAATCTAGTCTTTCACATTTCGCCAGAGAAGAGGACAACAAAGCAGCTACATTGGCACATCGAAGTATATCCAAGACTGACTTCATATGCGGGGTTAGAGCTTGGGTCTGGAATATACGTGAATCCAGTTCCACCCGAGCAGGCATGTAGTAGCCTCGGCGTGGCAGCGAGAAAAGAGCATGCTAAACTGTATGGGATCGAATAGGCTTCAGCTGTAGTCTCTAAGGGAAACCGAGAAACCTAGAGGCGTGAGCCATATTCGTCCCCTCTGCAGATAGATCTTCCCTTCATCTGATAGGGCTAGGACTGTTGGGTCAACATCCTGAAGGCTTCGACCAAGAAATTTGGCCAACTCTTGCACTTCAACCCCCCTCTTTCTGTCGAGGGCATTGAGATACCTCAACAAGAGTAGGATCTCAGATTCGCGTGTCAACCGCCTTCACCGATCAAACTCTTGTAGAGGTTTTCAGTCTTCTCCGCGATCGCAGACCATGAGAACTCTCTTTCAGCAGTTTCTCTACCTTTCTCTCTTAGCCGCTCAGCCAGTCTAGTGTCCGACAGGACTCTGTCCACCCCCCAAGAGATGGAGGATGGGTCTTGAGGGTAAACCTTGACGCCGTTCTCCTCATGCCTTATGATCTCTGAGAGGCCATCGACGTCACTGGCCACCACAGGCACACCAGCAGCCATACCCTCCAATGCGACGATTCCGAATGGTTCATAGATCGAGGGCACGACAAGGACATCGGCACTCTTGATGAGCCTTATCATTTCCTCGTCAGCGAGAAAGCCTGTGAAGACTACGCGGTTTGATACACCCAAACGGTAGGCTTCAGACTCGAGAAAGCTTCGAGAAGGCCCATCCCCAACAACGACCAGCTTAACGTTGTGCTTCTCAAGTATCTTCGGAAGTGCTCTTATAAGGTATTCGCATCCCTTCTGTGATGTCAGCCGTCCAACGAACAGTATCATCAGCTCCTTCCAGTAGACTCCATATTTCTCTCTGGTCCTAGAGATGTCCACTTTCACGCTTAGCCTTCCCAGATCTATACCGTTAGGTATGATAGCTATCTTGTTGGTGTCAACATTCAGCCTGCGCCGGACGTCGTCAGCCATGGATCTGCTACAGACGATTATCTTGGACGAATCATATGAACCCCACCATTCAAGGCTTTCAATCATCCTAGATTCTAATGTCTGCGAACCCTGACTTCTCCTAAATTCTAGACTGTGAAAAGTCAGCATAAACTGGGAGGAGGTGTAATGTTTAGCCTCACAGGCAGATGGCACAACCATCCAATCGTGCCCATGAACGACATCGAAAGGGCCTTGTTCCTTAATGAGCCGCGCAATCTTCTTGCTGAAAAAGTGGTTCATCAAAAAGATCCAGTTGTAGAAGTTTGGAGCAGGCGTCTGTATCTGAACACGCACGACGTTCACCCCCTCTTTTACTTCGGCAAGTGGACTTCCACTGGCTTCAGGAGTCACCACCGTCACCTCCACCCCCCTCTTTGACAGGAACCTGGACAGTTCATCAACATGCCTGGCGATGCCACCGATAATGTTAGGCGGATATTCCCATGACAACATCAGCACACGCATCAGTCTCACCGGCTGCCGACTGCAGAGACCTTCCCCTGACACTCCATCAACGCCAAAGAGACACCGACGTCCGTCAACAGACCGTCTCGGTGAAGGTGGCCCCCAAACAAGACCCAATCGCTCAACCCACATATCAGATACATGTCGATTGCATCCTCATCTGACATCAAGAAGCTCCCGGTCGAGCTTTCACCGCATCCTATTATCACTGAGTCTATCTGCTCCACGACCAAGTTATGAGCTTACCCAATAAAAGAATTTACAAGATGATAGTAAGCCATCAAAGTGAAAGCTTGCTAACATAGTTCAGTTCTCTTCCAAGCCTCTCCTTAAGGTAATCTATGTTTTCAGTCTTGGCTGGCTCCTGCCTATTCTTTATTGCAAGATAGACGGTGGCAACATCCAAGAAGTAGAAGTAGGAGATGATAAAGTCCAGTAGACTGCTGCCTTCAGGCATGAGCTCCATCACCTTATGTTGAGACTTCAAGAAGATCTCTTTCACTATGTCGAATCTCTTCGAGATCTCCAGCGGATCAGACTTCGTCCGCATCAGAATGATCCTAAGCCGAGGATTGCCTATAATGTATGAGACGATCTCGTTATGGCAGAGTTCTGGAAGCACATCTGACATCGCATGCCACTTGCCGTTTTCACTTATCATCCTTCTGAAGCGTTCAACAGCGCATCGTATACGCTCGCTACCATACACCTTTGGAATCTCTTGGTATATGAATGATGCGACCTGCTTAGAGATGTTCTCCTTCAACGGAACTTCAGGAAATATCCTTCGAGAATAGAAATCTAGCATCTTCGCTGACGACTTCGCCTCTTCAAACCTTCTACTGCAAACTATATCCATCTTCCTGAGCACCTCTACAAGCGTATAGAAGAGAAGTGGAAAAGCAGCTCTGGGGGCAAGCCCTGAAGAAACCTTGTTGTGTGGGACACCCCTCTTCCTAGAGGAGACTTCAATAGTTCCTCCAGAAGATATTGTGACAAGCGGCATCCCCCTCTTCAACGCTTCACTGTAGCAGCTGAGCGTTTCTTCCGTGTTACCAGAATAGGTTACGGCTATCACAAGATCTCTCCCGCCAGCCCATTTCGGCAGATGATAGTCCTTAACCACGACCACGTCTACGTCATCGAGCCACTCCCTGACGACGTCACAAGAAGCCGCTGACCCACCCATCCCACATAACACAACATGGTTGATGTCAGAAAAATCGACCGCCGACGCCTCTCTTTCAAGCGCTTCCTGTGCTAGGGCAGGCCATCTGCGGTAGTCCCCCAAGATATTTGAGCGATCATACTTCCTTATCTCATGCTCAGAAACTATCTCCGCAGCCTCATCCATGTTGTGTGATACCAACGTCGCATATAAAAGATTTAGGCCAACGAATCCTCGGACTTCTTGGTCGGGTGAAGCCCTAAAATCTGCCCATCCAACGCCCACTTTAGCCTGCATTTGAGCATCTACGGTGTCGACGTCTACAAGAGGCTGTCTGATCCAGAGCCATCTGATGTAGCTTCGCCTTCAGCAGAAATCTTGCTCAATTTTCGCTGATAGAGTTCGACGATTTCTTTCACGGTTGTAGCGTCTTCTGGACCCTTGTCATCCCTTATCCGGCCAGTGAACTTTGGAAACCTCAACGCAAGCCCAGCGTCCTTCCTGAAGACACCATATCCGGCAGTATATATCGGACTCAAAGTTATCTCTGAGGCGATGATTTCGACAACCACCTGAGGTGTGAACCAGACGTCCGGCTCTATGCCAGAATTCACCCTGCTGTGGACATGCTCTATCCTATATCGATCAAGAAGCACCTGAATCCTGTCGAGGTCTTCGTCCGAGAATCCAGTACCAACCTTACTCACAGACTCGAAGATGTCTCTTTCATCATCATATGCTGCCAGCAGGTAGGTTCCATACTTACCTGTCCTCTTACCTTTACCGTGAAACGCGCCGACTATGACTAGGTCGAGGGTGTCGGCGAGCTCACTTCTATACTCCCTCTTCAGCTTTATCCAACTGAATTCTCTCGCACCAGCTCTATATACACTGTTAAGGTCCTTGATCATCACCCCCTCGCATCCATCAGAAATAGCTTGGTTCATGAACTTCTCAACCTCTTCCGGACTTGAGGTGACCGTGTTCGGCACAAGCCTTATCGACGAACCTTCTCTCAAATACTTCGTGAGCATCTCCCTTCTTGTCCTATACGGCTCCTGCGTCAGGTCTCTCCCATCAACCATAAGGGCGTCGAAGGCATAGATCATGGTCGGTATCCCCTCCATAGCCTTTTCAACATCATACTTTCTCCTTCTATGCATCAGCTCCTGGAAGGGCCTAAGCTCTCCGGTGTCAGGGTTTACAGCGACAATTTCGCCTTCAACTATTCCAGTCCTGAAGAGAAGATGTTGTCTCGCAGCCTCAGCCACGTCTGGGAAATGGTGAGTTATATTTTCAAGCCTCCTTGAAAAGAGTATAACTTTCTCACTTACCTTATGTATCTGAACTCTTTCACCATCCAGCTTGTACTCTACTGAAACATTACCGCCCATCTTTTGGAGCGCTTCTTCGGCGTTCGTCAGCCTCTCGGCAAGCATCGGCCTAATAGGCCTGCCAACGGATATCTTGAACTCCTTTATCGCATCAACACCCCTTTCAGCCAAGGCTTTCGCAACCAAACCCAAGTCGCTGGTACAGTTGTAGGCTCGCTCGATCTGTTCACGATTCACCTTTCCACCCGTGAACGCCTCCGCCAAGCCATCCAGTATCGTGTAGTCCGCAACTCCAAGCCGCAAAGTTCCAACAACAAACCTGATTATGAACTTCGCCTCCATAGGCTCACTTTCACTTAACAGGCCAGATAGTATCCTAAGCTTAGTTTCTTGAGCCCCTCCACCGGATGTCCTCGCAGCCCTATCAAGGGCAGCATATACCTTCTCAATCGTGAGAGGCTCCGAAAAGAGTGTCACCTGAGCTTTCTTGGCCGCAAGCTGCTCGGCGACATCACCAAGATCACCCATCCTCGAGGTAAGCTTCTCAACTTCTTCGACAGGAACCCCTGAAACGTTGGCGAGCGCTTTGGCGGCAAGCTTTTCTGCTATGCCGATCTCCAATCCAACATAGTCTGGGTAGAGTTTACCCTGTATCATGTAGACAACCTTGTCTATTATGTGAGGATCAGTCTTCCTAAAGAGTTCAGCCAGTATGCTGATCATTTCCAACCTCTTGGTCGTATCAGAGAGCTTAGTCAACGCGGAAGAAAGCTCGGAAAAAAGCATGAGCCCATCCACCAAAGATAAGGTTTGTGCCCGCAATAATTAACATTTCCCCCAAACACATAGAAAGGTTAATCTATTTGGGGGATGGTGTCCATTTGGCTGGATAGTCATGGGTGGCGTAAAAAAGAGAAGTATCACATCAGAGGAGAGAGCTCAGGCAAAGCAGGCTGAGGAACAGTCTTCGAAGGCCAAGCAGGAGAAGAAAGGCGGAAGACTTCAGAAGCGTGAAGAATACAGGGACCGAGTTAGAGACGAAAAGGAGGCGTTGAATCAGCTGAAGACGTCAAAATCGTTGACCCTATATTCTGTCGCAAGAATGTTGGGCATAACCGCTTCGGCAGCCAACCAGTTCTTGAGAAGCCTTGAGGCCAAAGGCGTCATAGTGAAGGTAGGCGGCTTCAGCGGCCACCGCATCTACAAAATCAGCGCAGAAAGCGCACACCCTTAGCGTGAATGCGCCTAAATATCCGCTTGAACGATGCTGAATGGATGGCTCATGTGGCCTGGATGCCCAAAGGCTCGAATAAGGTTTATCTGAAGTGGTAGGAGTTTCAGCAGAACAAGGAGACAATCGAATACAATGGGTTACATCCCTATGGCAGAGGGCTAATCTGAAACAGCCAACAACATAATCCTTCATGGAGGTGGAAGGATGTCAGAGTTTCAAAGGCTAAGACCAGCCCTACTCCAACCTCTCCACCTTCACTGTCTCACTGTGGGCAATGTTGTCGAGCACGTCAAGCCCAGCTTCTACAGCACCAAGAATGTTATATTTCCTGTTCACCCTCATGTCTCTGAGAAAGAATACGATAGCCGCCTCCTGGAGGCCGAAGGCGATTTCCCCCCTCTTGAATTCATCTCTTGTCTTCTCTTTGCCTGCAATGACATTCGTCGGCATTACGACAGTCCAGTTCTGTCTTACAGCGTGGGTTTCAAACGGCACGATCTTGTTTATCCTCAACAGTGTGGAGGGAGAAAGATGCCTGTAGAGGTTTATCGTCACCTCTCCCTTCCCAGTCACCGATATTCTAAACTTCTGCCTCGAGACAGTCCCTGTCGCGGACAACCCTGATTTCGTCAACTATCAACCATTCCTGCTTATAACGTTTTTCACACCTGCACCGAAAGTTTCAAAAAGGAGCCTGCTAAAGGGGAATGTGCTGGGAACGGTGAACATTATTCAATGCCCAAGAAATCTTCTCAAAGGCAGCCTTCTGACTTCAAGATACTGATCGGCCCTTCGAAGTTGACAAAGTACGAGCGTGCGAGAATAATAGGCGCAAGGGCGCTGCAGCTTTCATATGGCGCTCCATCATTTGTGGCACGTGAAGGCCTCTACAATGTTACAGAAATCGCGAAGAGAGAACTTCAAGCCAAGGCTCTTCCTATATCCATAAGAAGGCAGCTCCCAGACGGAACCTATCAGGATATACCCATACAATATCTACTTTAGAGCCCAGATTTCTCAGATGACGAGAACCGACAAGGTTATTAATTGGTATTACATGCCTTTTGGCAAGGAGAAGCTATGACTAAAGCAAACAAGAAAACAGATGAAGTTGGTAGTGTCGCTCCAGAAACTCCACAGGAAGAAGCCAAGGTTGCTCCCCCCGCGCCGCAGAGAAGATCAGAGCCGAATGTAATATACATCGGGAAGAAGGGTGTCATGGCCTATGTGCTTTCAGCGGTCCTACAACTGTCCCAGTCTGCCTTCATCGTTATAAAGTCAAGAGGACGAGCCATCAGCAAAGCTGTCGACGTATCACAGGTACTTATAAACAGGTTTGGAGAAGGCAAATTCTACGTGAAGGAAGTCGACTTGGGGACTGAAGCAATACATACTCCAGAGGGGACGACGCGGAACGTTTCGACGATAGACATCGTGGTATCGAAGAAGGCCTAGAACCAGAATACGAGCAGGCGAAAGATATATGAGAATGAATGGGGCGCGCTAGGCCTAGGCATACACTATTTTTTTGCCAAAGCCTTCCAACTTTTACAAGACGACAGGAAACGCTAAAGTTCAGACATTAGTCGCGTATCGGAGTCTGTGTACAGGCTAATACAATAGAATAGAGTAGCTGTAGCCTCAACCTGGAAAAGATTTATGCCCACAGACTTGACAGCATACTCGATGGACATAGTAGAGTACTTTCGTTCCCCTAGACTGCAGGTCGCCTTAGACCTACTCAGTTCATCCAAAGCTCTAAAGATTGCCAGACAGGTGAAAGAAAGTGTGGACATCGTCGAGGCTGGCACACCACTAATAAAGGCTGAGGGAATAAAGGTCGTGTCAAGACTAAAGCGAGCACTACCAGGTAAACTGATACTTGCAGACATGAAGACATTGGATGTGGGATGGATCGAAGTATGCATGGCCGCTGATGCAGGAGCCGACATCGTCTCCATTTCAGGCCTAGCGCCGAACGAAGTCATAGAGGAATCCGTGAAGGCTGCAAGGCAGAAGAATGTGATCATAGAAGCCGACCTACTGGGAGTCAAAGAGCAGGCGACAAGGGCTGCCGAATTGAAGAAGCTCGGATTAGGTATAGTGTGCGCCCACACAGCAATCGATCAAGAAAAGAGCAAGATCAGCTTCGAAAGCAGAGTCAACATGGTGAAGAAGATCGCTGAGGAGATAGGGGTTATAGTTTCTGCAGCCGGAGGACTGAACCTCGACAACGTCGGAGACATCATCGAAGCTGGAGCTAAAGTGATCGTGGTAGGCAGAGCCATAACATCGTCAGAAGACCCTAGCAAAGCCGCCTCATCATTCAAGAACGAGATCAACGCATACTCCATCTCGAAGGACACGGGAGCATCTAAAGTGCGCTGAGCCAGACATCCTAAGACCATGAACCAAAAAATAATGAAAAGTATTATAAGATATGACTTACCCATATACGTTGACTCGACATGTACGAAGGGGAGGCCGAGCTCAGAGCCAAACGGAAAACTCTCTCACTTCTCACAGACGAGTCCCGAAAGGTCGTTGAGGGGGTGAGGATTATACTGAACACCTACAACGAGTTGTTGAACGACAACAAGGAAGGCATCGTAAGATGCATCGAAGACGCCAAAAGAGTCGAGGATGACGTTGAAAGATATAGAAGAAGTCTGATAAAAGAGCTTATGAGCATGGGAAGTATTGTCATGAACAGAGAGGACGTCCTCAGATCAGCATATTCTATCGAGGAAATCGTCGACTACGTCTATTCAATAACCTTCAGACTGGGTCAAGTGGACTCTAGACTATTCAAGAAATTGAATATTGTAGAAGACGTGGAAGAACTGATCTTGATGGCGATAGATGTAGTTCAAAAGATGAGTGAAGTGGTGAGAATGCTTACAATTAACCCTCAAAAGGTTCCAGACGTCGCAGTAGAGGTTGAGAACATAGAGAAGGAAATCGACGTAAAATATAGGACCCTAAGCATGAGACTGCCGCCGACGATGTCCGACGCGCCAGGATCATTCCTGATCCTTGACCTTCTTGACAGAATAGAGACATTATCCGATGTATGCCTTAGGGCTACAGACGCGATCACCATCTTGGCACTGGGAGTCTGATAAGTGAAATAGAGGATATGTTCACCGGCAAGCTCATAGGAAACAGGATAATGATATGGGACATCAGAGAAGCCCAGCAGCTGTACAAGATGGGCTTCTTCGGTAAGCCACTTGGAGTACACAAACCCAAGAATGGGGAATTCAATACACCCACCATCTTGGACATAATAGAAGGACTATACCTTGCCGAGAGAAGGACCCTGAAGGTCTTAGACGGAGACGGACTGGAAATCTCCGTCAGGAAACTGATGAAGATCTGCGAGAAAGAATACAGAGACTTCGAAGAAAAGTATGCAGTCTACAAGGATCTGAGAGACAAAAAGTACATAGCCCTGCCAGGAATAAAATTCGGCTGCGACTTTGCAGTATACGAGCATGGCCCAGGCATCGATCACGCCCCATACCTGGTGCAGGTGATGAACGGCAGAGACAAGATATCAGCAACCTACGTGGTACTCTCTGGGCGGCTGGCAACAACTGTTAGAAAGCAGTTCACGATAGCGGTCGTCGGAGTGGACAAAATACCAAGATATCTGGCTTTTGAATGGTGGAAATCCTAGGCCTTTTTAGAAAACTTTTAATCCAGCGTTCAAGGAACCATGGTAAACAGTGACAAGCGATGGCAGACAGTGCCACGGCCAAACCGTGCACATCAAGATGCGAATTCTTCCGATGCGGCCGGAGAATGCTGGTCTTTCGCGAAGGGAGACCATGGTGCAGTTTTGTCAACGAGCCATGCACGCCTGAGACATGCGCCTACGTGACATGCCTGAGGGGAAAGCTGATGGCTGGAAACAAATGTGGGCTCACGGTTAAGAGGATAACGATCGAAAAGACTACACCAAACGACTTCAAACTGAATGTGAAGCTGCGAAGCAAGGATCTGAGAAAGTTCGGCGACGAAGACCTGGTGTGATTGCCTTCTGATTGCCGCCTCCAGAGCTGACCCCCCGCATTTTTTGCCCAACCTCCCGTGGATAAATATCACGCAAATGCAGCCTGCAGGCTTCCTACTGGTTCAAGATCTCACTTAAGCCATAGACTTCTTTGAACAAGACCAGAATGCCTTGAGGTGGGAAAACTCCATATTCTGTGACGATCAAGTCAACATATTCCGGAGGGGTTATATCGAATGCAGGATTGGCCACCTTAACCGCCGGATTCCTAGATGCCCACTCCTTCGAAACAACTTCCTCCTTCGGACGCTCTTCTATAGGTATGAGTTCACCCACAAACGTCTTCGGACTTATCTTGTAGCTTTCAGCCGCCACCATAAACCTACTTCTAGCCTCCTTCGCTGCCAAAGCCAGCATCGAAGTCCCAATCTTGTTGACGACTGCACCGTTGACAGAGATCGCGTCAGCACCTATGACGACACTATCGACCTTGTTCATAAAATACCTCGCAGCCGAATCGACTATGAGGGTCACGTCAACACCAAGCTTAGCCAACCTAGAGGAAGTCAAAAGCCCCTGACGTCTAGGCCTCGTCTCCGTGCAGAAGACCTTAATATCCTTCTTCTGCATGTGAGCTGCCAGGATAACGGACATTGCGGCTTCGCTGTTGCAGTGGGTCAAGATGACATCTCCACTCTGAATACGCCTTGAACCGATTGAGCCAATCTTCTCCATAGCCAACTCGCTTCGCTTCAGAAAGCCTTCACAGTATTTCTTCAGAACCTCCTTCAACACCGACATTTGGGACACATTCTGGCCCTCCCTCTCCAAGTTCACCAGGACATAGTTCACGGCATTGGGCAACGAAACAGCGGTTGGTCTAGCATTCTTCAGATATTCTCCAGCCTCCTTCATCTTCTTGAAAAACTCTTCCTTGCCCACATCCAAGCCCAAACCATATTCCTCGAGGGCCCTTACAGCAGCTCTCGCGATACGGCCTGCACCTCTTATACGC
>Ga0209102_1000436_pt1 | contig 27774 bp, 19 predicted proteins | sample ConPoolayeHmetaG_FD_185483 | JGI IMG/M metagenome (GOLD analysis project Ga0209102, IMG submission 185483) | Hot spring microbial mat communities from California, USA to study Microbial Dark Matter (Phase II) - Cone Pool mat layer H metaG... ...
GCAGATGGATACACCAGCAAGGCCCCTCTGTCGGCCCTCCGGGGCTCGCCAGATCGATACGCTCCTTCCCGGGGGTTCGCCTGCGGCTCACCCCCGGCTACCGGCTCAGGGCCCCTGCGGGGCCGGATGGTGGGTTAGCCGCGCCGCGGCGGACCGCGCGCGGGACGTACTCGGCGTGGTGAACACGGCCGCATTCGGGGTCTGCCGGCCGTCCGGGACTCTGTTCATCGATGCGCCGCTTTCCGGGGGGTCGCCTGCGGCTCACCCCCGGCTGCCGGCTCAGGGCCCCTGCCGGGGCCGCCCGCCTCCCGGCCCGGCATGCCGGGACTACAAAAGCGTCAATCTAGATCTATTTGAGCGCCTGGAAGTCGACCATCTTTAGGTAGGCCTTGAAATGGTGCGGCCGTAGCAGCCGCGCTTGCCAAAGGCCGAAGAGTTCTTCCCCGCTCGCTTTGTCGAGGGCGGGATCCGATGGGTCGAGATTCAGGTGCTCGCTCCACAAGTCCTTCCTGAATCGACTCACCGATGCACCGGGCTTGTCCATCCAGGCGATCCCCAATTCCTCGTCGCGGCTTTCGAGGCTGCGATCGGTGAAATTGGCGGAGCCGATCGAGGCGTAGATGTCGTCCACGATCATCACTTTGGCATGGATGAACAGACCGTAGAGATCACCGTCGCTACCGGGGGTGGAGCGGTTGAGAAAAATCACACGGTCCGGCGCAGCCTGTTTGATGCGCGCCATCTGTCCGCCGTCGAGGAGTTTGTACAACGGCGAGTTCTCGACTTCCGTGGGAAGCAGGATGATGACGTGCAGCGAGCGCATCGCCTTCAAGCGCTCGATGATGAGCTGCGTGAGAAACTCGCAGTTGAAATACTGGTTTTCGATGTAGATGTACTGGCGCGCATTGATGATGGCCCGGGCATAGCTTTCGAGATAGGAATGGTCCTCGCGGTCGGCGTCGCTGTCGTGGTGAATGCTCCGGATCACCTGCACCGGCAGGCTTCCGGGCCGGGCGCCCACGACATCGTGAAGCTTGAGATCCAGTTCTTTTTCCCTTTCCCATCGCAGCAGGCGGAGGCGTTCGGGGCCCTTGGCCACCTCGGCGATCACACCGAGATCCAGAGGATCCGACTGCTCCGCGCGCCAGCGGCGGACGAAATTCTCCTGGATGCGGCGTACGGCCGGCCCGCGGATCCTGACATGGACGTCGTGCCAGACTGCGCCTTCATGTTTGCGCGTGGCCCAGCGGCCTGTCGCCAGATCGATGCCGCCGCAGAAAGCCGTGCGGCCGTCCACGATCGCGGTCTTCTGGTGCAGCGAGCCTACCAGCCTGGTCTGATCGTAAACCAGCGTCTTGCAGCGGTAATCGGGCCTGAGGCTGCCGTCTTCCATCATCAGCGGACTCGAGTTGTCGGGGACGCTCTCGATCTCGAGGCGCAGGGCATTCCGGTAGATCTCGTAAGGCGAGGCTTTCGTCATAAAGGTGAGCACTTTGGCCAGCAGCCCTTCTCTTGTGAAATCCCAGCTCTCGCGTTCCCACAGGATAAACCGCAGGCGGACCATGCTCCCGGGCTTGTGGATCACATGCTTGACGACATGGAGCAGCGTGCTCGCGCGATTCTGCGGGCCGAGCAAAGGGACATTGACGCCGATGTCCCAGCCGGTGAGCAGAATGTAATGCTGGGCCGCCATGAACTCTTCATACATGGCTTTCATGGCCTCTTCGCCGTCGATCAGGGGCGTGACCTCGTTTCCCGAGGTGACCAGGGCCGCCGGATCGATGCCCTGGGCCGCCCACCATTGCCGGTCGGCACGGACCGGCTGTGATCCGTCGGCGCCGTACAGCCTCCCGCAGGCGTCCCGGTAGCCGAGGATGAGTTCCTTGGTTTCGTCGGCGCTCGCCATCGTCGGTTCCTTCCGGAAGTTCAGCGTCCCGTTCCCTGCGCTTCCAGAGCGTCCTGCAACAGCTTGTTCATCTCCTGATCGATCGCCTTCATGGTCGCGGCATCGAGCGTGCCCGTGACGGTCATGTCGTGCTCGCGCTGGAAATGAACGAGGGCGGCGTGCCGCGCCGGCTCTTCCTTTCCCGCGTGATAGCCGATGCGATCGAGCGTGAGCATGAGCCACCCCTGAGGGGTATAGACAGGAGGCGGGCTCTCCAGCTCGTACTTTTCGCACCAGGCGAACTCGGCGTCGGGCCCCTTCACGCCGGAAGGCTGCGCACCCGCGGCGCGCGGCCCGACGCGCAACCGGAGCGTGCCGCCGTCGGTTTGCGGATTGATGCGCGCGATGATCCATCCTTCCGGCGACACGGTGCCCCGGCATAGGACCGTCTCGCCGCGGCTTATCGCCCATATGAGGTCGAGCGGCCTTCCCTGGAGATCGGTCCAGGGCTTGCCGTCCGGTCCCGAGACGTCGAGGACGCGGATGCACAGCTTGCGTGTGACCAGGGTGTTGGCGGTGCCGCTGTCGTTTCTCGCGACGTTCATGGCACGATCCCCTCAGCAGCCGTGGGCCTCTTTGAGCTTGTCGCGGGTCGCCTGGTCGCATTCGCCGGTTTCCGCGAGACCGTGATCCTTCTGGAACCGGCGCAGGGCGGCGCGCGCCTGCTCGTCCCACGCATCGTCGACGGCCCCGCAGGCGTAACCGAGATTGTTCAGGCGCGCCTTGACGCCGGTCGTTTCTTCGATCGGATCGATGTGACCCAGGGCCAGAGGGTATGTTTCCCCGTCCTTGCCCAGGATGAGGGTGCCCTGGATCGCGCCCGGCGGAATGGGATGCTCGATCCTGCCCTCGGCATCGGTCTCGCCCCTGTATATCCGGCCGTCGATGTCCAGCGTGTATTCCTCGTGCGCTCTCGGCTGCTGCCCGTCCAGGATCCTCAGGCGCAGGACGGACGGCACACCCTTCCGGACGAACCGATGGCGCCCGTCCGTGGCGGCTGGATGCTCTCTGGCTTGCAGTTCGGGAATGTGGAGGCGGTCTCCGGGGCGCAGCACATTGGGATCCTTGCGCGCCGCCTTGAGCTCCCGGTTTTGCGGATGGTTCCAGATGGTTTTCCAGGAAAGGCCGTGGGCGGCGGCGATCGAGGAGAGGCACTCCCCCTGGCTCACGACGTACGGCCCGCTTCCGACCGGCGCTGCGTCGGCCGCGGTGCTTTCTTTTTCTTTCGGCGCCATGGGCAACCCCGAAGTCCGTTCTCATTGTATGGCAAGCAAGGTTGCGGACACAATGCGATCGCCGGCCGCGTGGTTTTTCCGGGCGATCGTTCTATACTGTGCGCGGCGCGATCGGTTTTGCGCCGGGGAGCGGGGGATCATGCAGAACGTCTTGGGAATCATCCTGGGCGGGGGCCGGGGGCAGCGCCTCCATCCACTCACGAAATATCGCAGCAAGCCGGCGGTGCCGCTGGCCGGCAAGTACCGCCTCATCGACATTCCGGTGAGCAACTGCCTGAACTCGGGCATCAACCGGATCTTCGTGCTCACCCAGTTCAACTCGGCGTCGCTCAACAAACATATCGTGCAGACCTACAAGTTCGACATGTTCAGCGAGGGCTTCGTCGACATCCTGGCCGCCGAGCAGACGCCGGAAAGCACCAGCTGGTTCGAGGGCACCGCCGATGCCGTGCGCAAGAGCATCAAGCACTTCGCGCCCTACCGCGCCGATCTCATCCTGATCCTCTCCGGCGATCAGCTCTACCAGATGGACTTTCGCAGGCTGGTCGAGTTCCACGTGCAGAAGCAGGCGGAGGTCACGGTGGCCGCCGTTCCGGTCAGCGCGGCGGAGGCTCCCGCGCTCGGCATCATGCGCATCGACGCCTCGCAGCGGGTGGTTTCGTTTCACGAGAAGCCCAGGCCGGAGGATTTGCCGCCGCTGCGCCGCCCCGATCCCGGGCTGCCGCAGGGCGAGGCCGGGGCGCGCGCATACCTCGCGAGCATGGGGATCTATCTCTTCGGCAAGCAGTTTCTCGTCGATCTGCTCGGCGCTTCCAAAGCGCGCGACTTCGGCAAGGAACTCTTCCCCGAGGCCGTCGCCGGGCACAAGGTTTACGCCTACGTCTTCGACGGCTACTGGGCCGACATCGGCACCATTCGTTCCTTCTATGAGGCGAACCTGGGACTGACCGCCGTGCTGCCGCCGTTCAATTTCCACGACGCCCGCATGCCCGTCTATACCCACCCCCGCAACCTGCCCGGTTCCAAGCTGAACAATTGCAGCATCCATCAGTCGATCGTGAGCGACGGCTGCATCCTGAACGGCGCCGACATCAAGCACTCGATCATCGGCGTGCGCAGCCGGATCGGGGGCGGGACCACGATCAAGCACTCGATCGTCATGGGGGCCGACTGGTACGAGACGGCGGAAGAGATCGAGGCGAACACCGCCCGGCGGGTGCCGAGCATCGGCATCGGCAATCACTGCACGATCATCAACGCCATCATCGACAAGAACGCGCGCGTGGGCGACAACGTTTCCATCATCAACGCCCACAACCTGAAGGAAAAGGAGGAAGAAAACTACTGCATCCGCGACGGGATCATCGTCATTCCCAAGGGGGCCCTGGTGCCGAACGGCACGGTCATTTGACGCTCTCCGGCCGCGACTGCGGCGAACCGTGACCGGGCTGCCGTTTTCCGCTGCGGGCGAGCGCCAGCTTGAGCACGGGCGGGGTGATCAGCGTCGTCACGATCACCATGATCACCACCGCCGAGAAGATGGCCGCGTCCAGGACGCGCAGTCCTCTGCCGATGCCGGCGAAAATCAGTCCCACCTCCCCGCGCGGGATCATGCCCAGCCCGATCGTCAGCCGGTCGACGCCCTTTTCCAGCACCCCCAGGCCGCAGACCTGCTTGCCGATGACGGCCGCCAGGGTGAGGGCCGCAGCGACTCCCAGCACGGGCCACTGGGTGAAGGTCTCCAGGTGCACCTGGATTCCCATGAGCACGAAAAACAGCGGCGTCAGCAGATCGGCGATCGGCTTGATGAGCTTCTCGATCGTCAGCTCTTCGCGGAAGTCCTGGAAGTGCACCTTTTCCAGGAGCAGTCCGGCGGCGAAAGCCCCCACGATCCCGGCCAGTCCTGCGGCGATCGCGAGATAGGAGAGCAGGAAAGCGAACAGCACGGCGGAAATCAGCATCACTCCCGCCGTGCGCAAGCGCGCGAGCTGTTTCATCACCCTCGGGACGAGGTAGCTGCCCACCAGCAGGGCGCCTCCCAGGAAGCCCAGGGCCTTGGCAATGAGACCCAGCAGGCCGGCCACGTCCATCGCTTGCCCCGTCTCCGCGGCGCCCACGATGCCCGAAACCAGCGCGAGCACGATCAGCCCCAGCACGTCGTCGATCACCGCCGCACCCAGAATGATCTGCGCCTCGCGCGTCTGCAGCTTGCCCAGGTCCTTGAAGACGCGCGCGGTGATGCCGACGCTGGTGGCGCACAAAACGGCGCCGGTGAACATGTGCACGTAGCCGAGACTGAAATCCGCGGGCACGACGGCGGCGAGCTCGGCCGGCAGTGTCTTGATGAAGATGGCGCTGGCGCCATAGCCGAGGATGAATGGAGCGATCACTCCCAGGACGGCCACCAGGGACGCCGACGCCCCCACGCTCACCATCATCTTGAGGCTGGATTCGAGCCCCACCTCGAACAACAGTATCAGGACGCCGAGGCGGGAGAGGCTGTCGATCTCCAGGGCCCACGGCTCGGTGATCTCCGGCATGCGCAGTGGCTCGAAAAATCCCCAGGAAGGGTCGACCAGGACCAGATTCCCCAGAACGACGCCGGCAATGAGCTCTCCCAGAACCGCCGGCTGGCCGAGACGCTCGAACAGCTCGCTGCCCAGCTTGGCGGCGGCCAGGATGACGACCAGAGCGATCAGGAGCCCGGCCACGGGATCGGCATGCCAGCCCGTCTCGGCAGACCGGGCATAACGCGCAAAGAGCGTACCTGACAGGAATATCCAGCACAGGATGCGTGTTCGCTTCATTGCGGCCGGTGCCCCGATCCGGTCCCGACCCGATCGGTCAGGAGAGAAATATTACATCCTGCTCCGGGTAATCGAGCGCGAGCAGCAGCAGGAGATAATACCTGAGCTGCCGGGTGAGCAGGAAGTTGTGTCGCACGTGCAGACGCCCGTTTTCGCCCATCCTGCGGCATAGTTCGGGATCCTTCAGCAGCTGCAGGGCGCGGTGCGCCGCCCCCTCCGGCGAGAAGACCACGAAGCCGGTAAATCCGTTCACAATCTGTCGCTTGATCCCGCCGGCCGTACCGCCGATCACCGCCTTCCCCTTCCACATCGCCTCGCTCACCGCAATCCCGAAGCCCTCGCGAATCGACTTGTGCATGACGAAAGTGGAGCCGCGCACGAGCGCGTTGACCTCGAGGTCGCTGAAGGCGGGCAGAAGGATGACATGGATGTCGGGATCGCCGGCCGCCTGACCTTCGACCTCGCTCAGAACATTGAAATTCTCCGGATCGTCGATCCGGCCGTCTCCCGCGAGGACGAGCTGGCAGTCGTGCTGGCGGCGTATCGTGCGATAGGCGGCGATGACACCCAGCGGATCCGAAGCGCGGTCGAAGCGCGAGATCTGGACGATGATCGGGCGCGCCGGATCGAGTTGATGGCTTTCCAGAACCCGGCGCACCTCTTCGGGATCGAGTTCCTTGTTCCTGTCGCTGAGAGGGTCGATCCCGGGAGGAACAATGAACTGCGGCACGGCCGCGCGGGTGCCGAACTCCGGCATGGAAAACAGCAGGGCGTCGTAGCACTCGACCCAGGGGCGCAGAAACTCCCAGGCTGCAGAGTCCGGCTTCGAAAGATCCATGTGCACGTGCCACAGCCAACGGCGCCCGATCTCCCGCTTGCGCTGGACCAGGCCTGCCGGCTGCGGGTCGTGGATGAAGACGGCGTCGCCGGAAAAATCGAGGTCGCGCAGGTTCATCTCCATGGCGGCGCGATAGGTGTCGAGCATGGCGGGGGAAAGCAAGCCCGGCTTGCCGAGCAGAGCCTGGTTCAAAGCCCTGGTCACCGCGAAGAACTGCTCGTCGCCCTTGATCACGTCCCAGGCGGTCTCGATCCCCAGCTCGCGCATGAGCGGGACCAGACGCGTCAGCTGCTCCGCCACCTCGCCGCCCACGGGCGTCGCATTGACGTGCTGGCAGCGGCGGCCGCGCACCCTGGCGGCGATCATGCGCAGCTCTTCCACAGCCTCCGCGCCCACGACTCTCTCGTAATCTCCCAGGGTTGCAGTCATCTCAGCCTCGGCCGTATTGCGCGCACAGCTCCACGATCGCCGCCTTCAACTCGTCGAGCGTCATCGAATACGGATTGAGCCGGTCGACGGCGATCGCCAGGTCCTCCTCGCCTCGCCCCAACAGCCAGAGGGAAAAGTCGTTGGTCGGCCTCTCGAGGCGCAGGCGCGCCTCGAAGAAGTGGAAATACAGCGAGGAGTTGGTCACATGCGGGAGCCTCGAGACGAACTCGGCCACATCGCGCGCCACGATCCCCGTGGGCATGATGAAGCTTTTGGACCGGCAGAAATGGAACTCGTTGCCCGGGGCGCACTCGCGCGGCGCCTGTTCCGTCTGTGCAAGATGCTCCTCGATCCGCACCACGATCGCCTCGCGCAGCTGCCGGATGGAGGTGAAGGCCAGCAGGTCGATCGTCCCCAGACGCTCGGCGAGCGCCTCTTCCTGAAGCGCCTCGTTGACCCAGAGCGCGAACTGGTTGTAAAAGACCGGCTTCTCGAAGTGGTGTTCCAGATACAAGTGGTGCGTGTGATAGAAGATCGAGGAGCCGGGGACCTCCTTGAGCGCGCGCACGAGTTCCTGCAGGCTCGAAGCCGTCACGCCGCAAAGCTCGACGAGCCGATGTTCGGTGTTGAATACGAAAGGTTCCTTGTGAGGCATCGACCGACCTTTCCCCGGCAAGCGCGGCAGCCCGGCGCAAGCCTACGCCTGTTCTTCGCGATAGCCCACCACCATCATGGTGATGTCGTCATGCTGCGGCGCGTCGGCCGAAAACGCGGCCAACGCTTCCTCGATGCACCGCACGATGCGCGAGGAAGGCGAGCCTGCATGGGTCTCGAGCAGAGCGCGCAGCCGCTCATTGCCGAACTCCTCCCCGGCCCGGTTGCGCGCCTCGACCACGCCGTCGGTGAAGAGCACGAGGTGGTCGCCCGGTTCGAGCCGTGCCGACCCCGCTTCATAGGAAGCCTCGGGGAAAATGCCGAGCACCATTCCCCCGGCCGTCAACTCCTGCATGGCGCCGTCGGCCCGGACAAGAAGCGGAGGATTGTGGCCGGCATTGGTATAGACAAGCGTGCCGTCGGGCTCCAGCATTCCGAAAAAAAGCGTGAGAAAGCGGTTGCCGGTGCCGCGCCGGACAAGGTTCCTGTTGACGTTCGCGATCAGCGACTCCACGGGCCCACCGAGCAGCGCCTGCGCCGAGAAGATCCCCTGAACCACCGAGGTGAGCAGCGCCGCGGGCATTCCCTTGCCGGCCACGTCCCCGAGCGCGAAGCCGAACGCTCCTCCCGGCATTTCGAAGTAGTCGAAATAGTCGCCCCCGACCTCGCGGCACGGCAGGTTGCGGCTGCAGGCGCACGCGAAGGGCAGGGTGCGCTCGGGCGCAGGCAGCAACGACTGCTGGATCTCGCGCGCGATGACGAGCTCCTCTTCCATCCGGCGCTTTTCCTCGGATTCCTTGAAGAGCCGGGCGTTGTAAATCGCCATCGCGGCCTCGGAAGCCAGGGTTTCGAGCGCGTCGACCTGCGTGGCGGAGAGGCGTTCGGCGGCGGTCTGACTGTCGACGTAAAGCACGCCGATCGTTTCGCCGCGCCCCTCGGTGGAATCCGCGACGGCGTCATGCAGGGCCCGGTAATGCAAGGGCACGCAGACGATTCGGCGAAGCCCGAGCTGGCGCGTGGAGGAATGATTTCCCAGGTCGTCCAGGTCCAGGTCGTTGATGACCTTGCGCTTCCCGGTTTGAAAGACCTCATCGGGCACCCGCCGGCTGGTCTTGAACGAAGTGCCGTCCAGCGGCTGCTTGCAGTTGTTGCGCGCGCAGCGGAAGCTCAGGCTGCCGTCGCGTTCCTTGAGCATGATGAAACCGCGCTCGGCCCCCGTCAGCTCGACCGCCGTGTCGACCACCAGGCTCAGGAGGTCGTCCAGCAGCGGGATGGAACTCACCGCCCGCAGCGTCGAAAGCAGCAGGCCCATCTCACGGAAGCCGCGGATCGAAAGGCCTGCGCCCGACACGGCTTCGCGGGTGCCGAGCAGAGACTGCAGCAGGTCGCCGGTGTGGAAGCTCAGGCTCACACCTTGCGGGCCGCCCAGTTGGATGCGGTCGCCCGGGGCGAGTTCCTTCTCTTCGATCCTGACCCCGTTCACCCAGGTGCCGTGCTTGCTGCCGAGGTCGCGCAACACGTGAAGGTCGTCCTGGACCCGGATCTCGGCATGGAAGCGCGAAACGCTCATGTCCGCTAGCACCAGATCGTTTTCCGAGCTGCGGCCGATCGTGAAGCGCGGCGGTATGACGGCCGCCCAGTGTTCCTTGCCGACATGGTCGAGATAGCGCAGGCGCCCTCGGACGCCGATGCGCTGCTGCGGCTCGCCCGCCCGCGGGCCGCGCGCGACGCGCTCCAGGCTCTCCTCGAGCGATAGCGCCGTCAGCGGCAGCGGCAGAAGGTCGGCAGCCCCCGCGCGCCATGCCTGGAGAGCGAGCTCGGCCGAAGGCTTTTCGGCCAGCAGGACCACGCGAGCGTGCCCGCAGGAACCGACGAACTCCCCGGGAGCGTGCGCCCCCGCCCCCACATGGGCATAGACCAGATCCGGTGCCAGCGCCCGGATCCGCTCGGCGAGCCGCCCGGGTTCGGCCGCGGAAGATACGGTATGCCCGGCAGCCGTCAGATGCGCATGCGCCAGTGCCTCGTCGGCCGCGGGCAATCCCGCCAGGAGAATTCTGTATGTGCCGGCCATGATATTCTGCTGCGCGGAACCCCGCGCGCATCATATCATAAAGTGCGCCGGGCCGTGCCCGCGCAACCCTGTTATCGATATGGACCCTCAGCGGTCGGGAGGATCGATCATGAAATCCAGAGTGATATTGCGAATCTGCACCCCGGTGGCCGCATTCCTGCTCGCAGCGGCCGCAGCCGGCATTGCGGCATCCGGATCTGCGACCACCTACCAGAAGCCCCCGAAGGCCGTTCTCGACATCCTGGACGCGCCCGATGCACCCCAGGTCCTGGTCAGCCCTGCCGGCGATCAGATCCTGCTGGTGGATACGATCCGCTATCCTTCAATCGCGGACCTGGCACGGCCGATGCTGCGCCTGGCCGGGTTGCGCATCGACCCGGAAACCAATGGGCCGCACGGCGCCGGGCGCGTGACCGGCTTGACGCTGGTCGGCATCGCCGACGGCGGCACGCGCAAGATCGCGCTTCCTGCTGATTTCCGCGGCGCCATCGGCGGCGCTGCCGCAGGCATGCCGCCCTTCGGGCGCGGCGGCGGGCCGTGGAGTGCCGACGGCAAGTACATTGCGCTCACCAACACCACGCCCAAGGGCACCGAGCTGTGGATCGTCGACACCGCGAGCGCCCAGGCGAGAAAGATCCCCGGGATCATGGTCAATGCCGCCTACGGGGAACCCGTCCAGTGGATGCCCGATCAGCATACGCTGCTCGTCCAGACGATACCGGCGGGACGCGGGCGGCCGCCCGCGGCTCCGGCCGTCCCCACCGGGCCCAATGTCCAGGAGAACTACGGCAAGCAGGCGCCCGTCTGGACTTTCCAGGATCTGCTGGGAAACGCGCACGACGAGGACCTCTTCGATTACTATGCGACCGCGCAGCTCGGCACGCTGGACCCGGCCTCGGGAAAGTTCACGCCCGTGGGAAAGCCCGGCATCTTCCGGACCGCAAGGCCGTCGCCCGACGGCCGGATGATCCTGGTCGCCCGTGTGCACCGCCCCTATTCCTATATCATCACGCACGAGAATTTCCCCAAGGACGTCGAAGTGTGGGATCGTGCCGGCAACACGCTGTACACGCTGGCCCGGCTTCCCCTGCAGGAGCAGGTGATGAACAACGGCGTGCCCGTCGGGCCGCGCGAGTACGACTGGCGCCCGACCGAGCCGGCGACCCTGGTCTGGGTCGAGGCCCTCGATGAAGGCAACCCGCGCGCCAAGGTGCCCTTCCGCGACCGCCTTCTGATGCTCAAGGCGCCCTTCAAGGATCAACCGGCCGAGATCGCAAAGACGGAATTCCGCTACGCCGGCCTCATGTGGGGCGAAAAGGGCGGCCTCGCCCTGCTGAGCGAAGCGGATCGTAACACGCGCTGGCGCCGCGCCTGGGCGCTCGACGTCGACAGGCCGGGCGAAAAGCCGCGCAAGATCTGGGACATGTCGCAGCAGGACCGCTACAACGACCCCGGCGCGCCCATGACGAAAACCCTGCCGAACGGCAGGTCGGTCATGTTGCAGAACGGCTCTTCGATCTATCTCACCGGCGCGGGCGCCTCGCCGCAGGGCGATCGGCCGTTCCTGGACATGTTCGACCTCGGCAGCCTGCAGAAGACGCGCATCTATCGATGCGCCGAGAAAACCTACGAGACCGTCCTCGCGGTGCTCGATCCGGGTGCCGACAGGTTCCTGACGCGCCTGGAGACGCAGACCGAGCCGCCCAACGTTCTCGTGCGCCGCAGGGACGGCTCGCAGGAGCGCGCGCTCACGCAGTTCCGGGACCCCACGCCCCAGATCCGCGGCATCACGAAACAACTGGTCACTTACAAGCGAGCCGACGGCGTCGATCTTTCGATGACGCTCTATCTGCCGGCCGACTACAAGCAGGGCGAGCGGCTGCCCACGGTCATGTGGGCCTATCCGCGGGAGTACAGCGACGCGGCCGTCGCCGGCCAGGTGACCGGCTCACCCTACCGCTTCACCACCATCACCGGACCCTCCCACCTGTTCCTGCTGACCCAGGGATATGCCATCCTGGACGATGCGGCGCTGCCCGTCATCGGCGATTCGATCACGGTCAACGAGACCTACATCGACCAGATCGTGGCCGGGGCGAAGGCAGCCATCGACAAGGCCGTCGAGATGGGTGTGACCGACCGGAACCGGGTCGGCGTCGGCGGCCACAGCTACGGCGCTTTCATGACCGCCAACCTGCTGACGCATTCGGACCTGTTCAAGGCCGGCGTGGCGCGCAGCGGGGCCTACAACCGGACACTGACGCCGTTCGGCTTCCAGCAGGAGCTGCGGACCTTCTGGGAAGCGCCGGAGCTCTATTTCAAGATGTCGCCCTTCATGCACGTGACCAAGATCCGCACGCCGATCCTGCTGATTCACGGGGAACGCGACAACAATTCGGGAACCTTCCCGATCCAGTCCGAGCGCTATTACCATGCGTTGAAGGGCAACGGCAAGGATGTGCGCTATGTGACCTTGCCGCTGGAATCGCACGGCTACGCGGCGCGCGAGACGATCGAGCACGTGATCTGGGAGCAGATCACCTGGTTCGACCGGTGGGTCAAAAACGCGGGCAAGTAGGTCCGCCGCGCAGGTAGGTCCGCCGCGCCGCGGCGGACCGTGAGCTTATTGCTTCAAGTCACCGGTCCCGCGCGGCGCGCGGGCCATGTCCGTTCCGGAGGGACGGAAGCGAACCTGGAGAAAAGGGAGCGGCATGCGACAAGCCCCGAAGGGCCGGCAGAGGGATAAATCAGAAACGTCGGTCTGTCGGCCCTCCGGGGCTCGCCTCATCGATACGCACCTTTCCGGGGGTTCGCCTGCGGCTCACCCCCGGCTACCGGCTCGGGGCCCCTGCCGGGGCCTGGCGCTCGCCCCAAACTGCATCGCCGCGATTTCCCATGCTTCGCCTGCGGCTCACCCCCGGCTACCCGCTCGGGGCCCCTGCCGGGGCCTGGCGCTCGCCCCAAACTGCATCGCCGCGATTTCCCATGCTTCGCCTGCGGCTCACCCCCGGCTACCCGCTCGGGGCCCCAGCCGGGGCCTGGGGATCGCCCCAAACTGCATCGCCGCGATTTCCCATACTTCGCCGGCGGCTCACCCCCGGCTACCGGCTCGGGGCCCCTGCCGGGGCCATGTCCGTCCCGGAGGGACGGAAGCTGGTAGCTCCAGGTGAGCGGAAGCGAACCTGGAGAAAAGGGACGGCATGCGATAAGCCCCGAAGGGCCGGCAGAGGGATAAATCAGAAACGTCGGTTTGTAGGTCCGCCGCGCCGCGGCGGACCGTGAGCTTATTGCTTCAAGTCACCGGTCCCGCGCAACGCGCGCGATCTGCCCGGCCTGTTGCGGCTGATCCGCTGGTAGAAAACAGTTGAAAGCCCGATCGACTTCTGTCTAGCATAGCAGTGTCACGGGAAAAGAAAGTGCAGTTCAAATGCGTTATGCGCATTGCCGGGTTCATCGTACGGCGGCGCATTTCGCCGCAACGTGGTTCTTTGCATCTTTCGCCAACGGGATTTCTCCCTTTTCCGCTAAGAAGGAGGAATGCCTCTTATGATCAGTTTCCATGACAAGCGGCTGAGATGGGCGCTCGCGGCGTTGATCCTGCTTGCTTTTCCCGTCTCGGCCCTAATGGCTCAGACTGCCGGTGCCAGGTTGGAAGGGATTGTGAAGGACCAGTCCCAGGCGGTCATTCCCGGCGTCACCGTCACGGCCGTCAACGAAAACACCGGCATTTCCTATACCAGCCTGACCAATGACACCGGGCTTTACGTTTTCGTGACGCTGCCGCCCGGCACTTACACCCTCACGTGCGAGCTGCAGGGCTTCAAGCGTTACGTCAACAAGGGCCTGACCCTCAACGTGGGCGCGACCGCCACGGTCAATATCGTGCTGGAACCGGCGAGATCACCAATGAGGTGATCGTGAGCGCGGCCGCACCGCTGATCGACGTCACCTCGGGCAAGATCGGCGCCGTGGTGCAGGAGCAGCAGATCGTCGATTTGCCGCTGAACGGCCGCAATCCCATGATGTTCTATTATCTGCAGGCGGGCACCAACCCGCTCGACTCGCTCGGCGGCCAGCAGGCGGTGGGCAGCGTCGACGGCCTGCGCACCAACGCCAACAACGTGCGCATCGACGGCGTATGGGCGGCCGACGCTTCCTACGACATGTCGCCGGCGGCACCCAACGTCCCCGTGCCGCTCGAGGCGGTCGGCGAGTACCGCGTGGTCACCTCGTCGGCGACGGCCGATTCCGGCCGCGGGGCGGGCGCGCAGGTGAGCGTGGTCTACAAATCGGGTACCAACGAATTCCACGGAAACGTCTACGAGTTCAACCGCAACACGGCCTACAACGCGGGCGAGTTCTTCGCCAACAAGTCCGGCCAGGGGAAGCCCAAGTTCATCCGCAACCAGTACGGCGCCAGCCTCGGCGGCCCGATCATCAAGAACAAGACCTTCTTCTTCGGCACCTGGGAGGGCCAGCGGGAGATAGCGGGCAACACGATGAACTTCCTGACCTACACGGCGCCCGTGCGCCAGGGCGTCTTCCGTTACAACACCACCGGCACCAACAACAAGACCACCATGGTCAATCCCCAGACGGGAGAGCCCCTGGTTCCTTTCTCCACGATCAATCTCTACACGATCGATCCGACGCGCCTCGGCCCCGACACCTCTGGAAGGGTCGAGCGGGTGTTCAAGGAGATGCCCTTGCCGAACAACTACGACATCGGCGACGGCTTCAACCTCGGCGGCTACCGGTTCCTGGGGAACGAGCCGAACAATTACAACCAGTTCGTGGCCAAGATCGACCACGCGCTGAGCGCCAAACACCAGTTGAGCGTCTCCTTCGGCGGCTTCTGGCGGCATAACGAAAGTTCGTTTTTCCCCAACGGTTATGCGGGCCAGCTTTACGACGAGACCAAACGCAACATCTTCATCGGCATCGTGTCGGCGCTCACGCCGACGCTCACCAACGAATGGCGTGCCGGCGCCACGCAGCGCAAGACGGTGGGCAGCCCCGAGAACCCGGCCAACTTCGACCCCAAGGGCAATTTCCAGCTCACCGGGCTGGGATCGGCGCGCACGGGCAGCAACTTCATGGGAGTTTATCTGCCGCAGCGCAACCCGATCGACGCCTTCAATATCAGCGACAACGTCTCGTGGGTCGTCAAGAACCACACGATCAAGTTCGGTTTCGAAGTCACCCACACGACCAAGAACAACTGGTTCGGCGGGGATGATTACATCCCGGCGGTTTATACCAGCACCACCTACAATCCTTCGACCGTCCCGGCGCTGACGGGCCTGCACAGCACGGATCGCACCAGGGCGCAGCAGCTCGTGAACGACGTGACCGGCACGATCGGGCACATCACCCAGACCTATAACGCCAACTCGCTCGCCCTTGGATTCGTCCCCTACGACACGCGCCATCGCCTCCTGAACCAGCGCGAGTGGGGCGCCTTCTTCCAGGACACATGGAAGATCCGCCAGAATCTGACCATCAACTTCGGCACCCGCTGGGATCTCCTGCCCCCGGCCTATATGAAAAACGGCGTCTACACCTATCCCAAGCAAGGTTCCGTTTCCGTGTTCGGCGTCTCCGGTCCCGCGGGCATCTACGAGACCGGCCTGGCCCCGAACAAGGGGAAGGACATCGTCGACTGGGATTGGAACAACTTCGGGCCCAACCTGGGCTTGACCTGGGATCCGTTCAAGGACGGGAAGATGAGCGTGAGCGCGAACTTCCGCGTGGCCTACGACCGCCAGATGCAGTCGGTCTACAGCCGCCTGGAAGACCAGAACATGGGCATGAACGTCCAGCTTACCGCGGTTCCCAAAATCCGCTTCTCCGATCCCACGCTCTATACGGTGTGGGGAGACAGCAAGGGGATCCGGCTTCCCGTCGGCAAGCCGTTCGAGCCCATCCCGTTCGTGCGGCAGGGGCGTGCCTACGCTCTGGCCGAGACCATCCGGACGCCGTACACGGAGAGCTGGTCGCTCAGGATCCAGCGCGAGCTGATGAAGGACTGGTACCTGCAGGCCGCTTACGTCGGCAACACCTCGGTCGGCGGCTGGCGCGCCATCAATTACAACCAGATCGAGATCCGGAAGAACGGCTTCCTGCAGGGGTTCCTGGCGGCGCAGCGCAACCTGGCCGCCAACGGTGATCCCCTCGTGGGCGAGCCGACCGGGACCTTCGGCCAGATCTTCTCCAAGCTCCCCTCCTCGGCGCGTTCCGGCCAGAAGACCAACATCACGAACGGTGTCGCGGCCACGGTCGCCGACTACCTGGACACTTACACCCCCACGGGCGGCCAGCGCGGCGACCTGGTGACGCAGGCCGGGCTGCCGAATACGTTCTTCCGCATCAACCCGCAGGTCCAGAACGCGACCATCTGCGACAACCTGTCGGTTTCCACCTATCACGCCATGAAGCTCGAGCTCGGCAAGCGCTTCAGCGGCGGCACTTACCTGCAGTTCAACTACACCCTGGGCAAGGGTCTGACCGACTATGTCGGCGGCCAGGGCCAGTATGACGACTTCAGGGACAACGAGAACCGCAGGCTGGACAAGTCGCTCCAGAACTACGATTCCACCCACATCATCCAGGCCAACTGGCTCTGGCAGCTGCCGTTCGGCGAGGGCAAGCGCTGGCTGAACAGCGGTCCCGGCTTCATGGACTACCTGTTCGGCGGCTGGTCCCTGAACGGCATCTTCTCGCTGGCCACCAGCCGGCCGTTCACGATCACCAGCAACCGCAACATGCTGACGCTCAACGATACGAGCACGGTGGATTACAGCGGAAAGGATTTCAACATCGCCTCGAAGGTGATCAAGGGCGGCGACGGAGTCATCCGGGCCCTGACGGAGGATGAGGTCAAGCTCTTCTCCTTCCCGCCTCCGGGCAGCCCGGGCGGCACGCCGCAGAGAGCCTTCCGCGGGCCGATGTACAGCAACTGGGACGCGAGCCTGCTGAAGAATTTCAAGGCGGCGTTCCTGGGCGAGCAGGGGTACGTCCAGTTCCGCGCGGAAGCCTTCAACGTGCTGAACCATCCCAACTTCACGACGCCGAACGGAACCCTGACCTCGGGCAATTTCGGGCAGATCAGCGGCAACCGTTCCGCGCGCATCCTGCAGTTCGCCCTGAAGGTCAACTTCTGACCTTGCGATCTCCGGCGGAGGTACGGGATTTCCCGCGCCTCCGCCTGGAGTCTTCATAGATCGGCGGGAACCCCGGCCGGAAAAGGTCTCGATGGGCGGGACACGGCTTTCGGTCGTCTGCGCCTCGGCATGCTTCTGCGCGGTTGCCGCAATCGCCGTTCCGCTCCAGAAGACCTCGAAGCCCCCGGCGCCTGACCCCGCCGCCCTTCCCAGGCTCGAGGAACTCGCCCGGCGCATCGCATCCAGGGAAACGGAACTCTTTTCCGTCTGGCTGCAATACACCTACCGGCAGTATATCGACATCCGCGTGGAATACCTCGGCAAGGTCACCAAGGAAAACCTCACGATCGTTTCCGAAGTCGTCTTCCTCGACGACGGCCGGCGCGAGGTAAGAGTGATCGAGCGCCGCGGCGGCTTCTCGCAGCTCAAGATGGGTCCGGGAGTCGAGGAAGTCCTGAACAACCTGCTTCCTTTCGCGCTGACGGAGCGCGAGCTGCCGAACTACGCGCTGGAATACCTGCGGACGGAGAAACTGGGCGGGAAGCTCTGCCACGTCCTGGGCGTGCAGCCGAAACAAATCGAGGACGGCAGGGTCTACTTCGAGGGCGAGATCTGGGTGGAAGCAAAGACGCTTCAGATCGTCAGGACCGTCGGCCGGCCGGTGCCGCAATCGGAATCGAGCGCGTTTCCCGATTTCGACACCGTGCGCGAGACCGTCGACGGGAAGTATCTCTTCCCGGTGCGCGCCGTCAGCAACAGCCTCCTGTCTTTGCCCAAGGGAGCGATCCGCATCCAGCAGATCGTGCAGTACAAGAACTACCGGCGCTTCGGCTCGAATGTCAAAGTAGGCTTCCCCGACCGGCCGTGAGCTCTCGCGGAAACCCGCACGGCCGGTGAGGGCGGGCGTCAGGGAGGACGAATGAGCAACCTTGCGCAATCCAAACCCGAATCCGGGGTAGTTGAAAGCAGGCGCAGGTTCGTCGCCGTGACCGGCTGTCTCGGGGCGGCGGTTGCGGCTTTCCTGCCGCTGTGGCAGCGGGCGAAGGGCGCACCCGCTGCAGCGTCGCTCGGGACGGAGGACAGGATTGCGCTCGCGTTGGCTCGCTTCCGCGGCGGCTTTCATTGCTCGCAGTCGGTGTTGGAAGCGTATGCGGCGGACATCGGTCTGGATCCCGAACTGGCGCGGCGGCTGGCAGCCGCCCTTGCGGGCGGCTCGACGGTCGGAGGGGAGTGCGGGGTGGTGGGCAGCGCCTACCTGGTTCTGGGCACGAAGTATGCGGGGGACCTGCCCGCTTACGGGGACACGGCGCTCGAGGAACGGCTCTGGAGCCGCGTCCGGCGCTTCGTCGCGGAATTCAGGCGGCGCAACGGCGCCATCAATTGCCGCGAGCTGCTGGGCGTCGATGCCTTCACGAAGGAAGGACGCGAGGAAGCCCTGCGCAGGGATCTCTTCGCCGTCCGCTGCCCGAAATACATACGCGACGGGATCGAGATACTCGATTCGCTGGATTGACGGCGCCGGCCCCGATCGGCGGTCATTCCGGGTTCAGCGCACCGTGAACGACACCGAGCGCGCCGCGCGCGTGCTGCCGTCGGGAAGTTCGAGCTGCACCTCCAGCCTGTAGCTCGCAGGCTCGAGCGCCGCCAGGGACAGCCGGGGTGCCAGCAGGAAGCCGTTCCAGGGATGGCGCGCGCCGCCTGCCACCGGCTTCGGGTCGGAGCCGGTGACGAGGGTCTCGCCGCGATAGAGGTTCATCCGGTATCGGTATGACGATCTGCTCGGGTCGTCCGGGTCGCTCACGTCATAGACATGGAAGAAGGCGGTGAGATGGCCCGCGCGCGCGAATGACCCCGTCAAAGCCGGAACCCAGATCGAGTCGCCCATCCTGAGGGGGTCGTACGTTTCGCGCGCTTCGGAATTCGCGGCGCTTGCCGCCAGTTGACGCTGCGCCAGTACGATCGTGCTGATGGCCGGGCGGCCGGCATCGAAGGGCGCCATCTCGAGCACGTCGCGCCGGCTGCCCATGCGCCCGCTCGGCTCCTCTCGGATCACGGTCTTCAACTGATAGGTGCCGGGCGGAAGCACGAAGTGCATGGCCAGCGTCGCTCCCTCCTGCAGGAAAGCTCCGAGGTTCGATTCATCCAGGCTGAGACGGTAGTCCTGCCGGATGTCGCGCACGAGGGCGCCGGTCTCGTCGAACACGGCGGCGAGCAGCTTGAATTCCGCGGTGCGCCGTCCTCCGTCGTCGCGCAGGGTGACGGATCCCGGGCGCAGCGTCAGCGTGACCCGCGCCAGGCTCTCGCCCCGCGGGCCGGCGAAGTATGCCGGGACGATCTCCGCTTGGAGGTCGTCGAGGAGGTTCGCGTCATAGAGGGCCTGGGACATCCGCGCTTCGGCGGAACCGGCCGCCGAGGAATCCGAGGCGACGGCGTAGTAGCCGCCGCGCGCCCGCACGCGATATCCCCTGAGGCGCGGTGCCAGGCGGACCTCGATCCTGCGGAAGCGGCCGTCGGCAGCCTGGTTGGCCGGCATATAGGTCAGCTCGTAGTAGGAGTGTGCGTCTTTCAGGGCCTGCTCGAGTCCCCTGAAGAACTCGTTGGTGTTGCGCAGGGTCACGCCGCCCGTGGCTGCGGCGATCTCGCCGAGGCAGTCCTCGAGCGAGTTGGCACGGTTTTCCATGCGCACCAGATCGAAGGCGCTGTTGCCCGCGACCACCATGCCCGCCGAGGCGAAGGTCGTCGCCTGGGAGGGCTGCGACAAATGAACGGGGCGGCCGGGGTCGACCTGCTCCATCCCGCGCGGGTTGACGGTGTAGATTGCGACGTTGGCGCGGTTTGCCGCGTCGATCAGCCTGGGGAGCGCGGGGCGGACGGTCTCGGATATCGCGAATCCTTCCGATACCAGGATGACGGTCTTGCGCTCCTTGAGCACGCCGAGCGCCCGGCACACCGACTGCAGCGTGTAAAGCACGCCGCGCGCGCTGAAGTCGTTCTCGAGCGAAAAGATGCGCGCCGCATCCCTCCAGGCCGTCGTGTCGATCTGCGAGCTTTCGGGGAGACCCGTGTAAAGGCAGGCGCTCTCGAAGGGCGACGGCGCCTGTTCCGCATCCCGAACAGCCTTCTCCGTCCGGGCGGCGGCGCCCGTGCCGCGCAGCGATTGCCCCAGGGCCCTGCGCGCTGCCGCGAGCAAAGCCTGCCGGTCGTTGGTGAAGGTCTGCAGCAATCCTCCGGAGTGGCTCATGGTCGCGATCGCCATGAGATCCTGCGGCAGCAGGCTCGCGGCGATCAGCCTTTCCAGGGCTTCCGTTACCTGGTAGAGATTGCTCCAGCGGCTGCTCAGATCGTCGATCATGAGGAGAAAGAGGCGGGGCGGCTCGGTCACGGCCGCCGGGCCCGGCGCAATCCCGACCGGCGGCGCGGGCCGTGCAGCCGGCGGCAATTCCGTGTGCACCCCGCGGAAATCCTGGATCTTCTGCAGGACCCCGTCTTCGTATATTTCGAAGTCCTCCCGGCGCAGATCCGCAGGATAGCGGCCCGACCTGTCGGTGACCACGGCGTCAAGCACGACCAGGCTGACGGCCGCTTTGTACTGGGGGGGCTGTTGCGGATTCCTGTCGCCCGCGAATGCAATCGCGGCGGCCGCCAGGATCGGCACGAATCTTCGGCAGGCCCGGGTCATCATTTTATATTTTACCCCCGCCGCGGCTAGCCGGCGATTCGGAAAGCGGCCTGGGTTTCCACGGTCTCGTTGGTGATCTGGTCGGTGATGCGGAATACGACCGTGTAATCTCCGGGCGGATGCGCCGAGATATCGATGTAAAGGGGCACGGCCAGCAGGTCGCGGTCCATGACGACGCTGCGGCTCACATCCCGATACGGGGTCTCGGTTCCTTGCCTCGGCCTCAGCTGGTACTCCACCTTCACCGACGGTCGATCCTTGCTGGGGTCTATGGCGGCGCTGTATACCTCCAGGTAGACACCGAGGTATTCGCCCTTGTGGAAGGTCTCGTCGACGCGCGGCCTGATGCGGAAGCGGCCGAAGGCGAACCGGTCCCGGCGCTGTTCTTCTTCCGTCAGGGGGATCATTTCCGAAGTCAGCACGACCGGGCTTGCGCAGAAGCGGCCGTCGGGGAAGGCAGGCACGGCCAGCCCCTGGCTGAAGGTGCCGAGCTTGCCGGTGACGGCGTCTTTGAGAAGGACGTCGAGCTTGAATCTTCCCGGAGGCAGGCGCATGAGACGGTGATAGATCGACGACGAATATTTCTGGGCGGCGTACTCTTCGGGCGTGAGCTGCTTGACGATTTCGTCGTCGAACTCGAAAACCGTGTTGCCCGTCAGGCCCGATACGCGGCCGTAGAGCTGCAGCTTGCTCACCCGCAGCGAGCCCTGGGTTTCGAAGGTCACGGCCGAATTCGGTATCTGAAGCGTCAGGGGTGCCAGGGCGGTGTTGCCCGCCAGTTTGAGGAAGTAGACGTAGCCGGTGAAGGGAAGCAGGTTGTAGCTGATGCGCGCGCTGACCTCGGCGCGCAGGTCCCTGAACTGGATGACCGGGGGCTTCTGCAGGTTGGCGGCGAGTTCGGTGCGCGCGAAAGGCGTGTACTTGGCGCGCTCGCCCGCGATGCCCATGGAGTCGGCGACGCCGTAGTCGCGCACGCCCGCGATGCGCGCCCAGCGCAGCTCGCCGGGATCGCGGCCCTTCCAGTCCATCTCCTCGGCTTCGGTCATGCCGGCCCACGGCACATGGAGGAACTCGTCCTTGATATTGGGATTGTTGGCGATCTTGTACAGGTTGCCGCCGGAATAGTCGACGAACTCGATCTCGATATCGTCCCCGACCCCCGGTATGTGCCGGTATTCCCACCGTTCGAAGGGATAGGTCGAGGTCCACCCGCCCCCTTCCTCCTGGCGCCGCTGGTAGGGCCCGCCGGCCGGGTGGGTTTCGATGCGGTCCGGCTTGCCGTATTTGATATAGATCCTGCCGCGATCGGTCATCCATCCGGGGATACCCGCCGCGAATACGTCGTTGGCGTACTGGATGCGCCGGTAATGCTCCTCGCGGAACTCATTGTCCGGCGTCGTCGGATCCGGGTCGCGGCGCCGCCAGAACTGCTCGATGAACTGCTCCTTCTCCTCGTCGGTCTGGAGCTTCAGGAAGACGGCTCTTTCTTCTTCAGTGATGATGTACTTGACGTCCCTTTCGAGCCACTGCTTGTAGTAGTTCGACAGGGATTCTTCCTTTTTCGGCTTCCCGGACTGATTCTTCTCCTGGACCGCGCGGGCCGAGACGGCGGAGAGGAGCAGGATCCCCAGAAGCAGCCTCGAATACCTCATGATTGAGATTATAAGTTTCGCCCGCAGGCTACTCAACCTCGAAACTCGCGCGAGCGTCACCGGGGCCTGAGGGCGGGTGGTTTCGAGGTGCCGTGGCCCGTCAAGGAAACCGTGAGGCGGAAGGGGCCCGGTTTTTCCGCACGGATGGTGAAAGGCACCACGTTGCGGCTGCCGCCGCTGCTTTGGACCCGGATCTCGGGCAGACCGTCGAAGCTGACCGAGGGCGTGTCGGCGGCGAGCCTGACAGCCACCGGACCATCCGTTCCCTCGATGCGCAGCAACCCGTCATGCAGCTCGCCGGGCCGGAGGACGCGGGGGGGCAGGACCTCCGCCGTCACTCGCACCAGCAGGACTCTGAATGCCGGACCGGCGAGCCCCCGGCTGTTGATGGGCCGCACTTCGACCGGGCCGGCGCCGGCCAGGCGCGCCACGACAAAATCCGAGCCGACTGCCAGCGGCAGGCACGATCTTCCGCCGACCGCGATGCGCGCGGTCGAGGCGAGATTCCTGCCTGTGATCCGCGCCAGCGCGCCGTCGAGAAGCGGGCCCTGCGTGCCCCCGCCGGGATAGGCTTCTATCGAATCGATGATCGGCAGCTTGGGGTGCGGATCCCCGATCCGGCTGACGAAGTCGTGATAGATTTCCGGCTCGGTTATGAGGTTCGCAAGCGCAAAGACATCGCGCGGCCGCACTTCCGCATGAAACCCGGCATTCGATTCGCGGGCGGGAAGCCCCCCCGGTGCGATCACCATTCCCTCGAACAGCAGCTTCGCCGGAGGGTCGGCCGCAGCCAGTGCGAGCGCCGACGCCAGGATCACCGCCGCGCATCTCATGTTCTTTTCTTTACGCCTTTTCCCCCTTCAGCGCAAGTTTCGCCGGCAAGATGCTCGATCCTGAAACTATCGGGCGGACTCGAGGGTTCTGGCAATAGGAGTAGATCCCGCGCGCGGTCCGGCACGGCATGCCGGACCCCTGCCGGTGCCTGAAGCGCCGCTGTCGCCGGAACCGGGTTGACGGACTATGGCCGGAGTGCTAAATAGGGCTGCGGAGAGGTGCTTGGCGCAATGTTGCGCGCGGTTCATGACATAAGACTTGTCGGCCGCGGGGACCGAACCGAAACCACCGTCGTCGATGTGGGCGGGGTTCCTGTCGGGGGCCGGGACATCATCGTCATGGCCGGGCCTTGTGCCGTCGAAAGCGAGGAGCAGCTGGTTTCGACCGCCGTCGCCGTGAAGCGGGCCGGGGCCAGGATACTGCGGGGCGGGGCATTCAAGCCGCGCACCTCCCCTTACTCCTTCCGCGGCCTGCAAGAGGAAGGGCTCAGACTGCTCGGAGAAGCCCGGCGCGTCACCGGCCTGCCGGTGGTCACCGAGGCCATGGACACGAGACACCTCGACCTGGTCTGCGCCTACGCGGACATGATCCAGATCGGTTCGCGCAACATGCAGGATTACACGCTGCTCGAGGAGGCGGGCCGAACCCGCCTGCCGGTGCTCCTCAAGCGCGGCTTCAGCTCGACGATCGAGGAATTCCTGCTGGCCGCCGAGTACATCGCCAGCTCCGGCAACGATCGCATCGTGCTGTGCGAGCGGGGCATACGAACGTTCGAGACCTCGACGCGCAACACGCTGGATCTCAATGCCGTGCCGGTGCTCAAGCGCTGGTCGCACCTGCCCGTCATCGTGGACCCGAGTCACGGGACCGGCTTGTGGTGGCTGGTGCCGCACATGGCGCGCACCGCGGTGGCTGCGGGCGCCGACGGGCTGCTGATCGAAGTTCATGTCAACCCGCAGGAGGCGTTGAGCGACGGCGAGCAGTCGCTGCGCCCCGAAAAGTTCGAGCGCATGATGAACGATATCCGGCCCGTGGCTCTGGCGATGAATCGGGGCTGGTAGGCGGCCGGAGCATCGGCCGGGGATACCGCACCTCTGCTGGGAAACTCGGAATTGGGATCCGGTAGCTTGCGACCTTCGCCGACCGAATATCCAGGTTCGCCCGTGTGCCTGTCGCGCCGCGCCGACGGCCCGCTTGCCTCGGAGATCTTCGGGGTGTGCCGCCCCGATCCCTCCAAGGCCGGGAACATTGCCGCGCAGGCGGCACAGGTTCACGAAGGCATGCGCGGACTCCTGAAAAGTGCAGGCGGCCTGCCGGCGCATGTCGTGCGCGAATGGGTGCATTTCCGGAACATACGGCAGGACCTGGCGGCCTTTCTCGACGCCAGGGAGCGGGCGCAGGGCGGCAGCGCAGCGCAGGAGCATTTGCGCCCGGCTTCCATCTTCGTCGAGCAACCGCCGCTGGATCCCGCATCCCGCGTCGAGGTTTCCTTCCATGCGGTCATTCCGCGGGACGGCGATTCTCCGGCTCCCGCGAGCCTCGACGCCGACCGGGCCTGCTCCTGCACAGGCTGCCTGCCCCCGGCCGTCCGGCCGCTGCGCCTGGGTCGAACGCTGCATCTTTTCGCCGCCGGCATCTGCGGCCCTCCGGGCGATCTCTTTGACGAGGCATACGGCATGTACGAAGCCGCCGCCGCGTTGCTGCGCAGGGCAGGGATGGACTTCGGCCATGTCGTGAGAACCTGGATCTACCTGAGGGACATCGGGCGCGACTACGCCGAGTTCAACCGGGCGCGCCGCAGCTTTTACGGGCGTGCGGGCCTGGAGCTGTTTCCCGCGAGCACGGGCATAGAGGGCGGGTGCGCGGCAGCCGGGCACAATCTGCTGATGGCGCTGCACGCCGCCGGCTCGCCGCATCCCGTCGGTATGACGGCGATGCATACGCCCACGTTGAACGAGGCTGCCAGCTACGGATCGGACTTTTCGCGCGGCGTCAGGTTCGCGGACGGCAACAAGATATCGCTGCTGATTTCCGGCACCGCCAGTGTGGACGAACGAGGCCGCACCGCCCATGAAGGCGACCTCGCCGGACAGCTCGAGCGCATGCTGGAGAACGTGTCCACCCTGCTTGCCGGCCAGGGCGCGTCCTTCGAACAGGTCGTCTCGCTCACGACCTACCTGAAGGATCCCGCCGGGGCGCCTGCGCTGCTCGATGCGCTGCGGCGCCGCGGCCTGGAGAACATCCCCAACGTTCTCGTGCAGGCCGTGGTATGCCGCCCCGATCTCCTCTGCGAAATGGAAGCAGCCGCAGTCCTTCCGCTCCCTTGTTGAACCGCCGCCACGGCAGGGGCAGGATTGTGCTTGAATTCGGCCTTCCCGTTCCGCTAATTTAGCCCGCGAACGACAGCAAGCCGCGGCCGCCCGGTCGAATGAAGGCGCAGGCGTCGCCGGCCGGTCACGGCGAGTGAAATGTTCGGTTTCGGCATGGAGGTTTCATGAGGAAATCCCAAGCGCGGTTCGCCATTTCTATCGTGAGCGTTTTTCTTCTGTTGACCATGCTCGCGGCGTCGCTTCCGGCCCAGGATCATGTGGTCAAACCGGGCGACCTGCAGAAGGCGCTGGTCGGCGCATCGCAGCAGAGGCTGGACAATATCGCAAAGATCCAGGGCTTGCTGGCAGGAGAGAACGCCCAAAGGGCGCTCGCCGCAGCCGGCATCGAGCCGGGCAGGATCCGCCAGGCCATCGCCATGCTCGACGATGACGAGCTGGCCCGGCTGGCGGCGCGCGCCGAAGAGCTTCAGGCGGATTTTGCGGCCGGGGACGTGAGCGATCGCATGATGCTCTATGTGCTGCCGATCGTCGCGGTTGGATCCCTGGTTGCGCTCCTGGTGGTCATGCCGTAACCTGTGGTCGCCGATGCTCCCGGCGGCGCGTCTGCCATGCATCCTGCTCTGCGCTCTCGGGATCCGGGTCGCCGCACAGACCATCTGGCTGGACGTTCCCTTCGTTGAGCAGGTCGAGAACGGGTGCGGGGCCGCCTGTGTCTCGATGCTGATGCATTACTGGCACGGGAATTCGCCCGGCGCCGTCGCGCCCGACGACGCGGCGATCCGCGAGCGGCTGCGGCCGCGGGATCGCGGGGGCGTGCGCGCCGTGGAGCTCGAGAAATTCCTGCGCGAACAGGGATACCGGGTATTCGCCTTCGCCGGCACGCTCGAGGATCTGGAGAGCCACCTGCTGAAAGGGCGCCCGCTCATCGTGGGGATGAAGGATCCCTCGGGCGGAGCGGGATCCCACTTCGTCGTGGTGGCGGGACTGGATCGCGCACAGGATCTCGTCCTGGTCAACGATCCGGCGCGCAGGAAACTGGCGAAACTGCGCCGCGCCGATTTCGAAAAGGACTGGAAGGCTTGCGGCAACTGGACGCTTCTGGCCCTCCCGGAAAATGAAAAGTAATGGGACTCGTCCTGTGCGCCTTGCTTCTCCTGGGCCCGCAGGTCCCGGCGCGATCCCGAGCGGGCGCGGATGCCCTGCTCGAAGCCGTCAAGGAGCTGGCTGCCCGGGAGCAATGGCAGGCGATCCTCGACCTGGTCCCGGACTCGCCGGATAACCCGCCCGAGCTCGATTTCCGGCGCGGCATGGCCCTGGCTGCACTGCAGCGCTGGCACGAAGCCCGGGCCGCCCTGGAGCGCGGCCGCGCGAAGGCCCCGCAGGACAAGAGATTCCCCATCGAACTGGCCGGCATCGCCTTCAAATCCGGGATGAATTCCGAGGCGCGCCGGCTCCTGCGGCGCGCATTGAAGCTCGACGCGCTCGACTCCTACGCCAACGATTTCCTGGCATCCCTGTTCTTCCTCGAAGGAAACCAAGAGGCCGCGATCAAGTACTGGAACCGGGCCGGCAAGCCGATGCTGGAAGAGATCCGGATCCTTCCCCGGCCGCGCGTGAATCCGGTGCTTCTGGACCGCTGCTTTACCTTTGCGCCCGCGAGCCTGCTGCGCCTGGGCGATTATCGCGCCACGCACGCCCGCCTGGCCGCGCTCGAGATCTTCGCTCAGCAGCGCAGCGAGCTCGTCGCCCGTCAGGACGGCAGGTTCGATTTCTTTCTGCGCCCGGTCGAGCGCGGCGGCCTGGGCGCCGGCACGGTCAGAGGATTGATCTCGCTCTTGCGGGGCCTCCCGTTCGAGAGCGTGCTGCCGGAGGCGTACAACCTGCGGGGTACTGCTTACAACGTGCGTTCGCTCGTGCGCTGGGACGACCGCAGGAGGCGGGCCTACGCCTCGGTGTCCGGCCCGATCGCCGGGAATCCCGCGTGGCGCATGCGCTTCGAGATCGACGGCATGGACGAGCAGTGGGAAATCTCGCGCGCCCTGCGGCAGCCTCGGGACGCGCCGGCAGCGTTCCGCATGAAGACCTTGCGCGCCGCTCTCGGCGTCGGATCATCGATCGGGGGGCGCTGGAAATGGCT
>Ga0209102_1000438_pt1 | contig 27736 bp, 26 predicted proteins | sample ConPoolayeHmetaG_FD_185483 | JGI IMG/M metagenome (GOLD analysis project Ga0209102, IMG submission 185483) | Hot spring microbial mat communities from California, USA to study Microbial Dark Matter (Phase II) - Cone Pool mat layer H metaG... ...
GCTATTCTTACCTTTAGAGGGCTATCGTGGTGCCCTGAAAACATGCTGAAGTTGGCATGCGACAGTACGCGGCTTTGAGCAAGGTAAAACTTGCAAAGCGGCAAGCCATGTAACTTTTCGATGAATCGTGACTTGGTTTGCACTTTAAGATGATTAGTGTCCCTCTGCACTTTTAGATGAATTAGTATATGGAATAACTAGCAAGGATGGCTCCAGCTACAATGAGGCTGTTTAAAAATGGAGGGGTATTTTGCGGGCTTTCAGGACGCATCTGAAGCTGGATGATGTCAAAACTCACGAAAAGGTGGAGGTGAAGGGTTCTCAAACTGTCCGAAAATGAAGCTAAAATCAAAATTAAACAGTCTCACAATAGAAAGAAGGTGTACAGCTTAACACCAATCTAAAAGTAGGAGGAGCCATCACAATGGAGAATACCGCAGCCAGGAAACGAAAACAAGCACCGGAGGGATACTTGGTGATAGGAGTCGACCCGCATAAGAAGAAGCATGCCGCGGTCGTTATCACCCAAGATTTCACGACCCGGGCCAAATTCAAGTTCGACAACACACATGAAGGCCTAGAAATGATGCTGGACCGTGCCAGAGTAGAAATGTTGAAATCAGGTTGCCGGGGTGTCATCTTCGCCATCGAGACAGGAGGCCACTACTGGCGAAATATAGCGTATTACCTTGATGAGCGGGGTATTCCGTTCCGTTTCATCAATCAGTATACCTTGAAGCGGAGGCGTGAGGGGAAAGACCTCAATCGCCGGAAGAACGACTATCGAGATGCTGAAGTGGCAGCGCAGCTCTTATGCACCGGGGAATTTGTTGAGAGTGTCATCCCGCAGGGCGTTTACGCAGAACTTCGTACCTCACACAACACCTATCAGCGGCTGGTCAAGGAAAGGACCCGAATAACCAACCTGGTAAAAGGGCTTCTGGACGCGCTTTTCCCTGAGTTCACTCAGGTCTTCAAAGACCCTGGTGGGCTGACGGCTCTAAGCGTGCTTTCCACATGCCCTATCCCGAGGGTGATAGCCGGGATGACGGAGGATGAATTTGTGGCTACAATCGAAGCCCGGCATAAAGGACAACGCCTGATGCGGAAAAAACTAAGAGCGCTCCATCACGCGGCGAAAACATCAATCGGAATCCATGCCGGTGCCCGCTCGTTGTCTTCTGAGATAGCATTCCTGGTCGATAAGCTTGAGCTTATCAGACGGCAAATTTGCATCATGGAAGGGACACTGGTCAGGCTGGTAGATGAAACAGAGGAGGGGAAATATCTGCTCTCGATAAGGGGGCTCAATTATATTGCTGTGGCCGGGTTACTGGCTGAACTGGGCTGCTTCAAGTTATACCGGAGCGCCAAACAAATGATAAAGATGGCTGGCAGCAACCCCACCGAGTCGGAATCAGCGGGCAAGAAGAGGTCGAAAACCCCGATGAGTAAGCAAGGACGTCCGTTACTGAGATACTGCGCCTGGACATCGGTTATCCCGATGCTGCGATTCAACCCTGATTTTCGTGCCTGGGCAAAGCAGAGACGAGAGCGGCCGGTTCATGCTAATCCTCTCAACGGAAGAGAGATTGTGGGGGCAGCTCTTAACAGGCTACTGCGCCTATCTTTCGCCTTGGTGAAGAATCAGGCCTATTACCAGGATGTGAAACCGGCACTGACACCGGTAGCAGTTTGAAACGTTGGAGGTGTTTTAATTGCATCAGGTGGGCAGGGAGACGCCGTTAGATGTTTTGGGAGCTCGTTCGAGCCAACCCGTGTGCACAACATGGTGCCCCTGCCCTCCTGGCCAAACCCGCATGTAGTATGATGGGACTCCGGATAAAATCGGGATGATCTCGTATCTGACCGCTAAGTTGGGAGCCAGGAAAAGAGAGGCTGGGGTCTGCCCACCGGTGTGAAGATAAAACAGAAGTAATTTGGCTGGAGCTATTGACCTTCAGGATTATAGTATGTTGTTCACTGGTTGGGCTGGCTCAACCAGTTGATGCAAAACCAAAGCCTACCCACACGGCGACTAGAGTTTCAATAGTACATTAAAGGCTTCCACTGTCTCTGCTGGGTTAGCCACGCCCAACTGTCTCAGAAAGGCCTCTGCGTTACTAGCTCCGGAATACTGCCATAAGAGACTGTCTAAGTGAAGGTGTGTCAGACGAGGCTCACTTTGGCGCAACTTGGCCAAAACGGTGCCCCAAAACTCACGGACTCCTTCTCCGTTCAACGCTGGTGTTAGCTTGAGCAGTCGAGAATCCACCGGCAAGGCAATTCCGGCAAACTCAAAGTTTTCCTCGCCTAATAAGAGCAAACCGATTGCCAGTGTCTTTATTGAAAAGGCGATCGTTTTAGCCTCGGGTGGCTGTGCCATTACCGCGGCTATCTCCCGCCACAGAACTCTAATCTGCCTGCCGGCTTCAGCCGGTGAAATCACCCAAAGCTGGTTTGCAATACGGCTACGCAGAAAGCGCCACATGCGGTGAACCTTTTGAATCCCCATACGCTCTTCGTGGTAGAAGGGCTCTAGCAATATTCCAAGTCCTTCAAGTGAACTAGGCACCAGCTCAAGCTCTAAGTGCTGCCTTAGTAGTGGCCAATACATAATCTCCGCTTTACCTTTTAGTTGGTAATCATTCAATCCGGCAACAACCATTAACACTAGGAATGCACCCGGCGGATACACTTCTGCCAGCGGCCTCATCACCTGAAATTCTGGTTCCTCCTGCACTACCTGATCCCATGCAGTCCAAGGTAGCTGCTCAAGAGCCTTTATGATTTGCTGCGTAGCTCCTCTAATAGTTGGCGTCATCATGTTCGCTCCACTTCTCGCAAAAGCTAAAGTCACCTTGCTGAATCTGGTTAAGTCGGTCCCGTAGCCAATTCTTTTGCCATTCTAATACCTTCCATTGCCCCTTAAGTCCGGCCGGGCGCTCATCTAGCCAAGGAACATGGACCTTGAAGCCAGCAGTTTTTGCCTTGTCGTCCACGAACTCCCAGTAAAGCTTGCCAGTAAGAACAATTAGGGATACGTGCTGAGGCTTCCAGACATGCCGACGTGTCTGCTCCATCAGAGAGCCGAATACTTTGTCGGCCCACGCTCGGCGCTCGCTCCTCGACTTGTTACCTAAGTAATCATCGTAGGGCTCAAGTATCATCTCAGGGGCAACGAGGTGGTGCTTACTCGACAGAATAAACCAAACGCCTTCTTCGTAATGCTTATGATACTCGAGGCAACGCTCCACAAATTGACGCGAAAGGACAAATTGCTCCGATACATAGAGGTCGTTTGCTGGCTTCGGCTCACTTGCTTTCCGTGCCGTGCAGGAGACCAAGTAAATCACCGGCATTATGGACTACCTCTTTCAGCTTCCATACGGGCACACGAGGTTATTATAACCATGCGGACCGCCAAAAACAAAATGGCTTCTCGTTCAATCCCTGCAGATGGCTAGCGTCAGGGCTCTACATGTCTTGCTTTTTCGGTTCACATGCATCAGATTTGTCGCAAGGGACATCAGGGTCGTATTTGCCTATTCTAATTGAGCTGTCGCTGTCGCCCAAATTGTTGTAGCCTGGCACTACAACAGGTTTCTTACCCCCTGACTATATGCGACGCCCGATCCTTGGCAGAAGCTTTTCTCCAATTTGTGCCAAGCGTGGCAAGACTCCTATTTGTCCGATGCCGAGGAACCTCCCAACAAAGGGCTCCACTTCCTCTCGCTGCCATACCTTTTTTGGGTCATGCTGAGCAAGGTCCCTCACCCTCCGCAAATCGTTCATCGCTTTTGGTAATTCACGCGTCAGGAAGTCCTTGTCCTGTCGCTCAATATGGTGGCTCAGAAGGAAATCCTCGAAAAAGCGCTGATGACAAAGCCAAGCGTAATCACGTAAAGTAGGATTGCGTCCACGCTGTTGCAACTGCTTCTGCTTTGCAGCAAACTCAAGAAAGCCCGCACCACCCTGCATTTGCCGCAATGGCTCCCATAAATAATCGAAACACGTGCTCTCGACCGCCACCTGCAAGTCGTTCAACATACCTTGCATGGCCATGCAGTCTAGTAAAAACCAGCAGACGTCGGCTTTTATCAGGTGGTCCCTTGCCCGAGATGGTAGTCCGTCCCAAAGCTTGCCAAAAAAGTAGCGCACAAGTCGGCTTTCCGCGTTTCTGTCTTCTTTGTCGTTTAGGTATTCTCGGACTTGATTGGGAGGGAGTCGAGCCTCTACCCATCCCTCGGCGCGGTGCCAATAATCACGCCAGCCCCACTCTCTTTGCTGGGAGTCACGTATGGCTTCCTCGCTGTTGCCACCACAGAACTCCCATAGCTGCGCCATAGTCAAGCAATCTTGGCCCACCTGTTGCCAAGCGGCACTCTTGTTTCTCTTGCATAGTGCCTCAAACGTATCAACTACCTTCTGAGCATCCATATTGAGTAAAGGGTGGTAATCTTGCAATTGTTGGCGCCACGCCTTTCTTTGTTCAAGTTCCGCTTCGGTGTCTGTAACCCCGCCGGCAGATAGCTCTTCCTCAGTGACTTCCAAGGATGCTTTTACTACTGCGAAGTCATTTAACGCCATGGCTGCCGAGTGGAGAGCTTCCTCATAAGCACCGTCCAGGCACTTTACGCTGAACATCTCGCTTTGAATTAATCCGCTCACCGCCATTACTGAGCGTATGCTAATAGGTGTATCGACTATCCATCCTCTGCGAACATCCTCGGAACCTGGGATTCCTAATCGGCATAGCATCCGCCAAGTGTCGGTCAATCCTAGTCTAACGTCATCAGAGTAGCCATCCCTCAGTTTGAGCCTCAGCGTCCAAGCCCCACACACGTGGACAAACTTTAGACCGCTTGAAAAGATGTCAGGTTCATCCGTAGCATCGGGCTGGTAGGGAACCCGCGCTGCCAGCACGAAATCGCGGAGTTTATTGAGAAGCGCGTCCTCTAGGTCATCCGGCAACGGCGGCATATTCCTGTAGTCCATTTGATTTTGAGACCCAAGAGGTATTGAGAGTGGCCGCCAGACATGCCAGAATAACTTCCTGCAGTCGTCCTCAGAACATGACTCCTTGGCAAATTGATCTACTGTGACGAGGTCACTTCGGACAATGTTCGTTCTCTTTCGGTATTCTTCTGTCAAAGACCGCCCAGACGTACTCACTGCCTCACCTCATACGCGTAAATCTACGTACGCAACTGATAAAAGTATAGCAGACCTACAGAGAAGATTAAACCTTCTGACGATTTGGTCAATTGAATGGAAGACGTTACTTTGGGGACGAGGAGACGGAGGAGGGTCGAATTCTACCTCGATACATTCTGAGTTGGATAGGGGTCGGTATCTTGTTGAAGGCTACCCAGTTGGTTCCTGCATGATTCTCAAGGCAGCTTCGTAGGATGGTTCGAGTCCCCTGTGGTGGAGCTGAGGGGATTCGAACCCCTTACCTCCTCAATGCCATTGAGGCGTTCTCCCAACTGAACTACAGCCCCACCAGCAGCTTATTATACTACGGCGCAACGGTTTGCGCCACCTTAGCAGTAAAGGTCAAGGCATTGTCAACAAGGTCAACGACAACCGTATCACCCTCATTGAATTCTCCTTTAAGTACCTTAGTTGACAGCGGGTTCTCGACATAGCGCTCTATGGCTCTCCTTAGCGGTCGTGCACCATATACCGGGTCAAAGCCGGCTTTGGCGAGCCATGACTTGGCGGCATCAGTCATCTCGAACTTCAGTTTGCGCTCAGATAGACGCTTCTGTAAGTCCTTTACCATCAAATCAACAATCTGCCGAAGTTGTTCCTCGGTCAGCTCATGGAAAACTATGATGTCATCCAGCCGGTTGAGAAACTCAGGCCGGAAGGTCTTCTTCACCTCAGTCATCACCTTTTCCTTCATATCCTCATAGCTCTGCTGCCGGGCTTTGGCTCCCTCTTTCTGGGGGGTAAAGCCGAGCCTCATCTCACGCTTGATAAGCTCAACGCCAGTATTGCTGGTCATGATAACTACTGTATTCTTACAGTCTACCGTCCGCCCGTGACCGTCAGTTAACCGCCCGTCATCAAGGAGCTGAAGTAGAGTATTGAATACCTCGGGATGCGCCTTTTCAATCTCGTCCAGCAGGATTACCCGATAGGGACGCCGTCTGATTGCCTCAGTAAGCTGTCCCCCTTCCTCATAACCGATATAGCCCGGAGGAGCACCAATAAGACGAGATACCGTATGCCTCTCCTGATACTCTGACATATCCAGACGCACCATGGCGTTCTCATCGTTAAACAGGAACCAGGCAAGGGTGCGCGCCAGCTCCGTCTTGCCGACACCAGTTGGACCAAGAAACATAAAGCTACCAATAGGGCGCCTCGGGTCTTTAAGCCCGGCCCGGCTTCTCCGGATAGCCTCACAAACAGCCGCAACTGCCTCTTCCTGGTCTATCAGCCTCTCATGGATCCGGTCTTCCATATGCAGCAGTTTCTCCGCTTCACCTTCAAGCATCTGAGAGACCGGGATACCCGTCCAGTTTGAGATTAGCTGGGCGATAACCTTCTCATCAACCTGGCTATCAATCTTCTCCTTCTTTAGCCAATCGCTCTTAGCCTGGTTATATTCTTGCTCCAGACGCAACCTCTCAGATTTGAGCTGGGCAGCCTGGGCATAGTCCTGTCGCTGTGAAGCCGCCTCTTCTTCGTTGGCTAATTGCTTCAGCCGCCGCTCCAGAGATTTAACCTCCGGTGGCGCGCTTTCGGTATCAATGCGCAGTTTGCTGGCAGCCTCATCAATGAGGTCAATCGCCTTGTCGGGCAAATGCCTGTCGGATATATAGCGCTGGCTCAACCGAGCCGCTGCCTCCAGAGCCTCATCGCTAATCTTAATCTTGTGGTGGGCTTCATATCTCGGTCGCAGTCCGCGAAGCATCTCGATGGTAGCTTCAACACTGGGCTCCGCAAGAAACACTGGCTGGAGGCGTCGCTCCAGAGCCTTATCCTTTTCAATAAATCTTCGGTATTCATCAATGGTGGTGGCACCAACACACTGTAGCTCACCATGAGCTAATGCCGGCTTTAACATATTACTGGCGTCAATAGCCCCCTCGGCAGCCCCGGCTCCGACCACGGTATGCATCTCATCAATGAACAGGATAACTTCGCCCTTTGACGCCTTGACCTCGTCCATTACAGCCTTAAGCCGTTCCTCAAACTCACCCCGGAACTTGCTCCCTGCCACCAGAGCGCCCATATCCAGAGCTATTACCCGGCGCCCCTTAAGCGAATCAGGGACATCATCAGCGGCAATCTTCTGGGCCAGCCCCTCAGCAATTGCCGTCTTACCCACACCAGCATCGCCAACAATCACCGGGTTATTCTTGGTCCGCCGAGTAAGGATTTGCATCACCCGCTTAATCTCTTCCTCCCGTCCAATCACCGGGTCAAGCTTGCCCTGGCGGGCTAATTCGGTAAGGTCACGGCCGTACTTCTCCAGAGAGCGATATTTACTCTCCGCCCTGGCATCGGTAACCCGGTGCCCGCCACGAAGCTTTTGCAGAGCCTGCAATACCCTCTCCCGGTCGAGACCAAAGCTTCTCAGAATTCTGGCAGCCTCACCCCTTTCCTCGCTGGTGATGGCAATCAGCAGGTGCTCAGTAGCAATAAGCTCATCTTTCCAGTTCCGGGCTACCTCCTCAGCTGTTTTGAAGAGTTGGATAATTCGAGGCGTAGGCTGGATCTGGTAGGTCTGCTGTGTTTCATAAGCAAGACGGGGGAACCTTGATAAGACTGCCTCTACTTCCTGTTTCACCCTCTCGACATCGACCCCGACTTCACCCAGAATCTCGCCAACCAACCCCTTCTCCTGCAAGAGCAGCGCCAGCAGGATATGCTCCACATCCCATTGAATATGACGGCGCTCCATCATAATTTGCTGCGAAGCGATTATTGCTTCTTGCGCCAGTTCTGTAAATCTCTCTTGTCTCATGATTCAGCCACCTCCGCGTTACTTCTATTGCCAAAATTAAGATCAAGGAATTCCTCCACCTGCCGTTGAACCTCAGGATAATCCCAGTTGTAGTCATGCCCGGGGACATTGATGCAATAGGTGAATTTTATCCGTTTCCCCTGCAGTCTATATTTAATCCACCGGTAGGGAGCGGTGAGATAGGTCCTAAGTATAGTTGGTATATTCCAGTCCATCAGAGCATCGGGCATCAACCCATTACTATCCAGGGCCAGTGTTTTTGGGGTGATTACCCGCCGGGACTTATAGGGGAAGGGAATACCCAGCTCTATACTGAAAACACGGTCATCCTCATCCAGGTGCTGTGATACCGCATTGCTGAAGGCTGCCCCCTGGCTCACTCCAATCATTATTACCCTAAGGGCATCAAAGTGCCGGGTAACAAATTTCAATTCGGCAGCCATTATCTTTGCCTTGGAGATAAAGAAGCGGGCCTGCTCCCTAACATCCCTCATCATCTCCCGCCAACCGCTGTTAGTGCGGAAGTACTGCATCAATGACCAGGTATATCCCAGCTTTCCGATAGTGGTACTGACTCCTTCCACAATACTCCTCTCCCACTGCAGGAGATTTTCCAGGTGTGTGGTACCCCACCCACCGGGATGGTGAATTAGTAGGAAATCCTTGCCTTGAGCCCTAGTGCACATAGCCAGAAGCCTGCTGGTAAAACTGGTACGCTTCTTGATATCGTTGCCAAACAGTTGCTCAGCCAGATGCTCAGCTTCTTCCTTTAAAATGGGATAATCGCTCATTATTTTCAAACCCCGAACCATTTTAATAAGAAGTATAGTCCCCAATATCCAGCGAAGGCTACATACAGGTATCTTATAGTTCTACCAGCCCAGCTAATCAGGAAAAACTTTAGTAATCCCATACGCAGCGAGCCAGCCGCCAGACCGGCAGGATAGAAAGGGCTGATTACTATCGCCGAGGTAAAAAAGACAACCCAGGCACCTCCCTTCCCGCTTAACCATTTTATTAATTTGTCATAAAAAGCCTTACCTTTTAACCAAAATTTAGACCCGACTGGCTCAGGTACTTCGCTAGCTAAGCCCAGCCGGCGCTGCAAAGCCTGCTCTCTATTCCGGAGCTTAGACCATATAGTCTGTACCTCTGCCCCGGTCAGATAGACTGTTATGCCACCTATGGCACTACCCAGACCCGCCACCACCCCAACATACACCGGTCCTATGTATTGCGGCCCAAATAACGGTTTCAAGACATTGCCAAAGGTAAATATCAGTAGCTGGGTGGGAGCCGGAATAATGGTTATGCCACATAAAAGCCCGACCAGGAAAACTCCCCCGTAGCCCCAACCCTCAGCTTCCCGTATTTCATCACGGAAGTAAACCAGGGCAACTATCGGCACCACGACAAGTAGAGCAAATAAGCCAAATGTAATAAGATATGAGTACCAGTTCCTCCTCGGTCTATCTTGTAAAACCTCTATTCCCGGCAACAGGCACCCCTTATCAGCTTATTTTAGCAAACCTGAGAAGCTTGTCATCTCTCCTGATTAAGGAGAAAAGACCGGTAGTGTAGCTTAAAACCTCATCCCTCATGCTATCATGGATGGCCAGAATGCCATCACTCCTCAATACTCTGTGCAACTCCTCCAGTACTGCCCGTTTCTCTGCAATCTCATGCAAGACGTCGCACATCCAGACTAAATCTACAGATTTATCGGGTAGACCAGTGTTGCCATCCGAAAGTATCGTTTCTATATTAGTGAGTCCTGCCTTTTTTGACCTCTTTTCCACTATTTTCAACTGGCGGGGGAAATAGTCCAAAGCGTATACTTTCCCTCGTCTCCCTACTATCTTGGCTGCCGGAATAGTAAAATCACCGGTGCCACAGCCATAATCCAGAAAGACCTGCCCCTCCCGCACCAGATTGTCCTCTTCCCACTTTCGCAGAATGTCTCGCCCGCTAATACTTCGCCACAATGGCCACCAGTAAACCCAAAGCGCGTAGTGAGCTCTATATATCGGGTTCAGCTTTTCCTCGAGAAAGCACTCTAAATTAAACAAAGTCCCCTTTCTTCCGGCTTAATCCTATCGCCTCTAGTCTTCTTGATTCCCCGAGTTATCACTTGTTTTGGCTTGATTTCAACCTCTTAATCTCGGATTCCAGTCCTTCAACCTGGCGCTGTAGCTCGGTCATCCGCTCAGCCATACGCAGGATAACTTCTGCCCCAGCCAGGTTAATACCCAGGTCCTTCATCAGTGCCATCACCTGTCTTAGCCGGGCAATATCTCTGTCCGAATACAGACGAATTCTACCCTGAGACCGAGACGGCTCTATTATGCCAATCTTTTCGTAGTAGCGCAAGGTGTAAGTCCGAACACCGAGCATCCTGGCGGCGACGCTTATCACATAACGGGGTTCTTCACTTTCCAAATCCATGACTCACCTCTTAACCTAGACTGGAGGTCGTAGCCGGTTAAGTTGCTCGAATAGCTTCCTTTCCTCCACCGAGAGCTTGGTCGGTAAAACCACCTTCACTTTAGCCAAGAGGTCACCACGGGAAGAGTTGCCCAGACGGGGCATCCCTTGCCCGGTAAGACGAAAGGTGCGCCCATTCTGGGTCTCTGGCGGGATTTTCAAAGCCAGCTTCCCCCCGAGGGTAGGCACCTGAACCTCACCTCCCAGCACCGCCACCGTTAAGGGGACTGCCACCTCCACATATAAATCATCATCCTTCCGTTCAAACAGTGGGTGCGGCTTAACCGAGGTCACCAGGTAAAGGTCGCCCTTGCTTCCCCCAGCGTAACCCGGTTCTCCCTCACCGGCAATACGTATCCGAGACCCATCCTTAACGCCGGGGGGAATTTTGACCTCGAGTCTCTTCGTAACAGCCACCGCCCCGGAACCCCGGCATGTCGAACATAGGGCATTCTGTATTCGGCCACTACCGCCACAGCCAGGGCAAGCTTGCTCAGCCTCAAGGCTCACGATACGGTTGGTCCCCTGATAGGCTTCTTCCAGAGTTACCTCAACGGGATATTCTATATCCCGTCCCCGCCTCGACCTAACCCGATGCCAGTAACTACCCGTACTGGAACCCCGGAACAGGTCACCAAGCAGACTCTCTAAATCGCCGTCTTCAAAGCGGAAACTCTGAGGACCACCCGAGCTAAAATCCCAGAAAGCACCTTGCTGTCTCCCGGCTCTGGCGAACTGCTCAGCATACTGCCACTGGTCACCAAACTGGTCATACTTCTGCCGTTTTTCCTTATCGGACAGGACTTCGTAGGCCTCATTTATCTCCTTGAATTTAGCCTCCGCCGACCTGTCACCGGGATTAACATCAGGGTGATACCGCCGAGCCAGGCGACGGTATGCCTGCTTTATCTCCTGCTCACTGGCATCCCGCCTGACCCCCAGTATGCTATAGTAATCCTTGCCCGCCATGTTTCTCCTCAAGTGTAATTATAGAGCTTTTCTTAAGGTATGTCAATAAAATTATAAAAAAGTTAATAAATTAATATTAAATCTTTTTGCAGATTCTATCTTTGCTCCCGGGCAGGTCAATCCGTCAGAATTACCCGGTTTAGTAAACCCTGAGTTTGTGTTATAGTATAGACGCGCAAAGTGGCGAAAGGAGGGTATCGGTGATGGTAACTGAACTAACAAAGGATGTCTACTGGGTTGGTGTCGTTGACTGGGCAATAAGGAAATTTCATGGTCAGGAATTATCAACACACCGGGGGTCTTCCTATAACGCCTACCTCATCACGGACGAGAAGACGGTGCTGGTAGATACGGTGTGGGGGCCTTTCCAGGACCAGTTTATCGAGAACATTCGTGAGGTTATCGACCCGGCTAAGATAGACATCGTGGTAGCCAATCATGCCGAGGTCGACCATTCGGGCAGCTTACCGGTGGTAATGAGGCATACGCCGAAGGCTACGGTTGTTGTGTCGCAACGGGGCAGAGAAAGCGTTGAGGGTCATTTCCACCAGCCGTGGAACTTCAGGGCCGTGAAAACCGGAGATAAGATTAACATCGGTAAAAATGACCTAGTCTTTGTTGAGGCTCCGATGCTTCACTGGCCCGACAGTATGTTTACCTACCTCACGGGCAAGAATATCCTTATGCCGAACGACGCCTTTGGTCAACACTACGCCACAGCCTTCCGTTTCAACGACCAGGTCAACCAGGAGGAACTGTATGAAGAAGCCCTGAAATATTATGCCAACATATTGACCCCGTTCAGCAGTCTGGTATTAAAAAAGATTGAAGAAGTGCTGTCTCTTAATCTGACTGTTGACATGATAGCACCGAGTCACGGTGTTATCTGGCGGAAAGACCCCCTGCAGATTGTTCAAAAATACCAGCAGTGGGCAGCACAAAAGCCCGAGAAGAGCGCACTGATTCTCTACGACACTATGTGGGACGGGACCCGGCTTATGGCAGAGGCAATCGGTCAGGGGCTGGCCGCTGAGGGTGTGCCGTACAAGGTGTTTCATATGGCTATCTCCGACCGAAACGATGTCATCACCGAAGTGTTCAAAGCAAAGGCAATTATCCTGGGCTCGCCTACGTTCAATCAGGGAATATTGCCTACGATGAGCCCCATACTTGAGGACCTTAGGGGACTTAAATTCCAGAATAAGATTGGTGCTGCATTTGGCTCGTATGGGTGGAGTGGAGAAGCCGTGAAAATCATCGAGGAGCACCTGACCCGCGCTAAGATTCAACTGGTCACAGAAGGCGTCCGAGCTAAGTGGCAACCGAACTCTGATGACCTGGCAAGATGCCGGGAACTCGGACAAAAAGTAGCCAAAGCAATAAACGCCTGAGTGCCGTAAGGAAGAAGCCAGCGGAGGGTAATACTATCGCCCAATTGGTAGCGGGGGTTGGATTCGAACCAACGACCTTTGGGTTATGAGCCCAACGAGCTTCCACTGCTCCACCCCGCGCCGCACTTTGAGTATAACCCTTGCCCGACAAGGTGTCAAGATATCCACATTTGACAAACAGCCTGGGGCAAAGTAGTATACTCCTTAAATTGTAATATTTTAATATTAAGGTAAGGAGCTTGATTTGAAAATACTTCTTGTTTATCCACAGTATCCGGCAACTTTCTGGAGCTTCAGCCACGCCTTAAAATTCGTTTCTAAGAAGGCGGCTTTCCCTCCTCTAGGCTTACTAACCGTAGCCAGTATGCTTCCCCTTGAATGGGAGAAAAAGCTCGTAGATATGAATGTAACTGCCTTAAGTGATGAAGACATCAAATGGGCTGATTACGTATTTATCAGTGCGATGGTGGTGCAGAGGAATTCGGTGAAAGAGGTTATTGCCAGATGTAGAAAGCTGGGAACCAGGACTGTTGCCGGGGGTCCCCTATTCACCACCGGATACGACGAGTTTGAAGGGGTAGACCACTTTGTCCTTGGTGAGGCCGAAGTTACCCTCCCCCTCTTTTTAGCCGATCTAGCTAAGGGGCTCCCTAAGCCCATTTATACCTGCCATGAACAGCCCGATATAGACAAGACTCCCGTCCCGTTATGGTCACTTATTAATATGAAGAATTATTCATCAATGAGTATTCAGTACTCCCGTGGTTGTCCGTTCGACTGTGAATTTTGCGATATTATTGTGCTGAACGGGCACAAGCCACGAACCAAAAGCAAAGACCAGATAATCGCCGAACTGGAAGCGCTATATCGTCACGGCTGGCGAGGAGGAGTATTTATCGTTGACGATAATTTTATCGGCAACAAGAAAAAGCTAAAAGCGGAAATCCTGCCGACCATAATTGAGTGGTCACAAGAGAAGAAATACCCCTTCACCTTTTTCACCGAAGCATCAATAAATCTTGCCGACGATGAAGAGCTAATGGAATTGATGACTAAGGCTGGGTTTGACCGGATATTTGTTGGGATTGAAACCCCAAATGAGGAAAGCCTGGTTGAGTGTAACAAGCTGCCCAATAAAGGACGTGACCTGGCCGCCGCCGTCAAGAAGATTCAAAACCACGGTTTTGAAGTACAGGGTGGGTTTATTGTCGGTTTTGATAGTGACCCGGTCTCCATCTTCAGAAGTCAGATAAATTTTATCCAGAAGAACGGCATCGTTACCGCAATGGTTGGCTTACTGAACGCTCCAAATGGCACCAAGCTATACCAGCGCTTGAAAAAGGAGAACCGATTAGTGAAGAGTTTTTCTGGTGATAATACCGATTTGTCCATCAACTTCGTTCCCAAAATGAACTATGAAACACTCATCAATGGCTATAAGCATATCCTGAATACTATCTATTCACCTAAACAGTATTACGAGCGGGTGAGGACATTCCTCAAAGAGTACAGACCTCCAAAAGTGAAGAGGCGGATAACATGCAGGCTGCAGTTTTATCATATCGTGGGATTTATTAAGTCCGTGTGGTTTCTGGGTATTATGGAAAAGGGGAGAAGCTATTACTGGAGGCTCATCATTTCAACCCTGTTCAAACACCCTCGGGCTTTTCCTTTATCGGTAAGTCTTTCTATCTTCGGGTTCCATTTCCGCAAGATTGCTGAGAAATTCAGCCGGGTAAAGATTGAAGATACCCTGGCACCGGGCTGAATTTTCTTTTCAGTTAGGTTAAAATGTAGATGAGAAAAAGATAGCGTTCCCTCGTCACCTGTAAATTAGTTGTGAGCGAGGAGTTGTCGTGAAGGAAGATATCAACCGTTTTTTAACCTATCTCGCTGTGGAGAAAGGCTTTTCTAACAATACCTTAGCTGCCTACCGAAACGACCTTTCTCAGTTAGCCAGCTTTATTGAAGAGGAATCTGCCAAGCAGGGCCTGACTCCGTCGTGGGCTAATCTCAATCGGCAGGGGGTGCTGAGATATCAGCTCAATCTTAAGGAAAGGAACTACGCTAATACCACATTAGCCCGGAAAGTAGCTGCTGCCAAGTCTTTCTTCAAGTTTATGGTGGCGGAAGGTCGTCTGAAAGAAAACCCAACACAGAATGTGGCTTCACCCAATGTGGGCAGGCTATTACCCAAACCTATTTCCATTAGTCAGGTCCGGCGTTTATTAGAGCAACCAACCAAACTATCTACGCCCGAGGCAAAAAGAGATAAGGCGATGCTGGAATTGCTTTATGCCAGCGGCATGAGAGTAAGCGAACTGGTATCTTTGAACCTGGATGACATCATGGACGACGGCTATGTACGCTGCTTTGGCAAGGGGCACAAGGAACGCCTTGTCCCTATTTATCGACAAGCCGCTGTAGCCGTTGAAGAATATATAAAAGAGGCCCGCCCTCAGATAGCACGCCGCAGTGAGGAGAAAGCTTTGTTCCTTAATCGTCGAGGTGAGCGGCTGACCCGGCAAGGCTTCTGGCAAATATTAAAGGATTACGCTAAATCGGCTGGACTGGGCAAAGAGGTTACCCCTCATACCCTGAGGCATAGTTTTGCTACTCATATGCTGAGCGGCGGCGCTGACCTGAGGTCGGTTCAAGAATTATTGGGTCACGCCAACATCTCTACCACGCAGGTTTACACCCATCTTACCAGCGAACATGTCCGGCGCACCTATGAAAAATCCCACCCCAGAGCTAAATAGCCTATAAAGAGAGTTTCAGGAATGCCTAGAAAATCACGGCGTAGAAGAGAAAAATATTTAGCCAAGACAAAAAAAGGAAAAGTTGGACTGAGCCGTCCGACGGTAGAGCAACAGGCAGCGACTCAAGCTCGTCAACCTGTTCCCCTCCCCAAGGTGTCTGTTTCCTCGACAAGGGTGCTGACCCCAGTGGCAAAACCGGCGGCCATTCGGTATCAAAACGTAGCTACTGAGTTGCGGACTATCGGTATTCTAGCGGGAATACTGCTGATTATTCTCATCGTACTAGCTCTCGTTCCCCTACCCTGGTAGGGGGCTCATTATGGACTTTGAAGCAGCCAGAGCCAGATTAATTGCACACCTTAGAACTGAGATTAAAGATGAGCGGGTATTAGCGGCAATGGCACGCGTGCCGCGAGAGCTTTTTGTGCCACCGGAGGAGCGTAATTTAGCTTATGAAGACAGACCTCTCCCTATCGGCCTGGACCAGACAATCTCACAACCTCTCATCGTTGCCATTATGACTGAGGCGCTGGAACTTACTGGCAGGGAAAAGGTGCTGGAAATTGGCACGGGCAGCGGCTATCAGGCGGCTATTCTCGCCGAGTTAGCCCGGCTGGTGATTACCGTAGAGCGTTTGCCGGCTCTTGCCGAAGCAGCCAAGCGGGTACTGGATAGCCTGGGCTACACTAACATCAAGGTATACCAGGCCCAGGAGACCCTTGGCTGGCCTGAGGAGGCACCCTACGATGCCATAATCGCTACGGCGGCTGCTCCCAAAGTGCCACCTGACCTTCTGGCCCAGCTAGCTATCGGTGGGCGGATGGTAATTCCCGTGGGCTCGCGTTACATGCAGGAGTTATATAAGATTACTCGACGTAGAAAGAAAAACTCAATCCAGAATTTAGGCGGCTGCCGCTTTGTCTCCCTTATTGGTAAGGGCGCTTGGGAAGAAGAGTAAGTAAGAAAGATTATTTACCTAAGGAGAGAGAAATGGAGGTCCTTGAAGCCATCAAAACCAGGAGAAGCATTCGCCGATATAAGAGCACCCCGGTAGATGACAAGACTTTAGAGCTCGTTCTGGAAGCAGCCCGATGGGCACCGTCCTGGAAGAATACGCAGTGCTGGCGGTTTGTCGTGGTGCGTGACAGCCGGATAAAGGCTGAGATAGCTAATTGCCTTATCAAATCTAAAAGAGGCGATATAGCTGTTGATAATCCCGGTAGGACGGCTATTATCCAGGCTCCCATACTAATCGTTGCCTGTGCTGAACTGGGTAAATCAGGCCTTAATGCCAGTATATTCGCTACCGATAAGGGCGACTGGTATATGTTTGATACCGCACTGGCAATGCAGAATCTGGTGCTGGCGGCTCAGGCACTGGGATTGGGGACGGTGCACCTTGGACTATTTGACGCTAGAAAAGTGGCTGAAATTCTTGGGGTGCCGGAAGGTTTTTGCGTTGTTTCGATGACTCCCCTGGGCTATCCCGACGAGCAGCCGGCAGCTAGACCAAGAAAAGAGCTCTCTGAGATTGTCTTTTACGATAAATTCGGCACTTAAACAGGAGGCTATCAAAACCGCTTCCCCGCTCTTTTCCCCCGAGCGGTTAGTCTAAATGAGCTATAAATGGTGGCTTGTCATTGCAATCTTCTTATTCGGCACCGGGTTAGCATTGGGGCTGGCTACTCCTGTTGATACCCTGGGTATTACGACCAAGGATATTGTTGCCCTTGAAAAGCTGGCTGATTTCCTGGCGCCGCTTCCTCAGGTGCTGGTTTTTGTTCTCATCTTCATTAAGAATGTTTTAGCGGTGTTGATAAGTTTTGCCCTCAGCCCGGTTTGTTGCCTGGTGCCCGTCATGGCGTTAATTGCTAACGGCGGGGTTATCGGCCTGGTGTCAACTTCAGTAATTCAGGAGAAGTCCCTTGGCTATCTATTAGCCGGTTTGCTCCCTCATGGTATCTTTGAACTCCCGGCCCTTATTATGGGCGAGGCGGTTGCTCTCAGCTTCGGCACGACGGTGATACTTGCCCTGTTCAAAAACGAAAAAAGGAATCTACTTCTGCCCAATCTCAGACGGAACCTAAGGTACCTGGTATTGGCGCTTATTCTATTCTTGCCCGCAGCTATCATTGAAACCTATGTCACTCCCCTGTTGCTACGTTAATTAGAACCCATCCCCCAGACCCCCTTCCCTTAATAAGGGAAGGGGGAGAATTCGTTTGAAGAGGGGCGTTAGCCCCTCTTAAACTCCCCAGAAACAAAGGGAGAGTCAAAGGGAGGAACCTCGTCCCTCTTTTAAAATCTTCCCCCTCTCCTTGGGAAGGAGAGGGGGGTTAGGGGGGTTCCCAGAAAAATCAAAGATTTTTCTGGGTGCTTAAAGGGGGTGAGGTTCACTAATAAATAATCTATAGTTACTTTGGTTAGTTGCTGTGTCCAGAAACTATCACTATAATTATGGTAGAGTAGAGAGTAGATTAGAGAGAGTAGGTGAATAGATGGAGCAATACGGACTGGAGAACATCCGCAACCTTGTTTTGCTGTCTCACAATGGCGCAGGTAAGACCTCATTATCGGAAGCCATCTTATTTAATTGCGGGGTAATTAACCGATTAGGCAGGGTCGACGATGGCACTACTACCTCAGACTATGACCCTATCGAAGTAAAACGCCGGATCAGCATTAACCTATCAGTTCTCCCCTGTCCGTGGCAGGGGATAAAGATTAACCTTCTGGATACCCCGGGTTATCCTGATTTTGTGGCTGAGGTCAAGGCAGGAATACGGGTCAGCGAAGGGGCGATTGTGGTAGTATGTGCCGCCTCAGGCATTGAAGTTGGCACTGAGCAGGTATGGGCATATAGTGTGGAGGCTAATCTACCTCGTCTTATCTTTGTGAACAAGATGGACCGTGAGAATGCTGATTTCTACCGGACGGTAAAAGAGCTTCAAGCCAAGTTCAGCGCTAAATGCGTCCCGCTGCAGCTACCAATAGGTGCTCAAAATGATTTCCAGGGGATAGTCGACCTGCTGACGATGAAAAGCTATACCGGTCCTGAAGCGAAGCAAGGTGAAATACCACCATCACTGCAGGGCCAGGCTGAGTCTTTCCGTGAAAAGCTGGTAGAGGCAGCCGCTGAAGTTGATGATAGCCTGCTGGAGAAGTACCTGGGGGGAGAAGAACTCAGCCTGGAGGAACTCAACGATGGTTTGCGGCAGGGGGTATTAGCCGGCAAGGTAATACCCGTGCTGACTGGCTCAGCCCTCAAAAATATAGGGATTAGCCTACTGCTGGATGCGGTTAGCCGGTACCTGCCATCACCCAAAGAGCGCAATATAGCCATCCTTGGAGATTCTGGCAAGCAGGAGATGATTGAGCCAAGTCAGAATGGTTCACTAGCCGCCCTAGTATTCAAGACTACGGCTGACCCGTATGTTGGTAAGCTTACCTATTTCCGGGTCTACAATGGCGTTATCAACAGTAACTCTCAGGTGTGGAATGCTACCCGAGGTGAGACGGAACGCATCGGTCAACTATTTAGCCTGAGAGGCAAGACCCAGGAACCGGTAGCCCAGGTTAAGGCTGGAGATATCGGAGGAGTAGCCAAATTGAGTGTCACTAGCACCGGGGACACGCTATGTAACCAGGATAACCCGATAAAGCTGCCTCCTATTTCCTTCCCCAAGCCAATTTTTAGTGAAGCGGTGTATCCCAAGACGAAAGCTGACCTGGACAAGCTGGGTGCTGCCCTATCCCGGCTAACTGAAGAGGAAGTCACCCTCCGGGTACATAGAGATAGCGAGACCAACGAAACCATTCTATCCGGGCTTGGCGAGACCCAACTGGAAGTTGCCGCCGAGAAGATGCAGCGCAAATTCGGGGTAAGTGTCAACCTAGAGACCCCAAAGGTCCCCTATAGAGAAACCATCACCTCATCAACCCAGGCTGAGTACAAACATAAGAAACAAACCGGAGGACATGGCCAATACGGGCACGTCTTTTTAGAGCTTGAGCCTTTGCCTCGGGGTAGTGGCCGTGAGTTTGTTGATAAGGTAGTGGGTGGGCGCATACCTAAAAACTATATCCCGGCAGTGGAGAAAGGGGTCAACGAGGCCGTTCAGGAAGGGGTTTTAGCCCGCTACCCCGTTACTGACATAAAGGTAACGGTCTTTGATGGTAGCTTTCACCCCGTTGATTCTTCAGAGATATGCTTCAAAATTGCCGGTGCCGGAGCCCTGAAGAAAGGATTGGCTCAGGCGCAACCTATCCTGCTGGAACCAATAATGAATATTACGGTGACCGTTCCTGAGGACTACACGGGTGACATTATTAGCGACCTCAATACCAAACGAGCCCAGGTACAGGGCATGAACCCCGGGGACGGAGTCAACATTATTCAGGCTCAGGTGCCGTTGGCTGAAATCCTGCGTTACGCTATAGACCTCAAATCAATAACTCAGGGCAGGGGAAGCTTTACCATGGAGTTAAGCCATTATCAGCCGGTACCTCCGCCGATTGCTCAGAAAATCATCGCCCAAAGACAGGCCGAAAAGGCCTAAGTTTAGAACCTGAAAAAGTCAAAAAGGACAGGTCAACATTCCCTCTTTTTTACCTCTTACACCGAAGCACGGACAGACTATTTCTTTATCCAGACACCAGTTCCTTAATCTTGTCCGCAAAGGCAGGAAAAGTCTTTTTCCAGTCACCGACGACTCCATAGTGAGCCATCCTGAAGATATTTGCCTCGGGGTCTTTATTGAAGGCGACGATGGTCTTAGAACCGGAGCAACCAGCCATGTGCTGGCTGGCACCTGAAATACCTACGGCGATATAGAGGTCAGGGGTAACAATCTTACCGGTGAGCCCCACCTGTGCCCTGTCTGATATCCACTGGTTATCACAGGCAGGTCGGGTACCGGCTACCGCTCCCTTCAATAGTTTAGCCAGCTCTTCCAACTGTTTGAAACCATCAGGCCCGCCTATGCCCCGACCGCCGGCAATTATCACTCTAGCATCCTCCAGCTTTATCCCGGTCACTTCCTCTTTCACCTTCTCCAGGACTCTGGCCCTTATTATCGCCGGGTCCAGGCTAGCTTCGATATTAACCACTTCTCCCTTTCTTGAGTCATCTCGCTCCAGGGCTGACATTGATTTGGCTCTGACCGTAGCGATCTGCGGGTCAGACTCAGTGGTAAAAACAGCCTGGGCGTTTCCTCCATAAACGGGCTTAGTTTGCAGGAGTCGCTTTGAGGCAGGGTCAATCTCTAGAGCCACGCAGTCCAGAGTAGCCGCAGTCTTCAGCCTGAAGGCCAGCCTAGGCGCTATGTCGCTGCCGATGGCGGTTTGTCCCAGTAGAATAATCTGGGGCATCACCTGCTTAGCCACCTTTTCCATAACCGCTACATAGGCATCCGCCTGGTAGTCTTTTAGCAGAGGGTCATTAACGACATATACCTTATCGGCACCAAAGGCGATAGCTTCCCGGGCAAGACCGCTGACATCACTGCCGATTAGCACCGCGCTTAACTCCTGCCCCAGGTCACCAGCCAGCTTTTTACCACACCCCAGGAGTTCCGTCGTTATGGCGCTTAGCTTTCCTTCTGAAACTTCACCACAGACCATAACACCCTTGTTTTCCGACATCCGATTTACCCCCTTAATTGTGGTTTAACCCTATCCTCTTTTAAACACTCCCATTACAATACCTTGGCTTCTCTGAGTTTCAGGGCCAATTTAACCGCTGCTTCCTCGGGGTTTTCCCCGGCTATAATCTCGCACTTGCCCTCACGAACTGGCTGGAACAACTTGAGCAGTCTGGTGCGCCGGCCGGCGGCACCGAGCTGGGAGGGGTCAACACCTATATCGGCTGGTTTCCAGACCGTGGGCTCCTTACGCTTGGCTGCCATTATTCCTTTAATAGTAGGGTAGCGGGCTTCACCAAGCTCATTGCTTACCGTAATCAGGGAAGGCAGGGATACCTCGACAACCTCGTAACCTTCAGGGGTTACCCGCTCCACCCTTGCCTTACCATCACTGATGTCTATCTTCCTGGCTAAAGTTACACAGGGCAGCCCCAGTATCTCAGCGATACCCGAGCCTACCTGCCCGCTATCCCAGTCGGCAGCCTGCCGGCCACAAAAAATAAGGTCATACTGACCTATCTTCTTAATAGCCATCGCCAGGGCATAGGCTGTTGACCAGCTATCACCCTCAACAAAAGCTTCGTCCTCTAACAGGACAAGCTCATCCGCTCCCATAGAAAGTGGTTTTTTTACTACATCCCGGAGCAGGTTAACCCCCAGGCTGATAATCGTGATTTTACCACCCAGGGTATCTTTAATCCTCAATGCCGCCTCTACGGCATTCTCATCAAAGGGGCTGATTACCGGCGGCACCCCTGGTGGCGGCACCACCTTATTGGAGGCAGTATCAACCTTAAAACTCGCTGGCGGTGCCTCAGGGTCAATCACCTGTTTACAGCAGACAATCATATTCATTCTAGACCAGCTCCTCCTATTTATGGCTTATTCTTTGCCATTGGTATAAAAATCCAACCGAATAATTTAGCATCAAACAAGTCCGGCATCAAGGTATCATCTTCGTACAGGGTTTGAATTTTGGCATTTTACTACCTCTAGGGGAAGGGTCAGCCTCACCACCCGGTCAATACCGCTTAAGTCTGGTGTCACTTCTATCTCAGCTAAGGGAAACTGGCTTCGCAAAAAGGTAGTTACTGCTTCTCCCTGTCCCTGTCCAATCTCCAGAAGCAGAGAGCCCCCGGAACGGAGCTTGCCAGTTATTCGCCTGCCTAGCTGGCGTATCTTCTCCAGTCCGTCTGGGCCGCCATTTAGCGCCAGAGGAGGCTCGAAATTAACCGTATTTACCCGGTTCAATTCTGATTCCTTAACATAAGGCAGATTGGCAACGATGAGGTCAACCGGCTCGGGTAGAGGGTCGAGCATATCACCTTCCAGGAGACAGACCCTGTTCAGCACCCCATGTTTCTGACAGTTAGCCAGGGCAACTTTAAGGGCAGAGGCTGATATATCGGTGGCATAAATCCTGGTTTGCGGGAGGTTCAATGCCAGACTGATGGCAATAGCACTACAACCAGTGCCAACCTCGGCGATGGCAGACAAAGGGCGACTTTGCGCCAGCTGGAGAGTCTTCTCCACCAGTAGCTCAGTCTCCGGTCGGGGGATAAGGACGCTGGAATCAACATAGAAATCAAGCCCGTAAAACTCACGATGTCCGGTTATGTAGGCAGTGGGCTCGTGGTTAAGGCGGCGCTGAACCAGACTAAAGAATTCCTCGTACTGGTCGGGGCTCAGCTCACTGTCGAGCCCCAGATACAGCTGGACTCGGTCTATTTTCAGGGTATGCCTGAGCAGTAACTCAGCCTCTAGAGGGGGGTCTTCAACGTTATTGGCCGCAAGAGTTTCTTTGGCATAACTCAAGGCCTGCCTTAATGTCACGCCAGTTGCTCCTGTAACTGCTTCACCTGCTCATCGGTAGCCAGGGCATCAATGAGCTGGTCGAAATCTCCCTGCAGGATTCGGTGCAGGTTATGTAGTGTTAGACCAATACGATGGTCGGTAACACGGTCTTGAGGGAAATTGTAGGTTCGTATCTTCTCGGCACGCTCGCCAGTACCAACCTGGGAGCGACGCAGTTTGGTCACTTGCTCTTCCTGTTTACGTCTTTCCATATCCAGCAGACGGGCCCGGAGCACCGCCATCGCCTTCATCTTATTTCTTAACTGCGAGCGTTCATCCTGACAGGCGACAACTATACCGGTAGGCAGATGGGTGATACGCACAGCGGTAGCCACCTTGTTCACGTTCTGCCCACCGGGACCACCGCTGTGGTAGATATCAATTTTCAGGTCATCAGGATTGATATTTACCTCTACCTCGTCAGCCTCAGGAAGCACGGCTACGGTAGCTGTCGAGGTATGAATTCTACCTGAAGCTTCGGTAACCGGCACTCGCTGCACTCGGTGAACTCCCCTTTCATACTTGAGCCGGCTGAAAGCGCCCTCGCCTTTGATTTCAAAAATAACTTCCTTAAAACCGCCGATACCACTCTCATTGGCACTGATAATATCTACCGCCCAGCCCTTGGACTGAGCATACCGAGTATACATGCGAAAGAGGTCGGCGGCAAACAGTCCAGCTTCGTCACCACCAGCCCCGGCTCGAATTTCCATAATAATGTCTTTTTTATCATTTTCGTCCTTGGGCAGAAGAGCGAGTTTCAACTCCTGAAGCAGGTGCTCCAGTTTGGACTCAAGGCTTTCTATCTCCTGCTTGACCAGGGTCTTCATCTCCTCATCCAGCCCTCCGCTCAGCATCGCCCTTGTCTCTGCCAATGACTTGGAGGCTGCTTTATATTCCCGATATTTGGTTACTATGTTATCAATACTAGCCATCTCCTGAGCCAGTTTCTGTAGTCGTTTCGGGTCAACAGTAACCTCAGGAGCCGCCATTTGCTCCTCAAGCTCCCGGTAGCGTTTATCTATCTGCTCCAGTCTATCTAATAGCTCCATACTTTGTACTGAGTGGTTCTGACTTATCCGGAGAATTTCTTCAAGCTTTCGTATGCCCTCTTTAGCTCATCTATTGAGGCTTCATCCTCAAGGGTAGTAAGGTCGCCAAGGCTCTGACCTGAAGCTACCGCTTTAAGGACACGGCGCATAATCTTCCCGCTTCTCGTCTTGGGTAGCGAGTCAACAAAGAAGATTTCGTCCGGGGAAGCGATGGGACCGATGGTACTACGAAGGTGCTGAACAATCTCCTTCTTCAGGGCATCCGAAGGAACCCGTCCTTTTTTGGGAGTAACAAAAAGAACAATGGCATCTCCTTTTATCTCATCGGGCTTGCTCGCTACGGCAACCTCAGCAACAGCAGGATGAGATATCACTGCGTCCTCAAGCTCCGCTGTACTAAGCCGGTGCCCGGCTATCTTAAGTACCTCGTCAGCCCTGCCTAACAGCCAGAAATAACCATCCTCATCACGCATGGCGAAGTCTCCGGCGTAGTACGAGCCTGGGAAACGTGACCAGTAGGACTCTTTATACCGCTCTGGAGCGCCGTAGATATCAAGCAGCATCCCGGGCCAGGGTTTCCTTATTATTAGCCAGCCCGTCTGACCCGGCGGGAGTTCCTTGCCATTGGCATCCACTACCGCGGCATCAATCCCGGGGAGAGGTAAAGTTGCCGAACCGGGCTTTAGCGGTATTGCTTCAATTCCCGGGGTAGGCGATATCATAATGCCTCCCGTCTCCGTCTGCCACCAGGTATCAACAATAGGACACCTCTCCTGTCCGATATGTCTATAGTACCAGTGCCACGCCTCAGGGTTTATCGGTTCACCAACACTGCCGAGAAGCTCAAGGCTAGAGAGGTCATGATTTTTCAACCACTCCTCCCCGGAGCGCATGAACATCCGGATGGCGGTCGGGGAGGTATAAAATACGGTAACCCCGTATTTTTCGATAATATCCCACCACCGGTCAATCGCCGGATAGTCAGGGGCACCTTCGTAGAGGACAATAGCGGCACCGTGGGAGAGAGGGGCATAGACGATGGAGCTGTGACCGGTTACCCAGCCAACATCGGCAGTGCACCAGAAGACAGACTCTTCTCTTATATTGAACACCCACTCGTATGCCGAGTGATTATATACCAGGTAGCCACCGGTCCCGTGAACAACACCCTTTGGCTTCCCGGTTGTCCCTGAGGTATAGAGGATGTATAAGGGATGGGTAGATTCCATTGGCTCAGGGCTAACATACAGTTCAGCGTCATCAAGCACGGAAGAAAGCCAGACATCTCTCCCTTCAGTCCATGGCACCTTTCCTCCCGTCCTTTTCACCACGACAACTTTCTCCACTGAAGGGCAAGCCACTACCGCCTCGTCAGTTATCTCCTTTAAGGGTATTATCTTGCCGCGACGGTATGCCCCATCAGCCGTGATGATAAGCTTTGCCTGAACATCATGAACCCGGTCGCATATTGCCTGAGAACTGAACCCGGAGAAGATTACCGTGTGTATCGCCCCAATCCGGGCGCAGGCGAGCATAAAGATGGGGAGTTCCGGAATCATCGGCAGATAAAGGGCAACTTTATCCCCTTTGCCAACCCCGAGCCTCCTTAGTACCGAAGCAAACCGGTTGACTTCACGGAAAAGGATTGAGTAGCTGAGCACCCTTGTCTCGCCCGTCTCCCCCTCCCAGTAAATTGCCACCTTGCTTTTGCGCCACGTCTTTATATGGCGGTCAACACACTGGAAGGAGGCGTTGAGCTTGCCCCCGACAAACCACTTGGCGTACGGGAGATTCCAGTCCAGAACCCGGTCCCAGGTCTTATACCAATCCAGCTTTCGGGCTTCCTCCGCCCAGAACCTCTCCGGGTCTTCCAGCGAACGCCGATGTATCTCCGTGTACCGCTTTAGTGGCCACATGCGTGTAGCTGTAGGTAGAGAGCTAGCTGTGCTCGTATCTTTAATCTCAGTCATAATACTCCTTTCGGTGTAAATTATAGCACAATCACCGTCGCAGGCTCAAAAAATGTGTGTTGACCAGTAAGATACCGGTTTCTTGAGAGTCATTTTCCCCCAAGCGTAAAATCCTGCTGCCGCAACCACTCCTACCGCCGCAATAATCCCCCAGAGCAGGCGTGGCTCAGCGGGAAAGACGTCCAGCAACACCCCGCCAAAGAGCGGTGATAGTGAAAAACCCAGGGTCTGGCCGAGAGCAAAGAACCCCATATACCGGCCGCGTTTATCGGGAGGGGCTGATTCAGCGACTACAGCAGAGGTAACCGGGGAGAAAGTTACCTCGCCGGCAGTAATAATCACAATGGAAAGAATCGCCCAGTTGAAGCTGGTCACCCATCCGAGAGTGAAATAGCCACAAACATAGAGTAAACTGCCAGAATAAGTCCATTTGCCTTGGTCAGTTTGCTCACCCCATAGGCAACCGGGTATTGGGAAAGCACCACCATGATACCATTGGTGGTCAGCAATAATCCGTATTGGGCAGTGGAGAAACCCAGCCGGTCAACCGCAAACACGGATAGCGTGCTCCCCAAATGCGCCATTGATAGCACCAGAAGAATGCTGAAGATGGTAAAAATAAAATAAGGAATGGACGGTCTAAGGCTACTGCCAGGGTACTGCGGAAATCGACCCGTTCCTTGCTCCCTACAAAGGACTCTTGTAGGAAGAAATACATAAGAACCGTAACTATCACACAGGTAAGGGCGGAAATACTGAGCAGCCAGCCATAGGATATAAAGGCGATTAGGTATCCTCCGATAGCGGGGCCGAGGGCAAATCCTACATTACCCCCGATTCTGACCAGGGCGTAGGATTCGGTAAGCCGGTCCTTGGGTGACAGGTCGGCAATTATTGCAGCGATGGTGGGCTGAGTAATGCCCGTGGTACCGCGCGCTAATATGTATACGAGCGCAATCGCCCAGATTGAGGCGGACATCCCGATGAGCAACGCCAATACCGCGTTGGCAAAGATACCAGCACTGGAAACCATCAGGAGGAGACGGCGGCGCCCGAACCGGTCAGAAAGCATCCCACCGATAATATTGGTGCCAGCGCTGCACAGCCCGCCAACGAGAAAAATTGTCCCCACCAGACTCATCGGGAGGGCACGCTCATCATGCAGGTAAATCGCCAGAAAGGGGAGAGCAATGGAAAAGCCAATCGTGATGAAGGTGTCCAGTCCCATCATCAACCAGACGCCTGACGGGAACCGCTGAAAGAAATCCTTTTTGATACGTTGTGACAATATATTCCTCCGCGAACAGTTAGTAGTATAAGAGTTCCTGAGCCTCGTTTTTCATTTGGCTATTCATTCATCAACAATAGGATGAAATTTCTTGCCAAGGATGGAAGCATAAATGTTCTGCTTGAGAACTGTCAATAGTTGCCGCCGGTTACACTCTCTGGGTTATTGTTGAACAGCCGGGGTCTTACCACCATAAATTTTCTAAAAAAAGCGCCAGTAGTATATGTTAGGAATTTTTGAAAATTAGACTGTCTACAGCTATCTAATTTTTCAAAATTGGACTCTTGGGAACTCGTTTAGCGGATAGGTAACCGACTTTACCATCCGGTTCTCCCACCAG
>Ga0209102_1000439_pt1 | contig 27710 bp, 33 predicted proteins | sample ConPoolayeHmetaG_FD_185483 | JGI IMG/M metagenome (GOLD analysis project Ga0209102, IMG submission 185483) | Hot spring microbial mat communities from California, USA to study Microbial Dark Matter (Phase II) - Cone Pool mat layer H metaG... ...
GCTCTGACCTTCTTGCCTTCGCTGGGAAAATCCAGTTCAAGCGGGTGTTAAGATGAATATAACGAGTCAAATGAAGTAGACAAGATTCATTTTTCGCTCATTTCGAGGTGAAACCTGTTTTTATTTGGAAATAGCTAGTCAATTGCTAGCGTTCCTAGAATTTCCCTGGGGTCTTCTTTATAATCCTCGACAAAACTTTGATAAGAAAGAAAATCTTTAAGGTTAGTTCTTTGGGTGGTTTTGAAAAAGGCTAAAATTTCTTCGGGATGGACCCAGCCCGTATGCCGTCTCCCTAGGTAATCGCCATAGCTTGAATAGGGATATTTTTCCAAGATCTCCTTGAGGTGCCACCTGTCAACAGGTGGCACCTCCTTAGGGTTGAGCTCCAGTGGGTTAAGATGGATATAACGAGTTAAATGAAGAAGATAGACTTCGTTATCCACCAAAACACCTTTGTATGCTCCTTGAAAAAGTGCTCCTACCCTCTCGTATTTCTCGTTGAAATAGCGCACATAACTGTTTGCCAATGCTCTCATAAAATCTATGATCGCCTCTTTAGTTAATTGTTTGATTAATAAGTGGAAATGGTTTGGCATAAGGCAGTAAGCAATAAGATTAAGTTTATCGAAAAGATCAAACCTCCACCCTGGCTGGATTTGGTCAGGAGATTTAGGAGGAGCGGTGAGGTATCGTTTCAGAAAATGAAGAAATACTTTGTAATCTTGATCGTCTATAAAAATATCGCGTTTTTCAACGCCCCGATTGTAGATGTGGTAGAAGCCATTTTCGATGTATATCTTGACAATGTTTCGAGCAGGCATAAGTCTATCCTACTCAACCAGGTGCCACCTGTCAAGAGGTGCCACCTGGTGGGGAATTGGGGTCTTTATTCTCTTTCGGAAAAGTGGTAGATTAAAACTTGTGGAGATACTAGCAATTAATTTCCTCATTTTTCTCTTTGGGCTTTGTGTTGGTTCTTTTTTAAATGTTTTAATTTATCGTCTACCCCACTTTCTTACAATAGCCGGTCGGTCTTTCTGCCCAAAGTGTAAAAAAAGAATCCTCTGGCAAGACAATATTCCTTTGGTTTCTTTTATTCTTCTTGGCGGAAAATGTCGTTTTTGCCACTCCCCTATTTCCTTTCAGTATCCCCTAGTTGAACTGGGAACGGGAATTTTAACTGTTTTTCTTTTTTGGTTTTATTCTTACAATTTTTTTTATTTAATTTTTAATCTTTTAATTTTTTATGCCTTAATTGTTGTTTTTGTTTCAGATTGGCGCTACCAAATAGTTCCTGATCAGGTTATTTATCCGGCAATTGGGATAAGTTTGGCAAAACTGGCAATTTTTGATGGATTTAGGCTAAATTTTTTTCTTTCAGGTTTTGGGGCGGGGCTGTTTTTTTTAATTCTTTATTTTGCCACTTTTCAAAAGGGTATGGGTATGGGAGATGTAAAGCTTGCCTTTTTAATGGGTTTAATTCTTGGTTTTCCAAAGATAATTTTGGCTTTATATTTATCCTTCTTGACAGGGGCTTTTTTTGGTGTCATACTTATCTTAGTTGGTAAGAAAAGATTTGGCGAGCATGTTCCTTTTGGACCTTTTCTTTGCGGAGCAACATTTATTTCTCTCTTTTGGGGAGAAGAAATTATAAAATGGTTAACTGCCCATTTTTTTTAAAAAAGAAAGAGGGAATTACTTTAATTGAACTGATAATTGTTTTGGGTTTTATCGCTTTTATGGCAGTGGCTGTTCTTCTTGCTTTAAACCCCGTAGTCCAACTTGGTAAAGCCCGCGATGCGAGACGCAAATCAGATCTTTCAAAACTTAAAAATGTTTTGGAAGATTATTATAATGACCATAAACAATATCCAGACTCTTTAAATTGTGGACAACCCCTTGATCCTTATTTAGCCAAAATCCCCTGCGACCCTCTTACCCATCAGTCCTATGTTTATGTCAAAACTCCTTCTTATTATTATATTTATACTAAATTAGAATACGAAAATGATCCAATAATTGATAAACTTGGTTGCGCTTACGGGTGTGGACCAGGTTGTAATTATAATTATGGTGTTTCCAGTTCCAATGTTAATTTGGAATCATGTGGGGAATGTGAAGGGGATTGGTATGGGTGCCAGGAAGGAGGAGGATGTAATAATATGGGATCGGGAAAACGGCCTAAGTGCGAAAAAGGTGGTCCGGTTTTTTGCAATGATTCTTCATGTGATGGGGGCTGTGAGGATAAGCCCCCGTGTATATAAAAAATATATGAAAAGAAAAACCAATAGAATCAATTTAGGCTTTACTCTAGTTGAACTTTTAGTTGTCATGACAATTATCGGAATTTTGGCGGTGGTTTCTTTGGCGAATTTTCGGACTTCACAAATGAAAGCCAGAGATGCTCAAAGAAAATCAGATCTTCGCCAAATTGCTAATGCCCTGGAGGCTTATATGAGTGATCACGGAGGGTATCCTCCTTCTTCAACAAATGGGAAAATAAAAGCTTGCCGCTGTGGCAATGGAAATGTTGAATGTGAATGGGGCGGAGATTCTGGAGAACGGGAGTTTTGTGATGCAAACAATACCGTCTATATGAGTAAAGTCCCTGGTGATCCAACTGGCAGCCCAAATTATTGTTATTGGTCTGATGGAAAATCTTTTAAACTTTATGCTAAACTGGAAAACAGTAAAGATCCAGAAGCAAAGGGTCCGTATACATGCGCTGGATATGCAAGTTATAATTTTGGTATTTCCAGTCCAAATATAAGCCCATGAGAGAGAAAAATCCAAAATCCAAAATCAAAAATCCAAAATTGGGCTTTACTTTAATTGAACTTTTAGTGGTTATCTCAATTATTGGTATTTTGTCCACTCTTCTTATGGCGAATGTTGCCGGTGTCAGAGAGCGTGCCCGGGATGCTCAAAGGAAATCAGATATAAATCAAATTCAAAAGGCTTTGGAAATGTATAAAAATAGCCAAACAACGCCTTCTTATCCGCCAGACCTAAACAGTCTTAGTGTTAGTGGTAGTTTTATAAGTTCTGTCCCCCATGATCCAAAATGCGGTTGGAATGGTTCAACCTGTACGACGAGTTGGCCCGATTATTCTTATGCTCGAAACGCCACGGATACTCTGAAGTATACGCTTAAGGCTTGTTTAGAAAACGCCTCGGACCCCCAATCAGACCTCCAAAAGGGCTTATCAAATACTTGTTCGACAGGCTATAGTTTTACAAGGACAGAACCATGATGAAAAATCCAAAATCCAAAATCCAAAATCCAAAATCCAAAATTCAAAATTCAAAATTCAAAATTCAAAATTCAAAATCGGGTTTTACTCTAATTGAACTTTTGGTGGTGATTTCTGTTATTGGAATTTTAGCGTCTTTGCTTTTAGCTCGCTTTGGCACTGCTGAAAAATCAGCCAGAGATGCCAGAAGAAAATCAGATTTAAATCAATACCGAACAGCCCTTGAAAATTATGCGGTTAGAACAGGGGGGGTTTACCCAACCAGGACTGCCGTTGGGGATGCCTCATCAGGACAGCCTTGTACAACTTTGAAGGGAAGTTACCTTTCTGATTGTCCCCAAGATCCTCGTCAGGATGGAACTACCTACTATTACCGCTATCAGACTGATTCGCAAGGTTTAAATTATATTCTCTGGGCAAAAATGGAGACAAGTAATTATTGGTATTTTTGCGCTAATGGAAAGGCGGCTGAAAAATCAACGTCCCCTGGACCGTCTGATTGTGGGTTTTAAAAATGAAAAGAGAAGGTTTTACCTTAATTGAACTTTTAGTGGTTGTTTCCATAATAGGGGTTTTAATGGGAATTTTATTGGTTGCCTATCAGGGAACAAGAAAAGCGGCGCGCGATGGGAAAAGAAAAGCGGATTTGGAGCAAATACGGTCCGCTTTAGAAATGTGCCGAAGCGATAGGGGAAGTTATCCAACGAGCCTTCCTAGTGGGGGTGGAATAGACTGTTCGAATTATCTCCCCTCTGTTCCGAAAGATCCTCTTGACCCCACTTATCTTTATTCATATAGTGGTACAGCAACCACTTACACTCTTTGCGCCTATCTTGAAACAGGAAAGGTAGATTCGTCATGTCCTGGAATTTGTGGTAGTTGTGGAACTGGGGTAACCTGCAATTATAAAGTCTGTAATCCTTAAAATCTATGTATGAAAAATTCTGCCCTACCCTATTTGGTTTTACTTTAATTGAACTTTTAGTTGCCATCTCCATAATTGGAATTCTTTTTGGAGTGGGAATCACTTCTTATAATCAATTTAACCGCCGACAAATTTTGGAGCAAACTGCCAGGAATATTAAGGAAGATTTAAGAATGGCCCAAAGCAAGGCTTTGTCAGGAGAAAAACCAACAGGTTGTAGTGGGATTCTACATGGTTATCGGGTTAATTTTTATTCCAGTAATTATACTATATTCGCAATTTGTCAAAACCCCATTCAGATTAAAAATTTTACCTTGCCGTCAGGGATTACCTTTTCTTCATATCCGGCATCAATTTTGTTCAAGGTATTAGGACAGGGAGTTATTATCACCGGGGCAACAGATATTACTCTTTCTGCCTTTAGTCAGACAAGGACAATAACCGTTACCTCAAGCGGAGAAATTAATTAAATTAATTTAATCTAAAGTTTGTATGAAGATTGATTTTTTTAATCAAGACCAATCTCGGCAAGGTTTAATTTTTAGAGGAAAAGGGCAAAGTTTGATTGAGGTTTTAGCCGCTCTTGCGGTTTTAATGTTGGTGATTTTGTCTTTAGTTTGGATAACGACCGTTTCAATTAGAAATGCGGATTTTTCTAAAAAACAGGCTCAGGCAACAAGTTATGTCAAGGAAGCAATGGAGAAAATAAGAGCCTATCGAGATAGAAATAGTTGGGATGTTTTTAAAAATAACTGCGGTAATGCTTCGGTAATGGGAATTTCCTCCCCGGTTCCCTTTTCACTAACTATTTCTTGTATTACTATTGGGGGAGATGATAATAAGAGAGAGATAACGGTTACAGTTTCCTGGAGTGATTCAAAAGGAACTCATCAGTCAAAATCAACATCTTATTTTACTAAATGGCGATAGAAATTGGTTTTAAGAATAAAAATAGTTTTTTTAATGTCTCAGGGGAAACGGCAGGATTTACGCTGGTTGAAGTTTTAGTGGTGATTTTGTCTTTTGGAATTTTGGCAGTTGCGGGAAGCAGTCTTTTTATTTCAATTCTTAAAGGCGCCGCCAAAGCAGAAATTGAAAAAGAAATTAAGCAAAACGGCGATTATGCCATAAATGTGATGGAAAGAATGATAAGAAACGCTCGGGAAATTGTTAATTGTTCTTCTTCTTCAATTAGAATTAAAAATCCTGATGGTGGTTATACTACTTTTAATTGCCGGGTTAACGATCAAGTGGCTTCTATTGCTTCAAATAGTGCTTTTTTAACTGGGAAAAATGTTACTTTAGATAGCAATGGAGAAGCTAATTGTTCTTCCGGCAATTTAACTTTTTCTTGTACCTCTGGCAATCCCCCAACAGTTGGAATTTCCTTTACTCTTTATCAAAAGGGATCATCGGTTAGACCGGAAGAAAAGGCTCAAGCAAAATTTGAAACTACCGTGAGTTTGAGAACATATAGATAAAAAAAATAGTTGACAAAATTTGGAGGAGGTTTTAAAATGGACTTAAAAATGAAAAAACTGCCCTTTTTTAAATCTTCTCTTAAAAAAATTCTTTTGTCTTTTTTAGGGGAATTTGGCAGTAAATCCTCAGGACAGGCTCTTTTAATTATTGTTCTTATTATGGCGGTAGGTTTAACTATTGGGCTTGCGGTTGTTTCTCGTTCGGTTTCAAATATTAAAATCTCAGAACAAACAGAAGAGGCCTCTCGTGCTTTCTCTGCGGCTGAGGCGGGAATTGAGGAGGCACTAAAGAGTCTACCAATAGGTACCACCCTTGAGGGGCAGTTAACCACAGACTCTACCTACAAAACTACCGTTTTTAGTGTAGGAGAGGGGGTACAACAATTTATTTTCCCTCAAGAAATTCAAGTCGATAAACCCCAGACAGTTTATTTGGCTAGATACGGGGCGGATGGTACTTTGACAAAATATTACGATGGGAGCTCAATTGATTTATGTTGGAGCGGAAACGCTGCAATCGAGGCGTCTTTGTATTATAATTCTGGGGGTTACAAAGTTGCTCGTTATGTTGTTGATCCTGTTGTTGGTAGAACGCCAAGTGCCGATTCTCCTTCAACCGAAGGTTGTGCGGGGTTGAGTCGTAAGAAACAATTAACCCTTCCCAGTGGTTCTAGCGTGACTCTTCTTTTTTTAAGATTAAGAGTTTTATATGAGAATGCCAAGGTTGGAGTAGTAGCCCAAACCGGTAAAACTTTGCCTTCTCAGGGTGTAAAAATCGAATCAACGGGAACTGCCGGTTCTTCAACCAGAAAAATTGAGGTTTTTCGTTCTTACCCTGTTCCTCCGGCAATTCTTGACTTTGCACTTTATTCTGGGGGTAATCTTTCAAAATGAACATTTTTGGATTGGATATCGGCTCAAATTCAATTAAAATTGCTCAAGTTTCTCGCGAAGGCAATAAATTTAGATTGGTGGCTGCCGGTATTACCCCCACTCCCCAGCCGGGATTGAAATCCGAATTAGAAGAAGATTTGGTTTCCGTGGCAACAGCGATTAAGAAACTTTGGCAAGATGTTAGGATTTCAAGTAAAGATGTGGTAATTGCCCTTCCTGAGGATAAAATTTTTACCAGAGTAGTTGAATTGCCGCCAATGAGTGAAAACGAACTTGCCCAGGCTATTCCTTGGGAAGCCGAGCAGTTTGTTCCTATGCCACTTTCTGAGGTAAATTTGGATTGGCAGATAATCTTTCAGGGTTCTAAACCAGGAAAGGTTCAGGAAAAAACAAAGGTCTTTATTGTTGCCGCCCCTATTTCTTTAATCGATAAATATCTTAAGGTTTTAGAGATGGGAGGCTTTAAGGTTGCAGCAATTGAAACGGAAATGATTGCTGCCGTCAGGGCGTTGGTCCCCAAGGAATTGCCACTGGTTCTTTTAGTTAATCTTGGGGCAAAGTCATGCGATTTGGCAGTAGTTCAAAATGGATACCTTGCCTTGACGAGGTCGATTCCAAGCGCCGGAGAAGCACTTACCCGGGCAATTGCTACCGCCTTATCTTTAGACCCTCTTCAGGCTGAAGAATATAAAATTGCTTATGGTCTGGCGGAAGATCAATTTGAGGGGAAAATTAAAAACGCCCTTTCTCCAGTTCTGGAAGAGATGGTTTCTGAAATTAGAAAGATGATTTTATCATGGCGCGAGAAGGAAAATGAAAACATCTCAAATATTATTCTTGCTGGAGGGACAGCAAGTTTACCAGCAATTGGGAAATTTTTAACAGAAAAACTTGAGACAGAAATTCAAATTGCCGATCCATTCTCGAGAATGATTCTTGATCAAAATCAAATTGCTGGTTTAAAGGATAAATCCGCTCTTTTTGCTGTAGCGTTGGGGTTAGCCCAAAAGGAGGTTTAAAATGGCAGGAATAAGGGGAATTAATCTTCTTTCCGGCGAAGAAAGAATTTTAAAAAAAAGGGCTGTTTCTTTGAGGGCCAAAGAGCTGGGAAAGTGGTTAGTATTAATTACTATTTTTTATTCTATTTTTGTGGCAATAGTTTTTGCTGTCGGGATGTATCTGTCATTTCAAATAAACAGTATTAAAGGAAAGGCTAGTAGTTTGGAGGAGAAAATTAAATCCGAACAAAAAAAGGAAAGTTTAGAGTTGGCGATTAAAGAAAGAGTGAAAGAAATTGCTAAAATTTTAGGATCAAGGATTGACTATAGCGTTTTGGTTAACAAAATTTTAAGCCTTGCTCCCTCCTCGGATGTTGTTTTTCAGGAAATAGATTTTTCGAAAGGAAAAATTAAATTTTCTGGTCAGGCCGCGAATTTGATAGCAATGAATAATTTTTTAGATAAGTTGCTGGAAGAGGAGAAAAATTCATTTTCTTATATTTATTTAGACTCTTTTGCGCGAATAAAAGACGGGAGTTATTCCTTTTCTTTTGAAATTGATTTTAAAAAATGAAAGGGTCGTCTTTATCAATTTTTTTTCTTAAGTACGAAAAACTTTTATTTTTAACAATAATAGTTCTTTTATTGGTTATGACCTGGTCTTTTACGATTCCTAGGGTAAAAGTTATTTTGGAAGGGCAAGAAGCCCTAAAGAGAGAAAAAGAAAAAGTTGCCCGTTTAGAAACAAAAATTGCCGATCTTGAAAGTTTAAATGATTACGAACTTTCCGAGAGAGCAAATTTGACCTTAAAGGCGGTTTCGGGAGAAAAAAATATTTTTGGGGTTTTGTTGATTCTTCGTGATCAGGCAAATGAAAATCAATTGGTAATTAAAAAAATTTCTGTAAACCCCGGTGAAATTTCCGAGGCGACCGCCTCTGCCACTAAAAATTCAGGAGAAATCGAATTTAAATTAGAGATTGAGGGATCGGTTGAGAATATAAAAGAGTTTTTTAATAAAATACAAAAATCTTTACCTTTAATGTCTGCATCCAATTTAAAAATGAATTTTAGTGAAGGAAATGCGGAAATAGACTTTGTCCTTAAGGGTTATTATCTTGCTTTGCCTAAGATATTGGGGAAAATTGATGATCCTCTTCCTAAATTGACTTCTGATGAAGAAAAAATTTTAAGTGAAATTTCCGGTTATAATTCTTTAAATCTTCAAACATTTACGCCGGTGGCTAGCGAGAGGAGAAATCCCTTTTCTTTTTAGTTGGTTTTTTTAATTTTCTTCTAAGATGAGCTCTACTCTTTTGCCCTCTTTAATGGCTTTTGCTCTCAAAAGATCTTTTATTGCTTTAATAGTTTTCCCTTTTTTCCCAATTATTTTACCAATATCCTCAGGAGCCAGTTTAAGATTAATAATTTCCTCTCCATTTTTAGAAGTTGATTTAATTTCAACTTTTCTTTTTTGGTCTACTAAAGAGTTAACAATGAAACTAAGAAGTTTTTTCATTCTTCTTTTTGGTATTTTTTTAACGCCAAAGTGGCTGCTTTTTCTTCGGCCTTTTGTTTAGATGGTCCTTTCCCGTCAGCAATTTTTTCTCCTCGAATATAAACACCGACAGTAAATATTTTAGCATGATCAGGTCCTTCTTCGGAAATAATTTTATATCGTGGGGTGATTTTTTCTTTTTCCTGAACAATTTCTTGGAAAAGGCTCTTTGGATCTCTAAGATCAGAAGGTTTTGTGTTTAAAATTATTGGCAAGAAATGTTTTTTAATAAACGCCTCCGTTTTTTCCATCCCCTGGTCAAGAAAAATTGCTCCAATGAGTGCCTCAAGAGCGTTTTCTAAGATTCCGCGGTTTTCTCTCCTCTTTTCTTTTTCTTCTCCCTTTGACAAGAAAAGAAACTCTCCTAAGGATAAATTTTTAGCAATCTGGTAAAGAGTTTCTGTTTGAACAATTTTTGATCTAAAAGCAGTTAGAAAACCTTCTGTTTCCTTGGGAAATTTTTCGAATAAAATTTTAGAAATTATGAATTCCAAAATTGCATCTCCCAAAAACTCTAATCTTTCATTAGAGGGAATTTTGACGTCGGGGTGTTCGTTTAAATAAGAACGATGGATTAGGGCCTCTTTTAAAATTGTTTTGTTTTTGAAACATATTTCTAACTTTTTCTCCAGAATTTCTAAGTTAATTTGGTTTGCCATAATCTTTTAAAACTGCTCCTAAAACTCCGTTAATAAAAGAAGGCGAAGATTCGCTCCCAAATTCTTTTGCTAGTTCTACTGCTTCGTCAATTATAACCTTTGGTGGTTCAGATTTAACTATTAAAAGCTCGTAAATTGCCAGTCTTAAAATAGCAATATCAATTTTGTTTATTTGGTTGATTGGCCATTCGGGAGCATATTTACTAATGATTTCGTCAATTTTTTCCAAGTTAGAAATTACTTGGGAGGCTAAAATATTTTTAGTCTCTCCCTTTCCAAATGCCCAGGCAAAAAGAGATTGAATTGCCTTTCTTCTTTTTTGGTGACGAGGATCAAAGGGAGTTTTCATTTGCTTTTCTTTTTCTTTTTGTTTTTAACTTCAATTCTTTTTATCCCTTTATAAAAACCGCATTTTGGGCAGACTGAATGAGGGAGAATCAATTCCCCACAGTTTAAACAGGGAGAAAGAGGCGGAAGAGTTATTAAAATTTTTGTTTTCCTTTTCCCTTTTCTTTGAGTTGAGTGTTTTCTTTTAGGTAAAGGTGTCATAATAAAAAAAATTAGTTTGGTAAAACTGTTTCTATTATATATTTTGAAAGTTTTTTTCGCAAGAGCGGGAATTTATCAAGACAGTTAATAGTTTTTTCTGCTGCCTCTTTAGTTTTTCGAATTAAATTTATGTCGGAAAAAGAAGCAACTTTAAGATTTGGGAATCCATGTTGGGCAGTTCCGTAGATTTCGCCAGGACCGCGAATTTTTAAATCAAGTTCGGCTAATTCTGCCCCTATGTAGATTTTTTCAAGGGCTTTGAGACGCTGAATTGTCCTTTCTTGGGTTGACTGGCTGAATAAAAGACAATAAGATTGTTTATCCCCTCTTCCTACCCTACCTCGCAACTGATGAAGTTGGGCTAAACCAAATCTGTCTGCTCCTTCAATCACCATAATAGTGGCGTTTGGAATGTCAATTCCTACTTCTACCACAGGGGTAGAAACCAAAATATCAAATTCTCCTTGACGAAACTTTTGGATTATTTCTTCTTTTTCTTTGCTTTTCAATTTTCCATGAAGAAGTCCTAATCTTAAATCCGGGAAAATTTTTTTAGAAAGGATTTCAAATTCTGCCTTGGCGGCTTTAACAGATTTTAAAGATTCGCTTTCTTCAATTAAAGGGCAAACGATAAAACACTGTTCATCGGTTTCTTTTACCTTTTCTCTAATCCAGTTATAGGCTTTTTCTCTTTTTGCCGGAGGAACTACCCATGTTTTTACTTTTTGCCTCCCTGGCGGCATTTCATCTAAGATTGAAAGATCTAAATTTCCATAAAGAGTTAAAGCGATGGTTCGGGGAATTGGGGTAGCGGTCATGGTTAAAACATGGGGCATTTTCCCCTTTTTGGCTAATTCACCTCTTTGTTCAACCCCAAAGCGATGTTGTTCATCAATTATCACTAATCCCAGTTTTTCAAATTTAACCTTTTTTTGAATTAAGGCATGGGTACCAACGAAAACATCTTTTCCTTCTCCATTTTTTTCTTTTCTGCTGCTTGTTAAAAGCGAAATTTTTACTCCATAGGGAGAAAGAAGTTTATTTAAAGTTTGGTAATGTTGATTTGCTAAAATTTCTGTGGGAGCCATTAAAACTGATTGGAAGCCGTTATAATAAGCAGTATAAATAGCGGCCGCGGCAACTACCGTTTTACCACTTCCGACATCTCCCTCAAGAAGTCTATTCATTGGTTTTTCTAAACTTAAATCATTAAGAATTTCTTGAATACAGCGTTTTTGGGCGTTGGTTAATTCGAATGGAAGGCTGGAAATAAAATCTGTTTTTTTCTTTTCATCAATATAAAATTTATGAGAAAGACTTTTCTTTTGCCAATCCTTTTTCTTTTTAAGGGCGGTTAGATGGATTAAAAATAATTCATCAAAAGCAAGACGTTGACGAGATTTTTCTACCTGATCTTTTGAATAAGGGAAATGTATATATCTTAAAGAATGAGATAAATCGAGTAAATTATATGTTTGAGTAATTTCTTTTGGCATAAAATCTTCTATGGAAGGTAATATCTTATCAAGAAGATAAGCAATGCGCGATCTAAGCCATTTTGAACTAATTCCTGATGTCTCAGGATAAATTGGTACCAATCTTCCTGTATGAATATTTTCCGTTATTAATTGAATATTGGATTTTTTGTTAATGGGAGATTTAATTTTTTCATACTCCGGAGAAATCAGGGCGATATCTTTTCCAAACCAATCAACCTTCCCAGAAAAATAATACCACTCCCCTATTTTAAAGGTTTTAATAAGGAACGGTTGATTAAACCAAATAATTTCCACTTTCCCAGTTCCATCAGAAACAAGAGCCTTTTGAATCTTTTTCCCTGTTTTAGTATATTCATTTTTGATTGATAAAATTTCTCCTTTGATGGTTAGAGTTTCTCCAGGTTGAATTCGGAAAATTTCAGAAACAAGAGAAAAATTTTCATAGCGGTGGGGGAAGTGATAAATTAGATCCTCGACTGTTTTAATATTAAGCTTAGCCAATCTTCTGGCATAAGTTGGGCCAATCATGTATATTTTTGAGACGGGAGTTGATAGATCCATTTTATAAAATTTGAAAATAGATTTAGCGAAAAAGAAAAGAGACAAACGGCAAAAACGAACTTAAAATTAAAGCCAGTGAGGCAATAATTACCATAATTTTCCAAAATTTTCTTTTCTTTTTGTCTAATTTCATAAAATTAAATTTCTTTGCAAATTTTGAGAAATTTTTTCTTGCCAATTTTTATAATTGTTCCATCTTCTAAATGAAGAGGTAATTGATAATCAGTAATAATTTTTCCATCAATTTCAACCGCTTTTTGTTTAATTAATCTTTTTGCCTCTGAATTAGAAGAGACAATTTTACTTTCCACTAAAATTTTATTAAGAGAGAGTTTTTCTCCTTTTTTTATTTTGTAGGTTGGCACTTGATATGATGGGGGGAGATTTTTTTGGAAAACTTTTTCAAATTCTTTTTGGGCAGATTCCGCTTTATTCTTGGAATGAATGATGGAAACTATTTCAAAGGCAAGTTTCTTTTTGAAATCCATAGGATTTGTTTTTGGGGATTTTATTTTTTTCTCCATTTCTTTAATTTTTAGGAGTGGAATATTGGTTAAAAGGGTAAAACCAGGAATAATCATTTCATCGGGCCAAGACATAATTTTCCCAAATATTTCGTTTGGTTCTTCATTTAGGCCTATCATTTTCCCCTCGGTTTTTCCCATTTTGGGTTTTCCTGGTTCTGCCAAGAGTTTTGTGGTCAAGACAAATTTTTCTTTTCTTTTTAGAATTTTCATTAAGGTTCTTCCGCAAAGCATATTGAAAGTTTGGTCATTACCGCCAATTTCAAGATCTACATCCATCACCACCGAATCATATGCCTGAAGAAGAGGATATAAAAATTCGTGAAGCCAGACTTCTTTTCCTTTCTTAAGCCTTTCTTGAAACATATCTCTTTCCCACATTTGGGAGGCGGTGAAATGAGAGGCAAGGCTTAATAAATCTTCGGCAGAAAGTTTAGAGTGCCATTGACTATTAAATTTAATTTCGACAGGATTTTCTCCGGTGAATTTTAAAATTTTGGCCACCTGTTTTTTATAGTCTTTAGCATTTTCTAATACTTCTTTATGGGTTAATTTTTTTCTGGTTGCTTTTTTATCAGTTGGATCACCGATCATGGCCGTAAAATCTCCGATTAGAAGAATTACTTTGTGGCCTAATTCTTGAAATTGACGAAGTTTTTGGAGGACAACCATATGTCCAAGATGAAGGGTTGGGCCGCTGGGATCAATTCCATTATAAAGTTTTATTTTTTTACCGGAACGCAGAATCTTTTCAAGAATTTCTTTTGAGGGATAGATTTTTTCTACTCCTCTTGTTAGAACTTCTTCGATTTTGTCCATTTTTATCTTTGATTATACTTTTAGGTCTTGCTATAATTCAAGTATGCTTTTGGAAAAAAGGTGGAGAAAAAGAGAAAATTTTTCTTTAACTACTTCTTGTGATAGTCTTTTTCGGAGAAAACTGATTCGTCTTTTGTCAAAATTGGCATTTTTTTCTTTCATCTTCGTATTTTTGTTTGGTTTTTTGATGTTTTTTCTTTTTATTTGGTATGCTAAGGATTTGCCAGCGCCGGATAAAATTGTTAGGCGTGAAGGATTTTCTACTAAAATTTATGATCGAAACGAAAAACTTCTTTATGAGGTTTTTAGCAATCAACGTCGCACTCCTGTTGAATTATCAGAGATTCCTTTATATTTACGACAGGCGACAATTGCAATTGAGGATAAAGATTTTTATAAGCACCAGGGATTTGACTTAAGAGGATGGTTGAGGGCGATTTATAATATTTTAATTCATCATCGCCTTCAAGGAGGGTCAACTTTAACCCAACAGTTAGTAAAAAATGTTTTGCTTTCCTCTGAGCGGACTTTAACTCGAAAAATCAAAGAATTTATTTTAGCAGTTCAAATTGAGAGAAAATATACAAAAGATCAGATTCTTCAGATGTATTTAAATGAAGCCCCTTATGGTGGAACAGCCTGGGGGGTGGAAGCAGCAGCCGAAATTTATTTTGGGAAAAAAGTTTCTCAATTAACTTTAATTGAATCGGCTATTTTGGCAGGATTACCTCAGAGACCCTCAGTTTATTCTCCCTTTTCGCAGGATCCCCAGGCTTATAAATGGAGAACCCAGCAGGTTTTAAGAAGAATGAGAGAAGATGGTTATATTTCAAGTGAGATCGAAAACGAAGCCTTAAAACAACTTGATCAAGTTAAATTTGCTTCGCGAGGTGAGAGCTTTAAGGCTCCTCATTTTGTGATGTATGTTAAGAAAATTCTTGAGGAAAGATACGGTGAGCGAATGGTTGAACAGGGCGGTTTGAAGGTAATAACCACTCTTGATTTAGATTTGCAAGAAAAGGTTCAAGCGATTGTTTCCGAAGAAATTGCTAAAGTTGAAAAATTAAATATTACTAATGGAGCGGCAGTGGTTATTAATCCGCAAAATGGTGAGATTTTAGCAATGGTTGGGTCAAAGAATTACGACGATCCTAATTATGATGGCAAAGTAAACGTTGTCCTAGCCTTAAGACAACCTGGCTCGGCAATTAAACCAGTGACTTATGTTACCGCCTTTAAAAAGGGTTATACGCCAGCGACAATGCTTATGGATACGCCAACATCTTTTAGAATTCCTGGGCAAGAAGACTACAAGCCTGTTAACTATGATGGTAAATTTCATGGTCCAATGCAAATTCGTTATGCTTTAGGGAATTCGATAAATATTCCCGCGGTGAAAATGTTAATTAAAATTGGGTTAAAGGAAATGTTGAAGACTGCTTATGAAATGGGGATAACTACCCTTGAGCCTTCTCAGGAAAATCTTCGCCGGTTTGGCCCCTCGATTACGCTAGGGGGAGGAGAAGTAAGGCTTTTAGAATTAACTTCTGCCTATTCTGCTTTTGCCAATGGTGGATTAAAGGTAGAACCAATAAGTATTCTTAAGGTTCTTCAACGAGATGGTAAAGTTTTAGAAGAAAACAAGTTTTTACCGGGAAAGCGAGTTTTAAAACCAGAAGAAGCGTTTTTAATTTCTCATATTTTGTCTGATAATTCGGCGCGTTTAATTACCTTTGGCGAAAGAAGCGCCTTGGTTGTTCCTGGAAGGGTGGTTGCCGTTAAAACAGGGACTACCGATGATAAAAGGGATAATTGGACAGTAGGTTGGACCCCCCAAGTGATAGTAGGAGTTTGGGTTGGTAATAATGATAATTCACCAATGAAACAATTAGTTTCCGGAGTGGCTGGGGCGGCTCCAATTTGGCGAAGAATTATTCAAACTGCTTTGGCTGACAAGCCGGCAGTTGATTTTCCTATTCCTGAAGGAATTGTAACTGCTGAGGTTGATAGTGTTTCCGGATTTAGGGCTCATGATGGTTTTCCTTCACGAATTGAATATTTTATTAAAGGCACCGAACCAAGCGGCGAAGATCCAATTCATATTAAACTTAAAGTTTGTAAAAATGCAGGAAAATTAGCCACCCCAATTGATATTTCAAGGGGCGATTATGAGGAAAAAGAATTTTTTATTTTTAAAGAAGACGATCCGACAGCCGCATCTGATGGAGAAAATAAATGGCAAAAAGGAATTGATGAATGGTTAGCCACTCAATCTGATCCGCGCTATCACCCACCGACCGATTACTGTGAATCGCAGAGTCAGGTTGAAGTAAGAATAAGGGAACCAGAAGATCACGCCCAAATTAATTGTGAACAAACCAATTGTAGTTTTAAGGTTAAGATTGAAACATTGTCTATTTGGGAGATTGTCTTAGTTGAGATTTTCATTAATGATGAGAAGAGGGCAAGTATAACAGGTCTTCCTTATGAGCGAGACTTCACTTTACCCTCGGGAACTTATGCTGTTAAAGCCAAGGTTTTTGATAGTAAAGGAAATAAGGGTGAAAAAGAGATAAAAATTGGTGTTAATGTTCCCTGGGATTGGTTGCCATCACCGACGCCTATTCTGACTCCTACCCCATTGGCTACTCCTACATAGACTCTTTTTTAAGAAAAGTTGCGGAATAATGGTATAATTTTCTTTAAAATGATAAACCCAGAGAAAGAAAGGAAATCTTCTTCAGCACAAATTGAAGAAATTTTGAAGAAATATAATATCTCTCCCCCGCCGTCTCCTTCTTTTGAGGTAACTATTTTTGATAATACCGGAAAGGAAAATTTTACACTTATGCAACTTCTTCGACTTTCTTCTGATATGTTTCTTAAACATCCTTTAAAAGAACTTCGCAACGCTGAGAAAAGAGCAATTTATGCATTAAAACACGGGGGTCGCCCAAGGTCAAGGAGAGAAGTTGGAGAAATTAGAGAACAATTTTCTTCTAAGGAAGAACAATTAAGACAAAGTATAGGTTTAATTTTAGCAACAATAGTTAATAATCCTGAGGGAAATTTTTTCTGGAGTAAAGATGGTTTAAAGATAGAAGGCACTGCGGTTTCTCCTCTTCCGGAAGAAATTAGCTGGTGGGGATGGGTTTACAATCTTTTTCAAAAGGGAAAGGGAAACTTTTTGGTTACAGAAGATGGAAGGTTTGATTCAAGAATATATGCATTTTTCCTCATGAGGAGAAGGGCGCACTTTGGTGAAATTGGTTCTGAAGAATTGGGAAAATTTACCGCCGAATTGGCGCTTTTAGTAGGAGAAGAAGAGGGTTTTATATTTAGGGAGATTGCCCGACTTTTTCCTCCTAAAAGGAGTTCTTAATTTTTACTTTAAATTCTTTTTCAACCTTTTCAATTATTTTTTCTCTTATTTTTGTTATTTCTTTATTGTTTAGAGTTTTAAGTGGATGTTGATAAATAATTCTGAAAGTTTTGGTATTTTTGTAAATATCCAAAAGATCTACGCTTTTAATAATTGAACTGGTTGATTTAATTGATTGAATTATTTTGCCTATTGGGATTTTGGGTGGAACAACAAAAGACAAATCTTCAATTATTGGTGGATAAAGAGGTAAAGGAGTATATTTTTTGGATAAAGTGGCGTTTTCTAAAAGAGAATTAAAATCAATTTCAAAGAGAATAATTCTTGAGGAAATTTCAAAAAGAGAGGTTATTTGGTTATCGATTTCCCCCAAAAATCCCACTGGTTTTTCGTTAATTAAAATTTCTGCTGTTTTTTGGGGGTTAAAAATTTTCGTTTTTGGAACCGGTTGGTTAAATCTATAGTTTTTAATTCCTAACTCTTCAAACATCATTTCTAGGATCCCTTTAACTTTTAAAAATTCGTCTCCTGTTTGGGCGCCAACTAACATTGGGATTTCCTCTGGTAGTTCGTTTTCTCCCTGGGGGATATAAATTTTGGAGATTTCAAAAAGGGAGATATCAGAAAAATTATTTTGATTTTGAGAAATATTTTTTAAAATACTAGGAATAAGACTGGGGCGCATATAAACCCAGTCAGAAGAAAGTGGATTTGAAATTTTGAGATAGTCTTTGGGATCAAATTTTGTTTTACGAAGAAGATCTTCGCTTATCATTGAATAATTGATGACCTCGGTAAAACCTTGATATTTTAAGAAGTTTTTTATTTTTTCTTCCCAGAAAAACGGATTTTTTTCTTCCGATTTTGGAAGACTAAGAGGAATATTGTTTGGCAGATTTTGATAACCATAAATTCTGGCAATTTCTTCAATTAGGTCTTCGGGAATTGAGATATCGTCGTTTCGCCAATGAGGGATAGAGACCTTGATTTGAGAATTAGAAGAAAAATTTATAACAAAACCTAAAGATTTAAGAATTTCTAATATTTCATTTCGTGGAATTTTAACGCCAATAATTTTTTCAACAAGATCAAGGTTTAATTCGACTATTTTTTCTTTTAAAGGATTTGGATAGATATCTATTAGTTTACTTGCAACCTGAGCGCCACAGTTTTCTTCAAACATTTCTTTGGCTTTATTTATGGCAATGATTACTCCTTCGGGGTCAACTCCTTTTTCAAACCTACTGGCTGCTTCTGTTCGGAAAGATAACTTTTGGCATGTTTGCCGAATTCTTGTTGGATCATATGTTTGGACAAATAAAAGAATTCTTTTTGAATTATTGTCAACCGCCGAATTTTCACCACCCATAATTCCACATAGATCAATAATTCTCCCCTTTCCATCTTCAATAACAATTGTTCCTTGGGGAAGAATTCTTAATTGACCATCAAGGGTGACGATTTTTTCTCCTTCTTTGGCTTCCCTGAGAATCATTTTTGCCCCAATGATTTTGTCATAGTCAAAAGTATGCATTGGTTGACCTAGTTCAAGCATTAAGTAATTTGAGATATCAACTACATTGTTTAGACTTCTTATCCCTGATTTCTCTAGTCTTTCTTGAACTATTTTTGGAGAGGGAGCAATTTTGACATTGTCAAAAATTAAGGCGGTAAATCGGGGGCAAAGTTTTTTATTTTTAATCTCAACTTCTAATTTTAATTTTCCTTGATAATTTTTGTTCTTTAGTTCATAAGAGGTTAATTTTTCAAGTTTTGCCGGTATTCCAAATCGGGGCAAAATAGCAGATAATTCTCGGGCAATACCGTAGACAGATAAGCAATCTGCTCTATTTGAAGTTATTTCAATTTCAAAGACAAAATCATTTTCTGTCTTGGTGATTTTTTCTACTGATTGGCTACATAAAGAAAGATATTCGGCAATTTCTAGAGGACTAGCTTTAGTTTTAATAAATTCTTTAAGCCAAGAGTAAGGGACTAAGATGTTCATTTTAGAATTGGTTTAAAAATCTCAAATCATTACTAAAAAGCAGTCTTATATCGGGAATTCCGTATTTCATCATCATTACTCTTTCAACTCCAAATCCTGAGGCAAAACCAGTATATTTCTTAGGATCAATTCCTCCATTTTTCAAAACAGTGGGATGAACCATCCCCGCTCCTCCAATTTCAAGCCATCCACCTTTACAGACCTTGCAGCCTTTGCCTTCACAAACAAAACAGGATATGTCGACTTCAAAAGAAGGTTCGGTAAATTGAAAATGAAAAGGGCGGATTCTTGTTTTTCTATCTTTACCGAAATATTGTTTAACAAAATAATCTAGCGTTCCTTTAAGATGAGTGATATTTATTCCTTTGTCTATAACTAAAGTTTCGAATTGATAAAACATTGGTACGTGGGAAATGTCTGCCTGTCTTCGGTAGCATTTAGCGATATTTAACATTTTAATTGGTAATTTTTTTCCAGAGAGAAGAAGATTTTTTTTTCTTTCCATTTCTCGAAGTTGGCCGGAGGAAGTATGAGGCGTCAAGACCGCCACCCCATATTTTTTGTTTTCTAATCCCTCAATAAAGAATGTTTCCCACTCATCTCTGGCAGGGTGGTTTTTTGGCATGTTTAAACCTTCAAAAGCATACCAATCCCACTCAATCTCGGGATAAGAGACTCTTTCAAACCCGATTTTTTCAAATATTTTCGAAATTTCCGAAATTGTTTGGGTAATAAGATGGAGATGGCCTATTTTTGGTTTTAAACCCGGAAGGGTTACGTCAAACCACTCTTCTGAAAGAGAAGTTTCTTTTTGGATTTTTTCTTTAATATTTATTAAAGTTTCAAGAATCGCTTTTTTAGATTCATTAGCAACTTTGCCAGTTTTAATTCTTTTTTCTAAAGGAAGTTTTGGGATTTCTTTAATTAAAAGGGTTAGTTTTCCTTTTCTCCCAAGGTAAGATTGGCGGATTTGTTCAATTTCCTCTTCTGTTTTAGCCGAGACTATTTGGGCTAAGGCTTCATTTTTAACATTTAAAATTTTTTCTTCCATTTTTCTTTAAAATATAACATTTATTAGGAATTTTTTCTAATACGTAATTTCTTATTTGATTTACTGATAATATTGTAGTTTTTTATATTAAAAATATAAAAAAACCTTCCTCAAAGAAGGTTTTAGTAGCTTTGTTTTTATAAAAATTGTCTCTATAAAATGCCAAAACCAACCTCCCTTTTTCTCTTGTGTTATTTTTTGACTAAAAAAAAGAGAAAAAATTCCTTAAGGGATTGGTTGGTTTTCGCATTAATTTTTTTATATCACAATCCATTTAATTTTGTCAAGAGTTTTTTATTTTTAATTTTTTTAAGAATTTATTTTTTTGCAATTTATAATCTAAATAAAATAACCTTATAGCGACAAGCTTTATTTTTTACTGTTTTACTTTCTCAATAAGGGTTTTGAATGTTTTAGGATCAGAGATAACTAAATCGGCTAGAATTTTTCTATCTAATCCAATTTTTGCTTTTTTAAGACCAGCAATAAAACGATTATAGGAAATTCCCGATTCTGAAAGCCCAGCAGAAATTCTTGTTATCCAAAGTCGGCGAAGATTTCTCTTCCGGAGTTTTCGGCCGGCAAAGGCATACTCCCCAGCATGAAGAACTGCTTCGCTGGCCTTTTTTAAAAGCCTATGTCTGGTCATTTGATAACCTTTGGCTTGTTTTAAAATTTTTTTATGTTTTCTTTTCCTATTTGGTCCAGTTTTAACTCTCATATTTTATTTACCAATTAATTTTTTAATCTTCTTAGCAATATTCTTTTTAGTTTTTTTCTCTTTCTTAAGTCTTCTTATTTGTGATTTTTTCTTTTTACGGCGAAGATGGCGAAGAAAGGATGAACGATGTAAAACCTTCCCCTTTTTGGTTATTTTAAAACGAGAAGCAATAGATTTTTTAGTTTTAATTTTGGATTTCTTTTTACTTTTCATTTTTCTTTACTTTCAGAAAGACCCTTAAGCGGAGAAAAGAAGAGAATTAAGTCTCTCCCCAGCCATTTACTCTCTCCTTCGGGTTTGGCTATTTCTGCAAGTTTTTCCTTAACCTTTTCTAAAAGGCTGTAGCCAAAATCCCTTTTATTAAGGTGTCTTCCTAAAAAACGAACAGTTATTTTTAGTTTATTTCCTTCTTTTAAAAATTTTTCTGCTTTTTGGATTCTGAATTCCAAATCTTTATCGGCAATAAAAGGAGACATTCTTATCTCCTTTAGTTCTCCTCCGGTTCCTTTTTTTGATTTTTTTTCTTTTTTTTCTTCAAGATAAAGAAATTTTTTAAAATCGATAATTTTTGCCACCGGAGGTGTTGCCGTTGGCGCAATTTCTACCAGATCTAAATTTTGCTTTCTTGCCTCTTCGAGTGCCTCATTAATACTTAAAACTCCAATTTGCTTGCCCTCGTTATTAATTACTCTTAATCTTTGAGCTTTGATTTGCTCGTTAATTCTATAAAATTTTTTTTCTCCCACCTTTTTCTTTATCTAAGATGATATCAAGAAATACTTTTGTTTTCAACTTCTTTTTTAATTTTATCTGAAAATTCATCAAGAGTCATTTTCCCTAAGTTTATTTCTCCTCTTTTTCGAAGAGAGATGTTTTTTTCTTTTTCTTCCTTTTCACCAACGATTATCATATAGGGTATTTTTTCAATTTCGGCGCTACGGATTTTTGCCGAGGCAGTTTCTTTCCTTTCGTCAATCTCTACCCTTATTTCTTTTTCTTTGAGGATAATGGCAATTTCTTGTGCATATTTAATTTGTTTATCGGAAATTGGAATAATTTTTACCTGAACAGGTGACAGCCATACAGGGAAAGCCCCATTATAGTGTTCAATAAGAATTCCTACCCATCTTTCAATTGATCCCAAAGGTGCTCGATGAATAAGAATTGGTCTTTTAGGTTTACCATTTTTGTCAATATATTCAAGATTAAATCTTTGAGGAAGCATAAAATCAATTTGGATAGTGCCGCATTGCCATTTGCGTCCTAAGGAATCTTTAATTAAGACATCTAATTTAGGGCCATAAAAGGCAGCTTCTCCTTGAAATTTTTGGACAGAAAGACCGCTTTTTTTGATGGCCTTTTCTATTTTTTCTTCGGCTTTTTGCCAAATTGCGTCATCTCCTAGATATTTATTTTTGTTTTTTGGATCACGAAGCGAGAGTCTAAATGAAAAATCGGAAATTTTGAAGGTTTTAAGAAGAAACATTATGTAGTCAATAACTTCCAAAAATTCTGAGACTACTTGTTCTTCGGTACAAAAGATATGGGCGTCATCTTGGGTAATATGGCGAACCCTAATCATTCCCGATAATTCACCTTTTTTTTCGTAACGATAAACAGTGGCATTTTCAGCAATTCTTAGAGGTAATTCTTTATAACTTCTAATTTGGCTTTTGTAAATCATCATATGTAAAGGGCAATTCATGGGTTTGATGAGATATTCTTCTTTATCAATTTTAATTGGCGAATACATCGAATCTTGGTATAATTCCCAGTGCCCAGAAGTTATCCAGAGTGATTTTTTGCCGATATGAGGGGAATAGACATGTTGATATCCTCTTTTCATTTGTTCTTTTATTATAAAATTTTCAATTTCTCGTCTTATTACTGCTCCCTTTGGGGTCCAGATTATGAGGCCCGCCCCTACTTCTTCGGGAATAATAAATAAGCCAAGATCCTTTCCAATTTTTCTGTGGTCTCGCTTTCTTGCCTCTTCGAGAATATTTAGATATTCTTCAAGTTCTTTTTTGGTTGGGAAACAGGTGCCGTAGATTCTAGTAAGCATTGGATTATTTTCGTTTCCTCTCCAATAAGCCCCTGCTAGCGAAAGGAGTTTAAATGGTCCAATATTTTCAGTATTTTTAACATGAGGTCCGCTGCAAAGATCAAGAAAATTACCTGTTTTGTAGATTGAGACTTTTTGAATTCCCTGCTTTTCCATCTCTGAAATTAAATCAAGTTTGTATGGTTGGTCTTTAAAGATTTTTTTGGCTTCTTTAATTGATATTTCTTTTTTTACAAAAGGAAGTTTTTTCCCTATTATTTTTTTCATAAATTTGCTGATTTTTTCGAGGTCTTTTTCGGAAATTGGTTTTGGGAATTCAAAATCGTAATAAAAACCGTCTTCAATCGCAGGTCCAATTCCTAATTTAGTACTAGGGTAAAGATTTAAAATGGCAGCCGCAAGTACATGGGCGGCACTATGGCGCATTTTTTTAAGTGCTTCTTCTTTTTTTTGGTTTTTATCCATAATTTTACATAAAAAGCCAGCTTTAGATGCTGGTTATTTTTAAGCGGAGTTTAGAAAAATTGTTGATTCACTTTTTTAATTAAGAATTTTATCTAATTTTTTATATGATTGTGGGCTCGTTGCGACTCGAACGCAAGACCTTCGCGATGTCAACGCGACGCTCTAACCAACTGAGCTACGAGCCCATTTCTGTTTTAATATTTTAATTTTACTAAAAGGAGAAATAAATTGCAATTGGGAAATTGATTAGCCGGCTTGGGTGGCCATATAACGTTCGCTGGAAAGCATAAATTTGGAACCTGATTTTTTAAATTGGGCCCAATAAAAAGGTATCTTTTTGACGCGTCTATGCCAATTAGTAAGCCAAACAGAAGAATCTTCAATTCTTTTAGTTAAAGATTTAATAAAGGAGATTAATTTTAATAAAAAGTTTTCGTGATAAATTCCCACCTTTGGGGGAGTTTCTAAGGTTGCATTTTTGATTACCTGGTTTAATTTCTCAACAGCGGAAGCCATTTTTCTTGCTTCTTCTTGAAGGATGCGAATTTTTATTTTCATTTCTTCTTCTTTGGCAGAAAAAACAATTCTTTCCTCACTTGTTATTTCTCTTGTTCTAATTCTTGGCTTCTCCGGTATTTGGAGAATTTCTTTTTCAAATAGAGAGTCGACATTAGGATTTCTTTTGATAAAACCTATTTGCTCTTGGGCATCCGAAACTATTCCTGTTCCTAAATTTCTTATTGATTCTAAGAGGTTCTTGGGCAGACTTGCTTGATTTTGCTTCTGTCCCTTTATAGTCATTTTTTGAGAGAATATCAGAATTTGGCAAGAAAGTCAAGAACCTTGCGTCTTTTTAAAATTCCTTTTAGATAACTTCTCTGGAGAGAGTTATTAAAATTTTCTTTTAAATTTTCGTCGTTTACTGCTTTTATTAAATCGTTTATTTCGCTTTCGGGAACTTCTATCTTTTCTTCTTCAGCAATTTTATCAAGAGCAAATTGAAGAGTTAATTGTTCAATTATTTTTCTCCGATATTCTTCTCTTAATGCCTGAGCGGTTTTACCAATTGAACTGAGGTATTGATCAATTGTTATCCCTAAATTGTTTGTTTGATTAATTAAATTAGATAAAGCACGATTAACTTCGTTTTCGACTAAAATTTCTGGGAGAGTGATTTTGACCACCTCTAATAATTTTTCGATTACTTTTTGGATTTTTTCATCTTGAGAATCTTTTGATTCCGCGGAATCTTTTAATTTTTTAGGGGTCCAAATTTTGGTAGGACAAAGAACCTTTTTTATTTCCTCTCGGTAATTTCCTAGTTCTATTTCCGGTTCTTCGCAGGTTGTTATTCTAATTTCCCAATCTTTGTTTTCTTCCATCTTTAAAATTTCAATTTTTGGGGTAATGATTGGGTTTAGGTTGTGTTCTTTGATTGCTTCAGCGTAAAGTTGAGGAATTAATTCTCGGATTACCCTTTCGTAAATTTTTGATTTTTCAATTTTTCCTTCAACTATTTTTTTTGGGGCCTTCCCTTTTCTGAATCCTGGAATTTTTATTTCCTTAACAATTTCCTCTAGAATTTTTTCGTAAGCCTTTTTAATTTCTGAAACAGGAATATTGACGGTTATTTGAATTTCGCCACTTTTTGTCCTCGCTAAAATAGATTTTTTCATAAATTATCCTTTGTGTTGGGTATAGCGGATTTTTTGTCTAAAAGGAATTTTGGGGACAGATAACCTTTCCCGAAAATGTTCAGGAGTTCGAAAACCTAATTGTTGTTTATTTTTAAGAAATCGCGCCATTTTTATTAATTACTATATTTTACCATAATTTTAAAGCAAACGTCTTAAGCAGTTAAGTTTTTCATAATAGCCAAGATTTGCCTTTTTGACTGCTTGACTTAGAAAGGAAATTGATTGTTCATAAATTTTTTTATTAATTGGATATGGAATACCGTCTTTACCTCCATGGGCAAAAGAAAAGGTAGCGGGATCGCGGATTGAGTAAGGAGTTTTATAAATTATTTCGGAAATTAAAGTTAAGGCGCGGATTGTTTTTGGACCAACCCCCTTTATCCCTAAAAGAGCTTCGAAGTTTTTTGGTTTTTGTTCATAGGTAGAAAGGAGAATTTTATTTAAATTCTCAGGTTGGATGTCAGAGAGTAAGATTTGATGGCGTTGGTCTAATTTTAGGCTCTTTAATTTTTTGATTTCTTTTATGGTCTTTTCCGGTTTTTCGCAGGCAATTTTAGCGTTTATTTTTCTTGCTTCTTCTGATTCTTTGGCTATTAAATTTATAACTTTTTCTTTTCTTTCCGAGGCAATTCCTGTATGGGGTTCGTTAACAAAATCAGAGACGTTATCAGAAAGCCAATGGTAGCGCCTAGCCAAATGATTCTGGTCGTTCATTCCTTGTTGAATTACTGCCCATTTTCCTTTTGAGGTAAAGAAGAATGTATGATGATAAAGTTGATAACCATCCTGAAGAGCATTATTGTCGACCTTAGCTGTTATTCGGCTAGCGTAAATTAATTTTTTTAATTCTTTTAAAGAAAGCCACTGGTTTTTTTCTTCAATTTCTTCGGGAGTTTTTCGTGAGGCTTTCCCCTTGCCGCCACAAATAAAAAAACCTAGTTCTTTTTGAAGAGGATTTAATCCCTCCTTTAAGGCAGCACAGGTGGTAGTAGTTAATCCCGAAGAATGCCAATCAAATCCTAAAACGCAACCGAAAGATTGAAACCAAAAGGGATCGGAAATTTTAATCAAAAATTGGTCTTCTCCATATAATTTAATAATAGCCAATGTTATTTCTCTGGCAAGTTTTTTCATCATTTCGAAAAGCCAATAAGGAGTAGAACCAAAGTGAAGAGGAAGAATGGCTGTTCCTGTTCTCATAATATTTGGGTTTTCTTCGGATAGAGTATAATAAAATAATGATGTTGTCAAGAGTTAAGTTGAAAAAAAGGGCCCAAGAAGCCTGGGAATTTCTTTCTCCTTGCAAAGTTTGTCCACGAAAATGTGGAGTTAATCGAAAAAGAAAGAAACCGAGACATTTTGGTTTTTGTCGGGTCGGAGTAAAAACTTTGATTAGTTCTTATCATCCTCATTTTGGTGAGGAAAAAGTTTTAGTTGGCAGAGGAGGTTCGGGAACAATTTTCTTCTCTTCTTGTAATTTATGGTGTGTTTATTGTCAAAATTATGAGATTAGTCAATTAAGATTGGGTAAAGAAATAGAAGTTGAAGATTTAGCCCAAATAATGATTTTTCTTCAGAATTTAGGTTGTCATAATATTAACCTTGTTTCTCCAACTGTCTGGGTACCGCAAATTTTGAAGGCTTTAGTGATTGCCTCTCAAAAAGGATTAAAAGTTCCTTTAGTTTATAATACCGGTGGTTATGATTCGGTAGAGACTTTAAAACTATTGGAAGGTGTTATTGATATTTATATGCCAGATATAAAATATTCAGATTCAGAGGTTGCCCTGAGATACTCCTGCGTATCTAATTATTGGGAGGTGGTTCAGAAAGCAGTCAGGGAAATGTATCGTCAGACAGGAGATTTGGAAATTAAAGATGGAATAGCCCAGCGAGGTTTACTTATCCGTCATTTAGTCTTACCTGAAGGTTTGGCAGGAACCAAAAAAGTAATGAAGTTTGTCGCCTCCCTATCTAAAAATTCTTATGTTAATATTATGGGACAATATTATCCTTTTTATAAAGCAAAGCAGTTTAAAGAACTAAATCGGAAGATAACCCAAAGAGAATTTTCAGAAGCATTAGAAATTGCCAAAAAGGAGGGACTTCACCGTTTCGCTTAAATTTATTTTTTAAATTTAGAGATAATGTTTATAATGATTGAGAGAAAGACGCTTAAGAAAATTAAGGTAGTTATTGGGAAGAAAAATTCAAACCCCTCCCTCTTAATATGAATATCTCCCGGCAGCCTTCCTAAAAAAGGAAATTTTGAACTTAATATTAGAATACCTCCTAGAAGAGTAATGGTTATTCCGATAAGAAAAAGAATTTTTCCTATATCTGTCATTTTTAAAAAAGCGGGCCCCCTTGCGGGGGCCCATGATGCTCCACCTTTCGGTGGAGCCTGAGAGGGGAAATCTTGCGATCTCCCCATAAATGCTTGAGTCTTGCGACTCAAGCAAAGAGAAGTATAACATAAAAAAAATACTTTGTCAAGTCCTTGTACAGGTCACATACATTTGAGACTCTGGGGAGACTTCTAAAAGATAATCAATTGGTGATTTGTAATTAAGTGCTTCATGTGGTCTTTGAGTATTATAC
>Ga0209102_1000440_pt1 | contig 27710 bp, 25 predicted proteins | sample ConPoolayeHmetaG_FD_185483 | JGI IMG/M metagenome (GOLD analysis project Ga0209102, IMG submission 185483) | Hot spring microbial mat communities from California, USA to study Microbial Dark Matter (Phase II) - Cone Pool mat layer H metaG... ...
GCAGGGAAAGGCAATCGTTGGGTATCCCAAGGGTCTGAATCCCTGCTTTAGGGCTGCCCTTCGAATAAAGGTTTGATCCCTGATCGCATCTAATATATTTTTGGAGCCTGGATCCAGAAGAAGCTCATCGACTCCTGCCTCTTTCAATTTCTGGGTCAAAGGAATGAGTTCCTCAATCCCTGCCCCATAGACTCCGAGGGGAGTCGGTTTCTCTTTGATTTTTGGGATCGCCTGGTCAATGTTCTCTTTGGTGATCGGATAGAGAAGGGGTCTTTGGTCGGCGCAGAGATCTCTGGCCGAAAACAGGACATCGAGATCCTTGGAGATCAGGATGAGCCCCAGTCCGCTCTGGGCTGCCTTTTTGACCAAGGCAAGATATCTCTCTTTGTTACCGGATTCGAATTGGAGGGCAACCAGCTCTGCCTTAAGGGTAAGGCCCACCCAGGGAAACTGCAGCTCTTTGACCTTCTTTATCTTTTCATCCGCCTTGGCTTCCTCTTCCTTGTCTGAAATAAGAAGCCCTATCCCAGGCGGATGGATATACGTTTTCTCGTGTCGATAGATCACCTCTTCATTTCCGACCTGAACTTTATTGTCCCCTGTACCAATGGTGACCAGTTTGATGGCTGGAGCAAGGAGATCTTCAAGTTTAGCCTTTACCTCCGGCGAAAGATAAGGACATTTATCCAGCGAAGCCCCACCGGTGGCAAGCTTCATGGCAAAGGCGAAACAGGTTGGAAAACCACAATCTTTGCAGGGCTTTCTTCCCGGAAGCATCTTTACAATTTCTGAACCTGATATCGGCATATCGCACCCCCCTTTAAATAAATGAAATATCAATCAACGATTAAGGATGAATGGTCCCATCCTGATCACTCACCACTGATAACGGATCTTTTGGTTTAGACCGGAAGCTCCACTTCTCCTTTGAGCCAAGGATGTCCAACCTTTTCCAAGAACGCGGTCAGTTCATCCGGGTTTTTAGCATCTTCTTCCGTTGCAATCTTATCATAAAGCCCCTTGGCTTCTAAGACATCCCTGAATCTTTCTTTAATTTCCTTGGGCATCCAGACGATTCGAGCCAGACCTCCATCGGCCTGAATAAATTTGGGGGATCGCAGTTGTTCGAGTCCTGTTCCCAGTCTCCCTTCCACCTGTTTACCTCCAGAGGTTTCCCCTGCCATTCTCGAGAAGGTGATCCCAATCACGGTCTCCCCTTTAAATTCACGATGAACGATGCCAAAGGCATCTACCTCGGGAATATAAAACACGATGGCCTGAAAACAACCGCAGGAGGTATGAGGATGTTCAAAGGCACTGTAGAGATAGACTCGATCGTAGGTTCCCAGAGATTTCTCGGCTACGACTTTGTTGACCCCTTCGTATTCTCCTCTCGCCGGGTCGATCAGCTCCCCTTTAGGAATAGCAAAGATGGGTCCTTCAGGATCAATCTTTGCAGCGGCACGGCCGTCGAACCAGTTAATCGCCCCGCAGTTGGCAATCCGGTTGGGAGCGATAATAGAACAGTGGGTGGGTGCAAAACTCTGGCAGAGGACACATCCATAGAAGGTATCGACATCCTCGTCTTTGAGTTGGCGAGCTCGTTCGTCACGGGCCGCATATCGTTGTAAGGCTTCGGGTAGAAGCTCTTCCACCTTCTTTGGGTCGGTAATGATGGTGGTTTGAATCTTTTCAATGATCGGCATCTCGGAGGTAAAAAGGAAGTTGAAGATTTCTCCCAACTCTTTTAAAGAGGTGAATCCTTTCTTGTAAGCATCGGTACTCATTCTCACCCACATATCCTGCCTCTGGTTCATGTGATACCATCCCTGGATGAAGTTCAGATACATGTGAATCTTTCTTTCGATGATCGGTTCGGCATCCTTGTCCAACTCAGCCCCGGCCACATCGATCATTATCGCGATGGGATAGGATCCCCCCTTATCCGTCTCTGGATCGTAAGGGGTCAGTTCATTGATATCCGGGCCAATAATTTCCACTTTTTCGTTTTCGATCTCCTCCGGACTCTTTACCGTCGCTAATTCAAATTTATGGGCGACCTTGGGTCCTCCAAATTCAATATAGAGGTTTTCTTTCCTAATCACTTCACCTTCATATTGGGGTCCAATGTCTACATGAAACTCCATCTTTTCCTCTCCTTTCGTAGGATTGATTATTCTTTTTTCAAATTTTCGATTAATCCCTCCAGGAAGGCCTTCCACTGTTCATCCTTCCTGATATTGGGAAGAGAAAAATCGGCGTGAGGATAATAGTACTTGCACAGGGTCATCGTCTTGAGATGAGGAGCAAAATGTTTAAGCACGGAAAGTCCCTGATTTCCAAGATCTGTTCTGAATCCAAAAAAGATAACCAGATCGTGATTTCCTTCTTTCCTCACCCCCTTCCACTCTGGATCCTTCAAGGCGTGAATGATCTCAACGATATCATAGACACTATCTGGAGTCATTCCCAACTCTACCATTTTGGATTTCACGGTCGCCGTCGCACAGGTTGGGATATTTTTAGCCTTGGCAATATCTAAGGCATATTCGAGAAGGAGCCTCCCGCCAAGATTGATCTTCATCAAACGTGGGCCGAGAACGAGAAGGGGTCTCTGGGCTTTCAAGATTGGTTTGGCCAATTCCGCGGGGTCCTCCACCATCCTTGCCGTTCTTGTCCCTGTCAGGACATTGACTCGATGCATCGGTAACATTGGGGCTAATTGACTCATTTCTACCCTCCTTTTAATGAATGACGGAATCCACAGGAACTTTAGTGGGGTAGGTTCCAATCAGAGTAGGAAGTCCCACCGGTTCCTTTGGCTTCCAGCCGATCTGGGTTAAATAGGCTTTGACCTCTTTCTTGTAAACCAATGGAATATCCGCATCTCTTCGGACATAGAGATGAAGATCTTCGGGGAGTCCCCCTCCCATATATTTTTTGTAAAGGGAGATATAATGATTGAGTTTAATCGCTCTCCCCTGAGGAGTATCGTTCTTTCGGATACAGAGTTTTGGAATCATCACCATGGCCTTCTCTTTCGTCTCACAGACATAGGCGAGATGTTCCGGGGAAGGTTCACCGGTTTCAACAATCTGTTTTTTCCTTGCATCCATCACCTTCCATTCGGCCTCTTCTTTTCTCGAAAGATAGAGCCTTCGATATTTTGAGGAATGGGGTCCAAGGATGACGGGAACTCCCAATCGATTGAAACCAGTGGCAATGGAGGCTGCCTTCTGAGAATAGGCTCCCCAGGCGATTCCAACTGCCCCCACCCGATTAAGGACGTAATCGGCCATGACTTCATAGTTCGCTCTCAAGGGGAGGGCTGCAAAGATATTGGCAATCTTTATCGCTGCCCCCGAAATATGGCTATTGGCCACACAGGAACCCACATTCACCACTCCTCCTGCGTCAAACACGGGTGGGTATTTTTCATAGATGGTCTTCCCATCGGCATCCTTCCACATCCCTACCGCCATTGAGGTGCAGCCTGAAACGACGACAATATATTTTCTACGCGCAAATTCGTCTACAATCTCTGCCAAATCCCTGATGTCAGGGAAGTTTGAACATCCGACCAAAGCCACTACTCCTGGGATGGTTCCCAGAGTGATGGGAGCTCCAACGGTTCGGATTTCGGTATCCATGATAGGACCTCTTCCAACCCTCACCTTATAGGTCTCCTTGCTTGCTCCCACCTGCATAATCTTTAGGATTGGGATGTGTCTTGGACACTCTTCTTCACATTTTCCACAACCCACACAGTAATTGAATAGTTCTTGAATGACCTCATAGTTCCCTTTGGCCACTTCACTGACCCCTCTTCCAATATCGAAGAGGTTCGGGCAGGCCGTCTCGCACATCCCACAGAGACTGCACTTCTTTGCAAGCTCCTGAGCCTCCTGCTCCGTGAGCCACTGTTTTCTCCGTTGAGGAGCAATGGCCATGGCCACCTTCACGGCTACTTCTGCAGCTTTCTTTGGATCGAGAATGGCAAAATGCTTCTTTTCCTCAACCATCTTTTTCACAATTTCATCGGTTGGCATGTCGGTGGCATCCTCAAGACCATACATAGCCTTATCCAGTGCTGCAATCAGGGCTGAGCCCGCCTTGGTGGCTTCTTGAGGCATATCGGTGCGGATGCACTGCTCATCGGTCATAAGGACATCAGCAATCCCGCTCCGAATATAGAAAAGCTGTCTCGAAAAAGGACCGATGACTTTTGCCCTTGGAGAATAGCGAGTCGTTTCTAAGGCAGTGCAGCAGATTCCACACAGTTCCACCTTATCATAAAGATTATTTTCCTGGAGATAATCCACCACCACGGTTGAGGTGGCAGGATTATGTCCAATAAAACAGATAATCGGTTTGGTCTTATCCACAGAATTCCATCCCAGGTCAACAAGGGGGGTATCTGCCACAGAGGTGGGATAATTGAATCCCACGATCTGAGCGATATCGGCTACCTCCATTCCCACGTGATCGAGCATCCCCGCATGAAGGGATTTGGATTCATAATCAAGGGGGCTTCCTTCTTGTCCCATTGCTGTGGAATCGAGTAGATGGGCGATCTCTTTATAAACATATTCAATGGCAATTTTTAGATCACCCAATGTCTCGGGCTTTAACCCTAAAACAGTCCTTATATTGGGGGCTTCAAGGTCAATGGAAGTTCCTAAGTTAATCTTTTTATCTGGGCCATGTTTCTCAATGAGGACTTCTAAGATATGTCCTGCATGGGAGGCATGGGCTGAACATCCCATCAGGCAGGCCAGAAGAACAAACCTTGCCTGTTGGGTCGCAATGTCAATTCCACAGGCTCCCCTGCGATCTTCTGTTAGGTCACACTTTCCATAAGTACAAAAACAACATAGATCGCAAAACGGAGCATACCAGGGTTTGTAAGTTTGAAGAAGCTTCATATCCCAGTTTCTGAGATCCGCAATCTCAGGCATGGGGGTATGCCCGATAGGTTCCCACTGAATTTCGGCTTTGATTTTATGGTAAATCTCCTCTAATTTCTTATTAATCTCTTTTAACTCGGCCATCTTCCATTTCCTCCTATGGTTTCTTTAACCAGTTTGAGTGTTTCAGGATGTCTGAGAATTAGGAGATTTGCCCCTGCAAGATAGAGGGAGAGGGCTGTAATTCCTTCCCAGAGCAGTCCTTGAGTTTTATTTTCTTTTGCCTGTTTCGTTTTCCAGCATTCATCCCCGAGGTTGGCAATAATGGGCATCATCGTCATACTATCTTTGGTGATCACGCCAATCTGTTTTACTCGTTCCATGAGTGAAAAGCTGTATTCAATCCCGTAACCTAATGCGGAGGAAAGCGGGTCAATGACCACCCTCTCAGGTGGCAGAAACTTACAGAGTTTTACGTTCAGTTCTTTAAGGAGGTTGATATCCAGGGGGCTCTGGGCTATGGCTACATGACCGTTTTCAAGGATGGCCTTTCCCACCACCTCAAAATTCTCTTTTTGGACAGGACCGATTAGGAGATTTTCGCCGGCACAGATCTGGGCCACTTGAGGTAGGACTTCTGCATCCTTCTTCTCATCTCCCGACCCATAGACAATCAAAGGTTTTTTGATTTCAGAGACCATTCGTTTGACCAATAGTGCGGCCTGATCGGCGGGACTATCTTTTTCAGCAGGATCCGTGCTGAGAAGGGTCAGACAGATGGCATCCACCCCAAAGGTCTCACACTTTTTAGCCCACTGGATAGGATCAGAAACGGCCTCTCCGAACGGTTCAAGAAGGTGAGGAATCTTTTCCGGAGGTTCCATATCGAGGACCTCGAGGGCAAATTTGGGAGGATTAGGCATCGATCCTTCATCGAAGAAATGAAGGGGGAGGATATTTTCTCCTCCAATCTTTAACACCTTATCTCCTTTTCCAATGGTGACCTCTCTAACGACACCTTTGTATGCTTCGATTGGGGCTTTATATTCCATAAAATTCCTCCTAAAAGAGAATAATTTTTATGATAAAACAATTTTTACAAAATAATTATGACATAGATTCTTTTAAATTTCCAACCAGGCATCTGAATACAGGGTTTGAGCCATCAATACCCGAGCCGTCTTTACATAAGCCACCTCTTTTTGGGATAACGAGGAGAGGTCTACTTCCTCTCCATCCATGACTTTATAGATAAGATTCTTAATTTCTTGATGTTCCCCTCTCATGAAGGCCATCAATTCTTCATCCAGGGGGTCAGCAATGGCTGAATAGAGTCCATTTCTTTCAAGCATGACCAGATAGGTCCGATTTAGAATCGGCCTCAAATGGGCAGGGACCCCATTGGACACATTGGAGAGTCCGACAGTGGATTTCACCCCGGGCAGAACATCCGGAAGAATCTTGATGAATTCAAGATTCCCGACAGCAATCTTCTGTCCCTCCCCTGCGGTGCTCACAGGGAGAATGATAGGATCCACCCAGATATCTTCATTCGGAATCCCTAATTCATTGGCATAGGCCACTGTATCCATGATACTCTCGATCTTCGATTCTACTTCCGGAGGCATTCCTTTGTCGGTCATCACCGAAATGACCACATCACAGTTATATTTTTTGGCCAGGGGGAGCATCTGTTGTTTGGAGTCTGTTTTCCCTGAAGCCGAATTGAGCAGGGGTCTTTTTTTACAATATTTCAATCCCGCTTCCATGGCCACAGGGTTCATTGTATCGATGGAGAGGGGAAGATCGGTCACTTCTTGAACGCAGTTGACCAACCATTTCATGGTTTCTTCCGTATCTTTTTTCATAGGTCCCACATTGAGGTCAATATAGTGGGCCCCTGCTTGGGTTTGCTCTCTGGCCAGAGCCTGAATCACTTTTTCATTTCTCTCCCGAATGGCTTGGGATACATCTTTGGCTATGACATGGATATTTTCACCGATGATAATCATGTCGATCCTCCTATTTGATGGATTTTCTGTTTACCCATTCGCCTCTCTTTTGCCCCAAAAGCCCCTACCGGGCAGATTTCCACCAGCTCTTTCCGATCCCTGCATTCGGATTGTCCCACAGGGGCATTGTCAAAAGTCGTGACCCATCTCTGAAAACCTCGATAGGCAAATCCAATCTCTCCTATTCCTATTTTTTCATGGCAGTACCAGACACACCTTCCACAAAGAACACATTTATTGGGATCATAGACAAATACGGGGCTCGTTTCATCGATCGGAAGCCCCCTTAGAAATTTCTTCAATCGCTGGGTGCTCAGCTTTATGCCGAGATGTTTGGCAATTTTTTGAAGTTCACATAAACCCGTTTTTAGACAGTGACCACAATCCACAGGATGGTTGCTGAGGATTAATTCGAAGGCTGTCCGGGCAAGTCTTAAAGCCTTTGGACCTTTCGTCTGGATCCTCATACCTTCTTTTACCCTCAATGTACAGGCCGTCGACGGGGCTTCCTGGCCTTCGATCTCCACAAAACAGAGTCGACATCCGCCGTAAGGTTCCTTTTTTTCCCGGATAGCACAGAGATTGGGAATATAAATCCCATGATCAAGGGCGACCCAGAGTAAATATTCGCCCTCGAGACATTCCATTTCTTGACCATCGATACTCACCCGAATCAAACCCATGAATGGACGTTCCTTTGGTTTATTTTATCCCGGCATGGAGTTTGGCCGCTTTTACCGTGTTCATCATCAGCATCGTGATCGTCATAGGCCCTACTCCCCCAGGGACAGGGGTGATCATAGAGGCCTTCTCTTTGACCGCATCGAAATCCACGTCTCCACAGAGTTTGGCTTTTCCATCAGGAGTGACGCCAATTCGATTGACCCCCACATCAATGACGACCGCCCCTTCCTTTACCATGTCAGCTGTAATCGCCTTGGGTTTTCCAGCGGCGACAATCAGGATGTCCGCTCTTCGAGTATGAAAGGCCATATCCCTGGTGCCCGTATGACAAATAGTAACCGTGGCATTGGCTCCCTTCTGTTTTTGAAGAAGGATATTGGCAATGGGTTTTCCAACGATGTTCGATCTTCCCACCACGACGACTTCTGCTCCCTCGATCTGGACCCCGGACCGAATGAGAAGCTGCTGAATTCCGGCAGGAGTGCAGGGAAGATAATCCGCTTCCCCGATCATCAATTTCCCGACATTGACAGGATGAAAGCCATCCACATCTTTCTTGGGATCAATCGCATAAAGAATTTTGGTTTCATTGATGTGTTTCGGTAAAGGAAGTTGAACCAGAATGCCATGAATCTTGGGATCCTTATTATACTTATCAATAAGCTGGAGGAGCTGTTCCTCCGTGATATTCTCGGGCTGGTTGTCCTGAACGGAATAGAAGCCTAACTCCTTTGAAGTCTTTTGTTTGGCTGTCACATAACTCACGGAGGCAGGATTCTCTCCGACGAGAATCGTAACCAGTCCGGGAACGAGATCATATTTTTCTTTTAGTTGGATGACCTCCTGCCTCAATTCCTCCCGAATCTGTTTGGCAATCTCATTGCCATTGATCAATTTTGCTGTCATCTTCTCTCCCCTCCTTTAACATTCCATCTCCCTTAGGAGATCGTTTATTTATCAATTAGGTCAGGTCATTTCTCTTGATGTGGATTTGATGTTTTTCCTCAAGAGGAGGGATCAATTTTAAATTTGGAGGTTTTCCTCTTTCATAGAGGACGTCCATCGTCTTTCGAACCTGACAAAGGAATAAAATTGTTTAATTTTCTCCCCATCCCATCTCGACTTCGATCGAGATGGGATGGGGAAGAGATAATAATTAATAATTTAGAACAGACCCGTGACCTTGCCCGTATTCACATCCACATCGATTCTTCTGAAGGCAGGGTCAGAGCTGGTTCCAGGCATCAGGCTGATCGTCCCTGTGCAAGGGCAAAGGAATTTAGCCCCAGCAAATATTAACACATCCCGGACCGGAAGGATCCAGCCCTTGGGGACTCCTTTAAGTGCTGGATCATGGCTCAAACTCAAATGGGTCTTTACCATCATCGTAGCAAAGTCTTGAAAATTTGGATCACTTTCTAAACGTTTAGCCTTCGCTTCTGCCTCCGGAGTCCAGGAAACCCCATCAGCCCCATAGACCTCTTTGGCAATAATTTCTACTCTTTTCCTTAATGGCATTTCAATAGGATAAAGGAACTTGAAATCGACTTTATCGTTACAGGCATCCAGAACCACATCGGTGAGTTCAAGGGCTCCCTCTCCACCTTTGAGCCAGTGTTCTGAAACGGCACACCTTGCTCCTGCCTGTTCTGCATACCTCCGAACCATTGCAATTTCATCTTTGGTATCGGTATGGAAGGTATTGATGCAGACCACGGGGCTGATTCCTGATTTCTTGATAATCCCAATGTGGTGAACCATGTTGGCAATTCCTTTTTCAAGGAGTTCGAGATTTTCTTTGGTATAAGACTCATCCAGGGGAAGACCCGCAACCACTTTGGGTCCCCCTCCATGCATTTTTAAAGCCCTTATCGTAGTGGTGAGAATAGAGACATTGGGTTTAAGGCCGCTGAACCTACATTTTACATTCCAGAACTTCTCAAAACCAATATCTGCACCAAAACCACTCTCGGTGACATGGTAATCAAACATCTTTAATCCAATGCGGTCTGCAATAATCGAAGATTGACCTACAGCAATGTTTGCAAAGGGACCTGCATGAACCATACAAGGCTGATATTCAATCGTGGACATTAGGGTAGGGTTGATGGTATTTCGCATAAAGGCACACATCGCCCCTGCCACTTCAAGATCCGTTGTGGTTACAGGATTTCCCTTTTTATCAAAAGCGACAACGATTTTCCCCAATCTTTCTCTCAGGTCTTTCAGGTCCCTTACAATGGAAAGAATGGCCATGAGTTCTGAACTGACGGTGATTCCAAATTTGGATTGCATCATATAACCGTCCATCCTTCCACCGATCCCGATGATGATATTTCGCAAGGCCTGGGCACAGAAATCAATGACCCAACCCATTTCAACATTGGTTGGATCAATATCCAAACGCCTGAGGTTTCTTTTAGCCAATTCTGCGTCATCGTAGTTTCTTTCATGCTGCATTCTTGCAGTGAGAGCGACCATAGCCAAGTTATGGGCATTGGTAATCGCATCAATGTCACCCGTTAGACCGAGGGAGAACTCTGTCATGGGAATCAGAAGGGCTTTTCCTCCTCCAGCGGCCGTTCCTTTGATATTCATAGTCGGACCACCTGAAGGCTGACGGATACACCCACCCACATTTTTCCCTCTTTTACCAAGTCCCTCGATCAATCCCATTGTCGTGGTCGTCTTTCCTTCACCCAGCGGGGTTGGCGTAATGGCTGTCACTTCAATATATTTCCCATCAGGCCTATCTTTTAATCGCTCAATAATTTTCATGAAATCGAGTTTGCATATTCTCCCATAAGGGATAATCTCATCTTTTTGAAGGCCTAAACGATCTCGCCATTCATCCACCGTGGGCATCGTTTCTTCAGCAATATCGGCTATTTGCCAGTCTGGAAGTTTCCTTGGATCTGCTTCCATATATTTTTTTGTAATGGTAAATGGCATGTGAAAAATTCCCCCTTTCTATTTTTTGGATTTTTTAATTTTTAAATTTTTAATTTTACATTTTTAATTTAGCGGTTTCTATTCCCCCCTTTCTATTTTATGGTGATTTTTCTTAAAAAAAGTATGTGATAATAGTCACAATTTCGAATGGCATACTAAAATAATAGGTTCTATTTGTCAAGGGAAATTTTAAGTCGGTTTGTAATGCCTCACTGAAGCGGGGAAATCATTTTAAGCCCGACAGGAGTATTTCCGAAACCCATAGAATGCGGATGGATTGAATATAAATAGATCCTCCGAATCGATCCATCATTGAAATGGGTTTTTGATTAAAACCAACCAAAGTAAGGATTTCTATGGACCATTTAAGGTAGCCGCACTTTGGGTTTCTCCAATACCCCTCTCGGGCTTATTCCCCATCTGAGTGAGGGATTACAGTCGGTTATAATCCCTCACTGAAGGATGGGGATATCTATGGTTCCGACAAGGATCCCTCCGAAAATCTTAGAATGCGAACCCATCCCTCTCAAATACTTCCCCCAACTAAGGGAGGGGTTACGTACTTTCCATTTTTGGTTTTTCGAATCAGTTCAATTCATCTCAAGAGAACTATCAGGAAAAGATGGAACCCTTATATTTATGGGAAGAAATGGCCAAGGAGTGTCCGGATCTTGACACTTTAAGAAAAAAATTTATATAAATAAATACATTTACAAAAAAGGCTATGAAATAGCTGTGAGTTAAATGGGGAAATAAATAATAGAGAAAAGGGGTGAAGAAGATAGGGAGAAAGCAAAAAGGGAAAAAGGTAAGGCTCTGTTTCATCAATGTGGTAGTGCTATTTTTTTCTTTGCTCTCTTTATGCTTAATTGGATTTGCTCAAGAAGGGGAAAAAGAAATTCAGGATCCATTTACCTATCTCATTGAACATGGCTCAAGGATGATCAGGGAAAATGAGATTGATAAACTTTTTCATCTCATCGACAGGCTTCCCCAAGAAAAAAAATACGATTTTAGAATCAGAGTGATAGAGAATTTTACCAATCTAAAGGCCTACTTAGTCATTAAAAAGAAAGAGTACGGGAAGAGGTGGCAATCCGACTATAAACCTATGGTCTATTCAAGAAATAAATCGGCTACTCCCATCCTTATTGATCTACTGAAGGATAGCGATCCCTACATTCGAGCCTTTACTGCGAGGGCGTTGGGCTACTTGGGGGATGAGAGGGCTTTGGAGGTCTTAAAACAATTGGCTGAAACAGATCCTAATTCAAAAGTGAAATCAAGAGCCAAATGGGCCTATGAGTATCTCTCTGGGAAAAAATTTTCAAAAGAGCCCATTGAGGATTGAAAATTGCCTTGGTTTAAGATAACTTTGATTCATGAAATCAATCCTCTTTTCTTCACGCCTTAAACCGTCCTCTCTAATCAAGTTTACCAACTTCGCGCTTTCCATTCTCGCCAATAGTTCAAAGGAAAACCTGATCCGTTTAACTTACTTGGCCGAAAAGATTCCTCAAAAGGAATCCTATCGGGAGAAGATTCGATGGATCCGAACACTCTTTAAAGAAGATCATCCGTCGCTGGAGATTGCGAGGAGAGTAATCCAAGAAGCCAATCCAAAACAACGTCAGACCCTGATTCAATTCATAGTGGACCAATTCTTAGAAGGAACCAACCGAAGGAAGGAGTTTGAAAAACGGACAGGCTATTATCCTCCCAGGGCTATGCTTATTAGCCCAACCATGCGATGCAATCTTCACTGCTACGGGTGCTATGCAGGAAACTATAGAGTGGAAGAAGAGTTGGAGTTAGAAGAGATCCATCGTATCCTCCGAGAAGCCCAAGAGATGGGAATTCATCTGGTGATTGTGCTGGGTGGGGAACCTTTTCTCAGAGAGGAGCTTTTCGAAATATATCAAACCCATCCGCGAATGCTCTTTCATGTCTTTACCCATGGGGGATTTCTTGACGAGAAGACCGTAGAGAGGATAGCCTCCCTTGGAAACGTCTCTCCTGCCATCAGCCTTGAGGGCTATGAGGAAGAGACAGATCGAAGGAGAGGCAAGGGACACTTTCAAAAGATAATGAGAGGAATGGAACGGCTTAGAAAAGCAAAGGTTCTCTTTGCCTGTTCCCTCACACAGACTCGAGAGAATACAGACACCTTGACAAGCCCTTCTTTTATCGACTTCCTCATCGAGCAGGGAGCGATTCTCATCTGGTACTTCATGTGCCTTCCTGTTGGCCGAAATCCAGATCTCCAATGGATGCCCACCCCCGCCCAAAGGGATCAATTGAGACGACAACTTCTCTATTTTCGTGCTACCAAACCTGTGCTTTTTGTTGATTTCTGGAACGATGGGAGATTAACCAATGGGTGTATGGCAGGAGGAAGGATGTATTTCCACATCAATGCCAAAGGGGATGTGGAACCCTGTGTTTTCTGTCACTTCGCTTCTGATAACATCCGAGGTAAAACACTTCTCGAAGTCCTGGATTCCCCCTTCTTTAGAAAGATTCGTTCTCAACAGCCCTACCTCCCCAATCTCCTCAGACCCTGCATGCTGATTGATGCCCCAGAAATTGGAAGGGAGATGGTTTCCCAGCCAGGGGTCTATTTTACCCATCCAGGAGCCGAATTCTTTTTCAGTCATCTCTCCCACTCTATCGACCAATATTCAAAAGAATATGCTCTGATTGCAGATCTGGTTTGGGAAGAGTGTCATTCAAAATCGAGAAAGGCCCCTCCAGGTAAATCAAAAGAGCGATGAAAGAAAAGGATGACCAGATGAAGGGTTATCTCGGAATCGATGTTGGCTCCGTGAGCACAGATTTGGCTGTGATTGATCAGGAGGGAAGGGTTCTTTGCTATCAATATGGTCTCACTCATGGTCAGCCGATTTTAGCTGTGCAAAGGGGTCTAAAAGAAATCGAGTCTCGTCTTCCCAAAGGAGTAGATATTTGTGGCGTGGGCACCACTGGAAGTGCCAGACAACTGGCTGGGGCCCTGGTGGGAGCGGATGTGGTAAAAAATGAGATCACGGCTCATGCCGTGGCCTCTGTCCATTTTTATCCTGAGGTGAAGACGGTTCTTGAAATCGGAGGTCAGGATTCGAAGATCATTATCATCCGGGATGGTCTCGTTATCGATTTTGGAATGAATACGGTTTGTGCAGCAGGAACTGGATCTTTCCTGGATCAACAGGCTCTCCGACTCAATGTTCCCATAGAAACTTTTGGGGATTATGCTCTTCGATCCAATTCTCCTGTGCGAATTGCAGGACGATGTACCGTGTTCGCCGAATCGGACATGATTCATAAACAGCAGATGGGCTACCCCCTCAGTGATATCATCGCAGGACTCTGTGAAGCCCTGGTAAGGAATTACCTTAACAATGTGGCTAAAGGAAAAGAGATTCGAAGCCCCATTCTCTTTCAAGGAGGAGTGGCTGCCAATCAAGGGATCAAAAGAGCATTCGAAAAAGAGTTAAAGGAAGAAATTATTGTTCCGAAATACTATCCCGTAATGGGGGCCATTGGAGCGGCTCTATTAGCGAAAGAGAAGATGGATGGGGTTGAAACTCAATTCAAAGGATTCAGAGTCGCTGAACTCGAGTGTCGAACAGAAAGTTTGGTCTGCAAGGATTGTGAAAATCGATGTGAGGTTGTGAAATTTATTATGGACTCCAAGCCGATTGCCTATTGGGGAGATCGATGTGGGAAATGGGAGTCCGAGATCGGGAGGTCATGAATTCGTATAAAGGGAAAGGCGGATCATGGATGGAATAAAATTGAGCAGGCATCGGATGGAGATTCCCATTGGGTTATGAAACTTACGGTTCCCCATATTGGTCATCTTGATGTGTTTCTTGACACGTTAGGAAAAACGATCGGACCCGAATTCATCGCTCCTCCCAAAACCAGTCCACGAACCCTATCCTTAGGAATGAAATATGCTCCTCCTTCCACCTGCCTTCCCTTCAAATTCATTCTTGGAAATTTTATCGAAGCCCTCGAACAGGGAGCCGATACGATTGCCATGGTGAGTGATCATGGACCTTGTCGGGTAGGAATGTATGATGTGGTGATGCAACAGATTTTAAGGGACTTGGGATTCCACTTTACCTGGATCTCGATGGATGATACTCAAATATGGAGGGATTATCTCGTTCGTTTCAATCGAGAACGGAGGGCGAGAGGAGTTTCTATTTGGAGAACGCTTCGGGCATTGAGATTAGGGTGGAAAAAACTGAGGTTCTGCGAAAAGGTAGAATTTTTAGCTCATCGAATTAGACCTTTAGAAAGGAAGAGAGGAGAGACGACTCGTGTTGAAGCTCAATGTATAAAGCTCATCCATGGAGTGAATCATCCTAACCAGTTAAGAGAGGTCTGGAAGGAATGTCTTCGTCTGTTTGATCGAATTGAAAAGGATTTTACTCGAAAGCCCTTAAAGGTTGTGATTACTGGAGAAGGATATATCGTGATCAATCCTCATGCTAATCAAGAGATCGAGCGAAGGCTTGGAGAGATGGGGGTTGAAGTCACTCGGACGGTTTGGATTAGTCATAAGATTGCCCATGCTCTCCACCTCGATTGTTTTATCCCAAAATCAAAAGCAAAGGCTATCAAAGCCTCTAAACCCTATTTGAAGTATAATCTCGGTGGAGAATGTAACTCTTCAATTGGTTATCCCATCCTTTTTAAAAGGGCGGGTTTTGAAGGGGCGATCCAGTTACTTCCTCTTGGATGCATGCTGGAGGCTGTGGCCAAGCCTATTCTTGTAAGGGTCAGCAAAGAATATGACCTGCCGATCCTCACCTTCTCTTTCGACGAAAACCTCTCCGAGACAATGGTGACAACTCGATTGAGTGCCTTTATCGATCTTTTACAACGAAGAAGGGAAAGGTCATATTTAAAACAAGAGAAGAAATGAAAATTCGGATTGGAATTCCGAGGACTCTTCTCTATTATCGGTATTTCACTTTTTGGACCACTTTTTTTTCCTCCTTAGACTTCGAGGTGGTGATCTCCAGACCTACCCATCGCAGTTTGTTAGAAGAGGGATTTAAATATGTGGATGGGGACAATTGCATTCCCATTAAAATGGCTTTTGGTCACGTGCTTGCCCTTCAGAACCAGGTGGATTTCCTTTTTGTTCCAAGACTCCTCAGTCTTGATCCGAAGTCCTGCTTTTGCCCAAGAACAGCTGGGCTTCCAGAGATGTTGAAATATTCGATCCCCCATCTCCCCCCTATTTTAGATCCTTATATAGACGAGCGACATCGTAGCACGAACCTTCTCTCTTCTCTAACCGAGATAGGTCAGAAATTAGGAAAGAGGTCAAAGGAAATTAAAGAGGCATTCCAACAGGCTCAAAAGGCCTTCCAAGTTTTTTGGGAGAAGGCTAAGGAAGGTTCTCTCCCTCCGGAGCTTTTCCCTACTCGATCCCTCCCCAATTCGGATAAAAGGATTGCTGTCCTTGGCCACCCCTATTGCCTTTATGATCCCTTTCTCAACTTTAATCTCTTAAGACTTCTCGAAGATTCAGGTGCCTTGGTATTGACTCAGGAGATGGTGGAATCGAAGGAGATAGAGGTGGAAATAAAAAAGGTAGGAAAGGACATATACTGGACTTTTGGAAGAGAGATCCTTGGCGCGGGCCTTTATTATCTCTATTCCAACAGAGTCGATGGCCTGATCTACATTACTTGTTTTTCATGTGGGGTCGATTCTATGATTGAACCTCTCTTAAGTCACCGAGCCCAAAGGGGGGAAGCCGTCTATTTTTGTTTGATGATTGATGAACACACAGGAGTTGGAGGGATAAGAACACGACTCGAGGCCTTTTTAGAAACGATTGAAAGAAGAAAGAGATTCCAGAAGGCAAAGAGATGAGGGTTGGAATCCCGAGAGGCCTTCTCTTCTATCGATATTTTCCACTCTGGGAATCCTTCTTTGAGGGGCTTGGCGTGGAGGTGGTCCTCTCTTCCCCGACCACGGAGAGAACCCTTCAAGAAGGTTCAAGACTGCTTCCCGGAGATCTGTGTCTTCCCATAAAGATCTTCTTTGGACACACGATTGAAATAAAAGAAAAAGTCGATTTTCTTTTCATTCCACGCTATATTCGTATCGAACCGGAAACCTATATGTGCCCCAAGTTAATGGGCCTACCGGATATGGTGAGAGCTGTCCTCCCCCATCTTCCTCCATTAATTGACCTATCCTTTCGATGCAAAGCTCAAGTCAAGGAATCAGAACGATCCTTCTATCTCGAGGTGGGAAAGGTGTTCACCCGAAATAAAGATCAAGTAGAAGGAGTGTATCAAAAGGCTAAATTAAGGGAAGACCGTTTTCGCCAAATCCTCCAAATGGGGTTTTCATTTGAAGAGGCCATCCACTTAAGCCGGACAGAACTTCCCCCCCCGAATCAAAAGAAAATAGGGATGGAAGGTGTGGGAGTCATTGGAAGACCTTATTATCTCCACGATCCCTTTATTCGAACCTCTATGGTCAAAGAGGTGGAGAAAAGGGGCTATCCCCTTCTCACCCCTGAGTGTTGGAGTGAGAGGGGGATCAAGACAGATGAGAAGAGCCTCAGAAAGAGGATCTATTGGTCTTTTGGTAAAGAGATGGTAGAGACCGCCATCCGCCTTTCTGAAAGCAAAACGGTTCAAGGAATAATTCTTCTTTCTTCCTTTGGATGTGGTCAAGATTCTTTTAATGTAGAAATGATCCGCCATCTGATAAAGAAAAGAATCCCACTTCTCTCTTTGACTTTTGATGAACATCTTTCTCAGATGAGTTTTTCGACTCGGATAGAGGCCTTCTTGGAATTGGTTCAAAGAAAAGAGGCAAAGAGATGAAACTTACCGTCCCCTATCTTGGCCTTCTTCATAAGGCCTATAAACCCGTCCTTGAAAAAATTGGAGTCCAAATGGTTCTCCCCCCTCCTCCTACAAAGAGAACGCTCGATCTTGGAACAAAGTATTCTCCGGAATTTGCCTGCCTTCCGTTTAAGGTGACCCTTGGCAGTATGATCGAAGCCTTGGAGCTTGGAGCCGATACCATTTTTATGCCTGGAGGTTGGGGGCCATGTCGTTTTGGATACTTTGATGTTATTCAAGAATTGATTTTAAAAGAGCTCGGTTATCACTTCGTGATGGGAAGTGCAAACAACCCAGATGTGCTCTCCGATATGATCAAAATGATGCAAAGCATTTCTGGTCTCCATTTCAAGACCCAACTCTATAGACTCTTTTTTTTCATCCTTCTGAGACTCTCCTTTTTAGATTGGGTTTCGAGAAGATATTTTCACTCCAAACCTTATGAAGCGAACCCCGGGGAATCCGATAGGATTTACAAAACGGCCATAGAAATGATCGAACGAAGTCTCTCCTTGAAAGAACTCGTTAGTGCTGCTCTTAAGATCTCGTCTTCCTTCAGAAAAATGAAAAGGACGAAATCGTTCACTCCCATTCGGGTAGGAATCGTTGGAGAGCTTTTTACTGTAATAGAGCCCTCGGGCAATATGGAAATCGATCGGATTCTTCTCAAGAGAGGTGTAGAAATATATAAATCCATCTGGTTAAGTGATTACCTCAATGATCGGTTTCATTTCAATCCCTTTCGAAGAAACCAACATCGGATCGCAGAACGATATGCTCATCCTTTCCTCCGATGCCATGTGGGAGGAGAGAGTACAGAATCCATTGGGAAAACTGTTCTCTTTGCTCGGAAAGGTTTGGATGGAGTGATCCATGTCTTTCCCTTTACCTGTATGCCAGAACTGGTTGCCCAAACCATCTTAACAAAGGTTCAAAAGGTTTTTGACCTTCCGATCCTTACTTTAATCTTTGATGAACATACGGCCTCAGGGGGAGTGGAGATGAGGGTCGAGGCCTTCCTCGACCTTCTGGAGAGAAGAAAAAAAGGATGACCCATCGAAGAATCAGCTTTTTCATGACTCTTTTTTACCTCTTTTCACGGATCGTTCCACGATTCCTAAACCCTTTTTTTACTTCTTTAGGAAACCCTATTGTCTTTCTCTGCTTGAAAGGATATCGAGAGGCAGTGAAAGAGAATATCCGAATGATTGGAAAGGGAACTTTTCCCGAAAAGAAAGTCTCCAACCTTGCAAAAAACTGCTTCAAGCAGTATTCTCTAAAACTTCTGGATTATATGGCAATGGAGCGATTGACTCTTGAGAAGAGAACAAAATGGATTGAAAGCGAGATTGGGGAGGATTATTTGAAGAGGGCCCTTGAAAAAGGGAAAGGGGTTATCTGTGTCACTCCTCATCTTGGAAATTGGGAATTGGGAGGATATATCTTGGCCCAAAAAGGATATCCCATCCATATCCTTACGCTTAAGGAGGAAAGTCCGTTTCTCTCTCGTTATGAAAAGAGACTTCGAGAAAGGGCAGGGATTCGGACGATTGTGATGGATCCCCTTGAGAGACCTAATCTCACCATTCTTGAGATCGTAAAGATACTAAGGAGAAACGAGGTGGTCGCCATCGTTTCAGACCGAGTCTATAATGGTCAGGGAGTGAAAGTCAATTTCTTTGATCGTCCCACCCTATTTCCAGAGGGCCCCATCCATTTGGCTTTAGAGACAGGAGCCGAAGTGATACCTGTCTTTGTCATCCTGAATCAAAGAAATAAATACGTGGGAATCATCGACGAACCTATCCCAATAAGAATGGATAGGGATAAGAACGAAGCAATCAAGCTTGGAGCTCAGGAAATGGCCAAGCGATTCGAAACGATGATCCAGAAATACCCCGACCAGTGGTTAAACTTCTTCCCATTTTGGAAGGAGGAGAGATGAGATCAGATGAAGATAGGGAAAACGAACCGCCATCAAATTTTAATTTATAGAGAACCGGAGATGATCTTCAATGTCCTTACGGACTTTGATCACTTTAACTATTGGATCCCTTTGGAACAGATGACGGTTGAAAGAGTGACCTTCGGGGAATTTCGAATAGGAACCACATTCCATTTCAAACTTCGATATCGAATTGAACCCGAATGGGATTCAGAGGTGATTCTTATTGAGAGGCCTTATCGGATTACCTATCGGTTCCTCAATGGAATCTTTGAAGGGGGAAGGGAGATCTGGGACTTAAAGAAGAATGAATCCGGAACAGAGGTGACCCATACTCTTATCTATCAGATTAACCGATGGATTTATAAAATCGGATGGACTTTCTTGGGAGGAGAACGAAAGCATAATGAACTCACTGAAACCGCTCTTAAACGCCTCAAATCATATGTTGAGGGAGCACCACCATGAAGATCCTGTTAATTGTTCCAGGATGGCCTCCTTCAAGTCTCTGGGCACAGATTCGGTTTAAATTCCCTCCTTTAAGTTTACTGACGTTGGCCTCGGAAACACCAGAAGAGATAGAACTTTCCATCCTTGACGAGAATATCGAGGAGTTAGATTTCAATACCGAAGTGGATTTAGTGGGGATTACCGTGATGACTCCTCAGGCCCTGAGGGCTTATCAAATTGCCGAGGAATTCAAAAAAAGGGGAAAGAAGATTGTTCTGGGAGGTTTTCATGTTTCTTCCTTCCCTGAAGAGGCATTGAGTCATGGAGATGCGATTGTGGTGGGGGAAGGAGATCGCATCTGGAGAGAGGTGATCCAAGATTTTAAGAACTCAAAGTTAAAAAAAATCTATAAAGATTCTGGTCTGTTCCCTCTTTCTGAAATCAAAAACCCCAAGAGAGAACTTCTCAGAGGGAAACCCTATCTTTTCTCCAATACGATTCAGACTACGCGAGGCTGTCCCTTCCAATGTGAATTTTGTTCTGTCTCTTCTTTTTATGGGAAAAGCTATCGAACAAGGCCTCTCCATCTTGTGATCAAAGAATTGGAGAGAATGAGGGAAGAGAGTATCTTCCTTTTTCTTGTCGATGACAATTTGATTGGCAACCGCTCTTATGCCAAGGCCCTTTTTCAAGAAATGATTCCTTTAAAATTTAAGTGGGCCGGCCATGCCCCGCTTAATCTTGTAAGGGATGAGGAGTTGCTTAAATTAGCTTCCAAAAGTGGCTGCCAAGCCCTCTTTGTTGGATTTGAATCTCTCACCCATCAAAACCTGGTCCTCATGGGGAAAAAGAGTAATTTAGGAGTTTCTCCTGAAGACGCTGTGAAAAGATTCCATGACCAGGGAATAGGGATCCTTGCCTCTTTTATTTTAGGATATGATCATGACAGCCCTGAGTGCTTTCAAAAGATTCTCGACTTTTGTCATCGCACCAGAATCGATGGAGCCCTCTTTCCGATTCTGACTCCCTATCCAGGGACCCTTTTAAGAGAGAGGCTGGAGAGGGAAGGACGGATTTTGACAAATCGATGGGATCTCTATGATATGGAGCATGTGACTTTCGTCCCTAAGAGAATGAAGCCTGAAGAACTGCAGGAGGGATTCGAAAAGCTTAATGCCTCCTTTCTCTCTTGGAGGTCTATCTTCCGAAGACTTTTTAAAGTTCATCGTTCCCTCCAGATTTTTGGACCGATGAATGTAGAATTTCGAAAAGCCTGGAAAAGAAAGAATGAAATTCTATAGAGGAGGGATGAAGGGACTATATTCCAATTTTTGGCTCAAAAGGAATTATTTTCCTTCGAGGAGAAATCTCTTTAAACTTTGCTTATTCATTTTTGAGAGTCCCAATTCTTTTACTCCTCGGCCGGTTTTCCAATAATCTGTCCGATTAATCACAGAGGTAAGTTGAATTACGGCATCGTGGGTTGGGGTGGGAATTCCAAGAAGATCCCCCAGGGTCGAGATGAGAACCATTCCATACGGGACATCCTCGGTAATATAACGGTCTTTTAAGTGTTCCGGTCCTTTCATCTTCATCCCTGCATAAATCCCATCTTTTCCAAATGCCGCATCCATACTTGTGTTAAGAATTCGATATCGGCATTCTTCCTCTGTATCTCCTAAGTGATAGTTTCTGAAGTCCAGATTATCCCAGTGATAAAGTTTATATCCCAGGGCTTTACAGATGGAGAGCCTCTCTTCATTGAGGGATTCGAATGCTCGAGCCACGGAAGGCGTCATCCCCTCCGCATAAAGATAGAACTCGCCCTTGGAATGTTCAATACGGGTGGCGCTGAGCAGGGTCGCGACGGGATGAACAATAGGATTAGGATTATTGATAGCGGCTTCTAAAACATCCTTTGTGGGGATGATGATAGGATAGAACTGTTTAAGTTTTGAGATGACTTCCTCTGTTTTCTTGGCTGGAAAAACCCCGGTAGGAAGGATAAGGGCATGAATAAAAACCGTGACATGTCCAGGTGCTTTTAGGCGGGTTCCATAGGGAAGGGTGCAACTTTCAGCAAAGATCACCTCTTTTTTTACTTTTTTCTGTTTAAAGATTTTTGCAAATTCTAAGCTTCCTCCTGATCCCGGCATCAGGACAAAGATTTGACCATCTTGGGCAAAAGGGGCACAGACTTCAGCCATGGCTTTGTGGCCGAAGGCAGGGGTGATCACAAATATCACTTCCGCATCTTGGATGGCCTGTTGGATATCATGGGTGGCTAAATTTAATTTGGCTGTTCCATCGATCGAAACCCCTTCAATCCGAATCTCCCGGGTTCTAAGAACCTTTTCAAAGGTATCGGCGAATTGAGGGAGTTCAAAAAAATTGACCTTATATCCTGATAAGGCAAGGTTCGCCGCGACGGCATGTCCTCCGTTTCCCCCTCCTAATACGGCTACCACATCTTTTTCCATAAGTGTTCCTCCAAAGCGTGAATGGGTATTTATGGTTCTATTTCAATCCTGATTTCATCTCCGACCTTGATTTCTCCATCGGAGAGGACCTCTGCAAAAATTCCTTCCTTAGGCATCACACAATCTCCGGCCTGATAGTAGATTGCACAACGATCATGGCATTCTTTCCCAATCTGGGTGACCCTGAGGACGACCTCCTCTCCTATCCGAATTTCTGTTCCAACAGGAAGATGAACAAGATCAATTCCCTGGGTGGTAATATTCTCTGCAAAATCGCCATAGCCTACATTTAATCCCATAGCCCTCATCTTCTCAATCGATTCATTAGCGAGGAGGCTTACCTGACGATGCCATGGACCTCCATGGGCATCCCCCTTTAGCCCAAAATCTTTCAGTAAAACACATCGATGGATATTCGTTTTTTTGGTTCCTTTTTCCTGGCTGATATTGACGGCCAGGACTTTGCCTCGTTGAATCATTTTTATCTCCTATGAACTCAACTCCATCGTCTTTGCGATATAGGTACCACTCTTTCCCCCGCTCTTTTTCACCAGATGGATATTAGAAATGACCATTCCCCGATCAATGGCTTTACACATATCATAAATGGTGAGGCCTGCCGCAGCCACCGCTACAAAGGCCTCCATCTCTACACCTGTTCGGGCATTAATCTTGGCCTTGGCTTCGATGTCGATTCGACTCTCTTTTTCAAAGGGGAAAAAATTGATTTCGATATGGGAAAGATTTAAAGGATGGCACATGGGAATGATATCAGAGGTTCTTTTGGCAGCCATAATGCCTGCCACCCTGGCCACTGAAAAGACCTCTCCCTTTTCAATTTTCCCTGACATAATTCTTTTAAAGGTATTTTTATTCATAAAGACTGATCCTCTAACAATGGCCTCCCTCCGGGTTTCCCTTTTTTGACTCACATCCACCATCTTTGCCCGACCCTGTTTATCGATATGAGTTAATTTTAACATTTGACCCCCAATCGAGTGAAACATTCCTCTTGTTTTTGATCCAAAAATTTTTAACCCCTTACCCCTAACGGTTTACGGCGCTGATCATCCTCCTATTGACGACATATTTCTCTGACATTTTTTAAATTGATGGCTGTTAATCTGGTGTTTCTCCGGTTTTGACTTCAAGGCCTCAAGCAATCTTTCCTTCAGTTCCTCATCCCCTGCTCCATTTCTGAGGTATTGCCGGACATCGATCTCTTCGTCAGAAAAGAGACAGGTCCGGATCTTTCCATCAGGAGTTAATCGAAGACGATTACAGTTTCCACAGAAGTGGTCACTCACAGGTCCAATAAGACCTATTTCTCCCAAGGCCCCCTCGAAACGAAATCTCTGTGCAGGTCCGTCCAGTGGATCAGATGGAACCGGAATAAGAGGAGCCTTTCTTTCCAGACGGGCTTTAATCTCTTTGATGGTCAGGATTCTCCCTTCTTTCCATTCCTCTCCATTTCCGGAAGGCATATACTCGATATATCGGATGGTCAGGGGAAGACGAAAAGTCAGTTGGGCAAAGGATTCGATCTCATCATCATTCATTCCTCGAATAGCAACCATATTAATCTTGATGGGGGAGAGCTGAACGTTTAAAGCCTCCTCGATCCCTTTCCATACCTGTTCAAAACCGTCCCTTCTTGTAATTTGGTAAAACCTCTCCTTTTGGAGGGTATCTAAACTGATATTGACCCTTTTTAATCCAGCCTCTTTCAGGGTCTTCGCAAAATCTTTCAAGAGAATTCCATTGGTCGTAAGGCTTAAATCCTTTATCCCTTCGATCTTTGAGAGATTGGCTACAAACTCTACCATCCCTTTTCGGACCAAAGGTTCTCCTCCGGTAAGCCTGACCTTAGAGATTCCCTCGGCCACAAAGAGATGGACCAGCCGAAGAATCTCCTCATAGGTCAGAATCTCATTATGAGGAATCAAGGGGATTCCTTCTTCAGGCATACAGTAACGACATCGGAGATTGCATCGGTCAGTGACCGAAATTCTAAGATAGTTGATTCTTCGTTTATAAGGATCGAACAGCATCTCTTTTCCCCAAACCCCTAACTCGGAATCTCCAATTCTTCTCCTGTTCTGGAGACATCGTAGCCACCCATCTGGAGAACCTGGGTTTTAAATTCTTCCGATCGAATCGTTTCGATGAGAGTCTGAATCCTTCTATCTTCAAAGAAGGTGGAAGGGATGAGGAGATCGTACCGTTCTTTGGCCACCGGGATGAAATCGAGCCCCAGAGCTCTTGCAGCGGAGAGGATTCCCAATCCCGCATCTGCAATGCCACTGGCAACCATTGAGGCCACTCCCATATGGGTAAATTCCTCCCTTTCGTAACCCTGAATCTCTTTTGGATCAATGGAGAGGCTTTTAAGGAGGTGATCGAAAAGGATTCTTGTTCCCGAGCCTTTCTGACGATTGATAAAGAGGATCCCTTTTCGAGTCAAGTCCTTCAGGCCTTTGATGTCTTTGGGATTTCCTGGCCGAATGATTAATCCCTGTTCTCTGAAGACAAGATGAATCATCCGGAGTTCTTTTCCTTTCAGATAGTTTTGGATATAAGGGAGGTTATATTCCCCTGAATCGGGGTCAAGCAGATGGATCCCGGCAATATGGCAACTCCCTTCTCGGAGGGCAAAGATTCCTCCTAAACTCCCAACAGGATGGGACGAGAAAAAGACGGGAGGATAACGCCTCCTCAAAAGATTGGCCAAGAGGTCGAGGGTAAGATCGTGGCTCCCCACCATTACCACGGCATCGAGCACTTCTTCAGGAGGTTTGAGCAATTCTACTTCGATTTCCTGGCCCTCATCTAAGCCTTCGGAGAAGGGAGGGATTCGAACCACTCCATCTGCATGGGTAAAGGAAGTGAGCACTCCTGCCCCTCGAGGAAGAGGATTCAGATAAACCTTTTCTCCCACCTTACCCATCTTCACTCTTAAAAACTCCTCAACTCCCAATTTGGAAGGGATCTTTTTCATGCTCTTAGCCTTGAGCTTCGGTCGGGATGGCTTGATAAGACCCAGTGAGTGATGGAGGATAGGGCTAACCAATTCCTCGTAGGCCAAGACAGCAGAGACCGGATAACCAGGAATCCCAATGATGGGTCGTTCTCTAAACTTCCCCAAAAGGGTGGGTTTACCGGGCATCATCGAGATCCCATGGACTAAGACCTCCCCTGATTCCTCAATGATGGAACGGGTGAAGTCTTCTGAACCTGCTGAGGAGCCGGAAAGGAGGAGAATCAGATCGACTTCTTCTGAAATGGAATAAAGAGCCCTTTTGATTTGATCAAAATGATCTTCGACCAAGGGATGACGGATGGGTTCCCCTCCATCCTGAGCCACTCTTCCACAAAGGATATAAGAGTTTATCTCAATAATTTTAGATGGGGTTAGGTTGGATTCATAAGGATCCATTAATTCTGATCCTGTTGGAAGGATAAGAACCTTTGGCTTCTTCTTCACCTTGACTTCTAAATGGCCACTTGCCAGGAGAATCCCGATATCATAGGGAGAGATTCGATGATTCACCGGAAGAATCATTTCTGAGACAAGGAAATCCTCTCCGATGGGTCTTACGTGTTGCCAGGGATAAGCACTCTCCCTGATCTCCACCCGTTGGGAATCGATCTGGTAGACCTCTTCGATCATGATCACGGCATCCGTTCCAGAAGGGAGAGGATTCCCTGTATTTATAAAAAAGGCCTCTTTCCCGAGGGTCAAGATTTTGGGAGATTCATCTGTGGCTCCAAAAGTGATTTTCGATGCAACAGCAATCCCGTCCATGGCGGCACAAAGATAGGGGGGGGAGGAGATTTTTGCAAAGATAGGTTCAGCAGTGACCCGGCCGATGCTCTGAGGTACCTGGACCGTTTCTGTTCCTAACCGAATGAGAGTGGCGAGAACCGAGGAGATGGCCTTGGCCTCTTCAAGCGATTTCTTTTTTAAATATATCCTTCGCTTCATAAAAGAAAGACCTCTGCCTCTTCCCCTTCTTCAATCCCTTCCACATTGATATCAATTTTTAAAAGCCCATCGGCATCGACCAGATGAGAGATGACCCCGGATTTCCCAAAAACAGGTCGAGCCCAGTAAATTCCGTCCTTCTCTTCCAATTTGACTCTTACGTAGTCTTCTCTACCTGCAATAGAAGGAATAGGTCTTGAAGCCCTCGCCCTTATTTTCAACTGACGCCATGCACAATCCTTTGGGATCCCGGAAAGAAGTCTTAAAATGGGTTTCCCGAAAAAATGAAAGATCACGATGGCAGAGACAGGATGACCCGGAAGGCCCAAAAAGGGTTTTCCATCAATCTCGGCAAGGAGGGTGGGTTTTCCAGGTCGAATGGAAAGGCCGTGCCCAAGGATCTCTGTGTTGGGAAGGGATCGAAGAACTTCCCTGGTTAAGTCCATCGTTCCAACGGAACTTCCTCCTGTGATGACCACAAAATCAGTTTCTTTTAGTCCTTTCTCAATTTTCTCAAGAAGATCCTCCATTCGATCTTTGGCAATTCCGAGAAAGACAGGGATCCCTCCATTTTCCTTCACCAGGGAGGAAATCGTATAACGATTGATATCTCTTATTTCCCCTGGCGAAGGGTCCTTTTCTATAGGAACAATCTCATCTCCTGAAGAGATCACTCCAACCTTTGGTTGGAGATAAACCCTTATAGTCTTTTTCCCGATCCCTGCCAGGAGTCCTATATCCTGAGGTTTGATGAAATGACCCTTTTGAAGGAGAACCTCTCCAGCCTTTACATCTTCCCCTATCTGGATGACATTCTCCATCGGAGATAAAGGTTTTGTCACGGAAAGGGTTTGAGGATCGATCTGCTCCGTATATTCTATCATCTGCACCGCATCGGCTCCTTTTGGGACCATCCCTCCGGTTGCCACCTTGACAGCCTCTCCCTCTTTTACTTCTATCTCTGAGACCATGCCCATGGGAATTTCACCAATCACTTTCAGGAGGACAGGGTTCTTTTCTGAGGCCCCATAGGTGTCTTTCGCCTTTAATGCAAAGCCATCGACTGTGGAGCGAGGAAATTGGGGAAGAGGAACAGAAGAAATGACCTCCTCAGCAAGCACTCGATGGAGGGATTCCTCTATCGGAACCCTTTCGTCTGAGAGGGGTTTAAATCGCTCGATCTTCAAGAGGAGTTGTTGAGGAGTCTGAACCTGAAAGAATCCTTTCACCTCAATGTTTTCCTTTCCGTCATCTGTGAGAATGAAAAAGCCGATACCCGTGTTTGGGTATCGGCTTTTAACAACCCTCTTTTGGATCTCCTTTCCAAACACGGGAGGTATGGCCGTTTCCAGCCACGCCCTAACGGCCCATTTCCATATTCCTCACTTTTCGGAACTTAGGAAAAGGG
>Ga0209102_1000441_pt1 | contig 27704 bp, 27 predicted proteins | sample ConPoolayeHmetaG_FD_185483 | JGI IMG/M metagenome (GOLD analysis project Ga0209102, IMG submission 185483) | Hot spring microbial mat communities from California, USA to study Microbial Dark Matter (Phase II) - Cone Pool mat layer H metaG... ...
CACCCGCTTCATCCTAGGGATCAGGAACTCCCTTATCTGCGCAGGCGACATCAAAAGGCCAGTCTGGGATCCCAAGTCCTCCGCCACATAGGTGATCATCACCTGGCCCGGGATCTGCTCATAGATCCTTCGGGTGTTCTCGTAGGCCAGATCGAACAGCTTGTCCAAGCAGTAATGAACGATGTCTGGGTGACGGACGAGGTCAACATAGCCCTGCCACTGTCCGCGAAGATTCTTGTAGACCAAGAACGGCTCAGACCCACCACCCCTGATGGGGCGGTTTTCCATCCCCTTGATCTGGCCCGGTATGCCAGAGTAATCCCACCAATCCGGGTCGGGCCATTCATAGTTTCGCTTGATCTCCTCCACGCTTGAGTACTGGGCGAGCGGGTGGTACACAACCTCGGTGTACACGCCGGTTCCGTAGTGGACGTCCTTGTACCTGCAACCGTAGATATCCTCCCCCTCCGGCGGCTTCGGCCCGACGTACCTGGGGGCCACCGTAACCGGCGTGTCGATGTGGAGGATCTCCAAGGCTTCGTCCAGATTCTTGCAACCCAGATACCTGACCAACCTCTCGTTTGCCTCGTTCGTCGCCCAGTAGTCCATGGGCACCCGGTCAGGCCTCCTTCGCTGAAGCACCGCGAGCCAACGCTCCCTGGGGGTCATGGTTTCCTTTGGCAGACTATCCGCTCCTCTCCCGCGGGTCGCCAGCAGGCGTTTATTTGTTTCACTGTGGGGCAGGCGCACGGAGCCGCAGCGAGCCCATGAAGCGCTAGCACTTGCCGCTGGGACGCCGCGTCCATTCGCCACAAGCATGCCTTTTCCGCACGTCGGGTCGGTTCTCACGAAGGTCGAGCGTATCTACGCCTGTACTGCAGCCGGCCCGAGGTCGAATCCGGCCTTCATGGCTCGGTACCTCTGGTAGTGGCAGAAATTCTGCCAGGAGATGTCGGGGGGCACGGAGTGGTCGATGTGGGCGATGTACCCGCCCGTAGCGACGACCGGCCAGACCCTGTCCACCTCGGCCTCTATCTCGGCTTTTCCTTTGGTGAGGGCCTGCTTGTCGATGCCGCCGAACATGACCAGTTTCCGTCCATACTCCTTCCTGAGTTGTCGCACGTCCATGCCGGACCGCACCTCAAGCGGCCAGATGGCGTTGAGCCCGGCCTTGAGCCATAGGGGGATGAGGGTGCGCACATCGCCATCGCTGTCCACGCCGATCAAGTCCACGCCTCGCGATCGCAGGTACTTGCACACTATCCTGTACCTAGGAAGCATGAACTCCTTAAACATCTCGGGGGCAAGCAGGGGCCCGGTTCGGTACGCCATGTCCTCCCAGAAGCCGAATATGTCGATGTCGACATCGTCCAGCATCTTGCCCAGGATGGCGAGGAGAACCTCAACACGCTGATCCATCATCTTCTCGACGAATTCCGGCCTCTCGTAGAAGGCCCTGCAAAGGTTCTTCAGGCCCAGCAGGTTCCGCAACGGGCCGAAGAAGCCGCCCCACCTGTCCGGGAAGTACATCAGCGGCGCGGTCCTTTTCTTCCACTCCTTCACTCTCGCCTCCCAGTCCTTCGGGAATCTCTCATCCAGCTTGGGCGCCAGCCTCTCTCTGACCAGACGATCGAAGTCCTCCTCGGTCTCCACCGGGAACTTCACGAACTGGGGCATGCTCGACCAGCCCCTGTGCTCCTTGAACTCACGCTTCAGGATGCCCTCGTGGTCGATGTAAAGGACGGTTTCAGTGGTCTCCTCGATGACGGTCTTCTCGAACGGGGGCCAGGGGCCAGCCGATACCGGCACGCCCAGCATCGGGTCGTGGGGGAATATCTCGTGTATCGGGCGCCCGTCCCAGCCCTCTTTTCGCCATCTGGCTTCGGTCTCGGGCCACGTTCCCTCGCCCGAGATCCAAGGCCGGTCGGGCTTCTCAAAGTGTGTTATGGCATGGTACCTTTCCCTCGGGGTCATGCGCGCAGGCCGGAAGGCGGCCAAACTTAAATGAATGGGTGGTCGCCTCCAGCTGGCGGCAGTGGAGCTTTCCTGGAAGCGATTCCGGCGTCCGGCTAATCCCGTCGCGCAAGCTCCCGCATGGCCTCGTCCACCCCCATGTTCTCGTGGACTATGCCCGCTATCGCCCAAACCATCTTCGTCGGGTCCTTTGCCTGGAAGACATTCCTCCCGATGCTTGCGCCTGCTGCGCCAGCCTGGACGGCTCCCCAAACCGTCTGCAGCAGCTCCTTTTCCTGGCCTCTTGCGGGTCCTCCGGCTATTACCACGGGCGCGGGGCATCCCTTGACGACTTCCCTGAATGAGTCGATATCTCCGGTGTAGTTGGTCTTCACTATGTCGGCGCCCAGTTCGGCCCCGACCCTGGCCGCAAGCTTCACCGAATCGACGTCGAACTCGCTTGGCACCTTCGGGCCCCTGGGGTACATCATGGCAACGAGCGGCATTCCCCAGTGCATGCACTTCTTTGACACGCGGCCAAGGCTTGCGAGCATCTCGGATTCGTTCTCGGCCCCTACGTTGATGTGCACGCTGACAGCGTCTGCTCCAAGTTTTATCGCTTCCTCAACCGTCATGACCAGAACTTTGTTGTCCGGGTTGGGCGAAAGCTTGGTGCTTGCCGAAAGGTGCAGTATGAGGCCGATGTCCCTACCGTAGTGCCTGTGGCCGAACATCACCAAGCCCCTGTGCCCGATGACGGCGTTGGCCCCGCCGTTTGCCACCTGATCCACTGCCCTCGCCATGTCTATGAGGCCGGGAACCGGGCCGAGCGTGACGCCGTGATCCATCGGTACGATCACCGTCTTGCCCGTCTCCCTGTTCATGATCCTTTCCATTCTAACTGCTTTGCCTATCTGGGTCATGTGTTGGGCAAGGCCTCCGCGGACCGTAAATAGGTATCCATAGAGTCGTCGAGTCCCGTATTGCTCAACGCTGGCCGCCGAGGTCCCGACGAACACCTTGGCATGGCCGTCCAGCCTCCCTCGACGATCCTGAGTAGGGGCGGACGAACCGTTGTATGGGGCCTACGTATGTGGCCGGTCGTAGGATCGTGTACTTCGAGGATGCCCTTCGGCCAGGTTATCTGGCAGCCGATCGACTTCCTGGGGCGGAGAATCCCGGCCAATCACTCCTCGTCCCGTTACTGGCTGCGCCAGCCCCTTCGCCTGGTCCGCCGAGGAGCCGAGCGTGCGTCCCAGCCCTACCTGATGAGCACTACAGCCGCCGAAACGATCCCCAACGAACCCAATGAAACGGCCCAGTCGCAGAGGCGGAGGCGACTCTCCCTCAGGAAGGTTCGCCTGCCCTTAAGGCCAAAGCCCCTTCCTTCCATGGACACCGATATGGTGCCTATCCTTTCCAGGGCCGAGACGATGAGGGGCGTGAAGGTATACCTTGCCAGACGCACAAGGGCGCGAGGCCCGGGGACATCGATCTTCAAACCCCTGGCCAGCTGGGCCCTCCTCACGGTATTGGCCTCAAGCTGGAATATCGGGATGAACCTGAGGGCGAGAACGAGCATGAAGCCGTACCTGTAGGGCACGCCGTGGCTAATCAAGGAGCACGCAAGCCGTGCGGGCTCGGTTGTCGTCACGAAAAAGATGCTGGAAATCAGTATCATCAGCAGCCTCGAGGCCATCACTGCCCCCTTTACAAGCCCGCCGGAAGTTATCACAAGGTCGGCCCCGATCCCCACAGCCCGAAGGTCAAGGCCGCACAAGGGCCTGCCTGCCCGGGTGAAGAGGACCTGTAGGAGGAAAAGGATTGCCAGCAGCCAGATGAGGAACCTGAGCCTCCCTAGGATCCTACGCAGGCCGACCCTGGACCTCCATACCAGAATGAACGCCGACGCCAAACCAGCCAGCATGAGGCACAAACTACGGGCAAGGACGGCGAGAGCGCAGAAACACGAGAGGATCACGATCTTGGTGAGCGGATCGAGCCGGTGTGCGAACGACTCACCATCTGCGTATCCAAGCACGCTCAAGAGCCTCTCCACCCCTCGGGCAGATACCATTTCTCATCCTCTTTGTCAAGAGTTGAGAAGACATGGTCCGGAGGCCCCTGAACGAGCACCCTTCCCCGCTTGAGGAAGGCGATCCTGTCGCAGGATTCAGAGGCGAGATCCGGATCGTGTGTCACCAACAGGCACGATGCTCCGCGATCGACCTTCTCGCGAACGATCGCCATGATCCTGTCCACGTTTCCCTGGTCTTGGCCCACGAAGGGCTCATCAAGCAGGTATAGGTGAGGTTCGTACACGACCACCGACGCGACGTTCAACCTCCTCTTTTCGCCGAGGCTGAGGGCGTGAGGGGACGACTCTCCCCTATCCCGCAACCCGAGGGTTGCAGCCACGTCGGACAGGCGAGCGTCCGCCTCTTCCCTCGGAATCCCGAAGTTCCTAGGACCGAAGAGGATCTCGTCGTTGATGGAGGACTCGAATATCTGGTGGTTGGGATTCTGGAAGACCATTCCAACCTCGCGCGCGATGGCAGAGGTAACCTCCACCCGGCGCCCTGCAAACTTGACCTGGCCGCGCGAAGGCCTCAGCATCCCCATGATCATGAGAAGGAGCGTCGTCTTGCCCGATCCATTGTCGCCCATGAGGCCGACCATCTCGCCCCGCCGGATGTCGAGGGTAACATCCTTCAACACCTCGGTTCCATCGTATGCAAAGCTGACGTGCTCGATGAGCAGGAGGGGGTCGGGGGACAACGTCTTGGGAGGCTGCCTGCGTGCCGCACTCCTCGCCTGCGTCTTCTCAATCAGCGGACAGGAGTGTAGGGCGGAGACGGAGCCGTGCGACAGGACCGCCATCCTGCTTGCCCGGGCTGCTATCCACGAATACCGATGCTCGATCACAACGATCGTCACTCCCTGTGAATTCAGGCGGCCAAGAACATCTCCTATCTCCCATGCGGAGCGCGGATCCAAGCTCGAGGTGGGCTCGTCAAGAATGAGGACTTTCGGCCTCAGCGCGAGAATGGACGAGATGGCCACCTTCTGAAGCTCGCCTCCTGAAAGACTTGAGATCTGTCTCTCGGAAAGGCCGATGGACCCTGTGGATTCCAAGGCCCACGATATCCTCTCTTCCATCTCCCTACGGCCCACGCCCATGTTCTCAAGCCCGAAGGCCAGTTCATCCTTGACGTTCAGGGTCACCATCTGCGATTCTGGGTCCTGCTGCACGAGGCCCACGAGGCCTACCAGGTTTTGCCTGGGGACGGCGTGAACATCGACCCCGTCGATCAGGACCTTCCCTTCCATCTCTCCGCTCCCGGGCCCCAGAAAGCCGGCCATGATCTTGGCAAGCGTGGTCTTGCCGCTGCCGCTTTCGCCGATGATCAGGAAGATCTCCCCGTCAGCTATCCGAAGGTCTATGTTCTGAAGCGCGGGCAGGGTGCACGACCGGTATCTAAAAGATAGGCCCTCAAGATCGATCAATGTTCATCTCACTTCCACTCTGACGATTCCCTGTATCCACTGGGAACCGTCAAGGTCGTCAGCGACGAGGCTGGATCCATTTCCTGCCCTCACGACTATGATCTCGGGGTTCTCCATTACCTGGTGCAGATCCAGCACCACGGAGTACCCGTCGGAAGCCACCAGCCTGACCCTTGACGCGGAAGCCTTCGGGGCAGCCCTTCGTAGGATGGCTGACAGCGGCACGCCCGTGTAGTTCCTCGGCTCCAGGTGTATGTACGATCCTTTCAGCTCAGCCTGCACGGTCACTAGGTCCTCGTGGAAATCCGACTCCCTGTAGTTGAATGGCCTCTCGACCAAGCCTTCCACCTCGAACGAACTGGTCTTTTCCCAACGGTACGCGCAGGCAAAGAACCACAACGCTCCACCGACGAATACCGCCATCAACACGTAACCCAGCCGCATCCTCCATCGATGGGCTCCGGATGGCCGGGGCACGGCTTTCAGCAGCCCCGAGCTAGACAAGGAAACCAGCACGTGGTGGCAGAAATACCCACCGAATATCACCCCCGAGGCAAAAGCCATCGCGGCAATCACCGAGACCAGCAGGAAGGGGACGCCCGAGAGAAACAACGCTTGGAAGACGAACACGTTGGAGGCGGTCGCCAGCCCGCCCGCCAAGAGGATCTGGACCGAGCTCTCAGGCCGGGACTTGACCATCGCTGCATCCACGATCATCCCTTCCACAGTGGAGACGAGCACGACAAGTGCCCCGTGAATGCTACCCGAAAGCATCTCGACCATGCCTTTGAGCGCGCCCGCCAGCGTGCCGGATCCCGTCTTCCCGGTGACGCATCTGGCCAGCAGGAGCCAGAACACGTGGAGGCCGGCGAGGAACTGGCCTGCCCCAAACGGCGTCCCGACGAAATCGTTCACGAGATTGGCTAGGTAGCCAACGTAGGTGCTGAGAACGCCCCCCAGAGCACTGAGGATCGAGATCGTGACAAGGTCGGTCGTCGTGAGATGCTGATGCGGCCTTGCCAGCTTCATTCCCATCACGGCGTAGGGTCCGACCGCGCTACGGGAGGACCATTTCTATCCTTGCTATGTTCTTCACCATCTGTTTGCTGCTAAGCCCCTCCCCGACAAGCCTCAACGGCCATTCATCGGTCAGGATGTCTCCGTCCTTGAGGTAGGCTAGGATGATCTTGTCGTTGCGCCAAAGCATCGTGCTGTTGACCGTTGCAGTGAAGCCGTCCGATGCGACGATCCTAACCTCATACCCCCTTCTGGCAAGGTCGTCGTCAAAAAGGTAGTGGCCCTCTGGATCGTCCTTTCCGTCCACGATGCTGATGATGATCCAGAGGGGAAGCCCCTCGTAAAGGTGGGTCTCGCCCTTGATCGTGACGTTCAGCGCGGTCCTGTGCTTGGTGCATGTCGCTGCGGACTGGAAGGTGGTTCTGTTCAGGACATACTCCAACTTGCCTGACAGCACAACGGTCCAGTCTTTGACGGGCCTCACGACTCTCAGCCCCACGACCTGCTTGACCCAGTAGTGGCCGTCGGTGATCGCGTCGCCCTGCCCTACGAATGCCAGGCGCAACGGCATTCCGCTGAACCGGCGGCTCCCATCCTCCTCGTAGTACAGGATGCTGGTCAGTGACCCGATGCCCATGCTCTGGCCCCGCACATCGTATACCCTGACCTTTCCCTCAACCTCGGACCGGCTCAGCGTCATGACATAACCGTCCGATCCGGTAACCTCGACGCTGTAGTTCTCGGGAAGATCTCCGGCCTGCCGCAGGACGGTGAGCAGCGGAACACCGACAAGTTCGTAAGGCCCCACGACGGCACCAGTTGTCTTCAGATACCCTCCTCGGCCTCGGACCTGCTCGAGAGCAGTCACCTCGCCGAAGTAGAGCGTCCTTGAAGTTACGCCCTTCACGCTCAGCACCCAGAGCGGAAGGAGCTCTGCCCTTGCCAGATCCGCCAACACCCAATCGGGGCAGGCAAGCACAGGAGGGCCGGCCAAAGGCTGTCCGTCCATGCAGTCCGCGACGACGATGGCATCGTTCTTAGCCACCCGGCCGCTCTCCAGACTCACTGAGCCCTCCCCCGTGAGCCTGATCTCGTAGCCCGACTCCGCGTAGCTTAGGTTGAATGAGTCCTCGCCCCGCCTCTTGCCGCCGTCGATCAGTGCAAGCAACCTCCACAATGCGATTCCGCTCCAGGCCCTCCCTTGGGGATCGGTCACGTTGACCCTGGCATCGAAGCACAGGGTGCCGAACTCGGTCCGGGAAAGGTTCTTGGTTTGCGGGCCCGCAAGCCAGAGGAACCACTCATGGCCGGAGGCGGGTCGCGGGAGGACGTCGATTCTCCAAACGTTCCTGACCATGCGCCCTCCAGCCGAGGGATTCAGGAAGTATCCCTGGCCCGCGGCGGACGTGTAGCGCGCATCCTCGTTGCTGAACTCTCCATCATCGGGCAGGAAGACCATGCGCGGTCCCTCCTCCCAGCCTGGAATCCGCGTGCCGTCCTTCGACAGGGCAAGGATTAGATCACCCTGTAGCGAGTGCAGGTCCGAATCGGGGTAGACGTTGAAGTAGGAGTATTCCTGCACGTAGCCATCGGTGCTGGATACCCTTAAGACATCTCCAGGTGCCATCCCCCCAACCTCCTCCACCAATCTGGACACCAATACTCCCTCGTACGTTGCCGGGGCATCCCAGTTGCCGACCCTGTTCTCAAACGCCACAACTCCGGACACCGAAGCCAAGGCCTCCAGATCCGAGTAGCGGAGCACGCGAGTGACGCCGTCTTTTCCCGTGATGGTGACATTCGGGTACGTCCCGGTCTCGCTCGTGCCCCTGGCGCGAAAGCCTAGATAGGCTAGCCCTGTGCAGAGGACGGCGGCCGCGAACACGAGGAGGCCAATCTCCACCTTTCGACTTTCGAGAGCAGGCATGAGCGATATGTTCGCGTGAGCATATCGACCTTTTTTTTAACTCTTTCCATCGGGCGTCCTAGGGAAAGAGCCCTTGGGAAAAAAAGCCCCGCAGCCCTTCCTGAAAGCCGGGAACACTTATCAGCGAAAGCCGGTCCGCGTGTCGAAAACCCAGGTGGACGAGAGAGGTCAGGATTGGAGATAGATCTCGGACTCGGAAAGGGGTTCTCTTTCTACCGGAGGCAGAAGGCCAACTTCAAGGTGCTCAACGCGAGGACCACCCTCGGCAGCTTCCTTGGGAATCTTACCGCCCCCTATGACCAGGTCTATGCCAAGGAACTGGGAGCTGAGCCGGTGGAGTTGGGATTTCTTTCCTCGGTCGGATCGGCCTTCGCCGCATCCTTTGCGCTGCCCGGCGGTTTTCTTGCCGATAGATGCGGGAGGAAGAAGCTGTATCTCATCGGGAGCCTGGTGGGTCTGCTCACACCCATGGTTTACTTCCTCGCGCCAAGCTGGGTCTGGTTGGTACCGGCCTACGTTTTCTCGAACGTCATGATCGCGCTGAGGGAACCCGCCTACCAAGCCATGTATGCGAGCTCCGTCGAGCCGCGCGACAGGGGGATTGCCTTCGGGATAGGGTCGACGCTCACGAGCATTCCAGTCATGCTGGCCCCGATTGCCGCGGTCGAGCTCATGGGACATCCCGCCGCGATCACCGCTGGCCGGATACGACCACTCTACCTCCTCCAACTGATCGGGCTAGCTGCCCTATGGGTATTCGTGTTCCTACTCTTGACCGAGGAGGGCCGGAACTGGGTTGGAATTAGATCCGCCTTCGGCCCAACGGATCTTCTCTTCCTCTCCCCGTTCATCGCGATTCCACCCGCGGCCTGTCTCGTTATGGGATTGGCCCAAGGGATCAGCACAGCCGGCCTGATCCCCCTCGTATTCATGGCCTTAAGCCCCCTTCCTCTGGTCGTCGCATGGCACAGACATCGGGATGCAACGCCGGCGCAGGAAAGCCTGAGACAGGGCGTGGGCAGGATGTTGAGCCTTCCTGGCGTCAAGGCATGGTTGGCCATGAAGGGAACCGGTGCCGCCGCCATGGGGCTGGCAAGCCCCTTCTGGCTCGTCTATGCCGCGTACGTTATCGGGGTGTCGCCCGCAGGACTAGCCTTGATGGTCAGCCTCAGGACCGTCGGCCAGCTGGTTTCGGCCCTGCCTTGGGGTATCGCGGCCGACCGAAGGGGTCGCAAGTTCACCCTGCTTTTCGGCAGGTCCTTCATGCACATCGGAATCCTCTGCTTCATATTCTCAAGGAGCCCCTGGATGCTCATCCTGGGCTACGCCCTGATGGGCGTCGCAGATGGATCCGCGTGCGTCTGGACCGTCATAAGGATGGAGCTGGTTCCCCCTGAATCCCGGAGCGCGATGGCCAGCATGGACGCCTTCGTTTGGTATCTGCCGGTCATATTCGCAGCGATGTTGGGCGGGATAATCTACTCCTTCTGGACCAAGCTCATCTTCATCCTCTGCCTTGCAATAGATGTCGGGATCAGAATGCCGCTCGTGGCTTTCGGGGTCCCAGAGACCTCGAAGACGATTCACGCCGAGTCATGGGCTTCGGCCCGGTAGGAATGCAAAGCTTGCACCCACCCCCTTACGATTCTCACAACGCGCCCGATGCGGCCGGCGGCAACCAATAAGAACGCCAAGACACCCCGTCGACCGACCGTTGGGCCCGGGTGGCTCCAGACACCGGAAACGACCCAGCTGGAGAATCCGGTTTAGATGAAGATGGCTTTGGTCGGCATCGGGGCGGCAGGGATAGTTTCGACCGTGGCCTGCACGTTGTTCTTGCCGGGACAGGAACCCTTTGAGATGGCCGACCTCGTCGACACCTGCCTTCTCCTGGGTCTTGGCTGGAGCGATTCTCGCGGTTGGGCTCGCGGCCATGGCGCAGACGGTCCGATCACGGAGACAGGAAGCGTTGGGATCGGAGATCGACTGGGCCCAGAACTGCCCCAAGTGCGGGGCCTTCATGCGCAAGAGGAGGAGCTTTTGTCCCGCGTGCGGGGCTGACCTAAGGTAGGCGCGCTTGAGGAGCGCGATCAGAGAATCCGCGTCGGCGGCAGGCGCTTCCTCGGTCTTAGGTTGAAGCGGCTCCGCATCCTCAGGATTTGCCCTGGGCACCCTATCCTTCTAAGGAACGAAACCAACAATCCGTGGGCGTGCAGGGCATCCGCCTGCCTTTCCTTCAACAGGTTTCGACTTTCGTCGGGATCTTGGGTGAGATCGTAGTACCCACTACCCCACTCGTCTCCGCCGTATACGTACAGGAAATCCGCACTGCGGAGGCTTGTAGGGCATCTCACTTCATCATCCTGCCTGTAGGTGTAGCTCGACACGGCAAGATCGGGCGCATTGGTCGGTTCCCCGCCGATCTCTGCCAGAAGGGATCTTCCTTGAACGTAGGGGGGAATTCCTATCCCGGCAATGTCCAGGATCGTCGGCATGAGATCGGGGGGCTGCGCGAAGACCTCGACCTTGCCTTCGTTGCAACCCGGAACCTTGACGAGGAGTGGCGCTTGGGAGATCGTTCTGTAAAGTGGCCATCTGAGCACTATCCTGCCATCCCTGTCAAGTTGGACCTTCCCGATGAGGCCGTGCTCGCCATGATAGAATCCGTGGTCGCTCGTCAACACGATCGCCGTATCATCGACCAAGCCCATCGCCTCGACCGTCTCGAGCAGGTACCCCACCCACCGATCCACCATGCTCACCTCACCTGCATACATGAAGCGCATATGTCGGATCTCGGAGTCCGTTGCGTAACCTGCGTGCTCGTATGCGGGCTCGAAGAGCTCATCTCCTTCATAGCCGGGATCGTAGCGATCGATGTAGTAGCGAGGAGGATTCCACGGCTCGTGGGGATCGAATGTGTCAACGCAGAGAAAGAAGGGCCTGTCGTGTCCGTGCGTCCCCTCAAGCCATCGGGCGGCGGCGCGCATCGTCTGGGCGGCAAAGCGGTCCTCCTCGCCCTTCCACCCGGATTGCACCTTCAGAATCCTGTACAGCCTTTCGACGGGGGTCCGGAGCTTCCTTGGGTTGGCCGGAAGCTCCATCGTCTCACCGGGCGCGAGATCGACGCCCTCCCCGGCCTGCCCCGGTATCATCTCGAAATGGGCAAAGCCGGCCCTGTGTTGCTGGTTGGCCGGGGTGTCCGTCACCATAGCCGTGAGATAGCCCGAGGCCGACATGAGCTCGGCTAGGACCATGTGACTCGGTTTCCACTCATCCTTCCAACTCGTGTAGGGGAAGGTAAACGTCCCGGAGTGGAGGTCCCTTCTCATCGGGCCCGTCGGGAAGCTGGCCGCATAGAAGTTCGTGAAGAGGCACGAATCCTCGGCAAGGGCATCGATGTGGGGAGTCCTAATCCACGCGTTCCCGTAACAGCCAAGATAATCAGGCCGCAGCGTGTCCGATATGATCAGGATGACGTTCATCGCACTCTTTGGGTCAGGCAAACCCGTTGATATCTTTACCGGCACGACATCCTCGGAGCTTGGGCTGACGACCACCCGGCTCCGTCGAGGATAGATGACGCGAACAAGCTTACATTTGCTCCAGTGCTTTCAGGCGGGCCCTTATTCCCGCGGTCAACGAAGCCCTCGCGACGTCGTTCGCGACCGAGGTTTTCACCATCACGAGCTTGTCCATCAACTGCCTTCTTGCATGCATCTTCAGCAACACCCGGAGTGGCATCCCATCGGGAATCTCCCTGTCGCACGTTGGACACTTCCTGCGACCGGTATACACGGTACCACACCACGGGCAGATACCAAGGAATGCCGGCGCCACATCGCCCATTTCCCGGTCGTTCTTGATGTTCGTGATGCTGGCGCCGAGAGACCGCGCGACGAGTTCGCAAATGAACAGGACCTCGTTATGGAGGAAGGATGCTAGGTACGCGAAATCCGGGTCCTTCAGGCTTTCCTCGGCGCCCCGGAGGTCAGTAGCGAGATGCAGGCCGGTGCGCTCAACAATCACCCTAGACACGACATTCCTGACGTTGTAGTGGAAGGCTATCTCGTGGTTGCTATGCGTCTTGGTGAGCATGAACCGTACGAGTCGGTATCTCTTCATCTCAAGTATCAGATTCTCTCTCACCGGGCCCGCGTCCAGAAGGTCGTAGTCGAATGAAGCGCGAACGATGCTGGGCAAGAGGGCACCCTTCTGCTGGACCGGTTCCGGAATCCTGGCATGAGCCGCGATCTTGCCTGCACCAACATGCTCCAGGGGCGTCGCGATCTTGCCAATTGAGCTCCCCTGGCAGACGTAGCAACGGCCGCCAAACCCGTGAGCCGCGCAGTAGAGCCTGCCGCATGAGCACCTCTTGATGTCGAAATCTCCCCCACACTCGTAGCACCGCTTCTTCCCTCGAAGAAAGAGCAACCCGGCCACCTCTCCCCTTCTACCCTGCTAACTGCCGCCCCGCCATCCTATAAAGGGTATTCCCTGCAGGCGCTAGGAAGCGGGACCTCATGCTGGAGTCCGTGCATGCGAGCAGGAACGACCCTGATCGATTGCCGGGGCAGGTAGCGGGACGAACGCCAGAATAACGCAATCTGAGCGGTGGACAACCCTATAACAGTTATGAGAGGAAAGGAACCTGAGCGAAACATTGTACTGATTGAGGTGTTTCGACAACAACGGATTGCTGCAGTTGCCGCAGTTGCGCTGGGCCTGAGCGCCACCCTAGGAACGGTCTTGCCCGCTTCGGCATACCTGTTCGAGACTTACATACTTCACCTGGAGCCCTCTGACGAGCTCACTCGAGAGTCGATTCAATTCACGATCTCAAACGATGCCGACGAAGTCCTCTACGAGGGGAACTACACCATAGCGGCGAGCATTCGGAACGTCAGGGTATGTGATCCGAAGGGCCTGCTCCAGCACTCCTCGTCCTTTCGGGACGGCTCAAGCACGATCACCTACAGATATCGATCGCCCTTGGCCAAGGGGGATCGCGCGGAGATAAGCATCTCCTTCGAAGTACCGGGCATGGTTGGCAAGAGCACGGTGGTGGATGCACAGGGCGTGGAACGCCAGGATCGGATAGTCAACGCTGCCTTCCTTGCCCCGGCTCCGATCCGGCGGTTTGAGGCGAGGGTCGACCTCCCCGAGGAGGCCTGGCTTGCCCGATCGCTCAACGAATACGCCACCCCTACGGGGTCCCCGCTGCAACCCATCGACGCAAACGTCACCTCGGACGGCACCAACCTGAGGATAACGTGGGTGAGGTTGAATCTCTCCCCGGGGGACCGATTTGACTTCTTCGTCGCCTACAGATTCCAGGGACCCGCCATCAGGATACCTGTGTGGGCAATTGCGCTTGCTGCTGGAGCCGGAGCAGCCGTGGCCGGGGCTTGCAGCTTTTTGCTCCTCAGAAGACGAGCGGTGCAGACCAAGACCGAACGCACACTTGCTCTTCTGGAAGAGGGGGAAAGGAGGGTCTTGAAGATCCTTCTCGACGCCGGCGGTGAGATGAGACAGGATGATCTGATGAGGATCACGGGCTACTCCAAGGCCCGCATCAGCCAGCTTGTCACGCACCTTGAGAAGCTCGGGCTCATCCGTAAAGAGAGATTCGAGCGCACGAACAAACTCTATTTGACCGGGGAGGTCAGAGGGACCTGATTCAACGGTCCTAAACCGTTCTGAACCGCCTCTCGTTTCCGACGGAGTGCAGATATCGCGTCTCTTGTCGATTGCCGAACGATTTGGCCCACAAGCTATAAATCAGGGGCCGACAATTATCCTTTTCGTGAAAAACGACCGATTTGGTCTTCCAGAGGTGAGAAAGATGGAGAGATGGTCTTTGCGCTTCCGGCGAGTGATGGTGTTTGCGCGGCGCAGAAGGGCCGCCTCATTGCTCTTGGTCTGCGGCTTCGTAGCCGCGGGGTTTGCTGGGTTGGCCGGGGCCCAGGTGGTCGGTGAGCAGACTATGGACGACGTGATCAAGGCACCTCCCGGCAGGCTCTTGAGGATGTGGAAGAACGGCGAGATAGACCAAGCCGAGCTTGTCAAAGCGATCAGTTGGAGGCAACTACCGTCTGGCGTTTTGAGGGGCCTCGTCTCGTCGAAGGAGATGAGCAACGAGACGCTCACAGCCATAATAGAGACCCAGGACCTCTTCCGGGCCGGCGCCCTCAAAGCCATCCTTGAGAAGAACCTCACCGAAGGCCAGGTTGCCCTGCTCGCCAAGAGCCAGAAACTCAACCCCGACGCCGTAGACATCATCGTGACGAAGTGGAACCTGAGCGAAAGATCGTTACTGGTCCTAATGGAGCACCAGAACCTCACCCCGAGCAGCATGAAGAGGATAGTCGAGTCGGAGAACGTAAGCGGTCCGGTCCTCGTCAAGATGCTTGAGAATCAGCAGACGACGCCAAGCCTCTTGGAGGATGTCCTGCTCGGCGACAAGTTGAAGGCCGCAGATGTGCAATACGTCCTCAGCTGGGGCAGGATCCCGCCCGGCATTCTGGACAAAGTCATAGATGGGAGGGAGCTCGATGAGGGTAGCCTTAGCGTACTGATAGAATCCCAGGACCTGCCGCCGGGGCAGATCTCCAAGCTTCTTGACAAACAGGACCTGACGGTGGAGCAGCTCGCAAAGCTTCTCGAAAGGAATCTCCCGAAGCCGCTCAGGGAGCAGATCGAGAGCAAGAAGACCCAGTTGGAGCAAGAACAGCAGCAGGAGCAGGAACAGGAGCAAGAACAGGAGCAAGGAGAGGCGCAGGGCCAAGGGCACGGACAGGGCCAGGGTAAGTCGGACGATAAAGGCAAACCGGACGACAACAGCAACCCGAACTCAGACGAGACGGCTGAACAGGAACAGAACAAAGGCAAACCCGAGGACGCAGGCAAACCCGAGGACGCAGGCAAACCCGAGGACGCAGGCAAACCCGAAGACGCAGGCAAACCCGAAGACGCAGGCAAACCCGAAGACGCAGGCAAACCCGAAGACGCAGGCAAACCCGAAGACGCAGGCAAACCCGAAGACGTTCCAAGGGGAGGGAGGCCGTGAACATGATCAGGATTGGGAAGAAGCAGTTTTGCGTCGCGTTGGTGTTAGCATTCTTCTCGGGGGCTCTGCTGGGCCTGTTGGCGTCATGCCAATCCTCGCTAGCGATCTCCCCCTCCATGTTCTCGCTCGTCGAGCGTGCGCAGCAACTGTTCCGACTGTCAGCCAGGTGATCCTCAATGCCGAATATGAGCCTCTACATCGACGAAGACCTCTACATTCCACTTACGATTGAGGCCCAGAGAAGGCGCAAGGACCTGTACAGATTCGTGAAGGACATTCTGAAGGAGGCTTGCCAGAACACCAGGGAATCCCAGCCCGCGCAGTCCGGATGGGTTCTCGTGGACAGTTCTCCGACAAAGCGCCTGCTTCCGTGATTCATGTCTGTGGAAATCGCCACTCGAACTGAATATATCACAAAGGGGGAACCTTCCCCCTCTTGCAGCATATTTGAGCAAACCGAATGGAACAAACCAACGAGGAGGGAGAAAAGATTCGAAGCAGATCAGCGGCCCTCATAGCGGTTCTGATCAGCATCGGAGCCGTGATGGGGCAGATGAATATCGGGCCATTGAACCTGACAAGACGGCCGAGCCGACGATGACATACGTCGGAGGCCAGGTGACCTACAAATACGTTGTCAACAACACGGGTGACGTCGACCTCTCCGCAGTCTCGCTTAGCGACGATGCCCTGGGACACATAGCCGGGCCTTTCAACCTTCCCGCGGGAACCTGGCTGACCTTCCAGGTGAAGGTGAGGATCGAGAGGGATACCCTGAACAACGCCACCTTGGTCGGCATCGATCCTCTCGGAGGGACGGTGGAGGCGAATGATACAGCGTTCGTCGATGTGATCCATCCCAGGCTGACCCTCGTGAAGTCTGTGGATCCCAAGACGGCTGGCTACGGAGAGGAGGTCACCTACAAGTTCTTCATCAATAACACCGGAGACGTGAAGGTGACCGCAATAATGGTCACCGACGACCACCTGGGGCACATAGCCGGACCATTCGACCTGATGCCGGCCCAGAGCCTGAGCGTCAGCGTCAAGGCCAAGATATACTCGACGACATTCAACACGGCAACCGCCGTGGGGTTCGATCCGCTCGGGAATCCGGTCCGTGCAAGCGACACTGCAGCCGTGCGCGTGCTGACCCTCAGCGACATGAGGTCGATGGGTTACTGGAAGCACCAGTTCTCGGAGAAGGGCCATAAGCACCTCACCAAGGAGGTTCTGATGGCGTATCTGGCCTTGATACCGGATGAGTCCAGCATCTTCGAGGAGATCTTCCCGCTCTCCTACGCGAATGCAACCAACTACCTATGGATAGGAAAGGCGTCCATGCTGAACCGATCCGTTCAGCAGTGCCTTGCCTGCTGGCTCAACTGGGCAAATGGGGCCGTCGGGATGGACGACATGGTAGACACCGACTGGGACGGGCAACCCGACACGAGATTCTCCGATGCGATGGCGCGCGTCGAGGACCTGATCGCCAACGGCGACGACCAACAGGACTACGAACTAGCCAGGGAGATCTGCGACAGCATAAACAACATGGGCGAGCCGGGGGATGGCGAGGAAGACGAGGAAGACGCTGACCAGGAAGACGAACGCGAAAACGAAGAAGAAGGCGGGGAAGAGAAAGAGAACGGGGAAGACGATCACGAACAGGAACCAGCAGAAGGTCGGGGCCCGCCTCAGAACGTTGGAGAGCCGCAGGGGAGAGGACCCCCTGAGCACAAGACCCCGCCTGTGAGCAGAGGACCACCTGAAGACAAGGGTGAACCGCAGGGGAGAGGGCCGCCGGAAGAGAACCCGAAAGCGAAGCCTGCGAAGAAATGAACCGCGTCCGCCGGAGTGGCTCGCCGAGCTACCCCCGCTTTTTCTAGCGCGCATCCCGTCGCCACTGTCCGTTGCAGTCCGCCATACAGCCAGTCGCTGCTAAGCTACCCAGATCAAAGCTGCCATGAAGAAGGGAGAAGGGAGTCGAGATAGATTCTTATGCCGCTAACCGCTTGTCCGGTGCCATGTCGGAACCCATCCCGGGCATGCTCCTAGTGGCCTTTGCCACATCGCTGGGATGGGGCCTTAGAGGGGAGTGGGGCCACTGGTGGGGCGCAACCGTTCCGGGCGCTCTGTGCGGGATGGCCACATGGCTTGCCTTCGGGGCCATCGAGAGCGGGTGGCAGAGCCTTATCTTTGGCGCCGCGATGGCGGTCAGCATATCCCTGGGCGGGGTCCTCAGTTACGGGAAGATCGTCGGCTACGTGAAGTCCGAACACGACAGGTCCCCGCTCTTCGGCTCGTTGGCGCTCTTCCTCGTCGGCGGTCTATGGGGATTCTTCGGGGGAACGGCGCTCGGCTTGCTGATGAGCGACGCTTCCTACCGAATGGGGGAACTCGCGGTCTGGGCAGTGGTGGCCTCGCTTGGCGCGTTCCTCGCCTACAAGCTCCTCGTCGTGGGGTTGGATTTGCATCTCTCACCGCCAAGGAGCGATGCCTGGGCGGCGGTGCTCGGTGGATGCCTTGCGACGGTGGCCTTCTTCTATTTTGGCCCGCACGATATGGTCGTTCTTAGAACGGCGGCGCTTGGCTGGCTTGGGTTCGGCGGGGGCTTTGTACTGGGCGCCATCATCCACCGCCAGTGCAGCGCGGCGGGCTGGAAGGTAGACTCCTGGAAGTTCATGGAGCACAGCGTAGGGTTCTGGGGAGGATTGGCCTTGGGTGCTTCGGCCTGGCTTATGGGGGAGGAGCTGGCGCCAGTTCCAGCATCAAGCTCAGGGCTTCTGGCGTCGGCGATCGTCGTGCTCTGGTTGGTTCCTTACATGAACATCTCGGACAACTTTCAGTACTGGTTCCTCGAGACCCGCTGGATAGGCAGGCGAATCTTCGTCCTCTTCCAAGCGCTGGCCCTGGTATCCCTCCCGGCCTTTGCGGCGTTCGGGAGCCGCCTCGCGACTGGCTGGACAGCCAGCGGTAGACATGCGTGGCCATTCCTCTGGACGGTCGGCCTCATGACCTTCCTTGCAATCTCGAAGTTCAGATTCGACCGGAGCAGGCAGAGACTGATCGTCGATGCCACCTTTGTGGGCGAAGCGGCTCTCTGCGCGCTCTTGCTTCTCTTCATCTGAGCCGCAAGAATGGCGGACGCCACTTGCTCCATCGATCATCGATGCTCCATCCGAAAACTCTTTATGATCCGAGATCGCCAAGGACCCTGCGAGCTGGTCCCGGTGAAATCGGACGTTCTGGCGGTGCTGCTGCTCATAGCAGGTTCACTTGCTTTGCCTGTCGGCGCAGGTGAGCGAGACGACCCGCTAGAAGTTCTCTGTACCGGACATGCCTCCGGCATGCCCCTAATGGGGGCTCTGCTGAAGCGAGAACCAATGACGGATGCAGTCGTCATACCGACCCGGATCGGAAGCGCCAACATCGACATGACCTCGGACATGGTCCGCCGATACATGAGGCTTTATTTCCCCCGCACCTACCAAGATCTGACGACAAAGTATGAATTCATGCTGTTGGAGCAGATAGACTGCTTCTACTTCACCCCGACGCAGTTTGAGTGGATGAGGCGCTCGATAGAGGAAGCGGGGCTGGGGGGACTCCAAGACAGGAGCGTGATGAGCATGCACCTGCATCTGTCCTCCAGCTGGGCGCAGTCCGTGCTCTCCGATGCCTTCCCAAATGATGCAGATGCTGTGATATCGACCAACTATCATCGGAACGGGAACATGCAGGTCGTCCTCAACGAGGATCCGACCCTCCCGGACGTCGTGAAAGCCTATAAACACGTACTGGTCTTCGACGTCGGATGGTGGGGCAACAACCTAATGATACCCAAGGATGGCTCCGAGACCTACACGTGGTCGAAAACGGACGTCTTCCCGGAATTCTCGTATCCGAAGCCCGGATTCTTCCCTCATATCCTAGGGTGGCGATACGGCAAGGGCTATACGTGGTCGGTCCAAGACATACTGGGCGCCAGCTTCTGGAACGAGGGCGTCAACCCCTATGGCACGGATGTCATGATCGCGATGATGATGTACAGCACCGGCCGGAGGCTGCCGGATGATGTCGTCATGGTCCACGAGCTTCGCAGTGCCTTCTCGAGGTATGCCGAGATGAAGGCCTTCATCTTCTCTTTGATGGAGTTCGTCGACAAGTTCGGGGCAAACATGGCCCCGCTGGAAAGCAAGGTCTTCGGAATGGACGAGCGCTGGCGGGATGCCCGGTCGCAGTACATCGCGCAGGACTATGCCGGATCGTGGGAGGCCATGAATGGCCTACTCGCGGACATCTCCTCGCTGAGGGACGAGGCGCTGAGGCTGAAGGACAAGGCGCTCCTCTGGATCTACGCCATCGAATGGCTTTGCGTCTCGGGGACCTTCCTGGTGGCAGGCTTTGGGGTCTGGACGCTCATGGTCAAGAGACGGCTCTACAGGGAGATCGGCTCAACCAAGCTTGCCCACGCATGAGCGTGCATGACAATAAGAGTTAAATACAAGCCCGAACTTGCATATTCCGCACGAAACATCGTCTTGATCTGAGGCGGGACAATGGCAGAGAGAATCGTCGGGACGGAAAGGCTGAAGCGCGGATTTGCCAAGATGCAGAAGGGCGGCGTGATCATGGACGTCGTTACCGCCGAACAGGCCCGGATAGCAGAGGCCGCGGGCGCCGTTGCGGTCATGGCGCTGCACGCGGTTCCGGCCGACATAAGGGCCCAGGGAGGTGTGGCTAGGATGGCGGATCCGGAGAAGATCGTCGAGATCATGGACGCGGTCACCATCCCGGTCATGGCCAAGGTCCGAATCGGCCACTTCGCTGAAGCGAAGGTGCTGGAGGCGTTGGGAGTCGACATGATCGACGAGAGCGAGGTCCTGACGCCTGCCGACGTCGCGAACCACATCGACAAGAAGAAGTTCAAGATACCCTTCGTTTGCGGTGCCCGGGACCTCGGCGAGGCGCTGCGGAGGATAGAGGAGGGAGCGGCGATGATCCGAACCAAGGGGGAGGCGGGAACCGGCAACGTCGTGGAGGCGGTCAAGCACATCAGAACGGTCAACAGGCAGATCGCCGAACTCCGCGGCATAGTGGATCTCTGCGATGAGATAGAACTCCTTGCCAAGGCCCGGGAGTACCATGTCAGCGTTGAGCTGGCTAGGGAGGTAGCCAAGCTGGGAAGACTTCCGGTCGTGAACTTCGCTGCCGGCGGCATAGCGACCCCGGCCGATGCAGCGCTGTGCATGCAGTTGGGCGTGGATGGAGTCTTCGTTGGGTCCGGGATATTCAAGTCAGAGAACCCCGAGAGGATGGCAAGGGCAATCGTGGAGGCAACCCACAACTACAACGATCCATCCGCGGTCCTTGAGGCATCGAAATCGCTTGGCAAACCGATGAAGGGGCTGGAGATCGCCGCCATCCCGGCCGATCAGAGGCTACAGGAAAGGGGCATCTGAGCCACCCCGGGCCAACCATACGAAGTGGGTCTGCCTTGTCCCGCGCGCACGGTAGGAGTCCGGAGTTCATCGTCCTCGGATTCCAGGGGAACGTGTCCGAGCACGTCGAGGCGATCCACCGCGCCATGGAAAGGCTGTCCCTGCCCGGCAGCGTGAGATCGGCAACGGACGGCCGTTCGATCAGCAATGCGGCGGGCCTGGCCATACCGGGGGGCGAAAGCACGACGATCTCCAAGCTCATCGCGGCCAATGGTCTGAAGAAGCCGATCATCCAGCTCGCCCGGTCGGGTCGACCCATCATCGGCACGTGTGCCGGGCTCATCCTGCTTTCGAGGATCGTCAACGGCAGGGATCAGAGCAACAACCCGGGGTTCCCTTCGGTGATGGATGCATCCGTTCTGCGCAACGCGTACGGCAGACAGCGCGAAAGCTTCGAAACCGAGCTGGAGCTCAAGCTGCCGAGCGGCACGGTGAGGGAGACCGGCATTTTCATACGGGCGCCGGTTATCGAGAAGACTTGGGGTGGCTGCAAACCGATCGCATGGGTCGATGGCAAGCCTGTTGCCGCCCTGCAAAATAACATCCTTGGGACCTGCTTCCACCCGGAGCTCTCCGATAGCTCACAGGTATACGAGTTCCTGCTGCGTAGGGCGATCCAAAGCGGGTGAGGAAGCTGACCGGCTCGCTTTTCCTCGGATACCGATGTCCGCGATGCTCCGGGTTCTTCCGGCTGGGCGCTGTTCCGTTGACCTGTCCGCGCTGCGAGAAGGGCATGCTTGAGGCGACATACGACCATTCGAGCCTCTTGGCATCGGAATTCCGAGAGGGCGTCCCGAAGGTCTGGAAGTATCACCAACTTCTTCCTCTCGAGAAGCCGGAGGTCACCTTGGACGAGGGGGGGACGCCGCTTCACCGGTGCGAACGGCTGCTGGGATTCAAAGAGCTGTTCGTCAAGGACGAGTCGCGGAATCCCACGTCGTCCTTTGCCGACCGTGGCAGCACCGTTGCTGTGAGCGTTGCAGTCAGCCTAGGCGCAAAACGAGTCGCGTGCGCCACGGACGGAGACACAGGGGCATCGATTGCGGCATACGCTTCGAAGGCGGGACTGGAATGTCTGATCTTCGCGCCAGAGTCCGCCGAAGCCGGCAAACTACTTCAGACCCTGGTGTATGGAGCTAAGGTATACCGCACTCGCGGAAGCTTCAGGAACGCGGTAGCAAGATGCCGGTCCGCATGCAGAACTCCTGACTGCCACGACCTAACCATCGAGACCAATCCGCACTCCGTGGAAGGGGAGAAGACCACGGGATTCGAGGTAGCGGACCAGCTTGGGTGGGATGCCCCAGACTTCGTCGTCGTGCCCGTCGGAACGGGGACTAACCTCTACGCGATCTGGAAGGGGTTCAAGGAACTGCGGGAGTGCGGCGTGATCTCCAGCATGCCTCGGATGGTCGCAACCCAGGCGGCGGTGTGCGCGCCCATCGCCCTTGCTTTCAAGAAGAAGAGGCCCATCCGAGCGGTCGGTCCGAGCGAGACGATAGCCCCAAGCATCGCAATCGGGGATCCGATAAACGGACAGGCAGCCCTTGCCGCGCTAAGGGAATCAAGGGGGCTCGCTTACTGCGTCGAAGACGATGACATGACCCAGGCTGTGAACCTTCTCGGATCCAAGGAGGGGATCTTTGCGGAGCCGGCCTCCGCGGCAACCATATGCGCAGCGAGGGAGCTGATCGATGACGGCACAGCAGACGCCTCGGACACCATAGTCTGTGTCGTCACCGGCAGCGGGCTAAAGGTCCCTGAGAGCATTGCCAAGACCCTGGAACCGAGGCTCTCCACCGGATGGGACCTGGTGAACATCGACCAGAAATCTCTCGGTGCGCTCGGCCCGACCAAGATGCACATCCTTGAGGCCCTCGGAGCCCGTCCAACATATGGATACTCCATCTGGCACGAGCTGCATGTAAGGTTCAGCGAGACCATCAGCCTGCAGGCAGTGTACCAACATCTGGGCGAGCTTGAGTCGATGGGCCTCGTCGAAATGAAGGGCAAGAGGGTGAGGGCGCGCGGCCGCAGGAGGAAGTACTTCGCGCTAACCCCGAGAGGACGCAGGATACTGTCCTCGCTGGATGCAATCCGCGACAGCCTTCTACCGATGGAAGCCGGCCACGCGGGCGGCGAGGCTTAGCCCAGCAAAACGAAGATCTTCTTGCGGCCCCGCAGTGGTCACAGAGCCGATGGCCGAGATCTTGCGGTTCCGAGCGAGCTCGAGATCCTTGCCGAAAGCCGGAGAAGCCCTTGATGGGCGGCGGCGGGATCCCGCTCGTTGGAAATCTTTATATTCGGTTGCCGGATATCACGGGCCACCGGTGATCGACGATGGCGAAACTTCCGCTGGCACCTGTCGAGAGGATAATCAAGCAGAACGCGAATGCCGAGAGAGTTAGTGCCTCAGCGGCGAAGGCCTTGGCCGAGGTACTTGAGGAGTACGGCACTGAGATCGCCGCCAAGGCCGTGAAGCTTGCCAGGCATGCTGGAAGGAAGACCGTGAAGGCGGAAGACATCAAGTTGGCAGCGAGATAGCGAAGCTGCAAATGTCATTCTGACTGACAATCCCATGTCTTCGCCGCGCGTCTTAGTTGAGTACGACCTCGCACAGGTCACGGAGTTTCGCCACGGCCGAAGCTCGTCCCACCAAGGTCAGGAAAGCATGTCGATGCTCGGGCCTGTGGGCGTCGGCATCCGTGCGCAGGGTCCATCCGGTTAACGGTTGGAAAGCTCCGTAAGCTGGGCCTCCAGGCTAGATGAGCGACAGTATTATCACGACCAGCAGGAGGGCAATCACCGGTATCAGGATGAACATGAATCTCAGGCTGTAGAATCTGAGCCGCCTTTCCAGCTTTTTCTCGCGTTCCACGCTGGCGCTATTCCGCCCCAACTAAAGAATATTCCTCTGTTCTTTGTGCCGATTTGATCCGGTTGCGACCCTGCGACCTACCTAGCTGGCGCCGCTGCACCGAGGCGAACGACCCAGCTAAATCGTTGGAATGCCCGGTTCATCTGTGACCATGGCACAGTTGTCGGATTCTTCTGCCGCTGCGTTGAACCCTTTGCGTCCTTCGCGTCGGTCATCCTACACCCCTATCTTCCCCATCATGTTACGGAATTGCGACAACTCCGTTCGCCGCCAACCCGCCTAAGATGCGGAATTGAGATCATTCTTCGGACAGCATCGCCGCCCGTTCGCTCGTTCGCTCGATAAGGTTATATGGCGGAAGCAGGTCTAACGGATGACGTGGAACGCTCGGCGGATCCGGGCCTCGGCCGCTTCTTCAGCGTCCTGGGCAAGCAAGGCGCCATCGAGATCCTAGCCCAAGCTAACGAGGAGCTAACGAGCGGCAAGGATGCGTTGAGGCGCACGGGCTTAAGCCAGAAGCTATACTATTCGCGCCTTTCCGAGCTGATTAGGCTCGGACTCATTCAGAGGGAGGGGCTGAGATCCTACAGGACGACGGAAAGGGGCAAACTCATCCTGGACATGCAAGACCGCCTGCGCAGGGCACTAGCACAAAACAGGTCCAGTCTACCGCTCGAATCCCGGCTCATATCGACGTACCCCGAGATGGTCAGCACCCTGCTGGACCAGATTGACCGGGCGGCTAGGCGGATCAAGCTTGCAACAAGATACGTTGATCCGACCATAGCGAAGGCGGTGTTTGACGCGTTGGACAGGAACGTCCAAATCCAAGTGCTGTACAAGTCCAATATGACCCACCTTGGCGAGCTGGCCTTGGACCTTCTTGAACTGGTGAGGAACGATGTTCTCAGCCGAGCTCAGGAGCTGTGGAAGAACACAAGAGTGGCCGACATCCCCTTCTCGTTCGCAGTTATTGACGGAGACTGGTCCGGGATCGAGCTGGTCGGCTCGGACAACACCTTCCTCTCGGCAATCGAGTTCCAGGGGAGGGCGGCCGCCGAGGCCGTTGGCCTACTGTTCCGACATTACTACAGGATAGGAAGCCTTTTCCCAAGGTTCTGGTAGGATTCGCACCCCTCTGTTTTTTTCCGTAAGTAAGGCGAGGGGAATCAGAAATATTTATCAACAAAATTTCGGATTATATTTCGCATCGGTAAGTAGGGAGCGCACAGTTGGGGAACGCCGGATGCCAATCAAGAAGAACGAGATCAAGGTCCTGAGGGCCCTCTGCAAGAACGCTCGAAGGACCCTTGAGGACATCGGAAACGAGACCGGGCTAACGGGCCCCGGCGTCGGCAAGATAATAGACCGGCTCGAGAACAGCGGGGTGATCACCAATTACATCGCGCTTCCGGCGCTCGAGAAGATCGGCTTCAAGATCGTTAGCATCTTCCTCTTCAGGTGGGACCATTCGAAGGGCAATTTGGGGGAGCTCGATGAATTCCTGAGGAAGACGAAAGGCATCATCTTCGCGGCGCCCGTCGAAGGCTCGAGGTTCACGCACATCGTGGTCTCGGCCCATCCCGGGTTCACGGAGCTTGAGGATTTCCTCAAGGACTTCAGGACCAGGTACGACGGTGCGATCCGAGATGACAGTCTCCTGCTGATGTCCCCCGAGCGCGCCGCTAGGAACCTGAACTTCGAGGTATTCTAGGCCCTAGACCAGGCCGGCCTCCCTGAGCCTCTCGAGAAGTCCGTCCACGACCCCCCTGGCTTCCGAGGCATCGCGAAGGCCCGCCACCACCAGCTTTCCCGTGCCGAATATTAGCACGGAAACCGTCGACTCGTACGGCTTGTAGACGAGCCCCGGGAACTGTTCCGGCTCGTACTCCACGTTCTCGATGTTAAGGGCGATCTCATCGAGGTTCATCGTTAGTCCCAGGTCAACCGTCGCCACCACGTTCGTGACCGTGATCTTGGGATCCTTCTTGATGTCTATCCCCAGGCCCCTAAGCATCTTGACGAGCTTTGCAACGCCCTCCTCGATCTTGCTGATATGGTCAGCGCCGGTGCAGTTCATCTTCCCATTCCGGAAAACGAGAAAGGAGATCTTGGGTTGCTTGAATTTCACGATCAGGGCAGGGAACCGATCCGGGTCGTACTCGCTGTCGGGAAGCTCGAACGCCAGGCGCTCAAGGTCCAGTTCGGTCTTTAGATCCACGAAGGCGACGATGTTTTGAACTTCGATCCTCGGCTTCTCCAAGTTAAACACCCCTTTGTCCTGCTTCTACCCCGTACTAAAGTGGCCCTTATGTTTAAAAATGTCCTTAAAAGTGTACGCCGAACGCCTCGAAGGCGGCCTTGCCAGACATGAAGGGGGATTCATCGCCAAGGGAGGGAGGCGGAAAGCTGAGCACTCCCAGGCCTTCTGCTCCTGCTTGCGCAGCTGCTCGGAGGATGAGATGGGGGCCTTGGATTTCGTCGCCTCAGTCTCTCGGGACATCCGTTCCTCCCTCACGGCTGTAGACGACATCGGCATGGCAAGGATGCACCCTGCAGGAAAGCTCGATAAGGACGTACATTTTTCAAATCTCTGGCTCATGGAGACTGCCGTGCGTCGATCCGTGGAAACCGGACACGATGTCCGCAGATTTCCCCGGGGGTGAGGATGTGGCGTGGGACGGCGAGGATGAAATACCTAGGCGCAAGCGAGACCCCCTGAAGTCGTTCAGGGATCCCCGTGTGGAGCGCGAAAAGCACTACAAGGAGCGGCTGAGGATCGAGGAGGAGAACCGGCGTCGAAGATGGCTTGAGATGATGAAGAAGAAGGAAGAAGACCTATAATCCTCGCCGATCAAGCCAGGCACCGAACGATTCGTAGCCGCGGCCGTGTAGCCCCTCTATCTCTTGGTCAGAGCATCTAGGATGATCCAGATCCCGATCAACAGGAATGCCAACGCGATCCAGTTCAGCTTGATTCCCCTCAGCGTGGCCGCGCCGACGATGACGAGTATGCTGCCGATCCCAAGGCTTCCCTTGGCTATCTTCATCTTCCACCAGGCCCTAGCGATGTTCATCATCAAGAGAATGCCGCCCGCAAGGAGGAAAGACAGCGCCCAGAAGTTGAGATCATAGTAGTCCTTGCAAAGGTAAAGGCATCCTAGGCCGATCAGGAAGCTGCCCCAGCCCAACCTCTCCAGAAGCCGATTTCTTGACCGGGCCACGTAGTCCATGGGCAGCCCTGCCTCTTGCTCGGCACCTATTTAACGGTTGTTGCAGTCCCGCTCGTTTGGACCCGCTCTGGCCGCCAGTCCCTGGTAGAACGAGATGGCAGACCTGTATGCCCGCTCCACTTCGGCGCGTTGGCGATCCGACACGAACCTGCCCGGCTCCTCCCTAAGACCTCGCAGCAGGTCTTCGCACCACCTTGCGTAGTAGAGCGAATCATCTCGGGACGGCGTCATCGGCTGGCAGTCAGCCTCCAAGAAAACCGGGTTTGAGTGCGCGAGGCGCACGGTCCTTTCGTTCTCCTCGAACGCCCTCGCAGCGATCCAACAGCTCTCCTTTAGCTTCAGCTGAACGATCGCCTCGAATTCCCTCTGCCCCTGGAGGTGAAACCTCCTGTACACCTTGCCATTCCTCACAAGATCCACGAACCGGAGTCCGTTCGCGGACAGGGTCTTGATCTTCAGTTCGACGCACGAGAACCTGGGAAGGCTTTCCGTCAACGACGGCGTTCTGCCACCAACCTCTAGAAACAGCATCGGCCCATTCGTTGCAAACCCGCGGCCTGCCTTCATCCCCCGGAACCAACCCTCGTAGCTGAAGCCTTCCTCCAAACGAACGTAG